>Ga0308169_10000179_pt1 | contig 119574 bp, 102 predicted proteins | sample PhyBR1_2_FD_202139 | JGI IMG/M metagenome (GOLD analysis project Ga0308169, IMG submission 202139) | Phyllosphere microbial communities from UC Gill Tract Community Farm, Albany, California, United States - DLSLSB.R1 | ecosystem: Host-associated > Plants > Phyllosphere > Unclassified | place...
TCATCGTTCCCGATCGACTGCAGCAGCGCGCTTGCCGCGCGATGGCGGTGTTTCAGCGCCGGTAATTGCGCCTGATGAAATGCTTTCGCGGGCAAGCGCGCTCCTACAATGCGCAGGCAATGAAAAAGGCGGTGTGCCTGATGGCAACACCGCCTTTTCTATGGGCACGACTTACGCGCCTTTTTTAGGCTCCGTTTTTAGCCTTGTATTCCCGACGGCGGCGGTGCAGTACCGGTTCGGTGTAACCGTTGGGTTGGCGGGTGCCTTCGATTACCAGCTCGACCGCTGCCTGAAACGCAATGTTGCTGTCGAAGTCCGGCGCGAGCGGGCGATACAGCGCGTCGCCGGCGTTCTGACGGTCTACCACAGGCGCCATGCGCTTGAGACTTTCCATCACCTGCTGCTCGCTGACCACGCCGTGTCGCAGCCAGTTGGCGATGTGCTGGCTCGAGATGCGCAGCGTGGCGCGGTCCTCCATCAGACCGACATCGTTGATGTCCGGCACCTTCGAGCAGCCGACACCCTGGTCAATCCAGCGCACCACATAGCCGAGGATGCCCTGCGAGTTGTTATCCAGCTCGTTCTGAATCTCCTCCGCCGTCCAGTCGGTGTTCAGCGCCAGCGGAATGCTCAGAATGTCGTCGACCGATGCGGCGGTGCGCTGGGCGAGTTCGGCCTGGCGTGCGAACACGTCCACCTTATGGTAATGCAGGGCATGCAGCGCGGCGGCAGTGGGCGATGGCACCCAGGCAGTGTTGGCGCCAGCCAGCGGGTGGGCGATTTTCTGTTCGAGCATCGCGGCCATGAGATCAGGCATGGCCCACATGCCCTTGCCGATCTGGGCACGGCCTTGCAGCCCGCATTTCAGGCCGATGTCGACGTTGGAGTTCTCGTAGGCAGCAATCCACTTCTCGGCCTTCATCTGCGCCTTGCGCACGACTGGGCCGGCTTCCATTGACGTGTGGATCTCGTCGCCGGTGCGGTCGAGAAAGCCGGTATTGATGAACACCACCCGCTCGCTTGCCGCCTGGATGCACGCCTTGAGGTTGATGGTGGTGCGACGCTCCTCGTCCATGATGCCGACCTTCAGCGTGTTGCGCGGCAGGCTCAGCACGTCTTCGATGCGCCCGAACAACTCGTTGGTGAACGCGACTTCCTCGGGGCCATGCATCTTCGGTTTGACGATGTAAACCGAGCCGGTGCGGCTGTTGGCGCGGGACGTATTGCCGTTGAGGTTATGAATGGCGGCGAGGCTGGTCAGCACGCCGTCGAGAATGCCTTCCGGCACTTCGTTGCCCTGATTGTCGAGAATCGCATCGATGGTCATCAGATGACCCACATTGCGCACGAACAACAGGGAGCGGCCATGCAGCGTCACCGGCTCGCCGGCGGGCGAGCTGTACACGCGGTCGGCGTTCATGGTGCGGGTGAACGTTGTGCCGGCCTTGGCAACGTTCTCGGCGAGATCACCCTTCATCAGCCCCAGCCAGTTGCGGTACACGACCACTTTGTCATCAGCATCGACGGCGGCGATCGAGTCTTCGCAATCCATGATGGTCGTCAGCGCAGCTTCCATGAGCACGTCTTTGACGCCGGCAGGATCAGTCTGGCCGACCGGACTCGCTGGATCGATCTGAATGTCGAAGTGCAGGCCGTTGTGCTTGAACAGTAGTGCGCTCGGCGCCGACGCGTCCCCCTGACAGCCGATGAGCTGCGCATCATCGCGCAAACCGGTATTGCTGCCGCCTTTGAGGCCAACGACCAGCTTGCCCTCAACCAGCTTGTAAGCGGTCGAGTCAACATGGGAGCCCGCCGCCAAGGGGATGGCTTCATCCAGAAACCCTCGGGCGAACGCGATGACCTTGTCGCCACGGGCTCGGTTGTAGCCTTTGCCTTTTTCCGCGCCGGCGGCTTCGCTGATCGCGTCGGTGCCATACAGCGCGTCGTACAGCGAGCCCCAGCGGGCGTTCGAAGCGTTCAGGGCAAAGCGCGCGTTCATCACCGGCACCACCAATTGCGGGCCTGCCATGCGTGCGATTTCTTCATCGACGTTTTTCGTGGTGATCTGAAAGTCCGCTGCTTCCGGCAGCAAATAGCCAATATCGAGCAGGAACGCCTTGTAGGCCGCTGCGTCGTGGGCGTTGCCTGCGTGGGCTTGATGCCAGGCATCAATGCGGGCCTGGAGATCATCTCGTTTGGCGAGCAGGGCTTTGTTCTTCGGCGCGAGCTCATGGATGAGCGCATCGGCGCCGGCCCAGAATGCAGCCGGGTCGATACCAGTGCCGGGGATGGCTTCGTTGTTGACGAAATCCAGCAGGACTTTGGCGACCTTAAGGCCACCGACTTGAACGTGTTCAGTCATTACTTGCCTCACTCTGCTCAGCTATCTGCGCTGTAATCGCCAGCGCTCTTATTGTTAAAGCCATCGACGTCGCTGTGTACCCCTCCAGATCATGCCGTTTGGGCGGCTGGGCAGGGCGGCGGACACCTGAAATGAAGCGTCTAATACAGGTGGCGACCGGGCAGGACGTCAGTCAAGGCATCGGTCCGACATTTATGTAGTGAACGCGGCGCGATACTACATCATGAGTTGGGACGTGAAAATCCAGACTGAACGCTGCCCTCAGTGGCCGGACTGCAAGGTCCGGCCAGCAGCCGATCAAGATGTTCTCAAAGAACTTACAGATTGTTCCAGAGAATTATGCAGATCGTACACAATAAATCAGGAGGCGCTTTCGGAGCGGCGATACGGCTGGCGTGCCTATACTCGCAGTCACCGGATCTGAACGTGAAATCAGACAGGTCTCCGTGCATGCCAATAAAGGAGTCGTTTGTGGATCATCTTATCGTCACGGTATCGGCGCCGGACAAACCAGGCGTCGTCGAGCAACTGGCAGCTTGTATTGCAGAACACGGTGGCAATTGGCTGGAAAGCCGTATGTCCCATATGGCCGGGCAGTTTGCCGGGATTCTGCGGGTCAGCGCCCCGGCCGATGCGCATCAGCCACTGCGCAGCGCCCTGGAGGCCCTGGCGGCGCGAGGCATCCGTGTGCTGTTTGCAGAGGTTGCGCCCGAGGCTTCCCCCGAGTGGAAGCCCATCACCATGGAATTGGTGGGCAACGACCGCCCCGGGATCGTTCGCGACGTCACACGGGTGCTCACCGAGCAGGGCGTGAATCTTGAGCAACTGGTGACCAGCGTCGAGCCTGCGCCGATGAGCAGCGAGACATTGTTCCGTGCCCATGCTGTGCTGGGGTTGCCGTTAGAGCTTTCGCTGGACGTCTTGCAGCAGCGCCTGGAAACGCTGGCCGATGACTTGATGGTGGAGCTGCATCTCTCCGGCGAAGAGTAAAGCGTCGGTCAGATCAGCCAATACCTGCAGCAGGCCACCCTGCCGCGCCTGCTGCAGGTCTGATCAGCCTTGAGCGCGTTTACGCAGCGAGCGCCAGGCATCAACGCTATAGATGACCAACCCGGACCAGATGAAGGCGAAGGTCAAGAGTGTGGCCGATGGCATGTGTTCGTCGTACAGGATCACCGCCAATGCCAGCACGAGCGTTGGCGCGATGTATTGCAGGAAACCCAGCGTCGCGTAAGGCAGGTGCCGCGCCGCAGCGTTGAAGCACACCAGAGGTACGAGGGTGACCGGACCCGCTGCCGCCAGCCAGAGCGCTTGGGTGGTGGTCCAGAATTCCGGCTGCGCGCTGTGGGCGAGCGGGTTGAACAGCAACCAGCCCACGGCCAGTGGCACCAGAATCCAGGTCTCCACCACCAGCCCGGGCAGCGCGGCCACGGGCGCCTTTTTGCGAATCAGGCCGTAGAAACCGAACGTAAACGCCAGGGCAAGTGAGACCCACGGCAGGCTGCCGACTTGCCAGACCTGTTGCAGCACGCCGATCAACGCCAGCATCACCGCCACCCACTGCAGCGGGCGCAGCCTTTCGCGCAACAGCACCATGCCGAGCATGACGTTGATCAGTGGGTTGATGAAGTAACCCAGGCTGGCTTCGACCATGTGGTTGTTGTTGACGGCCCACACGTAGATCAGCCAGTTGGCGGCGATCAGCGAGCCGCTGCAGGCGAGAATGGCCAGACGCCTGGGGTTGTCGCGCAGCTCCTGCCACCAGCCGGGATGCTTCCAGACCAGTAACAGCAGCGAGCCGAAAATCGCTGACCAGATGGCACGATTGACGATGATTTCCAGCGAAGGAACGCTGGCAAGCACCTTGAAGTAGATCGGAAACAGTCCCCAGATGATGTAGGCGCTCAGGCCCAGAATGTACCCGCGGCGCGGGTTGGCAGCTTGCATGGGTGGTCCTTCGGCAAGTTTTTGTTGTGAGGCGGTGGTGGAGGTTTTGTAGGAGCGCGCTCGCCCGCGATCGCGTTGGATCAATGGCATGGCAGGCCCGGGAGCGATTCATTCGCGGGCAAGCGCGCTCCTGCAAGGGGTTCGTCGGTGTTAAAACAGCTTCAGCGGTTCCTCGTTCAGCGCAGACAACTGTTCGCGCAGCGCCAGCACTTGATCGCCCCAATACCGTTCTGTACCAAACCAGGAAAAGCTGTGCGGAAACGCGGGATCGTCCCACCGACGCGCCAGCCATGCGCTGTAATGCAACAGGCGCAGTGCGCGCAGCGGTTCGATCAGCGCCAGCTCGTGTGGGTCGAAGTCGTGAAATTCGTTGTAGCCGTCCATCAGTTCCGACAATTGACTCAGGCAGTCCTGACGATCCCCCGCCAGCATCATCCAGACGTCCTGGACCGCAGGGCCCATGCGGCAGTCGTCGAGATCGACGATGTGGAAGATCTCGTCCCGGGTCATCATGTTGCCGGGATGGCAATCGCCGTGCATACGGATGTTCTGGTGTGGCGTAGCGGCGTAGACGTCTTCCACGCGCTTGAGCAAGTCTTTGGCCACGGACTCGTACGCTGGCAGCAGACTACGCGGGATGACGTTGTTGTCGAGCAGGTAGTTCAGCGAAGCGTGGCCGAAGTTATTCACGCCAAGGGCTTCGCGATGCTCGAACGGGCGGGTGGCGCCGACGGCATGGATGCGGCCCAGCAGCTGACCGAGACGGTAGAGCTGATCGAGGTTGCCGGGCTCTGGGGCACGGCCGCCGCGACGGGGAAAGAGGGTGAAACGAAAGCCGGCGTGCTCGAACAGGGTTTGCCCGTTATGCACCATGGGTGCGACCACCGGGATTTCGACATCGGCGAGTTCGGCGGTAAAACTGTGTTCTTCGAGGATGGCTTCGTTGGTCCAGCGATCAGGCCGGTAAAACTTGGCAATCAGCGGCTGCTGTTCGTCGATACCGACCTGGTAAACGCGGTTCTCGTAGCTGTTCAGCGCGAGGATGCGGGCGTCGGTGACGAAGCCGATGCTCTCAACGGCGTCCAGCACCAGGTCAGGTGTAAGTGTTGCGAACGGGTGGGCCATGCTAACTCCTGCGCGCGGCAGGCTGCCGCGTCGGGCCAGTCATGTTAACTCAGGCGTGTTACACCTGACACAGCGCGTTACACCCGTTGCCGTTGATTCAGTGGAATGCCCATCCCGCCGAGTGAGTCCTTTGCAGGATGCGCAAGCCCTCTGCTAGGCGCCAATGACCCCGCCGTCTTCCCGCGTGATCACCATCACCGAAGACCTCGGCTTGCCGTTGGGCAGGTGTTCGGGGAAGGTCGAGCCGCCATTTTCGCCGGGGTGTTGAATGCCTACGAACAGCGCTTTCTGATCGGGCGCAAAGCTGATGCCGGTGACCTCACAGCCGACTGGCCCCACCATGAACCGTCTGATTTCGCCGCTGGCAGGGTCCGCGCACAGCATCTGGTTGTTGCCCATGCCCGCGAAATCACCTGCGTTGGTGGAGTCGCCGTCGGTCAGGATCCACAGCCGTCCGGCCATGTCGAAGCCCAGCCCGTCGGGGCTGTTGAACATGTTTTGCGCGTTGATATTGCTCGAACCGCCCTGCGGTGTTCCTGCATGCACGCCCGGGTTGCCTGCGACGACGAACAGGTCCCACGTAAAATCCATGGCCGCCGCATCTGATCCTGTTTCCTGCCAGCGCAGAATCTGCCCGTACTGATTTTTCGCGCGCGGATTCGGCCCTCCGACGGGCTGCCCTTCGTCACCGCGCTTGATGTTGTTGGTCAGTGTGCAATACACCTGACCGTCCTTCGGGCTGACGACAATCCATTCAGGCCGGTCCATTCGCGTCGCCTTGACTTGGCTCGCCGCCAATCGGGCATGGATCAACACTTCAGCCTGGCTGGCAAATCCGCTGGCGGCGTCGATGCCGTTTTTGCCATGGGTCAGCTCAATCCATCTGCCCTGGCCTTTGGGGCGATCAGGGTTGCTGTCGCCGCCATCGAACTGCGCAACGTACAGCGTGCCGTGGTCGAGGATGTCGCGGTTGGCCTTGGGATTCTGATGGTCGACCTTGTCGCGGCTGATGAATTTATAGATGAACTCGCCGCGCTCGTCGTCGCCCATGTACACCACGACGCGTCCGTCTTTGGTTTCGGTCAGCGCGGCGTTTTCGTGCTTGAAGCGGCCCAGCGCAGTGCGTTTGACCGGTGTGGATTTGGGGTCGAACGGATCGATCTCGACCACCCAGCCATGGCGATTGGGTTCGTTGGGGTTTTTGGCGACGTCGAAGCGCGGATCGTGCAGGTGCCAGTTCACTTCTTTACTGGCGGCTGTGACGCCATAACGCTTGGTCGCGGCGTCAAAGGTCTGGGCCGGATCGCTGCTGCCGAAGCAGTCGGTAAAGTTCTCTTCGCAGGTCAAGTACGTGCCCCACGGCGTCTTGCCGTTGGCGCAGTTCTGGAAAGTACCGAGCACGTTCTTGCCCGTTTTGTCAGCGGCGGTTTTCAGCCATTCGTGCCCTGCGGCCGGGCCACTGAGGTGAATCGGCGTGTTGCCGTGAATGCGCCGGTTGTACTTTGAACCTTGTACGAAGGTCCATTGCTGCCCGTCGCGCTTGACCTCAATGACCGAAACGCCCTCGCTGGCCTGAGCCTTGTGCACGTCTTCGGCGGACTGCGGATCCTTACCGTGATCAAACAGGTAGCGGTAATTGGTGTACTCGTTGTTGATCGCCATCAGCGCGCGACCGGCTGTCTCAGGCTTGTCGCCGGGGAAGGTGAACAGGCTCATGCCGTCATTGTTGTCGCCGAACTGCAACTCCTGCATCTTCGCCGTGCCTTTGCCGCTGGGGTCGAACGCCGGGCCGTTGGCGTGCAGCGGTTGGCCCCAACTGATCAGGACCGAGGAGCGATAGCCCGGCGGCAGGGCGATGCCGTCGGCGGTGGAGGAAGGGATGCTGTCGAAGCCGAGCAGCGCACTGTTGGCAGCGCTGACGCTTGCGGCCATTACGCTGCGGCTGAGCAGGTTGCCGCCCAGAAACATCGCAGCGCCGCACAGGGCGCCGGCGCTGATGAACCCGCGGCGGGTGAGGCCGACCATGTTTTCGAGGTCGGTGGTTTGGTTATCTTTTAATAGCGTCATCACGGGCTCCCTGCGGTTTAGGGCAAAACCCTATGCAGTGCGGATGACAGTATTGTGTCGGTCCGATGATGGGCCTGTCGCCGCGACTGATCCAGCCGCTGACTACAACGGAGTGCCGACGAGAATGTTGGACGGCGCAAACTGAACCTTCACAACCCCGCCGACCTTGAGTTTAAAGGCTTGCAGACGCTCGCCCTCAGCCAGCGCGCAGAGGATCTGATGACTGGGAAGGATAATCCTGACCTCACTCGGGCCATTCTCGGCGTCGAGAATTTCTTCTATCGTTCCACTGAGACAATTGTGTCCGATTGTTTCAGGCTGATCCGCCGCCAGCACCTCAAGCCAGCCCGCCTTGATCAGCGCGAACACGTCCGTGCCAATCTCCAGCCCCAACCGCAAGGTGCTGTCATGGGTAATTTGCGCGTCGATGGAAACGCCGCCCGCGAGCTGCAAGGTGATCGTGTCGTTGCGGCCCTGGGATCGGATGCGGCTGACTTGCCCATGCAACTGATTGCGCGCGCTGGTGCGCAACATCAACCGGCTGATCAGCGCCAGGTCGGTTGACTCCTCCGCGGTTTCCAGCAACTGGCTTTGCAGCGCCTGCAGGCGTTGATAAAGCCGCAGTACGCGTTCGCCTTCCAGGGACAACTTGGCACCGCCACCTCCACGACCGCCGACGCTGCGCTCGACCAACGGCTTTTGCGCCAGATTGTTCAGCTCATCGATGGCGTCCCATGCGGCCTTGTAGCTCAGCCCGGCGCTTTTCGCGGCGCGGGTGATCGAGCCTTGTTCGGCGATGTGCTGCAACAGCGCAATGCGGTGCGGCCGGCGGACCATGTGTTGGGTGAGAGAAGGCGGTAGTGACATAGGGGGCGGATGCGCTGAGAGTGATGAGGCCGGAGTTTAAGCCATGGCCATGAGATCGGGCGATGCCTCTCGTGTTCGCCTTGATAAGCCAAAGTCCTCTGGAAACCACGGTCACTCCCATAGGTGATCGGCGTCGCTGCAAGATCATGGGTGGTTCTTAGTCCCCAGGCTTGGGCGTTCTCGCCAGGCAATACACGTCAACCGACCGTGCGCCCGCCTTGATCAACAACTCGGCCAGTGCCTGGGCGGTTGAACCGGTGGTGAGTACGTCGTCGATCAGCGCCAGGTGCTTGCCGATGATCGGCGCCGCATCGGTCAAGGCAAAGGCCGACGACAAATTGCGTTTTCTGGCTTTCGCATCCAGCCCCTGTTGCGAGGGCGTTTCCTTGATGCGCCGTAACACGCGCTCATCAACCGCCAGCCCCAGCCTTGCACCAAGCCATTTGGCCAACATAGCCGCCTGATTGAAGCCGCGCTGGCGCAAGCGTTTCCTGGCGAGCGGTACCGGGATCAGGCAATCGGGCTGGCGCAGGCCTTCCAGAAAGCGGTGCTGCAATGTTTCGCTCAACAGGTCGGCGAGCAGACGGCCCAGCGGCCACTTGCCCTGGTGTTTGAAGCGTGTGACTAAAGCGTCGACCGGGAAGTCGTAAAGCCAGGGGGCAACCACCTCGTTGAAAGCAGGCGGGTGTCGGTTACATGCGCCGCAGGTCAGGCCGGCCATTGGCATGGGCAGCGCGCAACTGTCGCATTGGTCGATCAGCCAGGGCAGCTCCTGTTCACAGGCCATGCAGATGGGATGTATGGAATCGGTCGTCTCGTCGCACAACAAGCAGGTTTGTACGCTTTTTAACCAGATGTAAACCTCGTGCCCGTTATATGGTTGACAGCGCATGGTGCTTCCTTAAATATGCCGAACATCCGTGTTGCGCCTGTGGGCTTTCCGGTTTTGCCGCCAGGCGAAGCCGCCCGGGTCATCGTCCAGAAAAACATCAAGGGAGCCGCCCATGAGCGCCAGCCTTACTGCCAATTTGCGTCACGACTGGAATCTAGCCGAGGTCAAGGCACTCTTCACACAGCCATTCAATGACCTGCTGTTTCAGGCGCAAACCGTGCACCGCGCTCACTTCGACGCCAACCGTGTGCAAGTCTCGACCTTGCTGTCGATCAAAACCGGCGCCTGCCCGGAAGACTGCAAGTACTGCCCGCAATCGGGCCACTACAACACCGGTCTGGAAAAAGAGAAGCTGATGCAGGTCCAGCAAGTGCTGGAGGAGGCCGCCCGCGCCAAGGCCATCGGCTCCACCCGCTTCTGCATGGGCGCGGCGTGGAAGCACCCCTCCGCCAAAGACATGCCCTACGTGCTGGAAATGGTCAAAGGCGTTAAAGCGCTGGGCCTGGAAACCTGCATGACCCTCGGCAAGCTGGACCAGGACCAAACGCAGGCCCTCGCTGCGGCAGGTCTGGATTACTACAACCACAACCTCGATACCTCGCCTGATTTCTACACCAGCATCATCACCACGCGCACCTACAGCGACCGCCTGCAGACGCTGGCGTATGTGCGTGATTCCGGGATGAAGATCTGTTCTGGCGGCATTCTGGGCATGGGTGAGTCCCTGGACGATCGCGCCAATTTGCTGATTCAGCTCGCCAACCTCCCGGAGCACCCGGAGTCGGTACCGATCAACATGCTGGTGAAAGTGGCCGGCACGCCGCTGGAAAACGCCGAAGACATCGACCCGTTCGACTTCATCCGCATGCTCGCCGTGGCCCGCATCCTGATGCCTCAGTCCCACGTGCGCCTGTCCGCAGGCCGCGAAGCCATGAATGACCAAATGCAGGCACTGGCGTTCTTCGCCGGCGCCAATTCGATTTTCTATGGCGACAAACTGCTGACCACCGCTAACCCGCAATCCGACAAGGACATGCTGCTGTTCTCGCGTCTGGGCATCCAGCCTGAGGCTCGAGAGGAGCATTCGGACGAGGTGCATCAAGCGGCCATCGAACAGGCCTTGATCGAGCAAAAGAGCAGCGAGATGTTTTACGACGCTGCTGTTTGATTCTTCATCAATGGCTTGACCCGAGGCCTGCATGTCTTTTGATCTGAACGCACGTCTCGCTGCCCGTCGTGCCGAGCACCTTTACCGTCAGCGGCCGTTGCTGCAGAGCCCGCAGGGCCCCGAAGTGATCGTTGACGGCCAACCGCTGCTGGCATTCTGCAACAACGATTACATGGGCCTGGCGAATCACCCCGAGGTGGTGGCCGCCTGGCAGGCAGGGGCTGAGCGCTGGGGCGTCGGTGGCGGCGCTTCGCATTTGGTGATCGGCCACAGCACGCCCCATCACGCGCTGGAAGAAGCGCTGGCCGAGTTCACCGGGCGGCCCCGCGCGCTGCTGTTTTCCAATGGCTACATGGCCAATCTTGGCACGGTGACCGCATTGGTCGGGCAGGGTGACACCGTGCTCGAAGATCGCCTTAATCATGCCTCGCTGCTGGACGCGGGGCTGCTCAGCGGCGCGCGGTTTTCCCGTTACTTGCACAACGACAGCGACAGCCTCGCCAGTCGGTTGGACAAAGCCGTTGGTGACACGCTGGTGGTGACCGACGGCGTGTTCAGCATGGACGGCGACATCGCTGATCTCCCCGCTATGGCAAAGGCTGCGAAGGCCAAAGGCGCATGGCTGATGGTCGACGATGCGCACGGCTTCGGCCCGCTGGGTGCCAACGGTGCGGGGGTCGTCGAGCACTTCGGTCTGGGCATCGATGAGGTGCCGGTGCTGATTGGCACACTGGGTAAATCATTCGGCACGGCGGGCGCGTTCGTTGCGGGCAGCGAAGAGCTGATCGAAACCATGATTCAGTTTGCTCGTCCTTACATTTACACCACCAGCCAACCGCCGGCGCTGGCCTGCGCGACCCTGAAAAGTCTCGAATTGCTGCGTACCGAACACTGGCGACGTGAGCACCTCACCGCCTTGATCCGGCAGTTCCGCATGGGCGCTCAAGCCATCGGCTTGCAGCTAATGGAAAGCTTCACGCCTATCCAGCCCATTTTGATCGGTGACAGCGGCCGCGCATTGCGGTTGTCGCAAATGCTCCGGGATCGCGGCCTCATGGTCACAGCCATTCGCCCGCCGACAGTGCCCGCCGGCAGTGCTCGTCTGCGCGTCACGTTGTCTGCCGCCCACAGCGAGGCGCAGGTGCAGCTATTGTTGCAGGCACTGGAGCAGTGTTACCCGCTGCTGGGCGTGGATGAACCCTCGGAGCACAACCATGCGTGATCGTTTGATCCTGTTGCCGGGCTGGGGCCTGGGCGTCTCTCCCCTGGAGCCGTTGGCGGCAGCCCTGCGAGGGTTGGACGAACACCTGCACGTCGAGATCGAACCGCTGCCGGACATGGATAACGATGACCTCGACGACTGGCTCGATGAGCTTGATTCGACGTTGCCCGCCAATGTCTGGCTCGGTGGCTGGTCCCTGGGTGGCATGCTGGCCGCTGAGTTGGCGGCGCGCCGGGGCGAGCGCTGCTGCGGTCTGGCGACATTCGCCAGCAACGTCTGCTTCGTGGCGCGCAGCGAATGGCCCAACGCAATGGCGCAGACGGATTTCGATGCGTTCATCGGCGGCTGTAAATCCGATCTGGATGCAACACTCAAGCGCTTCAGTCTGCTATGCGTGCAGGGCGCCGAAGAACCGCGGGCTCTGTCGAGGCAGCTCAAAGCCTGCGCGCCGCACGGCACAAGCGCCGGTTTGATCGAAGGTTTGAAACTGCTGGAGCAGATGGACACTCGCAAAGCGCTGCAGGCGTTCCGCGGTCCGCAACTGCACTTGTTCGGCGGCCTTGATGCACTGGTGCCAGCGGAGGCGTCGGCGGATCTGCTCAGCCTGCAACCGGATATTGAAGTCGGTGTGATCGAGCAGGCCAGCCATGCCTTTATTCTGGAAAATCCGCACGGCGTGGCCGCTGCAGTTCATGCGTTTTTACACGAGTCCGGTGATGACTGATCTTTCCCACTGCGCGGTGCTCAAGGCCGTGAAACAGCAACAAGCGTCTGATCAGCACCTGCTCCCGGACAAGCGTCAGGTGGCGGCTTCCTTCTCCAGGGCTGCGTCCAGCTATGACAGCGTGGCCGATCTGCAGCGTGCCGTCGGCACCGCGCTGATATCACGGCTGCCCGATCTGGTGCCCTCCCGCTGGCTGGACCTGGGCAGCGGCACGGGCTGTTTCAGCCGCGTGCTGGCACAGAATTTCCCGCAGAGCGAAGGCGTCGCGCTGGATCTCGCTGAAGGCATGCTGCGCTATGCACGGCCGCTGGGCGGGGCCGCGCATTACGTGGCCGGCGACGCGGAGAACCTGCCGCTGCGCGACGCGAGTATCGATCTGATGTTCTCCAGCCTTGCGGTGCAATGGTGCCCGGATTTCGCTGCGGTGCTGAGCGAGGCGGGGCGCGTGCTGAAGCCGGGCGGTGTGTTTGTGTTTGCCAGCCTTTGCGCAGGGACGCTGTTCGAGCTGCGCGACAGCTGGCAGGCGGTGGACGGCCTGGTTCACGTCAATCGCTTTCGCGAGCGCGACGATTATCACCGTCTGTGCGCTGCCAGCGGGCTGGCCATCAGCAGCCTGGAGGTGCTGCCGCATGTGTTGCACTACCCGAATGTGCGCAGCCTCACCCATGAGCTGAAGGCGCTCGGCGCCCACAATATCAACCCGGGCAGACCGGGGGGCCTGACCGGCCGTGCGCGGATTAAGGCGCTGATTGACGCATACGAAGCCTTTCGCCAGGAGCAAGACCTGCCAGCCACGTATCAGGTGGTGTATGCCGTTCTGACGAAACCTGACGCTGATTAAAGATTGATCAATAAAATGGGCGCCCGCCGCATGGGCGCTATAGTTAAGCAGGCAACAGTTTGAAATATCTGAACGGATGGTCGCCAAGATGAGCGCTGCGTATTTCATCACGGGAACCGATACCGATGTCGGCAAGACCACCATTGCCACGGGGCTTCTATACGCGGCGCGGCAGTCAGGCTTAAGCACGGCGGCCGGCAAACCTGTCGCCTCCGGCTGCGACCTCAAACCCAAAGGGTTGCGCAATTCGGACGCCGTTGCCTTGCGCGCAGAGTGTTCGATTCAACTGACCTACAACGAGGTCAACCCAGTGGCGTTCCAGCCCGCCATTGCCCCGCATCTGGCGGCGCGAGAGGCCGGTGTTGCGCTGACAGTCGAGTCATTGCTGCCCCCCATGCAGCACATCCTCGACAAACAGGCAGATTTCACGCTCATTGAAGGCGCTGGCGGCTGGCGTGTTCCGCTGGCTGATCGAGCCAACCTCTCTGACCTTGCCATTGCACTTAATCTGCCCGTCATTTTAGTAGTGGGCGTGCGGCTGGGCTGTATCAGCCACGCGTTGCTGTCAGCCGAAGCCATTGCTAACGATGGCCTGCAATTGGCGGGCTGGGTGGCTAACATCATCGACCCTAAAACCTCGCGGCTGGAGGAAAATCTCGCCACGCTTGCAGAGCGACTACCAGCGCCGTGCCTGGGCCGCGTGCCCTACCTGAAAAAGGCGACTGCGGAAATGATCGCCGAGCATCTGCATCTCGAATTGCTGGATTGAGCGCTTGCCGCCTTCAGAGTGTGAGCCCTGTCACAAGGCGCAGTGCCACTAGTCGCTTGGGCAAGTAATCGGGCTGCCTTGCTGCTTTAATCAAATGGTTCGCCATGAACGGAGGAGGGTGCTCATGCAAATTTCATTGAACAACACGGTGTACCCCGGCCTTAGCGCCATGCAGGTTGGGCAAGACCGTGTCGATCAGGCGGCGACACAGCTGGCGAGCCCAGCGACAGAAGTGGCGGGCCGCAGCCAATCCTCCGATTTTCAACTCGAACGCTTGCGTTCTGTCGATCGTCCGCAACGCTCCGACATGGCCACCAATGTGGTTGAGCTGACCCAAGGCCGGATTCAAGTTCAGGCTGGCGCCAGAGTCGAAAAGGCCAGCGACGAAATGCTCGGCACGTTGATCGACACCTTCGCCTGACGCCCTCCGTTCGTGCGCTGCGGCGCACGTCGCGACTGTTCCCCTTCTCCTGAATAACATGTCATTCACGCGCGCTTCCGAAGCGTGCGCAGCGCTGTTTCGTCCTTAGACTTCTTTAACGAATGTGCCGGTTCACGCCAACTGGCGACGTCTTCGCACGTCCGGCGTTTGTGCCCTGGCAGGTGATGAAAGGTGAGTGCCACCGCTTGACAAGGTATAGGCGTAAACGTATGTTTCAAACACCTGTTTGATCGCCGCGTAACCCCAATCGTCGGCGCCGGGGCCGCGCCCTACAGTGACCACACGGTCATCCAATTCCAGGATTCACCAGCAGAGGTTTATCGCTATGCCTGACTACAAGGCCCCCTTGCGTGATATTCGCTTCGTCCGTGACGAGCTGCTCGGCTACGAAGCGCACTATCAGAGTCTGCCGGCATGCCAGGACGCAACGCCTGACATGGTCGACGCCATTCTCGAAGAAGGCGCCAAGTTTTGTGAGCAGGTCCTGGCGCCGTTGAACCGTGTGGGTGACATTGAGGGCTGCACCTGGAGCGAGTCCGGCGTGAAAACCCCGACCGGCTTCAAGGAAGCGTACAAGCAGTTCGTTGAAGGCGGCTGGCCGAGCCTGGCCCACGACGTCGCCCACGGCGGTCAGGGTCTGCCCGAGTCGCTGGGCCTGGCGGTCAGCGAGATGGTCGGCGAAGCCAACTGGTCGTGGGGCATGTACCCAGGGCTGTCCCATGGCGCGATGAACACCATCTCCGAGCACGGCACCCCTGAGCAGCAGGACGCTTACCTGACCAAACTGGTCTCGGGCGAGTGGACCGGCACCATGTGCCTCACCGAACCGCACTGCGGCACTGACCTGGGCATGCTGCGCACCAAGGCCGAGCCTCAGGCTGACGGGTCGTACAAAGTCTCCGGCACCAAGATCTTCATTTCCGCTGGCGAACACGACATGGCCGATAACATCGTCCACATCGTGCTGGCTCGCCTGCCTGATGCGCCTGCCGGCACCAAAGGCATTTCCCTGTTCATCGTGCCGAAGTTCGTGCCGGCTGCCGATGGCAGCGTTGGCGAGCGCAACGCAGTTAATTGCGGTTCGCTGGAACACAAGATGGGGATTCACGGCAACGCCACCTGCGTGATGAACTTCGACGGCGCCACCGGCTATCTGATCGGCCCGGCGAACAAGGGCCTGAACTGCATGTTCACGTTCATGAACACCGCCCGTCTGGGTACCGCGCTGCAGGGTCTGGCGCATGCCGAGATCGGTTTTCAGGGTGGCCTGAAATACGCCCGCGAGCGCCTGCAAATGCGTTCGCTGACTGGTCCCAAGGCTCCCGAAAAAGCCGCTGACCCGATCATCGTCCACCCTGACGTGCGTCGCATGTTGCTGACCATGAAGGCCTTCGCCGAAGGCACTCGCGCAATGGTGTACTTCACCGCCAAGCAGGTCGACATCGCCAAGTACAGCGACGACGCCGAAGCCAAGAAGCAAGCCGATGGCCTGTTGGCGTTCATGACGCCGATCGCCAAGGCGTTCATGACCGAAGTCGGTTTCGAGTCCGCCAACCATGGCGTCCAGGTCTACGGCGGCCACGGCTTCATCGCCGAGTGGGGCATGGAGCAGAACGTTCGTGATGCCCGCATTGCCATGCTGTACGAAGGCACCACCGGTATCCAGGCGCTCGACCTGCTGGGCCGTAAAGTGCTGATGACGCAGGGTGAGGCGCTCAAGGGCTTCACCAAGATCGTTCACAAGTTCTGCCAGTCGCAGGAAGGCAACGAAGCGGTCAGTGAGTTCGTGACGCCGCTTGCCGCGCTGAACAAAGAGTGGGGCGAACTGACCATGAAGGTCGGCATGGCTGCCATGAAAGACCGTGAAGAAGTCGGCGCCGCTTCGGTGGACTACCTGATGTACTCCGGTTATGCCTGCCTGGCGTACTTCTGGGCCGACATGGCGCGTGTGGCAGCCGAGAAACTGGCGGCGGGCACCAGCGAAGAAGCTTTCTACACCGCCAAGCTGCAAACGGCACGCTTCTACTTCCAGCGTATCCTGCCGCGCACTCGTACCCACGTGGCCACCATGTTGTCGGGCGCGAGCAACCTCATGGACATGAACGAAGAACACTTCGGTCTGGCCTACTGAGTTCCAGACGGTTTGCTCAAGCCGCTTGTCCTTCGGGATAAGCGGCTTTTTTGTGTCTGCGTAAATTCTCCTCATCCTATGCGTGACGCGGCCGATACAGGCACAATGCCATTTACCCGGCCCTCTTATCATACGGTGAGGAGATAGTCCTTTTGCTGCGCCCCTCCGCCGCACGGCTCAGTCATTTTCTACCTTCTCTGGGGCTGCTTGTTGCCGGACTGGCGGCTGCGTACGTGAAAGACCTCAACGTGTTTTTCACTTCACTGTTTAACGTGCTGCCTACCCTCGTACTGTTGCTGGGTGGAGCGTATTGCGGCGTGTACAAGCGTCAGCGTGAACTGTTCCTGATGATCACGGTGTATATCGCTTATTTCCTGCTCGACACCCAGACCGATTACTACCGCGACAACGGCAAAGTCCGAGAGGACGCTGCTGTGGTGTTTCATCTGTGCTGTCTGTTGCTGCCGGTCATGTTTGGACTGTTCGCAGCCTGGGAGGAGCGCACCCACTTGTTTCAAGACCTCGTTGCGCGACTAGCCGTTTTGCTCGCGGTGGGCAGCGTCGCGCTGGGGCTGGAACAGAGTTTCCCAGGCGCGGTACTGGCCTGGCTGGCTGACATCCGCTGGCCGGCGCTGCATGGCGAATGGATGAGCCTGATTCAGCTGTCCTACGCGACGTTTTTGATTGCCTTTGCTGTTTTGCTGACCCAATACATCTACAAGCCTCGGCCCCTGCACGCCGCCCAATTGGTTGGGTTGCTCGGGCTGTTCTGGGCCTTGCCCAAGACATTCATCCTGCCATTCACCCTTAACATCATGTGCAGTCAGGTGATGCTGATGATTGCCGCAGCGGTGGCGCACGAGGCTTATCAAATGGCCTTTCGTGATGAGCTGACCGGCTTGCCGGGTCGGCGTGCTCTGAACGAGCGCATGCAGCGACTGGGCCGCAATTACGTGCTGGCGATGAGCGACGTTGATCATTTCAAGAAATTCAACGACACCCATGGCCATGACGTCGGCGACCAGGTGCTGCGTCTGGTGGCCAGCAAGCTGTCGAAGATCACCAACGGCGGCGGGCGCGCCTATCGTTACGGCGGTGAAGAGTTCGCCATCGTTTTTGCAGGCAAGACCCTTGAGGAGTGCATGCCGCACCTTGAGGTGATTCGCGAGACCATCGCCAGTTATCAGATTCACCTGCGCAATCAGGACAGCCGCCCGAATGATGACCAGCAAGGGCGCCAACGTCGGGCCGGTTCTCAGGCATCAACGGTGTCGGTGACTGTCAGCATCGGCGTGGCCGAGCGTCAGCCTGAGCACCGCAATCCGGATGAAGTCTTAAAATCAGCCGATCAAGCCCTGTACGCTGCCAAAGGTGCTGGCCGTAACTGCGTCATCAGCCATGCGCAGACCAGCAAGCGTGGCGCGGTGCGGATGGCGGCCGCCAGCTAAACACTCCCCTTTGTCTTAAAAGCCCTTGGGTTTTTGCTCACGGGCAGGCTAGCGGCTGAGCCGCTTATGGCTGTGACTAGATAAGATGAAATAGTCACGCGTTGACCCTATGTGTCGCAAATGGTGTTCAGGTACACTCGTTCCACTGACGCATCGGCGCTGCAAAATCATTGTGGCGATGCTCATCCCACGAGTTTTTGCTGCTCAAACGAGGTTTGCCATGGCTGACTACAAAGCGCCTTTGCGCGATATGCGCTTCGTCCTCAATGAAGTGTTCGAAGTCTCCAGACTTTGGGCCACGCTTCCAGAACTGTCCGAGACAGTGGACGCCGAGACCGTCGAGGCGATTCTCGAGGAGGCGGGCAAAGTTACTGGCAGATCCGTTGCGCCGCTTAGCCGGGCAGCCGATGAAGAAGGCTGTCACTGGAACGACACCGTCGTGACCACGCCTGCGGGTTTCATCCAGGCCTACAAGACCTACGCAGAAGGCGGATGGGTCGGCGTAGGCGGGAATCCGGAATTCGGCGGCATGGGCATGCCCAAGGCGGTATCGGCTCAGGTCGAAGAGATGGTCAACTCTGCAAGCCTGGCATTCGGGCTGTACCCCATGTTGACCTCTGGCGCTTGCGTCTCGATCAACACGCATGCCAGTGAAGCGTTGAAGGCCAAATACCTGCCGAACATGTACGCCGGTGTCTGGGCCGGTTCGATGTGTCTGACCGAGGCTCACGCCGGCACAGACCTCGGCATCATCCGTACCAAGGCGCAGCCACAGGCCGACGGTTCTTACAAGATCAGCGGCACGAAGATCTTCATCACAGGCGGCGAGCACGACCTCACTGAAAACATCATTCACCTGGTTCTTGCCAAACTGCCCGACGCACCGGCAGGGCCGAAAGGCATATCGCTGTTCCTCGTGCCAAAAATCATGGTGAATGATGACGGCAGCCTGGGCGCGCGCAACACGGTGTTCTGCGGCTCGATTGAGCACAAAATGGGGATCCAGGCATCGGCAACGTGCGTGATGAACTTCGATCAGGCTGAAGGCTACCTGATCGGCGAGCCGAACAAGGGCTTGGCGGCGATGTTCACCATGATGAACTACGAGCGTCTGGGCGTCGGCATTCAGGGCCTGGCCTCTGGCGAGCGTTCGTATCAGAACGCGATCGAATACGCCCGCGACCGCCTGCAGAGCAGGGCCCCGACGGGCGCGCATTCCCGGGAGACCATCGCTGACCCGATCATTGTCCACCCCGATGTGCGTCGCATGTTGTTGACCATGAAGGCGCTGAACGAGGGTGGGCGCGCTTTCTCCACCTACGTAGCGATGCAACTGGACACAGCCAAGTACAGCGAAGACGCTGAAGTGCGTCAGCGCGCCGACGCGTTGGTGGCATTGCTGACGCCTGTGGCCAAAGCCTTCCTTACCGATATGGGCCTTGATACCACCGTGCACGGCCAGCAGGTTTTCGGTGGGCACGGCTACATTCGCGAATGGGGCCAGGAGCAGCTGGTGCGTGATGTGCGCATCACTCAGATTTACGAGGGCACCAACGGTATTCAGGCGCTCGACCTCATGGGTCGCAAAGTCGTTGCCAGCGGCGGTGCTCACTACCGGCTTTTCTCCGAAGAAGTCCGTCAGTTCATTGCTGCGTCTGACGCCTCGCAAGGTGAATTCACCAAGCCGCTTGCCGCTGCGCTGACTACTCTGGATGAGCTTACCGACTGGGTACTCGACCGCGCGCGCAGTAACCCGAACGAAATCGGTGCTGCTTCCGTTGAGTATCTGCATGCTTTCGGATACACGGCCTACGCTTACATGTGGGCGATGATGGCCAAAGCGGCGTGGGGAAAAGAGGGGCAGGAAGATTTCTACGCCGGGAAACTGGGCACCGCACGTTTCTATTTCGCCCGCCTGCTGCCGCGTATTCAGTCGCTTTCGGCCTCTGTCAAAGCGGGGAGCGAGTCGCTTTACTTGCTGGAGGCGTCACAGTTCTGACGCGTCGAAACCCATGTAAGCATTTGCTTACATGACGTGATGGCAATCGGCTCTAGCGCCTCAGTGGATCCAAGTTTAATCTACTTCACATGGACGTCGCGCAGGATGCGCAAACAGATAACAGGGACACGTAAGGGATTGCCTGCCAGGATGGCGGGAAGAAATGGAAGTCATGGGAAACAGTCTGGAAAACCTCGCTTAGGCGGGGTTTTCTTTTTTCTGCTTCCTGAAAAGATGCTCCAGTGTCAGCCGCTTCGCTTCATGTGCGTGTGTGCAGCAACGGCTCGATGATTTGCGCGGCGGAACCCCTGCAGCAGCCCAGGGTCGATTAGCTGTGCGGCCCCCAATGGGCCATTAATCAGGAGCTCCACCCATGGACATCATCCGCATCATCATCGCTATTCTGCTGCCACCCCTGGGCGTGTTCCTGCAAGTCGGTTTCGCTGGCGCCTTCTGGCTGAACATTCTGCTGACCCTGCTGGGCTACATTCCCGGGATCATCCACGCGATCTACATCATCGTCAGTCGCAAGTAACGCCGGGTCTCGCATCAAATGCGATCTGTAGGAGCCGGCTTGCTGGCGAACGGGGCAGGCCTGCCACCTCCGAACTGGCTGACCCAAAGCATTCGCGGGCAAGCGCGCTCCTACAGTGGACCTTGGCGGCGTGCTCAGCCGCTGTAGACACCCACCTGTAGGAGCTGGCTTGCTGGCGAATGGGGTCTGCCAGTTTGAGGTGCATCGCCTGTTACGATCCCTTCGCCAGCAAGCCGGCTCCTACAGAATCCCAGCCACCATTCGATTTGCGACCCGCCATTCAACGCCCTCCCGCCTCTGACAGATCGACGTGCATCATCCCTTCGCGCGCCAGTGACGCCTCACCCATCAATCACCTTGCGATAAAACGCCCATTCCGTCTCCAGAGCGTGGGCGAGGTTGGCCGCCTTGCGGAAACCGTGGCGCTCTTCGGGATAGAAATGCCCTTCGGCCGGTATGCCGTTTTCCAGCAGTGCGTTAAGCATGTCGCGGGTCTGGGCGGGGACCACCACGGCGTCCAGTTCTCCTTGAAAGAAAATCACTGGAACCTTGATCTGAGCGGCATGCAGCAGTGGCGTGCGCTCCCGATAGCGGACCATCTCCAGGTCGGGGTCACCGATCAGCCAGTCCAGATAATCCGCCTCGAACTTATGGGTGGCCTCGGCCAGCGCCAGCGGATCGCTCACGCCGTACAGGCTTGCGCCGGCGCGGAACACGTCTTTGAATGCCAACGCGCACAGCGTGGTGTATCCGCCGGCACTGCCGCCGCGGATGAATGCGTTCTGGGGATCGACGAGGCCTTGATTGCCCAGGTACTCCACCACCGCGCACGCATCTTCTACATCGACCACGCCCCATTCCAGGAACAACGCCTGGCGATACGCGCGGCCATAACCTGTGCTGCCGCGATAATTGAGGTCTGCGACGGCAAAGCCGCGTTGCGTCCAGAACTGGATACGCGGGTCCAGTGCGGGGTAACAGGCAGAGGTGGGGCCCCCGTGGATAAACACCAGCAGCGGCGGCTTTTCTTCGCCCGTCATGGCCGGATAGAAATAGCCGTGCGCTTCACTCGAACCGCTTGGATACGTCAGGGTTTGCGGCTGGCTGATGCGCTCCACCGGCAATGGGCTCACGCCGCCGGCGAGTACGCGGACCCGCTTGTCGGCGCGGCTGATGGCAACCACCGCAGAGGGACTGACGGGCGACGCCGCGATGCAGTAAATATGGTCTGCATCCACCGCGAGGCTTCTAAAGCGGCTGTAATCGCCAGTGAAATCCTCCACCGAGCCCGACGCCGAACGTACGCCCAGCAGGCCTTTCCCATCCTCGAACCAGGCGGCGAGATAGGCACCGTCCTCTAGCGGCATCCACGTCGCGGCGCCCAGTTGCCAAGGCGCCGAGGCATGATCGGCAGGGGCGGCGGGCAGCGCTTCAAAGCCCTCGAGGGTTTCACTCCAAGGTTGCCAGAACCCGGCGCGGTCGGTGAGGCAGTACAAGCGGCCAGCTTCATCAAAGCGGGGCTGCTGCAACGATTCCAGTCCTAGCCCGCCTGCGAGGCAGCGTGGCCGACCCCACGCAAGATCGGCCTGACGCTCGACGCTCATCAGGCGCGTCGACGTCCAGGGCTGATGCGGTCGCCACCATTCGATCCACACCAGACGCTGGCCATCCGGGCTCACCGTCGGTGACGCATAGAAGTCGGCGCCCTCGGCCAGCACATGACGGCGGCCATCGGTGATATCGATCGCGACCAGCCGATGGGTGTCGTGATCCTCTTCGACGGCCAGAATCTGCCCGCGCGCATACCGGACATCTCCGAAGAGCTTGTCGCCCCGGGTCAGCGCGTGAGGTGAAGGAGAGTCGAAGGCTTGCAGGTAAATTTGCTGGTCCGCTTCGTTGACGAACACCACGGCATCGTCGGTCAGGCAGAACGAACCCCCGCCGTACTCATAGACCCGACTGCGAGCGCTGAAGCCTTCCGGTGTCAGGCACTGAGTTTTGCCTTCGTGCCAGCGCCAGATGCGCGTCGCGGCATCCTGCGGGCGGAATTCACTCCAGAAAAGGCCCGCAGGGCTGACGCTGAGTTCGGCGAAATCGGTGCCTGCCGCCACGGCCTGGGCGGCAGAGAGTAGGTCAGGACTTGGCGATGAGGCGTGAGTTTCGTTCATTGCGGAAGGCCAGTTGCTCGATGGTCTGGCTAGCATACTCGGCTTCGTCGCGGGCTTGGGTGATCAGGTGGTGCTGGGGCGACTTGCTGCACACCGGGTCTGTGTTGCTCGCATCGCCGGTGAGCATGAACGCCTGACACCGGCAGCCGCCGAAGTCTTTTTCCTTCTCGTCGCACGAGCGGCACGGCTCGGGCATCCACTCGTACCCGCGAAAACGATTGAAGCCGAATGACTCGTACCAGATGTGCTGCATCGTGTGATCGCGCACATTGGGAAACTGAATCGGCATTTGCCGCGCGCCGTGGCAGGGCAGGGCCGTACCGTCCGGTGTCACGGTCAAGAACAGATTGCCCCAGCCGTTCATGCACGCTTTGGGTCTTTCTTCGTAGTAATCGGGCGTAACGAAGATCAGCTTCACCGGGTGGTTTTCAGCAGCAAGCTTGGCGCGGTACTCGTTGGTGATGCGCTCGGCACGCACGAGCTGGTCTTTGGTCGGCAGCAAGCCCGCGCGATTCAGGTGAGCCCAGCCGTAGAACTGACAAGTCGCCAGCTCGACAAAATCGGCCTGAAGCGCCACACACAGCTCGATGATCTTGTCGATCTTGTCGATGTTGTGCCGATGGGTCACGAAGTTGAGGACCATCGGGTAACCATGCTTTTTTACGGCACGGGCCATCTCGAGCTTCTGCGCGAAGGCTTTTTTGGAGCCGGCGAGCATGTTGTTCACTTGCTCGTCGCTGGCCTGGAAGCTGATCTGGATGTGGTCTAGCCCCGCTTCCTTGAAATCGATGATCTTCTGTTCGGTAAGGCCAATGCCGGAGGTGATCAGGTTGGTGTAGAAGCCCAGCCGCCGCGCCTCGGCGATCAGCTCGGCCAGATCCTGACGCACCAGCGGCTCGCCACCCGAAAAACCGATCTGCGCCGCGCCCATTTGCCGGGCTTCGGCCATGACTTTAAACCACTGCTCGGTGCTCAGCTCCTGCCCCTGTTTGGCGAAATCCAGCGGGTTGGAGCAATACGGGCACTGCAACGGACAACGATAGGTCAGCTCGGCGAGCAGCCACAGCGGCAGCCCGACCGGAGGTGTGGGCGGAATGTACGGGCTGGCTGCGGTGTTCAATGACTCAGGCAAATTCGATCCAGAGTTCTGCACGAGCGACCTCCATGAATTGCTCGACATCGGTGCCGAGCTCGGGAACGCCGGGAAATTTTTCGTCGAGCAACGCGATGATGGCGCCGACGCTGCGCTGACCATCGATCAGGCCACCAATCTCGCTCGCGCTTTCATTGAGCTTGATCATGCCTTCAGGGTAGAGCAGCACGTGGCCATTCTGTGCCGGCTCGAACTGGTAACGGTAACCGCGGCGCCAGTTGGGCACCTGTTCACGATTGAAACTCATAGGGCGATTCCTTTGTGCCAGACGCGTTGGTCAGTCACGCTGTGATAGGGCGGGCGGTTCAGCTCGTACGCCATGCTCATGGCATCCAGCATGCTCCACAAGATGTCGAGCTTGAACTGCAGGATTTCCAGCATGCGCTGCTGGCCTTCCTGCGTGGTGTAGTGCTGCAGCGTGATCGCCAGACCGTGCTCCACGTCGCGGCGGGCCTGGCCCAGGCGAGTGCGGAAGTACTCGTAGCCGGCCGGATCGATCCACGGGTAGTGCTGCGGCCAGCTGTCCAGACGGGATTGATGAATCTGAGGTGCAAAGAGCTCGGTCAACGAACTGCTCGCCGCTTCCTGCCAATTGGCCCGGCGGGCGAAGTTGACATAGGCATCGACGGCGAATCGTACGCCGGGCAGGACGAGTTCCTGCGAACGAAGCTGGTCAGGATCAAGGCCCACGGCCTGGCCCAGACGCAGCCACGCTTCAATGCCACCGTCTTCACCGGGGGCGCCGTCATGATCGAGCAGACGCTGAATCCATTCGCGACGGATTTCCCGATCAGGACAGTTGGCAAGGATCGCCGCATCCTTCAGCGGAATGTTGACCTGATAGTAGAACCGGTTTGCGACCCAGCCCTGAATCTGCTCGCGGGTCGCACGCCCTTCGTACATCGCCACATGAAAGGGGTGATAGATGTGGTAGTACGCGCCCTTGGCGCGCAGGGCCTTTTCAAATTCAGCGGGGGACAGCGGCGTTGCATCGCTCATGTCGGCAGTTCTCGTCAAGAATGTCCGCAGATCCTGTGGGGTAAGCCTCCTCACTTAAAGCCATCTACCTGTGCCGCATCGGCAGGCTGACCTGGCAGCTTCATGAGCAAACTTCGCCCCACAGTGGGGTTGTTTAGCGTTTCTAGAGCTCGATGCTCATCCCATCGAACGCCACTTCAACATTGCGCCTGGCCAGTTCAGCACGCTCTGGCGAGTCTTCGTCCAAAATCGGGTTGGTGTTGTTGATGTGAATAAGCACCTTGCGCTGCTGCGGTAACCGCTCTAGCACTTCGAGCATACCGCCGGGACCGTTTTGCGCCAGATGGCCCATTTCCGTTCCGGTGCGGGTGCCGACGCCACGGCGCTGCATCTCGTCGTCGTCCCACATCGTACCGTCCACCAGCAGGCAGTCGGCGCCGCTCATTTTTTGCATGAGGGCGTCATCGACTTTGCCAAGGCCTGGCGCGTAGAACAACGTGCCGCCGGTGCGCAGGTCCTCGACCATCAGGCCGATGTTGTCGCCCGGGTGCGGATCGAACCGATGCGGGGAGTAGGGCGGTGCAGCGCTGCGCAGCGGAAAAGGCGTAAAGCGCAGATTCGGGCAAGCCGGGATGACAAAGCTGCCTTCCAGTTCGATACGGTTCCAGTCCAGCCCGCCGTTCCAGTGTTTGAGCATGTTGAACAGCGGAAACCCGGTGCTGAGGTCTTCATGGACCATGTCCGTGCACCAGACTTGATGCGGGCAGCCTTCGCGCAGGCTGAGCAAGCCGGTGGTGTGGTCGATCTGGCTGTCCATCAGGATGATCGCGCTGATGCCGGTATCGCGCAGGCCGCGGTTGGGCTGCACCGGGGCGAACCCCTGAAGCTGGGCGCGGATGTCGGGAGAGGCGTTGCACAAGATCCAGTTCACACCGTCGTCCGACAGCGCGATGGACGACTGGGTGCGCGCGTGCGCTCGCAGACTGCCGTCACGAAAGCCTGCGCAGTTGGCGCAGTTGCAGTTCCACTGGGGGAAACCACCGCCGGCAGCGGAACCGAGGATCTGGATGTGCATGTAAGCCCCATAGCGACGGGCCGGTTCGGCCCTGAATTCAGAATCGCGTTAATAAAAAAGCCCCGGCGAACCGAGGCTTCTCACCGCGTAACAATCAACGGCTTGCGAAGTACATGGTGACTTCAAAGCCGATACGCAGATCAGTGTAAGCAGGTTTAGTCCACATAATTGACTCCTTCTGGGTTAGTGCCGCGGTGGGTGAGTACATTCATTAGTGCTCCTGCGCGAGGAGACGTTCAAATGCTTAGGGGGCTATGTTACTAAAATTATCGAAGGGTCGATGATGAAATATCCGATAAAGACCCTTGCGTAACCGGCAATGATCCGCCTGCTGTGGCCTGCGGCTACGGCGGACTAGAGCGGTTTGAGAGACACAGCCGGGTACGGCCCGACTGGGCCAGCCGATCAGCGGCTGTCAGCAGTGCGTGGTGATCAAGATGTTTTAGAGAATGTTGCAAGCCCTCGAAGTAGCCTCGCCCATGACCTGCCAAATGCGCCTGCCAGAGTATTTCGGCCGCCTGTGCGTGCTCCAGTTCGGCCAGATCAAGTTGAGCGCGCAACGTTTTCAATTGAGCCGGTACGTCTGCCTCGGCAATCAGCGTTGGCAGGCGCTCAATGAACGTCTCGATATGGGCCACGATCTGTCCGATGCTGGCGCTGGGTGACTGCACGCCGAACAGCAGCCCGCCATGGCCGGCAATTTGCCGGAAGCCGCTGAAAACCGCGTAGCCCAATTGCAGTTCTACACGCAGACGCTGGTAGAACGGGGCCTGCATCAGCTGTGCGAAGAGTCGCCATGCAGCTTCGTCGTCGAGTGAAGCTGACGGCGTCGGATAAAACATCAACAGCGCACTTTCGGAAGATTCCGACGCTTCGGTTATCCACCGCGTGCCCGTGTCGCGTGACGCGGTACCAGGCGGATGCTCCGCGATGCCATGGATGAGGCGGGCGGCGCTGCACACCTCACTTTGCGCCGAGCCTTCCAGACCTGTAGCTAAACCGGTCCAGCGTGCCGTAGACCAGGCACGTTCGAGACCTATCGCTTGAGTGGTGTTCTGGTTGTTCAAATAATGATCAGGTAACGACTTCAGCAGTTGGCGGATCGGAATGGCTGCAGGTTCGCTGTCCGTCGCGCCACGGTGTTCCCGATCACGATTTTCAGGCGCGCCAAGCACGCGCAGCGCCGCTTCCAGCACAGCGGGGAGGGGCTCTGCCAAACCGTAGGCTTTCACTTGCCAGTAGTTGCCGTAACTGCCGAATGCCAGCGTCACACCCGCTTGCCTGGCCTGGAGGATCAGCGGTTTTAGGCGATCTTCCAGCATTCGTGCAAGCAATGGCTGCGAAGTGGCCAGCGTCCAGCGCAGGTATACCGCAGCTTCTCCAGTCGCTGGCAGGGCGTCGCTGAATGTCAACGCAGTCAGGGGCGAACTCGGCGCAGCGATGGACCTTGTCTGCTTGAGGAAAGGATTAGGGGCGGGCAGGCGCCACTCGATATTCGAAGGGGCATGCGCGGAGGATAGGGTCTCTGCGCGCACTAGGGTCTGAAGCGTGAGCCGGTCGAGCAGCGCATCTACAGCGTCCATCGACAGACCGTGCGAATCCAGTCCCGCGCTGAAATGCCGGGCCAGCGCCAGCGCGTCACTCACGGCGAGACGGCGCTGTTCCAGCAACGCATGCTCATCGAGCAACTGACGGTAGTGCGACCTGAAAAAGGTGAGCCATCCAAAGACCAGCGTCGAGACGTGTGCTGCAGCGTCTGGCGTGCTCAGAATCAGTTCTATGTCGATCAGTGCCTGGTCGCCAAACCCATAGATCGTCTCGGCCTTGAGCGACTCAATCAACCCTCGGCCACGCAGAGCGGCCACCAGCCCACCCGCCTGCGCGTCATTCATCCACGTACACAGAAACCCAGCCGCTTGCTCATGCCCGTCCGGCAAGTCCTCGCAGGCAAACGTCAGGTGCATCTGCCGCAGGTCGGCTTCGCAAATTGCGCGGGGTGTTCCGGCAAGCAACGGTGGTGGCTTGTGCTGCTCTACCTTCTCACCCTTGGCGAAATAGGCGCCGAACTCTGCCGCCAGCGCCTCAAGCTCATCCAGAGGTTGAGGCCCGGCGAGGCTAAGCGTGATTTGCCCGGCTTGATAAAAGCGGCGATAGAAATCCTGCAGTGCATGCTGAAAGGTCTGGCGCGGAACCGGCAGGCTGTAGCGATTGCCAGCATGAAAGCCGCGCAGGGGATGCGCCGCGGACAGAGACTGCAGAAGCCTGAGCCGCTCACGGGCGGAATCGTCGCGCGCCCACGCGATGAATTCTGCGTGCAAGACCTCTCGCTCGCGCAACTGGTCAGCCATCGTCATACGCGGACGCACCAGCATCTCGCACAAGCGGTCCAGGCCGTCACGGAACACCGCTCGCGGCAGCTCGAAGAAAAAATCGGTGGTGCGTTCGCGCGTGCTGGCATTCACCTGGCCACCATGACGCTGGACGAAGGCCATCAGGTTTTCATTTCCCGGGAATCGCTCGGTGCCCAGAAAGAACAAATGCTCAAGGAAATGCGCCAGCCCCGGCCAGCGCGGCGAAACGTCGTGACTGCCCGCCGCCACGCGCACTGCGGCGGCGCAACGCTTTAACCGTGGCACTGAACTGAGCACCACACGCAATCCGTTTGGCAGGGTCACGGATCGTTGGGCGATGGAATCGGGCATGGGGTGTTTGCATGGCGTGATCATGGATTGGCCATGCTAGCGGATACTCAGGCGCGGCGCGTATCTCTTGGTCAGCCGACGTGGCCCAGCGATCGCGGCACACGGTCAAGCAGCAGCTTGAACGGCAGGAATCAGGCTGCCGTTCCAATAAGTTACGTACCGCTCAGCTGCTGCCCAAGCCCTTGTAGAAATCCGGTCGACGATCCTTGAAATACGTGTTGATCGCCTGGGATTCGCCCATCGATTCACGGTCCAGCTCTGCAATCACCAGCGCCTCACCCTGACCTGCGAGACCGATCTGGCTGCCGTCCGGCGCACAGATGCTGCTCAAGCCGCAGTAGTGGATTTCGCCCTCGCTGCCGCAATAATTGGCGTACACCAGATAGCACTGGTTCTCGAAGGCACGAGCCCGCACGGTGACCTCTGCAACAAAATCGTAAGGGGCCATGTTCGCAGTGGGCACCAGAATCAGGTCCGCGCCGGCCAAGGCCAGACGACGCGTATTCTCGGGAAACTCGACGTCGTAGCAGATCAGAAATCCCAGCTTCCAGCCTCCGAATTCCACCACCGGGAAGTGCTCGTCGCCCGCACTGAACATCGCGTTGTCGAGCGCGCCGTAGAGATGGGTCTTACGGTAATTGCAGAGTCGAACGCCGTGCGCATCGATCAACTGCACCGCGTTATACACCTGCCCGTCTGCGCTGAGCTCGGGGTAGCCATACAGGATCGCGACGCCTGTAGCCTTGGCAACCTCGGCGATGCTCAAGGCGGCGGGCCCGTCACACGCTTGGGCCAGATCCCTTGCTGGCTGTGCGCCAATGTTGTATCCGGTCAAAAACATCTCCGGGCACACCAGCAAGGCAGCCCCCTGTGCCGCCGCTTCAATCGCCTTTTTCTCCAGACGGCGAAGGTTGGCACTGACATCCAGTGGCAGCGGCACGCATTGAAACAGGGCGACACGCATAGAGGTTTCCTTATTCCGGCAGGACGATTGGGCCGATCTCGTGGAACACATCGCCAGGGCCCGGGTTTTCGGCGTGGGTCTTGCCACCGAAGTGAGTCATGATGCCCCATACCGCGTTAAGCGAGGTCTGCACAGCGCCTTCCACCCATGCGGGCGTCCACGACACGTCGTCACCGGCAATGAAAATGCCGCGCTGCTCGTCTGGCATGTCCTTTTGCATGAAGTGCGCGTACATCCGCTGGTTGTAGCGATAGTGGCCAGGCAGCGCGCCTTTGAAAGCGCCGAGGAAGTGCGGGTCCGATTCCCACGACACGGTGATCGGGTCTCCGATGATGCGCGCGGCGATATCGACCTTCGGGTAAATCTTTTTCAGCGCGCCGAGCGCCAGGCTGACGCGCTTCTCGACGGGGTGAGGCAGCATCTTCAGCGCGTCGCTCATCCAGGAGTACGACAGGCAAATGACCCCCGGCTTTTCGACACCGTTGGAGTAGGTGCCGTTATCGAACAAGTAGGTGCCCCGGGTCAGGCGATCGGTCAGGGTCATGCTCATCAGGTCGCGGCCGGTTTCCGGGTCCTTGTCCTTCCAGAAGGGACGATCAACCATGACGAAGGTCTTGGACGACTGCATATAGCGCGTGCGGTCCAGCGCCATCCACATCTTCTGCGAGAACAGCGACTCCTCGCACTCGATTTGCGTGGTCAGCAGCCAGCTCTGGCAGGTGGCGAGAACCGCGTCGTAATGGCGGACATCACCTAGATTGTCAGTCACTGCAAACTGACCATTGGCGGCGCGGCTTATGCCTTTCACGCCCGTGCGCGGCGCGCCCCGGTGCAACGTCGACAAGCTGGTGCCTTCGGGCCAGTGCGTGCAACGCTCGGGAGCGTGGCGCCAGATGCCCATCGGAACCTGGCCGACGCCACCGACAATCAGGTGCTGATGATCGTCGCAATTGGTCATGACGACGCGGAAGATCTCCAGCATCGAGTTGGGGAAGTCCGAGTCCCAGCCGCCGGTACCAAAGCCCACCTGTCCAAAGACTTCGCGGTGATAGAACGACAATTTGGCAAAGGCTTTCGATGTGGCGACGAAATCGTAAAACGTGCGGTCATCCCACAGCGGCACCAATGTGTTCCACAGCGCCTTGAGCCGAGGCACGTCGCGATCACGGATTGCTTGCTGAATGTCGGCGAACTGCGAGCCCTCTTCCAGCGCGTCGGCCCAGGCGTCAGCCACTTCCTGAAACAGCGCAGGCAGATCCGATAATTTTTGTGCGTAGTGAGTGCTGCCTTCCAGATCAATCACTGTGCTGCCGGACGCAGCGGTCAATGGGTTGGGGAAGGGTCTGGATTCCAGGCCGAGCTTGTCGACGTAGTGATAGAACGCAGTGGAGGAGACCGGGAAGCGCATGCCCCCCAGTTCGGCGATGATGCCTTCAGCGCCCTCGAACTGCTGGGAGCGCAGACGCCCGCCCATTTTCGAGGCCTCGTAAACGACGGGCTTGAGGCCCAGCTTCATCAGCTCGTACGCGGCAACCAGACCCGCGATGCCTGCGCCGACAATGGCGACCTCTTTGCCCAGATTCTCCGTCGGAATACTGCCCAGGCCCGCCGGGTGCTCAATCCAGTCATCGAACGCGAACGGGAAATCCGGGCCGAAAATCGTGATCGGTTTTTTTCCGTCGGCGGGGTGGCGATTGTTCTTCATGACTGACCTTGTTCGACTGAGGCGCGAAAGGGGACAAGTCTAGATAACAGCGGAGACGTTAATAAGACGCAAAGTGTCGTCGTAATGCAGGAATTAATAACAATCCGACGAGAAGGCGCGTCAGATTGTCTGATCAGTCGACTTCTATGACGGCTGTCCGCGATCAATCTTGCTGCTCAGGATGATCGAAGTGGTGGTTTTTTCGACGCCATCGACGCTTCCGATCAGGTCAAGCATCTGGTCCAGTTGCTCTGGCGACTCAGTGCGCAGCCAGGCGACGTAATCAAACTCGCCGCTCACGGCGCACAGTTGTTGTACCTGAGCGAGCGCGCTCAACCGGCGCAGCACTTCCTTTCCCGAACGAGGCTGAACGGTAATCCCGACGTAAGCCTGCAGACCGCCATCGACAAGACGCTGCCCTAACCGCACACCGTACCCGGTAATCACTCGGGTTTTCTCCAGCCGCGCCAGCCGAGAGGTAACGGTGGTGCGCGCGATACCCAACTGCCGCGCCAGGTTGGCTACGGGTTCCCGGGCATTGATTTGCAGTGCTGCGATCAGTTTACGGTCGATGTCATCAAGCGCTGGGGGGCGAGTGTCGGGCAAGGCGGGTCTCCTTCGGCAAGCGGAGCATGTTAGGAGATTCTGCCGGCGTCTGGGTGATATTCGCACTGGCAGCCAACAACAGCTGTTGGGTCGGTGCTGTTCGTTTGATGGCAATGCGCGCGAAGGAGCTTGCGCCGGTTCTGTAGGACATTTCTGTGCTGTCACCGCTCTGTCATTCAGCTGTCACCTCTGGCGTGCCTAAATTCTCCCCCCACCCTTTTGAACGCACTCGGGAGACTCGTCATGACTTTGGATTTCTCCGAAACCGCCCGTTACATCCAGGCCGATATCCTCGACAGCTTCGACGAGGAACTGGAAATGGAATACGACGACGCGCGCCTGGATGGCTTGCTGGCCGATCTGGGAGAGGAGGTGCCCAAAGGGATTGATCGCCGCCTGTACTTCCGTGAACTGCTGCGTCTGCAGGGTGAGCTGGTCAAGCTGCAAGACTGGGTTGTCAGCCAGAAGCTCAAAGTGGTCGTGCTGTTTGAAGGTCGTGATGCGGCAGGCAAGGGTGGTGCAATCAAGCGCATCACTCAACGGCTCAACCCGCGGGTTTGCCGGGTCGCCGCACTAACCGCGCCGAGTGAGCGCGAGCGCACGCAGTGGTACTTCCAGCGCTACGTCGCACACCTGCCTGCCGCGGGCGAAATGGTGCTGTTCGACCGCAGTTGGTACAACCGGGCTGGCGTCGAGCGGGTCATGGGCTTCTGCAATGACGAGGAGTACGAAGAGTTTTTCCGCACCGTGCCCGAGTTCGAAAAAATGCTGGTGCGCTCCGGCATCATCCTGATCAAGTACTGGTTCTCCATCACCGATGACGAGCAATACCGGCGCTTTCTGATGCGCATCCATGACCCGTTGAAGCAGTGGAAGCTCTCACCGATGGACCTTGAGTCCCGTCGTCGTTGGGAAGACTACACGCGCGCCAAGGAAGAAATGCTCACCCGTTCCCACACCGACGTCGCGCCCTGGTGGATCGTCGAGGCCGACGACAAGAAGCGTGCGCGCCTCAACTGTATTCATCACCTGCTGGAACAGATCCCGCGCGGCGATACGGAAACGCCGCAAGTGGTGCTGCCGGAGCGCGAGTACAACGCTAACTACCTGCGCGCACCCGTGCCGCGCGAGATGGTCGTGCCGCCGGTGTACTGATCCTCACTGTGCAGCACCTGGGCCCCGGTGTGGTCAGATCTTCCACGCCGGTGCTGTCTTCGCCAGGCACTGTTGCAAGCTTTCCAGGTTGTCTGTGAACTGACGAGTCATTAACTGGTAACCCAGCAATTCCGTCGAGGCGGTGGGCACATCTGGCCCGATGGCCAGGCTTTCCGTAGGGCGCTGCAAGCGCTCGGTGGCCCCGGTCTGCAGCGCGCGGGCCATGCCGATCAGCATGCGGCGAATGCGCCGCTGCTCTGCAGTAACGCCCGTGCTCCCGACATCTGCAGGACGCAGGTTGGAGAGGATTTCCAGCAGGCTCAGGCACATGCGGTAATGGCCTTGAATGGCATCCAGCTCGACGATCGAAATCTTCACTTCCTTGGAAACCGACGGCATCAGCGAGCGCAGCTGGAGCAGCGTCGCCCCCATTCTTGCGGTCAGTTTCACATGCTCGTCGGCGGTAATTGACTGGCCGCTGGCGATCCGCTCGTAGGCCACTGCACAGTCCCGCAGCCCACTCGCCAGGTTATAGCGCCACGAATACACCGCATACAACGGCAGGGCGAACGAGAAAGCCAGTGCGAGCGCAATGCCGATCAAGATGTCGACGGTGCGCCACAGCCCGTCGGTGATCGGGTTATCGCCGTGCCCCGCCACGATAAATAAAGTGATCGCCGACAGCAGCGCCGTATAACCGCCCTTGCCGATCGCGTGATAGGCGAAGAAGCCGCAGATCAGCGACATGATTACGTAGGTCAGTAACGGCATGCCCAGGTAGCTTTCCTGCGCAACCACCGCAAGGCCCAAGGCTGCACCAATCAACGTCCCGTAGGCGCGCTCCACTGACTTCTTGCCGATGTTGCCATGATGCTGCAGGCCTCCAATGACAATCAGCATCGTCACAGAGGCCCATTCTCCGTGGGGCAGATGAACGCCGGTCGTCAGGAGAATCGACACCAACAGCCCGACCACGATACGGCCGGCATGGATGTAACGGGCATGCCGGTAACGACGATAGGGGTCCAGCAGTGGACGCAGAAGGCGGCGAAGCCATGAGGGGAGGGACATTGTATTCATGGGGTTACAGACCACCGGGATGATGAATATATCCGCAAGCAGCCAAAGGCACCGGTGACCCAGCTTCTAGCGCTTAACACAAACATCACATGTGAGAGATTGCGCAGGGTGATGATTGCGCGTAGGGTGCATCGCTATCACATGTGATGTTTGGCAGAGGCTGCAATGGCTCGGAAAACTTCAACCGATTACATGCGCGAGATGCGCGCTCGGCTGACGGCGGCCGGGTATGTAAAGCGAGAACTGTATGTGCTTCCTGAAAACGCGGAAGTACTGAGAGACATCGAAAAGGTGTTGCGCCAACCCTATTTGGGTAACCGGATCAAACTGGAGGGATTCATGACTGAGAATAGCAATTGGACGATCAACTCACTTCATTCGGCGTTCGCCGAGCTGGACGTGGTTAAAGACAAGGACATCGAGCTGACCCTCATTCAAGGCGCTGAGCCGAGTCTGAGCCTGGTGATGAACCAGTTTGGCGGCTTGCCGATCATCATCGCCATCGCAGGCGACCAGATTCTGGTCGATTCCGTGCTGGTTTACGCCTCTGAAGTCAAAGACCCGGCCGCCTTCAATGACGCCGTACTGCGTAGCCGGGAGCTCTTTCCGTTGTCGTCGATCGGCATCGAGACCCTGCCAAACGGCGAAACCTTTTACAACATGTTCGGCGCACTGAGCGCCGCCTCTTCGCTGACGGTCATCGTCCACGAGGTGCTCACGCTGGCAGAAAACGTGATCCACGCTGCCGACGCCTACGAAGATTTCCTCAAATCCGATTCACAGTAACCGGGAGACACATCAATGAGCCTTTGGAAAAAAATGGTAACCGCCCTGCGTGGTGGAGCTTCCGAAGTAGGTGAAGCCATCGTCGATGCCCAGGCGCTGCGAATCCTGGACCAGGAAATCCGTGACGCCGACGCCTCCATGCTGGCGGCGCGCAATCAACTGATTCAGATCAAAGCCAAGCACAAGCTTTCGCTACAGCGCGTCGAAGAGCACGACAAGAACATCGCCAACTGGGAGCAGAAAGCGCTCGCAGCAATGAACAAGGGCGAAGAAGCGCTCGCGCTCGAATGTGCTGAAAAAGTAGCCGAACTGACGGCCCTGCGTGATCAGGAAAAACTTGCAGCCGACCAGTTCGGCGTCCATGTGGCCAAATTGACCGCACAAGTCATCAAGGCTGAGAGCCAGATCAAGGGCCTGCGCCAGCAGACCGATATGGCCAAGGCTCGAGACAGCGTACAAAAAGCGCAAATCAACGCCGCCGCGGCCACCGGCGGCGCCAATGGTCGGCTTGAGACCGCAGTGGGTTCGCTGGCACGCATCAAGCAGCGTCAGGATGAGCAGGACGCAAGGCTTGAAGCGGCGGATGAGCTCGCCGAGGCTGCCAATGGCGGTGACCTTGAGCGTCGTCTTCAGGATGCCGGCATCGGCGCAAAAACAGGCGGCGCGGCCGACGTCCTCGCCCGTTTGAAAGCGCAGAGCCAGAACGGTAACGCGGGTCAATAAGCACCGTTAAACAAAGGCAGTCGGTTTTTTCCGGCTGCCTTTTTTCGATTTCAGGGCGCGCAGATGAATATCGGAAATGGACTACGAACGATACTCTCACTCGCCGCTGTGATGATCGTGGTGCAGATGGTTAACTCGCTGACCGCCAACAGCCTGCTGTCGCATGGCCTGGTGCCGAGAACCGTTTCAGGTCTGCAGGGCATCTTTTTCTCGCCGTTCCTGCACGGCTCGGTACGTCACTTGCTGAGCAATCTCCTGCCGTTTGTGGTGCTGAGTTGGCTGGTGGCGACCGAGGGGCTTCAACGTTACATCCGTGTGGCGGTGCTCGTTGTCGTGCTGGGAGGCCTGATGGTCTGGGTTGTCGGCCGACCGGTTATCCACGTGGGGGCCAGTGGTCTTATTTTCGGCTTGTGGGCGTATCTACTGGCTCGAGCGTGGTATCAGCGCAGCCTGGCGAGTTTCGCGATTGCCCTGGTGACCCTGCTGGGTTACAGCGGGCTGGTCTTCGGTTTCGTTCCAGTGCCTGGCGTATCGATTGAGTCACACCTGTGTGGCGCGCTTGCCGGTATCGTGACGGCTTGGCTGATGCACTCGCGGCGGCTTCTCGAAAAAGGCCCTGCGAGCTGAGTTGCAGCATTTTTCCATATCGCCTCGGCGCGACTTCAAGGAGTTGAATCATGAGTTGGATCAAACGCGCGTTAGGCCTTGCGGCACCCAATCCATCGGCCGGTTCCGAATCACTTGCCAATAGCAATTTGCTTAATCCATTCGGGTTGGCTACTGGCCGAATGCTGGACCTCGATGACTCTCTGAAGCTGATGCTCGACGGTCATTCAGAGTTGATTGTCCCCAACGAGGAAGTGGTCTGGTCGGTTGGGCAGGTTGACCTTGGACAATCCGTGCGGCTGGTACGCTTCTACTTCGAGGACGAAGATTACTGGATGCAGGTCATGATGAACGGGCCTTCGGCTGAAGACGTTCAGGACATCATCCTGTTTGGCTACAGCAGCGCCGTGACGATCAACAGCGAGGCGGAACTCAAGCGTTTGGTGGGGCCTGCCTCCAAAGTGGGCCTACCCGTGTACGAGCACGACGGCTGGGAGTACGGCCGTCAGTGGGGCACCGAAGAGGGCCAGACCGAGCTCACGCCAATGGATGAGCACGTTGTCAGTCCGGACGGTACCTACCGTATCAAGCACCTGAGCATGTTGTACGCGCGGGACACCGGCCTGGTGGACCGTCGCGAGTTTCTACTGCTGTCTGTCGAGGAGGATGAGGAAGGTATTGTTACCCTGACTACATCTGTCGGCGTAACCCTGCAGTCCACAGATTTCACTGTCATTTAAAAGGAAGTAAACAATGCTCGACGCGCTTCGCATGTCCCTTAACTTCCAGTCGGTGCTGAGCTTTCTGGTCTACATCATTGTGGCCGCCGTATTGTTCGCGTTGTTTCAGATGGCCTACACACGTCTGACCCCGCACAAAGAGTTCGTCCAGATCCGTGAGGGCAATGTTGCCGCCGCGGTTGCGTTGGGCGGTGCCCTCGTCGGCTTCGCCTTGCCTGCCAGCAATGTGATCGCCTACAGCATCAGCGTTCTGGATGTGGTCATCTGGGCAGTCATCGCCGCTTTCGTCCAGTTGCTGGCCTTCACTGCCACCAGCATGGTCTTGAAAGATCTGTCCGCGCGCATCACCCGGGGCGAGCTGGCCGCGGCAATCTACGCGGCCAGCGTCTCGATCAGTGTCGGTTTTCTCAACTCGGCCTGCATGACGCCGTCGACCTGATCGCTTGTGATCGAAAGGAGTTATCGATGAGACGTAGTTCCCTGAAACTGGTTCTGGCGGGCACGCTGCCGCTGGCCCTGAGCGCATGCAGCAAGTCCGACACCGTGGAGGTTTCTGCGCAGCAAACCTATCCATCAGTCCAGGCCTGTGTGGATCAGAAAGTCCCGGTAGACATTTGCTCGGACGCCTATATGAGCGCGCTGGCGGAGCACCGCCGTATCGCCCCGACCTATGACGACGCTGCTTCGTGTGAGGCGGATTTCGTCCCTGATTACTGCCAGCAGAACACCGATGGCAAGTTCACCCCCAAGCTGGGCGGCTTTCAGCTGGAGCTCTCTGGCGAGCTTCCCAAATCCCAGGTCGACGCCGCGAAGTCCCAGGCCGAGCAATCGGGTGGCGGAGGCGGTGGCTTCGGCTCAGGAGTGAACGGCTTCCTGATGGGGATGCTCGTCAGCAACATGGTCAACGGATTCACCGGCGGCGGTGGTCGTTACTACTCGCAACCCATTTACCAGGAACGCGACTCGCGCGGCGGTTACCAGACCTCCACGTTGTCTCGCCAGATCGAGCGCGGCAAAACCTTCGGCAATTCCAGCCAGGCGCGAAGCAGCTCGACCGGGACGTACTCCAAAAGCACATTGGGCCGGAATTCATCAGTTTCATCGTCCGTGTCCCGTGGCGGTTTCGGCAGTCAGGCCACCGCCCGCAGCGGTTGGGGCGGCAAAAGCAGTGGCTCAAGCTTCGGCGGATAACACAGGACGTTGCCCATGAAAAGGATCAGCATCGAGGAGCGGCCGGACTGGCGGCAGACCGCCGAGCGTGAGGGGTTCGACTTCCATACCATCGACGGCGAACGCTATTGGGATGAGCGGGCCTATTACCAGTTCACGGAAGCGCAGATCACCCGCGATATCGAAGCGCCCACCCAAGAACTGCATGCCATGTGCCTGGATGTCGTGGAGAAGGTCGTCGAGAGTGAGGAGCTGTTGACGCGACTTGCCATCCCTCCGGCGTTTTTCGATCTGGTCCGCACTTCCTGGAAGGAAGGCCACCCACATCTTTATGGCCGTTTCGACTTCAGCTACGACGGCGAGAACCCCGCCAAGCTGCTGGAAGCGAACATGGACACGCCCACGTCGGCTTACGAGGCCGGCGCGTTTCAGCTCATCTGGCTTGAAGAGCAGATCCAGCGCGGCGTTCTGCCCGCGCACGCTTCACAATTCAACTCGATGGCCGAAGACCTGGTCCGGGCGTTTCTGGCGATCAGGGACGGCGGGCCGTTTTACTTCTCATCGATGTCAGGTTCGACAGAAGACAAAGGCACCACCGAGTTCCTGCGCAAAATGGCCGAGCATGCAGGCATCGAAACGCGCCATATCGACATTGAGGACATTGGCCTCAACGCCGAAGGCAGATTCGTCGATCTCCAGGGCCGTTGGATCGAGCGCATTTTCAAGCTGCACGCCTGGGAACATGTGTTCCATGAACCGCATGGTCAGGCCATCCCGCAATGCGATACGCAATTCATCGAGCCTGCCTGGAAGGCCATCGTCTCCAACAAGGGCATCCTGCCGTTGCTGTGGGAATACAACGAAGGTCATCCCAATCTGCTCCCGTCCTTCGTCGACAAACAGCCCCAGTCCGCGGTGCCGAAAGGCTGGGTTCGCAAGCCGTACTTCTCTCGGGAGGGCGCCAACATCGAGATTCGGACGCCGAACGACCAGGTCATTTTCGAAGATGGCCCCTACAACGATGCGCCCTACATCCTGCAAGCGTTCGCCCCGCTCCCGCGTTTCGCTGACAGCTACACGCTGATCGGCTCATGGGTGGTGGGCGATACAGCGTCGGGGATCGGCATTCGTGAAGACGACAGCCTCATCACCAAGGACAGCAGCCGGTTCCTGCCGCATGTCGTGATCGACTGACGCGGTAGGGTGCGCAAGCCACTCACGGATTGCGCTGAGCCAGAACGAAAAAAAGCCGCGCAATGCGCGGCTTTTTATTTGGTGGGCCCACACGGACTCGAACCGTGGACCAAGGGATTATGAGTTGCTGGGCGAAGTGCTAAGCCTAGAGAAATCGTTCGTAGGTGAACGTAGGTTGGCATAGCTGGAGGCCCCGTAGTTACTGATGTTGAGCGTAGTTTTGAGATGGTTGATCAAGCTGGGTACTGTACCGTGATTGTACTCGATCTCCAAAATTTGACCGGGGTCAGAGCGAGAGAAAACCTGCGATTTTGTATTAGAAGTTTTTTTTTGTGTACACCGGGCAGCTCGCCTACGCAACGACAGACTGCCCGCTACAGTTAGTTCTTCCTGCATCATTGTTTTAGACAGCCTCCTCAATCACTTGGTCCATGAAGGGACTGAAATACATGGTATTGGGTCCCCCTCACTTAAGGTCATATCAACCTCTATCCAGTCATAAAACGCAGGAGACGAAAGCAGATCTTGCTTTACTACTGACGAAAATGGTTGTTGATGCCCGTTATTGAAATAAGATTTTGCGCGTTCTTGAATGGACTTTTCATCAGAAAAATATTTACTAAAGTCTTCAAAAAAACTGTATTTTATATTATTGCCGCTCAGTGCGACCAGCTTCCAAAAATCGCTTCGATTTTTTAATTTCCCTACTAGCTCTTGTTTTTCAAAGATTGGAGTAGTCAATCCTGCTGCTACCGGGATTGCGGCGCAAAGGCTTTGGTCTAGCGTTTCATAATCAACAGTTTCAACGACAGGCAAGTAGGCAACAAGTTGCAATGGTACGGGCAGCATCTGAGGGCGGGGTTTGCCTTCAAGCATGTTGTGTGGGTCAATATCTGCAATCACTAAGGCCTGGTCGTTTTCACTAAGTGGGTCGCCTTTGCTATTGTAATAAACCCCTTTAGACCAACCATGATAGGGCGTGAGTGCCTCGATGTATCCGTGTGCCGCTGCCCCACTCTTCCAACTTTCGCGACCAATGAAGCAACTGCCACCTTTCAGGCCAGAGCCAGCACCATTGATAAATACTGTGGTGGTACCAGCCGCAAGTAAACCTGCTTGCCCTGCTATCCAGTAGTCAGCAGTGCGGGTCGTGGCCGCAGGAACGATTAATATCGACCTCCTAGAGTCAGTACCTATACGTGTCGGGCAAACGGAAAGCCATTTAGAAAGCCTTGTTAGGTCCTTCCATACTTCCAGCTCATCCGCTCCCAGCCCAAATCGTGCGCACATGGAAACGTAATCTCTTGCCATCTCAGGAATATTAGTCGGGCTTGTGAACAAAAATATTTCTGAGCAAATCAACTCCATAAAATTTGCTAAAGGTAGATGAGTGTTTGCTAACAGCTTAACTACTCCATCTGCGTCTAGATCCAAGTCAATGCGACGCAGCGCGGATAATATGTCGCCAGGCACGAACAGGGGGGCCAAACCCTCGTTGCTAGGCCGGATGAATTCATTCAAAGCTACAGATCGGTATTTCTTCGGTCTGGTCCACTGCAGAACTACACCTTTTTTGACTTGATCATCTAAAGATCTGGAGTCTATGTTTTTTGGAGTACCTAAGACTTTCAAACAGTCGCCAATCCCGGAAGGTACTGGCCAAAGAAGATTGAGGCTGGCACTTTTTTCAGGCAGTACGGACGCTGCATCGAACTCTAAATAAGTACCAGCTAGAACGGCAACAGTTCTTCCGGGTAAGCATTCTTCTCTCAACCACTTAACTGTTTCGGCGCGAACTGCGTACTCGGGCAAAATTAAAAGATCCACTCCAAACGATTCGCATGCGGTCACCATTTTAAGGAGCAAGCGACGACGGCGGTGCTCTGCCCAACTGGGTAACGAAGCCTTGTCTTGGGTCCAAAGGTGATTAAGCCCACTAGAGTCAGTTGCGTTTATAAGGGCAGCGTATGGCGTGTGTACTAGATGCCTTAGCTCTTTTATAACTTTAGATTTGCACGTGGCACTAAACGGCCACTTCTTAGGTGTGGCTTCCACCATCGGATGAGCATAACTGAGCTCTTGGTCCCATTGAAAAAAAGCAACCCTAACGTGGCCAAGATTTTTACTGGCTTTTCGCTTGTCCCAAGATGCAAGTTGACCGTTCTTGAATGAGTGCGTTCTAGCATTTATCGTAGCATCAGTGATAACCGGATTGGACGCGTCACCGCTCTTATTTTCGATATCCTGATTCTCTAAATCAAAGAGAGGACTTTCTGCAGAGAGTGGCTTGTCTGAGGTTTGATTCAGTCCTGCCCCTGTCGCTGACTCTACCGAAGGTAGATTTTGTTCAGGCCTGGAGGTTTCTACCTGTAATAAACTTTCCGCCGATTTTTGTAAGTCAATTTCATAAATTAAACCCGGCTTAATTTCGCGGCTGTTTTCTGCGTGTATATTTTTTTCACTTGATGAGTCTGGGTTTTTTGTAAGTGCGATCGAAGCAAACGGCTCGCCAAGGACAGATATAGAAAGCAGTCGCTCACTATTTCTGTCGTGAACCTCTGTCCAAATTCTCACTATTCTACGGTCGCGGTCAAGACTCTCTTCGACATGGCGAGCACGAATTGGGTATTGCGAAATCATCCATGGTTTTATATCCCACGCAAGCCCTCTTGAATCAGTGAAGCGTTTAGTCTGTGCGTTAAAGCCGTAGGTCTGCTGTTTAATTAGTAATACTTGGAGGCCAAGTGCTGAGTCCAAGTTTTTTACTAAGTTACAGACGGATTCTAATAGATCTAGATTAAGGGCCTCTAAAGCTTTTTCAGTAATTCCAAAGAAAGGCCAGTCACTCGCGTCTGGTGTAGACGCTTCCGTAGAATTAAGCTGAGAAAAAGTTAGGGCTATTTCCTTAATTTTGGTAATTATGTCTTCGGGTAACTGTGGTTTGTCATTTTTGCCCAGCCGCATCCGATGCCCTAAATGTGATACGAGCATCCGTAGTAACTCTAGTAAGCTTATACCCTCAAAAACTATTTTTTCATCTGTCGCTATGTTAGGTGAAGATGAATTGGCGGGAGAAAGTTCCCATTCAGGCGGAAAATCAAAGCCTTCAAAGCGTGAAAAGTCGCCATGACTTCTTAGCGAGGCTATAATTCCCTGCAGAGCCACAGCGATACCGATACTTACCACGCCTGATCGAAAAATTTTCCAAGCAAATATTGGAGATAGTTTAGCAAGATGATTCATATGCCACAGTGTTCGAGCGAGTGTTAGGACTCCAGCTAAATCTCTCCGAATCCCTTCGCTTTCGGCCGCAGGCGCCGCTAATGCCTCGCCTATACTCAAAGGTAATTTAGTAAGAACTCGATCGACAACAGCTCGAAGGAAAACAGTTAACTCTGTTATTTCCGAATTTTTTTCATATCGAACTCGCATTCCCGCTGTCTCAGTTTCAGTAGCGAGAAGGTGTATCAATTGTAGCTCTGAGCTTTCTGAAGACTCCGGAAAGCACTCTAGTAATTCGAGGGCTCGTTCAATGCTCGCAGGCAGAAAGCTTGGAGGCATAATCCGCCGCCCAATTTGTGAGTTTGCAAAAGCCCCTCTTAACTTTCGAAGTTGACTTCTAAGCACATATTGAGATGGGTCCGCGAGCGTTGCCTCGTCTAGAGGGACCTCGGATTCGGAGGTGCTAAATTTAGCGATATCATCGTGCAGCCCTAAATAATCACTAAGCGCAACTCCCGCACGCCAGAGTTGAGCCTCATAGATGGGAACCTCAACGGTTCTTAATGCTCGTCCGCCATCTCGAATGAATGCTCGATTGCCTACCTCTCCAGTTGTCACTCCTTCGCATATTAGGTAACAATCTCCAGAGCTTTTATCTGTCGCTAAATACGGCCAGGCAGGTATAAGCTCTAGGCCGTCACTTTGCCGGTCATACTCTGCCATTATGAGCACTAGGGATCTATAGAAAGTTGCTGCACTCTTTAATCCCTGGGCTGTAGAGGTTCCTACTGGCGGCTTGTCAAATACTTCTAAAGTAAGATTTTCTGGCATATCTGAAGTCAAACGAAGTAATGACGAGCTAGGGTTTGCCGTAGAGTTCCATTTAGGGATGACGACGACTACAGCCTTATTTTGAACTCCAAAAAACTTTAGGGGGGCGAAAGTGTTTTCCCCTGACTTAACTTCGTATGCTTCAAATGCTTTGATTTTTCTGAGTTTATCCTCAGAAGAGTCCTCGACCTTACACGCCACCATGCGTTTCTGGTTGACGCCGGGAAGCGGCGGCATAACCAATAGCTTCTTTCCGGCCTCTAAGGGGCTGAGCAAGCCTACCCTATTTGAAAGTATACTAATTATGCTTTCTCTCGGAACCAGTGCGACCAAAACTTGTATTGCTAGACCTGAATAGATATTTTCCGTTTTAGAGAAGAAGTCGAGGTCGTCATTATTTCCGTTCGAAGGTAGCAAGTATCGGAAAAAATTATACGATGCTGCCTGACTAGCTCCGATATTTCTCGAGATAGACTTAAACTGTGTCACGTACTGGCTCAAAGGATCGGAGGTGCCAGACGGATCAGTTAGCATTAGATCCTCTACTGCGCCGTGAAACCAGTCGAAAGGTTGCCAAGAGCGGACATACATAGAGCGCTCTGCATAGGACCTGGTTCTGGGTGCTGGTACACCGCACGATTTCGATGCCTTCCACGCCAGAAGATCAAGTCTTTTTTCTATCTGATGACTAAGCTTAGAGGCCCCATTTAGGGCTCGATCTCTAAATCTTTCTCCAAGTACGGTTTTTGCCAAGTAAGAAATGCGTTTATGACGAAGAGTGTTTTCTGCTGCACTCAAACCTGATTGGAGACTGTTCTTATGATCGATAAGTTTTTCAAGCCCTTCCAGCGCGAATAAATTTGGCGCCTCCCAGGCAAACCTATCGGCATCTAATCGCCACCCACAGTCTTCTGTACTTTCTTTCCAATATCTATCGTAAAGTTTCCAAGCCTCATCCGCAGCACAGCTTGGATCAATGTCAGACAGGACGAGGTCGGATGCAACTACGTACCAGATTAACCTAGCTCCTTTTGCAAGCTCGCTAGCGCGCAGATCCATTGCTAAAAATGAAGTTTTGACAGTTTGCAAAATTGTTTCTGTTGGGCTTTTGTAGATTTCCCAATTCGACAGTAATTGTAAAGCGGATTGCCTGTCTGAAGGAGGCGTTCCTGACCAAAACTCCCATCCGGCCTCACCATCGCCTGCAAGAGGTGGTTCCCACGCAGGGCCTGATGCCTCTAGAGCGCGTCCTTGATTAACATATTCAGAAAACTCCTCGGCGGACATTGGCGGAATTGCATCGGCTTTCGCTATTAATGCCAGGTCTAAAGTTCGAGTTTTCAGGTCAACTAATTCTCGTAATTCCTCAAGCAGCGTAGAGCTACTGGCTAATAAAACAATGTCATCGACATATCTCGCGTAGCCTAAGTGCGTTTCTCCATCTACGTTGTACTTGTTCATAAGTTCAAGTGCGGCGAGATCAACAGGGAATAATGCTACAGAGCCTATCCATGCCGAAATGACCGGACCTTGAGGAATGCCTCTTAAAGAATCCGCTTTTTTAACTCGCCCATTGTCGGGACTAAAATATGGATAACCAAATATCATGTCACATAGCTGCTCGACGATGACTGCCGATTTTTCGGACGCCTGATCCGCAACTCTTTGTAGCTTCATTAGCTCAGCAAATGCAGGAGCATTGTCTGCCACTGACTCTAATGCTTGTTGTATAAACGGCTGAATACTATCTCTTACTACGTGTCGACGTATGCGGTCATAGTATCGACTGACGTCAAGGCGGATAGCATGTACTTTGCTGATTTCTTTGGCTTGGTTTTTGAGGGACTGCATAAAGTCTCGCCAGCAATCTAGGAACGGCCGAAACATTCCCTGATCTGTAGCAGGCTGGCGACCTTCAACGACCTCCATATCAATTTGATATGCGAAGCTTAAAGTTCGATCCAACATTACAGGCTTTATATTGTTCGAAGGGTCAGATAATCCGGTGGTGACTGTTCGCTTTTCTTCACGGTAGTAACGCACTGCCGGAATACAGTTGCTAAAACTGGTAACTCCTAGCGCAGACGCGTCCCAGCGCTCTGTCAGTAACTCATTCAATAAGTACTGATGGATTATGAGATCTTCTGGTTGAGGCATTACCTTTAGCCGGGGCTCATCCGCGCCAAAAGATCGAGGCACCCACACTGCCTCAAATGGGTCTATAGGTGCATTTAGCTCATTGGCCAGGCGTTCGAGAATTAGCAAATTGAATGCGCTAGCAGCTACGTCCAATCGCTCCCATTTCGATTCTTCACAAGGTAACTCTCCTCTTCGAGAGCCCATGTAGGCTAGCAGCCTAGCATGGTTAAGCCGTGTATCGGAATTTGTGAGGTAGCATTCCGATGTTGCGGCGTCAGCTGCAATGTCGATGCTTAGGAAATCCAGCCACTCCGCGTTTGCGACTAGCCCAATGTTATGGCGGTTCCCTTCCAGTAGATCTTTCAATTGTTGCGGTGAGCTACCTATTACCTTGCGGAGTTCTGCTCGAGACTTCTCAAAAGATCTGTATTTTCTAGAGCGACTAGCATTATTCCAGTTGGCATTTTCGAGCACTTCCTCTGCGTCAACGCCAAATTGATTAGCTAATACCGCTACTCCAGGTCCATAGGTTGCTTTTTCAAATAGTGATTTTGCTTCGTGCGCCGACAGTTTGCACAGGTATTCGTCCGGATCTTTTATGCTGTCGAGGGTATGATCAGTTGTCCTAAGTTGAGCAGCAGTAGGCCATACAAATAAAACATCGAGATTGGCGCTTAATAGTTTCAATGCCGCCTCGGAGGCACCCCTCAGTCCGGCTTCGTCACGGTCGAAACAGATGCAGACTGTCAAAGATGCATGTTTCGAAGGTAGCGTGTCGCTAAGGCTCTTTATAATCTGGACTTGCTCTTTGCTAATTGAAGCCCCCATTATTGCCACTGCGGGGAGTCCAAGGCTTTCTAGTCTTAGTGCATCAAAGAAACCTTCGCAGATATACAACCTAAGATCGGTATCTCCTGATTTAGCTATGTTTCTGATCGCTATTATTGCTTGTTCAATGCGAAATATTGCTTTGGATTTTTGGAAATTTTTGGAGAATAAATATTTTGCGGGGTGATTATCCAAAGCGCGGCCGGCAAGACCTAAAAGCTTTTTTTGCTCATCTCTTATCGGGAATACGATTCGATCCCCGATAAAAAAATCTACATAAGTATTCTCATAGCCTGACTGCAGATTTAAATGGTAGGTTGACGTACCTGCGCTTGGAAGAAGCTTGCGTATGAGGTTTGCTTCTTCCAATGATCCCGCTAGTTCACGCTGAGAGCCAAGATCCTTTTTTATCGATATTTGCTTGGAGAGTGAGTTTTTGTGTGCATATACGAATCCGGCATCCTGCAGCATAATTATGTTGAAATTACGGCTAGATGCCCAGTTGGCCAGCAGTGTTTTATCGTTGCTTCGCTGATAAAGTTTGTAGGCTTGGCTGAGGCCTGAGCCTTCTGACGTTTCAGTCAGCGGCTCTTTCTGTTTACTTCCCTTCTTCACAGGAGTGGCATATGAATTTGGTGATAACCACTCTAGTGCCGCTTTGAAGTCTACGTGAAGAACCCCCTTCACTAGGTCGATTGCATCTCCGTGCTCACCACAAGCAAAACAGTGGTAATGCTGTCCGGAATTATCTCTACTCGTATCAATTAGAAGCGAGGGTGTCTTATCGTTATGGAAGGGGCACAGCGCAAGCTTTCGCGTGGCTGACTCGTTTCGCATCTCCATCCCCAGACGCTCTGCCACCTTGTCAATTTCGATCTCAAGCAGCAGTTTCTCTACGTTGATACGGGGCATTCCGATTCCTTTCGCTATGGACCTAATGATGAGCAGGGCTTTTTCCAATCTCATCATATCTGCATATCTGTCAACCGCCCACACCCCCCTCAGCTTCTACTAGCTAGCACCGACTACATGTCATGGTCCAGAAGCAGGAGGGAGGTAAAAAATGCGTTGACTTAGGTGGAATTGAATCTGCATTCCTGCCAGTCTCTTCGCTGATGGCATTCTAGCTAGATGTGTTTGCTGGTGATGAGCAAGAGCGAAAGGAAGGCGATTGAACGATTCGAATTTTGGCCAATTGACCGGGTATCGTGCATTCCGAGCCGATGCAATAAAGGAATCGGAAGCGAACCGCCGCCAGGACAGACATGGGCACCACGGTTGTGAAGATAATCCCCACCCCTATCTGGAGTTGCGTAAACAGGTTCGACAGATGCGCGAGTGGGTTCGCGATCACGTGGAAATCTTGCTCGAAGAAACCCCGACAGTGGAACCCTACGTCCGGAGAGTGCTGCTCATACCTGCAGCGATACCTCTGATTCCGGAACACTGGTCATCCTTCCGGAAATTCGTCCAATGGTTCGTCCCGCTTCGCTTGACGTGGCCTCTCGTTCGCAAAGTGATGACCGATGTAAAGACCTTTGAGGGGCGGACTTACCTTTACGAGAAGATCTTCAAGCGCGTCCTGTGCATCGACGCTTTTGGGCACAATACATACTACAGCCGCAGCCTCGACTCCACTCTTCTTTACTTGGAGCCCCCTTCCGCAGCAGAGGTGAGAGAGCTTCAGATGATGGACCCCCGGTGGGTTCAGATCGCTTCCCATTTCGGACTGTGTAAAGTGACAGATGTGATGCCCTACGCGCGTTATGGGCATCAAAAGCTCGAGGGGGAGCTCGCCTGGGCCCTAGTCCAGGAAAATATTGTCACATCCGTTGAAGAGTTCAGCTGGCTCGCCTACAAGGAAAGCCGCGACCATAACCGACGCGAGACCAGTGCTGCGACGCGAATCATGATCCGACAGATGATCCGCCTGATGTCGCTCCACGGCGCCACTAGGGAACAAATTGCCAAGATTTTTTATCATCAGATATCTGCGTTCAACCCTGGCCAGATGAATAAAAATCTGAATCTTCTGGAGGCATCAGGGGTAGAGAATATTGCCGCTGTATTTGAAGTGTGTAAAAGCTTTATGTGGCGAACAAAACCGGCCGTTTGGTCGTGTCTTTTGAATGAAATTAACGCCCGTTCCCCTTCTGAAATTGGTCGATTCAAGCAGCTATTGCAATCATCAACAGTTCCATCCATCCCTATTGTTCAGTTGCTTATATTTCTAGGAGCTAGCATAGATGACCTGGCCCACTGCCAATCTCTGATGCTCACGATGGGACAAGCTGATTGTGATGAGCCCCTTTCTGAAATTAAGCTTTTAGCAGCACCCCCGCATACGCTGAGCATCGTGCAGATCGCGCAATGTCGTGATTATCTAGATAGGCCAGTGGGATTGCGGGAATACCTGCAGGTTCTCGTGGAGTATGGGTATGGACATGCGTCAGGTGTAATGGCTTTCCAAGTCTGCTACAAAGGGACTCATAGCGCCGACCTGGCTCTTTGGCTCGGCATGCTCGACAAACGTGCTATTGGTCAACCGCTAGAGGTTGTTGCCGAGTGGGTGCGGCAGGCTCTAAAGGGCGGCCATATAGGTACATATAAATATCTCATTGAGAGTATCGGTCTACGGGATTTCGAGCATTTTCAACGTGCTGAACCTATTGCGAAGTTTGGTCGACAGATTCTAAGCTTCTTGATTAACAAAAAGGGCCTGGATTCTGTCCAGGCTATCCGTGACTGGTATTTTAATGCCTATGGTGTGCACGATCTTCGTCACAGGGGTAAGTCCGACGCCACGTATATGCTTCTATTGGATGATGCATACAGTAGAAATAACTTCGCATTTGTTGAGAGCAACGATGCCTGTATCTATAGCGCGATCCACAAGCGTGTTGTAAGGATTCTTGGACATAGGCCTTATCCCGCTGACGACGTGGCGCTAACTGCATATGATCATTCCTACGCTGCGTTGAGAGCATCTGAGCACGCTGCATTGTTACCGATCCTCCCTGTTGTTTTGGCTCAGACCGGAGGGATTCTGCTGGTAAGCGTCCTACGCCACGCTTGGGAGCCTCCAGAGGTTTTGCAGACTCACCTAACCGCATTAGCTCCTCTAATTGATGAACTTCTCGCTGGGGCAGGCCCCTCTGGTCCAAAATTGAATGAACTGGAGGTTGACGCTATTTCGATGCTGTATCGAACTTCTGCGCAATCGGTGGGTAGTATTTGGCCGAGTGTCTATGGCCGGGAATCCCACCTGTCGGGGCTAAAGTTGAATTCTCATTACATGATGAAATGGGATGGTGCTATTCGACAGTTAAAAGCGCCTTTAGAACGAACCAGTCTATTGGCGTTGGCTCAGGCCAAGATGCATGCTGATAAGTTTTCTCGGCACGGGTGCGAGCACATTTTCGATGCCTGCAAGAATCTGCGCGCTAAGCGCCTCAACGATAAGGCCGGGGACCCCTGGTCACTGGCGGCTCACCTCGGCGTATTGCTCGCCGTTGCACATTCCAACACAGCGGTATCCGACTGGTTAGCGCGCGACTTGGAGGCTACCGTGCACATGCAGCAGGAGGGGGCCGATGTTGCTGAAAGACTGGAACAGCTGGATAAAATGTTTTCAAGTACGCTGCCGGACGCACTTGATGACCATGTGGATGCTTTTGTTCGAAGGTTCTCTGACGTGGATGCCGTATTTTTGGCAACTCGCCTTGTCGGTAAGACAAATCCTCCATCAGACCTCAGCGGGCAGGTTCAATTGCAGCACGCTTTACTTGAAACTCGGGAGGTCGTCCTCGAGGTTTGCCAGCGCTGGGTAATGCGAGAGCGCAGAAAATTTAGTAAAAGCGAATCGGGTAAGGGAGCCACCCTGCTTAACGCTATCGTATCCAAGCACCCTGCTGGCTTTTTCGCCAAGCAAGCAGCAGATCTGTGCACGCGTGACAACACAACCATGTGGGATGAGCCTCGACATGCGCACTTGGTCGTTTTCGATCCTAAGCAACGACGCCTTGCTGGCATGGCGCTTGTTTACTTCGAGCCCATCGCCGAACTACACCCCAGCCGGAAGTGCCTGATCATTCGCGCGATAAACCCCATGAATGAAATGCTTGCCACACACACGACCTCTTCGATTGTTGACGCTTTTTTCGATGTAGCTACTCAAATTGCGGATGACAATGGAATGACCGCTGTTGCCTTTCCGGCTCCTCGTGGCATGCATTTGTTGTCGAACCTGACAGCCGTCGAAAAAGACATCGAAAAACGCTACATCAAGTCCTCAGTGACGCTTTCGTATCGCAAGATTGGCGAGCCTACAACTGAGAACGCAACCGAGTGGCGTATAAGGCCTCGGGTAGTCGGAGGGGAGTTCTACGCCTACGAGCGGGGTCAGGAGTGTGTAAGCACGCTGTACGCGATTTGGCCAGGGAATTTTACGGCCTGAAGCTTTTAGCAGCCGGGTCTGGAAACATGGATGTGCCTGCGCTAGACCTTCCCGATTGCAAGTGAGTGGATTGTCGTGGAAACGACGAACGATGGTCGGCCACTGGTGGTTTAGATACCGTCGTATGTAGGTTAGCCAATAAAACATTGGCAGCCCTCGCAGCTTGAATCCCAGTTATTGGAGCGTGTCCAAAACTATATACTTCGCGAATCATTCAGGAATTAACAATGGTGAGTGAAAACCATCGAGCTGCAACGTCCTATGCGGCTCTGAATCTACGTTTGGTTGGAAAATTTCCGCACAGCATGGTAGACCAGCTCTGGATAGCTGATATCAAGGCATTTACTCCACGCGGAAACTGCCGGGTGTTCCGAGAGGTGATGTTCGTTGAAACTAATGGAGCGGCCTTTATCTTCGGGATCGAGCAGGAGGATGGCCGGCCGCGTGGCATCAAAGCGGAGTTGGCTGAGCGACAACAGTTTTTCATCGATTTCTTGCGAGAGCAGAACGAAATCAGCGACCTGGGGATGGGAGCGCTGAGGGCTATTTTTCAAGGCTCAGAGTACGCTAGCCAAGCGAGGGCCACAGCGGCATACATGATCCATCGAGAACATCTGACATACCTTGCGTTAGGCTATCGAAATCGCAAAGGTGAGCACGTGTGTGAAAAGTTCGAAGATGAGGATGGCTTTCTCGAGAGCGCCCGCGCTACGCTGACTTTCGAAGAGCTGCATCGTTAATTCATGGCCGGAGACGGTTCTTGTGGCAACAGGGGGATCAGATATGCGTCAATCACTAATTGACTCCATTGGCCGTGAAAGCGCCCTCAAGCTGATGGAGGATGCAGTGTTGCAAGCTATTAAAGAAAACGATTCCTCTGGCGGTTTTCACAAAGCCAAAACGGTCCAAGTGGTTGATGGCCCCCTACGCATCGTCGAGGATGCCCGTCAGGTTCCTCTGGTTGCCGTTCCATCAGCCGCATCTCCATCGCTGAGCAAACAAGTACCTATTGCATGATGAATCTAGCCCTGCTTTGGCAGCTAGCGCTGAGCTTGAGGTTTTGGATTCAGACAGTCGCTACTTGGGCTTATGAGTCTCAAAAGACATAGGTTCAGCCGTCGCTGGAGTAGGTCTACGTGTCCCAAGCTCCGTCAAAGTATCTACCCCATTTGCCTGCAAAATTGACTGAAGAGTCGTGCGTGTGACGAATGCGGGTAAGGAAGCGCTGACGTGGTTCTGCTCGTCAGTGAGCTGCGGTTCTGCTGGAGAGGTGGGCTTCATTTTTCTGCTCATGTGCCTGTCTTGGGAAAGGCCGCCGCAGTCAAGATGCGACGGTGCAAGTGAAGCCTAATCCTGCGGTGGACTCTTGTTAACGAAGTCCGAAATTTCATCCGAACCCATGCTCAAACTATGACCCTCAAACAATGGGTTGTCGCCAGCTTGCGACTTCTTGCTGCGTTCATCAATTGCCGTTGCTAACCTTCCGCCCGCTGTACCTGCCATTGCGGCACTGGCCTGGCTACTCACGTTGTGACCCACATGATCGGCAATGATCGATCCTGCTTGCGCCGCCAGTCTTCCGGCAGTCGCCACTTTCGATGCATAGCCCGATTCCTGTCCGCTGCTTGAGCCCATAGCTTGAGCGAAAGGAGACGACCCTCCGGCGCTCGACGTTGGCTGGTCACCAGCTGAATCTCTCATGATGCTACCGGTGTCATTCGAGGTGCCCTCGATATTAGCCTGAGCTGACTTGAACGCTGCGCTGAGGGCGGACGCGCCTCCTGCTAACTCATTTGCTCCCGCTAGTGCCGCGCTACCCGCTGACGCTACTGCTGATGCCGCCATGGTGGCCGCCCCCAGCGCGGCTCCGGCGCCGAAGTTGCCGATCCCCGAAGATTGCCCTCCTGGGCTTGCAATGCCTGCCAGCATGGGGGGCAGCTTGTTGACCAGAGTGAGCAATATCACCGACGCCACGAGCAACACGCAGAGGCTGTTCAAATCGGGCGTTCCGACCTCAAAAGCTTTGTAGTATTGGTCCAGGAATGACTTACCTACGCCGATCAGAAACGTCATGGTGAAAAGCTGGATGCCTACGCCAAGCACAGTCTTGTAGAAGTTGATCGCGATATCTGAGGTCCAGCGACTGCCGCCAAATCCCAGCAGGAAAATGCCCGCATACGCGAGCAACCATGCCGATACGAGCAACAGGAGCATATTCACCGCGATAAGCGCCAGTATCACCAGCACCACGATAGCGGCGGCAAGCATCAGCGCTGTAACCACTGGATACATCACTGACGAGGATTCCCCGACCTTCGTGAGAATATTGAAACCGATGTCGATGATGCTCGATGGTGACAAGCCACTACCTAGCCCTGAGGCATCTGCACTGATGGTACGCATGGTATCGATGATGGCTAAAGATATGGCGGGGCCATTGAGGAGTAGCCACCAAAAGAATCCCAAGGTGCCCAAGAAGCGAACTGTTTCGGCAAAAAAAGCCTGTATGTCAGCGTTCCTCAGTGCCATCAGACCATAGGTCCAGGTCATGCTAATTAACGCTAGCCCCCAAAATAACCATGATGCCTTGGCAGTGATCTCCGATCGCCAGGTGACAGCAACCGTCGAAAAGCTATCGAGAATTTTGTTGAGCATGTTTCCACTGTCCAGGCCGGCTGCCTGAGCGGTATGACTGAACGCCAGTGTGATAACTACTGGATAGATGAGGGATAGTTTTTTCATGGGTCACCATTTCCGGTCGGTGCTTTGAGTGTTTCCATGCCCTAGGACGCAGCCCGCGGAATCGGTAGGGCCGCTCTTCGGTAACTGCCGTCCGTTTGGTCCACGGCATTCGGCGGGCTTAGCGTCGTTCTGTGCATCGCAGCCGCTCATGAGTAGTACTGCGAGCGCCATACCGAAGATAAGCCGAATAGGTAGGCGCATATCCTCACCACTCCTTGTCGCTGCTTTTGCTGTTGCGACCGGCAAGCGCTTTATTACTAGCGGCAAGTCTTTGAGCGTCACGGTCAGCTTCAACTTGGGCGCTGGTGGCGAGAGCATTTTGCTGAGCTATAAGCAGGCTGCGAATTTGTAAGAGTTGGTTGGTCTGAGCGCTGGCCAACTGATTAGCCGATTGAATGGCCTGCATTTGGCCTGTGGCGCTGGTCGCCGAGCGCTGGAGGCGTGCAAGGGCGTCGGCATCTGCTTGTAGGGTTCCCTGTTGGTTCGAGACGCTGGTTAAAAGGGCGTCGTTTGCTTTTTTGCGGGCGGTGGTGGCTTGGCTCTGTGCGCTCGCGATTTTTTCGAGGTCTTGAGTCGTACAAGTGTCCACACCTATGCAGGGTGCTTCGCCGTAATGAGCTGAGTCCTGATAGCGCGAAAGGTACTGTTCTAGGTTCCCTGCTTGAGTTTTGTAATAGCTGAGTGTGTCCTGCGCCGCGAGCAGTTTGGAAATTGTCTGGTCCGCTTCGCTCCAGATGTAGGCCGCAGGCGCAGCAGTGTTCTGCAGCATGTTTTGATACTGCTGCAATTGAGTCGTGTATTGCTCAATCTGCTTGGTCACCGCTGCGACGTTTTGTATGGCGCTTATGGTCGTTTGCGTTGTATTGGCAAAGTCAATCACCGGAATGCCGGCGAGTGCGACGTGGAAAGGCAGGGCAACGATCAGCCAAAGATTTCTTCGTATGCTTCTGCTTCTGGGTGTGCTCATGTGGACTCCAGAGTAAAAAGATAGGTGCGGATTTTTTAGCCGCTAAAATTTCAGTGCCTGAACCAACCTAAGCATTTCGTCTTGGTTGGCCTCAATCCGCTTCAGAAGAGCTCGCACAACACCGGGCGTCCAATCACTACCGCAAACGGCTAGCTTGGGGTCATCTGTTAGCCACAGCTTCAGCAATCCGCCAAGTCTGCCTTGGTCGGCGTTGACCTTGACGAGTTGCAGGACATATTCGGAGTCGAGCGTACTTTTTACTTCGTAACCTAGACTTAATCGCCTCAGATATTCCGCAACTGGCAGACTTACATGTGCTGCATTCTCTTTAATTTTTTGCTCCTCGCCAGGTAAGACCGGTACTCGAAGATGCTTCCCATATTTTCGGGTGTGTTCCTGCTGTTTGTTGGCGCTCATTAGTTAGCTCCCTTCGGTGTCCATAAAGTCGCGGTAGCGGCAGGCCTCACAGAGCAAGACAGCATTGAGTGCCGCAGGCGCGAATTCGCGAGAGTGAAGTTAGCTAACCGACTTGTCGGTTGGCTAACTTCACCTATCTTGCCCCACAATTCATCGTTTTTTGTTCGATCGATACCTCTGGCTTAAGCTCAGTAAAAGCGTTCATTTATCGAATAATCGATAAATGATCGTCAAAAACACGAGGTTGTTCATGCGGATATCGTCTCAAAATAAGATTGTTCATTGAAACAACGGTGAAGCAACGATGTTTCGACGGGTCACTGGCTGCTTCAGCAGGCTACTGGTTTGGCTCCGTTATGAGTTTACGGACATGCCTACGAAACGCTTGATAGTCGAAGTTTATTACGCCCTCTTCGCTCAATGTTTCCCAGATTTTAAGCAATGAGTTTCCTTCTTTGAGAGCGTCTCTGATCTGAGCTTGATTGATAACTATCACGGCATGACGTGCTGATGGAGCACCTGGGGCGTTATTCTTGATGACATATTCCGCGATTCTTTCGCTTAATGACTTCATGACTCGCTCCTAAGCGTTTGGGTTGTCTTGGTTTGCAATGCGCCCCTCATCTGTCATGCAACACTCGCCGAATGGGTTGGAGTTGCTCCTAATTCGCTTTAGCTTACCCAGGTGCTCTAATCCTACGCTGGATGGCTCATTGCGCTTGACACTTGAGGGGCCGTCTTTGTTTGACGTTGGGGAAAGGGCAACGCCCATGCTTGCGTGGTCTTGTGGAACTGACGGTGGCGTCACCGGTTTAAAGTTATAAGCCCCTTCCCGGTAGCGTTTGATCACCCCATGGAACCATCGGATAGCCGTTGTCTTGATTGCTCCTGATTTGATCGCAGCGGACAGATCGTCGAGCATCCGTTGGCGATCCGCTGGCTCAACCTGCTGCACGGCTCTCAAAATTTGGTCTCTCGTCTCGGTGAGCAAGGGAGCGGTGATGCGCAGATCGTGGACAGCGGGTGCCGTTTGCTGAGCTCCAAATGTAGTAATCTTTTTATTTTTGAGTTTTTTTGTAGTGTCAGTATTTATTAGCTTCTCTTTTTCCGAAGCTGAGGTTTCCATAGGTGGATTTTCCATATATGGTTTTTCTTGGCTTGGATGTTGTACCTCACGGCCTTCTGGCAGGTCGGTTAGGTGCCATTCATAGCCCGAAAATTTACGGCCGACGTCGTATTTTCTTTCGGATTTCAAGTACCCCGTTTCTTCAAGCTCTTTTATTGCAGACCGCATCGCTGAAACCCCTGTGCGGTGATATTTGGCTAGTCCCTCCACGCTTAGTTGCCAGTTCGGTGGTAGTGATAGGAGCGCGGTGATCAGGCCTTTTGCTTTCAAGCTCAGTTGCGGGTCGCTGATGATATGGTTGGGGATTTTCGTAAAGCTTCTAGATGAAGCTCTCCTATCCACTATCAGAGAAGTCGACATGTTTCTAACCTTGGTCGATGACTTTGGCAATGTCGGCGGTTCGGAAATAAATACGCCGTCCGATTTTTACTTTGCACGGCAGTAGCTTTCTCGAAACCTCATTGTCTCCACCAAGACTTAGACGTAAGCCGTCTTTGCTTCGCAGCAGGATCTCTGCGAGTTGATCTATGGACAGCAAGGGGGCACCGTCGTATCTCGCAAGCAACGCTTCTTCAGTAGTCATAGTTCGGCTCAGTTGTTTGGTTTCCAGATAATCCTAAGTAAGTTTTACGGAGTTTTAAAGGTTATTTTGAAGTTTTGTAAGGTTTTTTGAAAAAATCTAATGTTTTCAATGGTTCTGTTTTTAAGCTTTCGTTATATCGGTTGGTTTTATTTTATCTTTTCTCTTGGGGTTTTTTGCAAGGCTTGCTGTAAGGCCTTGTCTGTAGAGATCGATGAATGAATTTTAGCCGCTAAAATATTTAAAATTTTCGTTATATCGAAAACAGACTTTGCAGTGAAGCAGGAATTACAGAGGTTTAGCTAAAGTTTCCCGCTTCGGTTTTTTGATTTTGTCTATTCTCTTAACAAGGTCTTCAGATCGTAAGTGTGTATAGCGCTTTAGCATCTGCATTGATTTGTGCCCGCTGATTGCAGATACCTCCTGATCGGAGAGTCCACCTTCGACCAATCGGCTCACCGCCTCATGTCTTAGATCGTGGAACCTGAAATCGGGCAGCTCCAGTTTTTTTACGAGTGTTCTCCATATCTTGGTGAACGTGTAAGGCCGCCGTTTTTTGTCCCTGCCGGGCTCTCCAAAGAACACCAGGTTGCAGTCAGTTGGTCGCGCGGGATTTCCCATTGCTGCTTTGAAAAGCTCCGTAGCTCGTTTGCTGAGCGGTACGATTCTGTGAGAGTCGTTCTTGGTGTCTGTCAGCTTCACAATACGTCGTTCTATATCAACCTGCGGTCGCCGGAGTGACGCTATCTCCGTTGAGCGCATACCGGTCTCCAGAGCGATACCAACGATCCAGCCGAGCATGGGGTTGCTATGGTTATTGACGGCGGCAAGCAACCGGCGCTCTTCGTTGGGCGACAGACGACGATTGCGGCCTTCCCCTGGGCTTGGCTTGCGAATGTTCAGTACCGGGTTGAACGTCAGACCTAAACCCCATTCCTGAATCGCTACGGTGTAAAGGTGACTCAATAGGGCCAGTTCGAGTCGCACGGTGTTGTTGCTGATGGTCCCACCACGACTGGGCTCGTTCAGGCGCTTGTCGCGATAGCCGGCGATGATGTCAGCGGAGAGCGCAGCGAGTGAGTATTTGCCCAGATGCTCGATGAGCTTCTTGGCTTTCGAGGTTTCGCCACGTTGAGTGGTGGGCTTCTTGGTGGGTGTGATGTCGCTCAAGTATCGCTTGAGGGCGGCCTCCAGCGTCATGCGCTCGGAGCCGGTTCGCTGGATATACACACCTCTGACCATTTCGTCTTCGGTGCGCCGTGACCAGTCCTCCGCATCGCGTTTGGTGCGGAAGGTTTTAGCCACAGTTGGCCAGCCGGTTTTGCGGATCAAAGCCTTCCAAGTGCCGGAAGGAGTTTTGACTAATGTTGCCATCTGAAAGGACTCCAAAGGTGTACTGGCGCACCAGCACTGTACCGATTTTGTACCTTTGGACCATAGGACTGTATTAGTGGAGAACCACCCAGAAACGCGAAAGCCGCGCAATGCGCGGCTTTGAGTATGGTGGGCCCACACGGACTCGAACCGTGGACCAAGGGATTATGAGTCCCCTGCTCTAACCAACTGAGCTATAGGCCCTCAGTAGGCCGCGGATTATAACGACGGTTTACTCGCTGTGCTATCCGAAAAGTCTGAAACGCTCATACGAAGAAACGTCGCGCTGAATTCATCCGCGCGCAGGGGCAGGCTGACGAGGAAGCCCTGGATCTGTTCGCAGCCTTCGTCCGCCAGGAATTGCTGCTGCTCGAAGGTTTCGACGCCTTCCGCGATCACGGTGAGCTGCATGCTGCGACCCAGCGCAATGATCGCGCGCACGATGGCTGCGTCGTGGGGATCATCGGGCAGGCCGCGTACGAACGACTGATCGATCTTGAGGATGTCCAGTGGCAAACGCTTAAGATAACTCAGCGAAGAATACCCCGTGCCGAAGTCGTCGATGGCGAGTTGAACCCCAATTTTCTTCAGTCGATGCAGGACCGAAAGCGCTTCTTCGGTCTGCGACATGATGAAGTTTTCAGTGATCTCCAGTTGCAGGCATCCAGGTTGCAGCTGGTATTGAAGCAGCAGGCGCTCAATGCGGTTGACCAGATTGGGTTGGCGCAGCTGGGCCCCTGCCAGGTTGACCGACAACGGGCCGAACACGTCGTACCGCTGATTCCATTCATGCATTTGTTGGCAGGCTTTCTCGAGCACCCACTCACCAATCTGCAAGATCATCCCGTTCTCTTCCGCCAGCGGAATAAACCGCTCGGGCGGCACGTCGCCAAAGGTGGGATGGAACCAGCGCAACAGCGCTTCGGCGCCGACGAGTCGTTGTGTCAGCAGGCTGAGTTTGGGTTGATAGGAGAGCGTGAACTCGTCACGCTCGATGGCGCGACGCAGCTCATGCTCCAGGGCAATTCGCTCGCTGGCCTGGGCGGTCAGGTCGCGGGTGTAGTGCTCGACCCGGTTGCGACCCTTGGCTTTGGATCGATACATCGCCGCGTCAGCATTTTTGATCAGCGTCGCGACATCTGCCCCGTCTGCAGGGAACAACGCACTGCCGATGCTGGTGCTCATGAAGAACTCGTGTTCGCCCGCCTGAAAGGGCGCTGCGAAGCTGTTGAGCAGCTTGGTGGCGACAGCTTGTGCGTCGCTCGCATGCTGCAGACCAGGCAATAGAATGATGAACTCGTCGCCGCCGAGTCGTGCCACCGTGTCGATGTCGCGCAGGCTCTCCTTCAAGCGCAGCGCGATGCTCTTCAGCAGCAGATCGCCCACGGGGTGGCCGAGGCTGTCATTGATGTGTTTGAAACGGTCCAGATCCAGAAACAGGACAGCGCCCAGGCTTTGGGCCTCCCTTGAGTGAAGCAGCGCGCCGTGCAAACGGCTTTCAAACAGTGTCCGGTTGGGCAAGCCGGTCAACGGGTCGTGGTGCGCCTGGTAATCCAGCCGAGCCTGAGCCTGCTTCAAGCTGGAAATATCCGCGAACACTGCGACGAAGTGGGTGATGAGTTTGTCGCGGTTGCGCACAGCGCTGATGGTCAGCCAGCTCGGGTAGACCTCGCCATTCTTGCGCCTGTTACTGATTTCGCCCTGCCAGTGACCTTCTGCTGTGAGCTGGTGCCACATCGCTGCGTAGAAAGCGCTGTCGTGAACGCCGGACGCCAAAAGCCGGGGCGTCTCGCCGAGCGCTTCGAATTCGCTGTAGCCGGTGATTTCACTGAACGCCCGGTTGACCGCATTGATCCGCTGGCGGGTGTCGGTGATCAGTACGCCTTCGGCGGTGCTTTCGAAGACGGTCGCCGCCAGTTGAAGTTTTTCCTGCATCTGCTGGCGGTCTGTGATGTCGCGCGCGATGGTCAGCATGCAGTCTTCACCGGCAATCGGCAGCGGGCGCGCGGAGATTTCGCACAGTCGAATCTGACCGTCCCTGCGACGGATGTGGCTGGTGAAGTCCTTCACAAAGCCGTCACGGCTCAATTGTTCAACCAGTTCCTCTCGCTCTTTGAGGTCTACCCAGATGCCCAGGTCCAGGGTAGTCCGATCCAGCGACAGTGAGCTGTGATAGCCGGTGATCCGGCTGAAACCATCGTTCACCTCCACCAACAGGCCGTCACTCTGCCGTGTGATAAGCAGCCCATCGGGCGAGGAGTGGAAGGCCTTGGCGAACTTTTCTTCAGACATTTGCAGCTGCTGCTGGGCTTCCTTGAGCGGCGTGATGTCTCTTACCACCAACACCACGGCGGGAGTGGAATCCAGGTCAAAGGGTTCCGCAGACAGCAGCCCGGTGAAGAGTCGGCCGTCACTGCGCCGGAACGGCATTTCCAGATTACGGATGCTGCCCTTTTGAAGCCGTTGCAACAGACTCAGGCCAATGTCCGGAATGCCCCAGATATTCAGCTCGGAGGGGACGCGCCCAACGACCTCCTCAGGGCTCATGCCGATCTGCTCGACGAACGCCGGGTTGGCTTCCAGAAGACAGCCGTCGCAAAGGCGTGCAATGACGAGCATGTCGGGGCATTGCGCGAACACCGATGCAAACTTTCCCTCCGACAAGCGCAGTGCTTCTTCGGTCTGCTTGGCTTCGCTGATGTCGATCATCAACCCGCGCATCACCGGCTCACTGCCGTAGCCGATCATACTCACAATGTCACGAATCCAGACCACTCTGCCGTCCGCAGTCAGTACGCGGTAGTCAACGCTGTGATCGTTGCCTTTGGCTACTTCCTGATCGCAATAGGCTTGGGCATCGGCAATGTCATCCGGATGGACGATGCTTTGCCAGAACCCGGGTCTGCGCCATTGATGCAGCGGGTAGCCCAGCAGGTCCTGCGCATGCGGCGAAACATAGTTATAGGAATAATCATGGGTATTGGCCTCCCACGCGATAGCCGAAAGGCTCTCGATCATGCCGCGGTAGTGATACTCACTGCTTCGCAGCTCTTGCTCGAGCGCGATGCGCCTGGAGATTTCGGAGCTGAGGCGCCGGTTGATTCGCACCACGATGGCCAAGACAGTTGTGAGGAACAGCAGCCCAGGAAGCCCGATCAGCAGAAACTCTTGCCACAGCTTGCTGTGTTCGCTTGTCTGGATGATTGCGGGCGATATGGCTAGCGTGTCATCCGGGTTGTTGAGCCGATCGGCTTGGCGTGCGGTGTCGACGGCGACTAAGCGGTTGGTGATTAACGGAGGAGGCGGGCCGTCGGTTGCCTCAGATGCAGGTGCGTTTTGGGCATACATGCCGGTGGGCGAGGCCTGACTCGGTCCTTGCCCGATGTTTTCAGCGAGAGCCAGCGACTGGGCGGGCAGTGCAGTCGGAATGAGAAAGCACAGGAGAGCAATGGTGGGCATCCAAACCATGGCAGCCTCAAGGATTGAGTGTTAACAATTCGTCGAGTGTAGCCGGACTGTTCAACGATGGCACTTTGCCGGAAATTTATTCCTTGAAACGCAAAACCCCCAGCAATGCCGGGGGTTTTGGTTTTTACGTGCAGCTTACTCGTCGAGGAACGAACGCAAGTGTTCGCTTCGCGTCGGGTGACGCAGCTTGCGGAGCGCCTTGGCTTCGATCTGACGAATTCGTTCACGGGTTACATCGAACTGTTTACCGACTTCCTCAAGGGTATGGTCAGTGTTCATATCGATCCCGAAACGCATACGCAGAACTTTTGCCTCGCGAGCAGTAAGGCCCGAGAGCACCTCGCGCGTCGCTTCCTTCAAACTCTCTACCGTGGCCACATCGATCGGCGACTGCATGGTCGAGTCTTCGATGAAGTCGCCCAGATGCGAATCTTCATCGTCGCCGATAGGGGTCTCCATGGAGATCGGCTCTTTTGCGATCTTCAGTACCTTGCGGATCTTGTCCTCAGGCATTTCCATGCGTTCGCCCAGCTCTTCAGGCGTCGGCTCGCGACCCATCTCCTGCAACATCTGTCGCGAGATACGGTTGAGCTTGTTGATCGTCTCGATCATGTGCACCGGGATACGAATGGTGCGCGCCTGGTCGGCGATCGAGCGAGTGATCGCCTGACGGATCCACCAGGTGGCATACGTCGAGAACTTGTAACCGCGGCGGTATTCGAACTTGTCCACCGCCTTCATCAGACCGATGTTGCCTTCCTGGATCAGATCAAGGAATTGCAGGCCACGGTTGGTGTACTTCTTGGCAATCGAGATCACCAGACGCAGGTTGGCTTCAACCATTTCTTTCTTCGCGCGGCGGGCCTTGGCCTCACCGATCGACATGCGGCGGTTGATGTCCTTGATTTCAAGGATGGTCAGCCCGGTTTCTTCTTCCAGTGCACTCAGCTTCTGCTGGCAACGCTGGATGTCGGGCTGAAGGCGGCCAATCGCTTCTGCGTATTTGCTTTTGCCTTTAGCCAGCGCGTCGGTCCAGCTCTGATCGACTTCGTTGCCCGGGAACTGGCGAAGGAAGTCGGCACGCGGCATGCGGGCATCACGAACACACAGCTGCATGATGGCGCGTTCCTGTGCACGGAGACGCTCAAGAGCGCCCCGCACACGTTCTACCAGACCTTCAAACTGCTTCGGAACCAGCTTGATAGGCATGAACAGCTCGGCCAGCGCCAGCAATTCGGCATTCGCCTGCTTGCTGCCGCGACCATGCTTTTTCAAAGCCTTGACAGCAATTGCCATCTGATCCGAAACGGCGCCAAAGCGCTGCGCAGCAATGACCGGGTCCGGGCCGCTTTCGACCTCGTCTTCGTCGTCGCCGTCGGCAGAGTCTTCCTCGTCGTCGTCAGCGCCTTCAACCTTTTCGGCTTTAGGGTCGACAGGAGGCGGGACTTCGGCTGGCGGCGCAATGCCGTCGTCCGGGTCGATATAACCGCTCAGAACGTCGGAGAGGCGACCGCCTTCGGTGGTGACGCGTGTGTACTCGGAGAGAATGTGCTCAACCGTGCCAGGGAAGTGCGCAATCGCGCCCATCACTTCACGGATGCCTTCTTCGATACGTTTGGCGATTTCGATTTCGCCTTCACGTGTCAGAAGCTCGACCGTACCCATTTCGCGCATATACATGCGCACAGGGTCCGTCGTGCGACCGATGTCGGTCTCTACCGCAGCCAACGCAGCAGCGGCTTCTTCAGCGGCTGCCTCGTCGGTGTCGGCGTCGGCCAACATAAGGGCGTCCGCATCCGGAGCACTCTCGTGTACGGGGATCCCCATGTCGTTGATCATGCGGATGATGTCTTCCACCTGCTCAGGATCTGAAATATCCTCGGGCAGGTGGTCGTTGACCTCTGCGTAAGTCAGATACTTCTGCTCACGACCCAGGGTGATCAACTCTTTGATACGAGACTGCTGTTGCGCTTTTCCGGACATAACACCCTATCCACTGAAGGTCTTGGCGGGCAAAAAACAAGCCGGGGATTATACCCGGCCAGGACCTCACACGCCAGTTGAGGTCGGGGTTTGTGCAGTAACATTGCGATTTAACAGGCTGAGCAGCTGAACTTTTTCTTCTGCGCTCAGGCCTGACTGCCTTTCTTTCCTGATCAATTGTTCCAGGTGTCGCTCGCGTTGGCGGGCCGACAAGCTAGTTATAGTGTCGAAAAACTGTTGTTCAAGGTTATCGGCCGAGATCAGCCATTCCTTTTCTGCCAACTGACGCAGCAGCTTCCCTTGTTCGGTGCCGTGCCAGCGGGCTATCAATTGCATCGACCGCAGCTTCGGATTTTTCTGCGTAGCGTCGATCAAAGCTACCAAAAGCTGCGAATACACATTCTCTTCATCGGCAAACGTACTGGCATTGGCAACTTGTGCCGATAGCTCGGGGTGATGGAGTAACGTCCTAAGGGCCGTCAATGCCGGTGGCTCGACCGTCGCAGGTGTCCGTGGTCCTCTGGGTTCAAAATCGGGACGCTTGCCGCCCTTGTCCCATTTTTTGCCCTTGTCCCACGGCTTTTTATCCCACTTCTTTTGCTGGCCGCCCGGCGCGCCTGGCGTCCACTCCTGCTGCGCCTGATAGTCGTGTTGCTGGTAATCGCCGTAATCAGGCACCGCATCGTAATCGAAGCCCGGATCGTAGCTGGGCTGTGTTTCCGCGGGGGCGGACTGCATCAGCTGATTGACCGCCGCGGTGTCGAGGCCCGTGATCTCTTTCAAGCGCCGGCGCATCAGCTCGCGCAGGTTGGCTCCCGGCACTTTTTCGATCAGTGGCGCGGCCAAGGTCACCATGTGCGCCTTGCCTTCCAGTGAGCGCGGATCGGCTTCTTTCGTCAGCTGTTCAAAAAAGTAATCAGCCAGCGGTTGCGCGTGCTGGTTGATTCTCGCCCTGAACGCATCGGTGCCTTCGGCGCGCACCAGCGTGTCAGGGTCTTCACCCTCAGGCAGAAACAGAAACCTTGCGCGTCGGCCATCCTGCAGCCCTGGTAGCGTTGCTTCCAGAGCGCGCCAAGCAGCGTTTCGGCCTGCCTGGTCACCGTCGAAACAAAACAAAACGTTGGGTACTACGCGAAACAGCCGCTTCAGATGCTCTTCGCTGGTAGCTGTTCCCAGGGTTGCCACGGCATTGCGCAAGCCTTGTTGGGCCAGTGCGATGACGTCCATGTAGCCTTCGACGACGATAATCTCGTCCAGGTTACGATTAAATTTGCGAGCCTCGAATAAACCGTACAACTCCTGACCTTTATGAAACACCGGGGTTTCAGGAGAGTTCAGGTATTTGGGCTTGTCGTCACCCAGCACCCGTCCGCCAAATGCGATGACGCGGCCGCGACTGTCCCGAATAGGAAACATCACACGGTCGCGAAATCGGTCGTAGCGTTTGCCGGTTTCGGCATTTTCGATCAGCAAACCGGCATCGATCATCGCCTTCTGCTGAAGGGTATCGCTGCTTAGGTGCTTGTAGAGGTTGTCCCAGCCAGGAGGGGCATAACCCAGCCCGAAGTCGCGGGCGATTTCTCCTGACAGGCCACGGCCTTTGAGGTACTCCACGGCAGACTTGCGCGTGGGATGGCTTTTAAGCGCTGCCCGGTAAAACTCGGCGGCGGCTGTCAATAAAGGGTAGAGCGGCGAGTCTGTCGGTTGTCGTGGCTTTTGGCCTTTGACGCCCTGCTCGCGGGGTACTTCCATGCCGGCGGCTTTGGCCAGGTCCTCGACTGCCTGAGGAAAATCCAGGTTGTCGTGATCCATGATGAAGCCGAGGGCGTTGCCACCCGCGCCACAGCCGAAGCAGTAATAGAACTGTTTGTCCGGGCTGACGCTGAACGAAGGTGTCTTTTCTTTATGGAAAGGACAGCAGGCGCTGAAGTTCTTGCCGGTTTTTTTTAATTGAACGCGTGAGCTGACAACATCGACGATGTCGGTGCGGTTCAGGAGGTCATCAATGAAACCTTGGGGAATCAGTCCGGCCATGGCGTTCTCATCATCAGGCGCCCCGCCAGAAAATCGTGGCGAATCCAAACCGTAACGACGGTTGCTTGGTCAGTGTAGACGGGTCAACGCGGCCTGAATCAGGCTGGAAGAAATCGACGGGGTTTGTCTCGGTCGCATCTGCGGCGTCAACAGCCTCTGTCTGTGTTGCTTGAGGCTAAACCTGCAACTGCCGGCAGCCCGGCTTTGAGGGCCGGGCAAGGCAGAAGCTTGCGTCAGACGTCTGTATTAATACAGACGAACGGCGCGGCGCTGTTCGCGCTGAACTTTCTTGGCGTGACGCTTAACAGCAGCTGCTGCCTTACGCTTACGCTCAGAAGTCGGCTTCTCGTAAAATTCGCGGCTACGAACTTCAGCCAGAACACCGGCTTTTTCGCAGGAGCGCTTGAAACGACGCAGAGCTACGTCGAAGGGTTCGTTCTCTTTAACTTTGACGGCTGGCATCCAGAGCTACCTTCATTCATTACCGGGGTCAACGCTTACTGCAACGCTTGCACTAAGTACGTCGGTTTTTAAGGGTTGCGGATGTTAACCCCTTGCTTCGCGGAATGCAAAGCCTCTGATCGAAAAGCACTGGTCGCAGGCATGAGCGGCGACTATTATGCGCGCCTTCGAATTCAGCCCCCACAAGGCGTACCCCATGCTAGTACTGGGAATGGAAACTTCCTGCGATGAGACCGGCGTTGCGCTGTACGACAGCGATCGCGGGCTGCTTGCCGATGCCTTATTCAGCCAGATCGACCTGCATCGCGTCTATGGTGGCGTGGTACCTGAGCTCGCCTCCCGCGATCACGTAAAACGCATGCTGCCCCTGATCCGTCAGGTGTTGGCGGAGGCAGACTGCGCCGTGACCGAGATCGATGCCATCGCTTATACCGCCGGTCCCGGCCTGGTCGGCGCGCTGCTGGTAGGTGCTTCATGCGCCCAGGCATTGGCGTTCGCCTGGGACATCCCGGCACTGGGCGTCCACCACATGGAAGGGCACTTGCTGGCACCCATGCTGGAAGAGAATCCGCCTCAATTCCCGTTCGTCGCTTTGTTGGTATCGGGTGGTCACACCCAGCTCGTTCGCGTCGATGGCATCGGCTTGTATGAGCTGCTCGGCGAGACGCTGGACGATGCCGCGGGCGAAGCCTTCGACAAAACGGCAAAGATGATGGGCCTGAATTACCCTGGCGGCCCGGAAATCTCGCGCCTGGCGCAATCCGGCGTAGCAGGACGGTTCCTTTTTCCGCGTCCGATGACGGATCGCCCGGGGCTGGATTTCAGCTTCAGCGGTCTCAAGACGTTCTCGCTCAACACCTGGCAGCAATGCCAGAGCGCTGGCGACGACAGCGAGCAAACCCGTTGCGACATCTCGCTGGCCTTCCAGCAGGCGGTGGTGGACACTTTGACCATCAAGTGCAAACGCGCCCTCAAGCAGACCGGGCTCAAGCGGCTGGTCATCGCCGGTGGTGTGAGCGCGAACAAAGCGTTGCGCCAGTCACTGGAGCAGATGCTCGATGGCCTGGGCGGGAACGTCTACTACGCGCGACCTGAGTTTTGTACTGACAACGGCGCCATGATCGCGTTTGCCGGGTGTCAGCGTTTGCAGGCCGGGCAGAAGGAAGGTCTAAGCATCTCGGTGCAGGCGCGCTGGCCGATGGAGCAACTTCCCGGGCTTTGACAGCGAGCCGCACCGTAACCCTGCAGATTTTTTACGGGCGATCAATCAAAAATGCCGTTCGCGCCCGGCAAACAGGTCGCGTAGATTCCCCCGATGCCGCCAGACGATGAGCAAGGTCAACACACTCATCGGTAGCAACGCGTGGGGTTCCTGCCATGCCAGAAGAGGCAGGGTCAGCGGCGTGGCAATCAGCGATGCCAGTGAGCTGGTGCGGGTCAGGTAGAAGGTCAGCAGCCAGGCGCCAACGGCGAGCAGGGCGGCTGGCGGATACAGGGCGAGTAACATGCCGGCGGCTGTGGCCACGCCTTTGCCGCCTCGAAATCGAAAATACAGCGGGAAAAGATGACCCAGGACTGCGCACAGTCCGACCCAGGCCTTCAGGCGTGGATCCAGGCCCAGTCCACTGGCGATCAGCACCGGGATCATCCCCTTGCAAACATCGCCGATCAGGGTCAGTACGGCGAGTTTTTTACCCGCCAGGCGCAGCATGTTGGTGGCGCCGGCGTTACCCGAACCACTGGCGCGCGGGTCCGGGCGACCGGTTATGCGGCTAAGCAGGATGGCAAAGGACAGCGAACCGAGCAGGTAGGCGAGGACCGCCAGTAACCAAAACATGCTAACCATTCCGGGCGAGTTTGCCCTGATTCTAACGGCGCATTGCGCCCTTGTCGTGCAGCGGAGAGACAGGCTTGGACATAGTTTTCATTGAGGGTCTGGAGGTCGATACCGTCATCGGCGCCTACGACTGGGAGCGTGGCATTCGCCAGTGCCTGCGTCTGGACCTGAGCTTTGCCTGGGACAATCGACCTGCTGCGGCTGATGATGACCTGAGCAAGGCGCTCGACTACGCGAGCGTGTCAGCGCGGATCCAGGCATTTGCCGAAGCCTCTCAGTTCCAGTTGGTCGAGACCTTTGCCGAGCGGCTGGCGCACGTGCTGATGAGTGAATTCGGGATTCCCTGGCTGCGCCTCAAGTTGACCAAGCCAGGGGCCGTACCTGCGGCGAAGGGCGTTGGCGTGGAGATCGAGCGCGGATGCCGCTGACACGGGTGTTTCTGGGGCTGGGCAGCAACATCGACCGAGAGCGAAACTTGGGCGCGGGACTTGATGCGCTTGCAGACTTCCTCCTCGACATGACCTGCTCTCCGGTGTTTGAAAGTCATCCTGTGGGCATCAAGAGCGGGCCGTTTATAAATCTGGTGGTCTCGGCGCTGACGAGTTTGCCCCTCATGGAGCTGGATCGCCGGCTGAAATTCATCGAAGCCGACAACGGACGTTATGCGCCTGATCGCAAGGGGTTGCCGCTGGATATCGACGTGCTGCTCTTCGATGATCAGGTCGGCAACTTCGATGGTTTGATCTTGCCGCGCGCCGAAATTCTCAAGAACGCGTTCGTATTATGGCCGCTGTCCCTGATCGCGCCGCAGCGTCTGCACCCCGAAGCCGGTGTGTCGTTCGCCCGGCTGTGGGCCGACGCCAATATCGATCAGAAGCTTTGGCCGGTTGCCTTTGAATGGCGGGGCGAGCCACTGACGCCGCCGGCGCTGCTCGCTTCCGTTTAACGGGGCAGTCAAGACGCGCAGGGGTTGCCAATCAGGCGACCCGCTCACCTAATGTTGATAGGACGCCTTGTACACCTTCAATGTGTCCAGTCGCTCGCGCTTAAGCGCCTCACCCAGCTGCAGACCCTGATAACCCTTCTCCAGCAGCGGTTGGGCGGCAACCTGGCGCGCCGCCGCGGCAGCGCCGCGCAGGTATTCGGCCTGCGGATAGGTGCGGTCTTCAAAGCCCTTGCGCCCACGTGCGTCCATTTCGCAGGCGGCAATGAACTCCTCGAACCGTTGGGGGCGACGGTAGATGTCAAAACTCTGCAGCAGATCCAGTAATGCCGAGGGCTTGAGTTCCAGAGCCCGGTGGCCATGGGTATGAAATTCGCCAACCAGTAACGCCAGTTCCTGACAGTCCCTCGGCACCTTGAAGCGCAGATTCACTGCCTTGATCGCTTTGAGTCCCGTGTGTTCATGGCCGATGTGGGAGGGCCATTCCTCTGGCGGCGTGAGCCCTTTTCCTACGTCGTGCAGCAAGCACGCCCAGCGAACGCTCAGCGGCTGATGGTGTACGGCACATTGACGTAACACGCTGAGGACATGGGCGCCGGTGTCGATTTCCGGGTGGTGCGCTTCGGGTTGTGGCACGCCGAACAGTGCGTCGATCTCAGGCATCAGCACGATCAGAGCACCGCACGCTTGTAACACCTCGATGAACACCTGGGGTTCGTTTTCCATGAGTGCCCGGGAGATTTCCTTCCAGCTGCGCTCGGGAGTCAGCGCCTGAAGCTCGCCTGATTCGCTCAATTGGCGCATCAATTCCAGAGTCTGTGGCGCGATGGTGAAACCGTCTGCGGCATAACGCGCGGCGAAGCGGGCGACGCGCAGAACGCGTAAGGGATCTTCGGCGAACGCCGGTGAAACGTGACGCAAAACCTTTGCTTCCAAATCCTGCTGCCCGTGATAAGGGTCAGTCAATTGGCCATTCTTGTCTTCCGCAATCGCATTGATGGTCAGGTCTCTGCGAATCAGATCCTGCTCTAGCGTGACGTCGGGATCAGCGTGAAAGACGAAGCCGCCATAGCCTTTGCCCGTCTTGCGCTCGGTGCGCGCCAAGGCATATTCCTCGCCGGTAAGCGGATGCAGGAACACCGGAAAATCCGTCCCTACTGGGCGATAGCCCTTGACCAGCATTTCCTCGGTCGACGCGCCTACTACCACCCAGTCGACATCGGTGACCGGCTTGCCAAGCAGGCGATCGCGAACCGCGCCGCCAACTTTATAAATCTGCATAAAAAAGCCTCCGTGAGGGCGACAGGATAAACCTTAAGTCGCGATCGCGGAGGCTGAAACACTCATGGGTTATAAGTGGACGACCGCCATATCCAGCCGGGGATATTCACTGTCAGCGTGTTCGCTTCTCGGTGGCACGTGGTGGATTTTCATGACCTGATCGCCTTGCAGCGTCTCTAGGTGGATGTCGAAACCCCACAGCCGGTGCAGATGTTTCAACACCTCGTCCGTGGAATCTCCCAAGGGTTTGCGGTCGTGTTGTTGATGACGCAGGGTCAGCGAGCGATCGCCGCGACGGTCGATGCTGTAGATCTGCACATTGGGTTCGCGATTGCCGAGGTTGTATTGCGCAGCGAGGGTTTCACGAATGATCTTGTAGCCGGGTTCGTCATGGATGGCGGGCACCAGCAGATCGTCCTTCTGGTCATCGTCCAGAATGCTGAACAGTTTCAGATCGCGGATAACCTTGGGTGACAAGTATTGCAGGATGAAGCTCTCGTCCTTGAAGCTACTCATCGCAAATTTCACCGCCGTGAGCCAGTCGGTGCCTGCGAGATCGGGGAACCAGTGATAGTCCTCTTCGGTTGGGTGCTCGCACATTCGCCGGATGTCCTGGTACATGGCAAAGCCTAATGTGTAGGGATTGATACCGCTGTAGTAGGGACTGTCGAAGCCCGGCTGAAAGACCACGCTGGTGTGGGATGTTAGGAATTCGAGCATGAAGCCGTCAGTCACCAGACCTTCATCGTACAGATCGTTTATCAGGGTGTAGTGCCAGAACGTCGCCCAACCTTCGTTCATGACCTGGGTCTGACGTTGGGGATAAAAGTACTGCGCGATCTTGCGCACGATGCGCACCACTTCGCGCTGCCATGGCTCCAGTAACGGCGCGTGCTTTTCAATGAAGTAGAGAATGTTTTCCTGCGGCTCGGCCGGGAAGCGGGAGTAGTCTTCCTTGTCGCTCTTGCTTGCGCTCTTTGGAATGGTTCGCCACAGATCGTTGATCTGTTTCTGCAGATGTTCTTCTCTGTCGGCCATGCGCCGGCGCTCTTCTTCCGCCGATATCGGGTAGGGCCGTTTGTATCGGTCAACTCCGTAATTCATCAGGGCGTGGCAAGAGTCCAGCAGGTCCTCTACGGCGTCGATGCCATGGCGTTCTTCGCACTGCATGATGTATTGCTTGGCAAAGACAAGGTAATCGATGATCGAACTGGCGTCGGTCCAGGTGCGGAACAGGTAGTTACCCTTGAAGAAGCTGTTGTGCCCGTAGCAGGCGTGCGCGACGACCAGTGCCTGCATACAGATCGTGTTCTCTTCCATCAGATAGGCGATACACGGATCGGAATTGATGACGATCTCGTACGCCAGGCCCATCTGACCCCGGGAATAGGATTTTTCGGTGCTGAGGAAGTGTTTGCCGTAGGACCAGTGGTGATAGCCCAAGGGCATGCCAACGGATGCATACGCATCCATCATCTGCTCGGCAGTGATGACTTCAATCTGGTTGGGGTAAGTGTCCAGCGCGTAACGTTCAGCGATGCGACTGATCTCCCGGTCGTAGGCCTGGATCAGTTCGAACGTCCATTCTGAACCCGTGGAAAGGGGTTGGCGCTTCTGCTCTCTAGCGGTCATGTCACTAACCTGCGCTGGAAGAGTTCACGGAACACCGGATAGATATCACCGGCAGAGACCAGCTGCTGCTGGGCGAACGTGTCGGCAAACGCTTCGCCGATGCGCTCGTATTCAAACCACAGCGCCTGATGTTCGCGCGGCGTGATTTCGACGTAGGTGTAGTACTGCACGAAAGGCATGATCTGTTTGATCAGGATGTCGCGGCAGATGGGCGAATCATCGTTCCAGTTATCGCCGTCCGATGCCTGCGCCGCGTAGATGTTCCATTCGTTGGTGGGGTAACGCTCGGCCATGATCTCTTGCATGAGTTTCAAGGCGCTTGAAACGATAGTGCCGCCGGTTTCCCGCGAATAGAAAAACTCTTCCTCATCGACTTCCCGCGCGCTGGTGTGGTGCCGGATGAAGACCACTTCGATTTTGTCGTAGTTACGCTTGAGGAATAGATAGAGCAGGATGAAGAAGCGTTTGGCGATGTCCTTGGTTGCCTGGGTCATGGACCCGGAAACATCCATCAGGCAGAACATCACCGCTTTGGAGCTGGGATTGGGTTGTTTGACCAATAGATTGTATTTGAGGTCAAAAGTGTCCAGGTAAGGCACCCGACGGATACGCGCCTGGAGTTTTTCAGCTTCGATTTCCAGTTCCTGGATGTCGCCGAAGTTATCGGGCTCTTCAATCTTCAAACGGTCCAGCTCAGCCAGCACTTGTCGGAGTTTCGCCCGGCTGCTGCCGGACAGTGCGATACGCCGGGCGTGTGCCGAGCGTAGCGTTCGAATGATGTTGATGCGCGATGGATTGCCTTCGTTGCTGATGCCTGCGCGAACGGTCTTGAACGTGTCGGTGCCCGTGAGGTTACGTTTGACCAGATTAGGCAGTTCCAGGTCTTCGAACATGAACTCCAGAAACTCTTCCTGAGTGATCTGAAACACAAACTCATCCATGCCTTCGCCGGAATTGCCCGCTTTGCCTGGTCCTTTGCCACCGCCGCCACCTTGGGGGCGTGCGATGTGCTCCCCTGTGGTGAATTCCTTGTTTCCCGGATGCACAACCGTTTGCTTGCCGCCACGGCCATGGTGCAGAACCGGTTCGTCTATATCCCGGCCCGGAATACTGATCTGCTCACCGTGCTCCATGTCGGTGATTGAGCGCCGACTAACGGCTTCTTCGACTGCTTTCTTGATGTGATCACGGTAACGACGCAAAAAGCGCTGCCGATTTACCGTGCTCTTGTTCTTGCCATTGAGACGTCGGTCGATCACATAGCTCATAGGCCCCTCCGGGGAGCTTCAAGTTGTGAGCTTCAAGCTGCAAGTCGAAGCAGTACTCTGAATATCAGATTGACGTGCTTTTTTCTTGCAGCTTGTCGCTTGACGCTTGCAGCTGCCTTACTGCGATTTCCGGACCCGTAGGTACCATTCAGAAAGTAGCCGTACCTGCTTGTCGGTATAGCCCCGCTCGACCATTCGTGTGACGAAATCGTTGTGTTTTTGCTGGTCCTCCTTGCTGGCCTTGGCATTGAAGCTGATGACGGGCAGCAAGTCCTCGGTGTTGGAGAACATCTTCTTCTCGATCACCACCCGCAGCTTCTCGTAGCTCAGCCAGGTTGGATTTTTGCCATTGTTATTCGCACGGGCACGCAGCACGAAGTTGACGATCTCGTTGCGGAAGTCTTTCGGGTTACTGATGCCAGCCGGTTTTTCGATTTTCTCCAATTCTTCATTCAGCGCGATGCGGTTGAGAATCTCGCCCGTTTCCGGATCGCGGTATTCCTGATCCTGAATCCAGAAGTCCGCGTACAAAACGTAGCGATCAAAGATGTTCTGACCGTACTCGCTGTAAGACTCGAGGTAGGCAGTCTGTATTTCTTTGCCGATGAACTCGATGTAGCGCGGCGCCAGATACTCTTTGAGGAATCGCAAATAGCGCTCGCGGGTTTCCGCCTGAAATTGCTCCTGTTCGATCTGTTGCTCCAGGACGTACAGCAAGTGAACCGGGTTGGCAGCGATTTCGTGAGGGTCGAAATTGAATACCTTCGAGAGGATCTTGAACGCGAATCGGGTCGAAAGACCATTCATGCCCTCGTCGACGCCAGCGCTGTCGCGGTATTCCTGAATCGATTTGGCTTTAGGATCGGTGTCTTTGAGGTTTTCGCCGTCGTACACCCTCATCTTCGAATAGATGTTGGAGTTGTCTGGCTCTTTAAGACGCGACAGTACCGTAAATTGCGCCAGCATCTTCAGCGTGTCGGGAGCACAGTGCGCCTTGGCCAGCGAACTGTTGAATAGCAATTTATCGTAAATCTTGATCTCGTCACTGACGCGCAGGCAGTACGGTACTTTGACGATGTAAATCCGGTCGATAAACGCTTCGTTGTTCTTGTTGTTACGGAAACTGTGCCATTCCGACTCATTGGAGTGGGCCAGCAATATGCCGGTGAACGGAATCGCGCCGAGCCCTTCGGTACTGTTGTAATTGCCTTCCTGAGTGGCCGTCAGCAGTGGATGAAGCACCTTGATGGGCGCCTTGAACATCTCCACAAATTCCATCAAGCCTTGGTTGGCCCGGCACAGTGCGCCCGAGTAGCTGTAAGCATCAGCGTCGTTCTGTGGGTACTCTTCAAGCTTGCGGATATCAACTTTACCCACAAGCGCCGATATGTCCTGGTTGTTTTCGTCACCGGGCTCGGTCTTGGCGACGGCAATCTGGTTGAGAATGGAAGGGTAGAGCTTGACCACCTTGAACTGGCTGATATCTCCGCCAAACTCTGCCAGGCGTTTGGTCGCCCAGGGCGACATGATGGTATTCAGATAGCGGCGCGGGATGCCGTAGTCCTCTTCGAGGATCGTCCCGTCTTCGCCAGGTTTGAACAGGCCCAGGGGCGATTCGAAAACCGGGGAGCCCTTGATGGCATAGAAAGGTATTTTTTCAACGAGCTGTTTGAGTTTTTCGGCCAGGGACGATTTGCCGCCGCCCACCGGGCCAAGCAGGTAAAGGATCTGCTTTTTCTCTTCCAGGCCCTGCGCGGCATGACGGAAGTACGACACGATTTGCTCGATGCAGTCCTCCATGCCGTGAAAGTCTTCGAACGCCGGATAGCGCCGAATGACCTTGTTGGAGAAGATCCTGGACAACCGGGAATTGGTCGACGTGTCGAACAATTCAGGCTCGCCGATGGCCATGAGCAAACGTTCTGCCGCGGACGCGTATGCACTGCGATCGGTTTTGCAGAGCTCAAGATACTCCTGCAGCGAGAGCTCTTCCTGCCGTGTCGATTCAAAGCGTTGTTGGAAGTGGCTAAAAATACTCATGACGTCACCTCGCTCGATACGTGGAGCCGGCGGCGGATCGTCAGTTGATGCTGGATGGACGCCGATCACTCGGCTCCCATTACCCCCCAAACACCATAAAAGTAGCGACCGATGACCCGCGCGCCGGTGTACCGGCTCTCCCCTGATTCGGATGGCCTGAGGCTAAGAGTAGTTCGGATTCGGGCACAGAAAGAAGCGATCCACATGAACAGGGAGTACCCGTTCGTCAGATCAGGGCGCGAGCCCGCGTAGGACGCGGGATAGCGCCTGGCAAATATTTTTACGATTCAGCCTTGAGCGGTTTCGTGTGGAAATTGGTTTTTCCACAGCTCAAACCCGCCGTCCATGCTATAGACCTCAGAGAAGCCCTGGCCTACAAGATAGGCGGCTGCGCTCTGACTGGAGTTGCCGTGGTAGCAAAGTACGACCAACGGTTTGTCCAGATCAGCCTGCTGGATGAAGTCGGCGATGGAATGATTATCGAGGTGGTGCGACCCCGGAATGTGATGGGTGGCGTAGGTCTGCGCATCGCGCACGTCTACCAGCACAGCGCCATTCTCGCGCAGGGCATGGACTTGTTCGGGTGAGATGCGTTTGAAGTCGGTCATGGCTCGGGCTCCTGGGCCGTTGGGTCCTCGAACGGTCGAGAACGTAGGGAAAAGTTACTGCGGCGGTGGCTCAGTTGCAGATATAACAGGGGCGGGCGTCTTTGAATTACCGCGCTCATCGCATTCGCACCGTATCAATGCCCGAGTGTCGACATTCATCAGCGTCATTGCACCACCCCAGACGCAACCGGTATCGAGTGCGTATACGCCAGGCTCGTCACATCGACCTTCAAGGGCCGCCCAGTGACCGAAAATGATACTCAGCCCTTTGGTTTTGCGCTCCTTGTGCGTAAACCACGGCGCGTAGCCTGCTGGCGCACTGTCGAGCCCTTCCTTGCTCTTGAGATCGAGCTTGCCGTCGCTGGTGCAGAAGCGCATGCGCGTGAAGTAATTGGTGATGACGCGCAGCCGGGTGACGCCTTGCAGGTCTTTGTCCCACTTGGCAGGTTCGTTGCCGTACATGCCATCAAGGAAAGGCTCGAACCGATTGTCATCGCGCAATGCTTCCTCGACCTCATCCGCGCAGCGCATCGCCTTTTTCAGGGTCCACTGCGGCGGGATGCCGGCGTGTACCAATGCAATGTCCCGATCAGCGTCGTAATGCATCAGTTTTTGTTGGCGCAACCAGTCGAGCAACACAACGGCGTCCGGCGCTTCGAGTATCTCGCGCAGGGTGTCGCCTTTTTTCAGTCGTTCGATGTTGCGACCTGCTGCGAGCAGGTGCAGGTCATGATTGCCAAGCACGCACACGATCGAGTCGCGCATCGCATAGAGATAGCGCAGCGTTTCCAGCGACTGCGGGCCACGGTTGACCAGGTCGCCCACCAGCCAGAGCGTGTCTTTGCCAGGTTCGAACGCGACACGCTCAAGCAGGCACTTCAACGGCTCCAGGCAGCCTTGCAGGTCGCCCACGGCGTAAACCGCCATCAGTGAAGCGCCCCGGGCACGGCCAGACGAAAGGGGGCAATGATGGCGTCGAAGCGGTGACCGTCATCCGCCAGCATCTGATAGGCGCCCTGCATGTTGCCCACTTTCGTGGTCATCACAGTGCCGCTGGTGTAGGTGTGGCTCTGGCCTGGTGCAATCACTGGCTGCTGCCCTACGACGCCATCACCGCGAATTTCTTCGACCTGGCCGTCACCGTCGGTAATCACCCAGTGACGCGACAGCAGCTTGGCTGACACGGTGCCGGTGTTTCGTACGGTGATGGTGTAGGCAAAAGCGAAGCGGTTCTGCTCAGGCTGCGATTGCTCTGCTAGGAAACGGGTCTCGACGCTAACGTCGACCTGGTAACGAGAATCAGACATGCAAGAGGCCTTGGAAACGGAAGCGGAAATGCCGGAGGTAACCCGGTTGTAAGTCAGTCTAGGACAAGTCACGGATAACCGACGATGAGGCTTTGACCGGACATGTCCAGGGAAGGTCAGGCTTCGGCAGGTTTTTCGCTGAGTTTGTCGGCCAGACGCACAAAGGCTGCCAGGTCCAGCTGTTCAGGGCGCAGGCTCCCGTCGACACCGGCTTCGGTGATTTCCTCGCTGGTCAGCAAGGCTTTCAGCGTATTGCGCAGGGTCTTGCGGCGCTGATTGAAGGCTTCGCGGACGATGCGCTCCAGCACCCGGTGATCCTTGGCCGGATGGGGCAGGGTTTCATGCGGCACCAGTCGCACGATGGCCGAGTCGACTTTCGGTGGCGGGTTGAACGCACCAGGCCCGACATTGAACAGATGCTCGACCCGGCAGTGGTATTGCACCATGATCGAAAGACGACCCCAATCACCGCCACCCGGACCCGCCGCCAGACGCTCGACCACTTCTTTCTGCAGCATGAAATGCATGTCGCGGATCAGATGAGCGTTTTGCAGCAGGTGGAAGATCAGAGGGGTGGAGATGTTGTAGGGCAGGTTGCCGACTACGCGCAGGCTGTTGGGCGCCGCGTTCAGACTGGTGAAGTCGAACTTGAGCGCGTCGCCCTGATGCAGGCTGAAATTCGGCTGACTGCCGAACTGATGCATCAGGATGGGCACCAAGTCCTTGTCCAGCTCAACGACGTCCAGTTGCGCGCCGCTACCCAGCAGGCCCTCGGTCAAGGCGCCTTGTCCCGGGCCAATTTCCAGCATGCGGTCTTCTGCCTTGGCGCGGATGGAGCGCAGGATCTTGTCGATCACGCCCGCGTCATGCAGGAAATTCTGACCAAAACGCTTGCGCGCCTTGTGTTGGTATTGCTCATTCATGAATGGGTCTCGGCCATCTGGTAGGCGGTTTCCAGCGCGACCCTGAGGCTGCCGGTGTCGATCTTGCCAGTGCCTGCCAGATCCAGCGCAGTGCCGTGATCCACGGAGGTACGAATGATCGGCAGGCCCAGCGTGATATTGACGGCGGCGCCGAAGCCTTTGTACTTAAGCACGGGCAGGCCCTGGTCGTGGTACATCGCCAGCACTGCGTCGCAGTGCTCCAGATATTTAGGGGTGAAAAGCGTATCGGCGGGCAGCGGACCACGTAAATCCATGCCCTCGCTGCGCAGACGCTCCAGAGTGGGTTCGATGATGTCGATTTCTTCGCGGCCCAAGTGGCCGCTCTCGCCGGCATGCGGATTCAGACCGCAGACCAGGATACGCGGGCGAGCAATGCCGAATTTGCCGGCCAGGTCGGCGTGCAGAATGCGGGTCACGCGTTCAAGCCGTTCAACGGTGATCGCATCGGCCACGTCACGCAGGGGCAGGTGAGTGGTCACCAGTGCAACCCGCAGATCACCGGTTGCCAGCATCATTACCACTTGTTCGGTGTGCGTGAGCTCGGCCAGGAATTCGGTATGCCCAGAGAAGGCAATCCCGCTGTCATTGATCACGCCCTTGTGCACGGGTGCGGTAATCATGCCAGCGAAGTGTCCGTCCATGCAGCCGCGGCCCGCCCGGGTGAGCGTTTCGAGTACGAAAGCACCGTTGGCTTTATCCAGCTGACCTGCCCTGACCGGCGTTTGGGTGGGAGTGTCCCACACGTACAGGCTTCCAGCGGGAGCAGGAAGGTCAGGCCAGGCATCAGTGGTCACAGGAAGCAGGCTGACAGCCACACCCAGCTGCGCGGCCCGCTCGGTGAGCAGGTCGCAGCTGGTGATGGCAATCAGGGGGTAGGGCTGAGGCTGTGCGGCGAGCAGCAGGCAGAGGTCAGGACCAATGCCAGCGGGCTCGCCGGGTGTCAGTGCGAAACGCTGAGGTTTCACTTGGCAGCCTGGTCAGCTCCGGGGAGCTTGATCTCGACATAGGCTTCATCACGGATCTGGCGCAGCCAGGTTTGCAGCTCTTCGTCGTATTTGCGGTTACGCAGGACGGTCATCGCCTGTTGCTCGCGAGCCTGACTGGTGCTGTCCGTCGAGCGACGGCCAAGGACTTCCAGGACGTGCCAGCCGAATTGAGTTTCGAATGGCTTGGACACAACACCCTGAGCGGTTTCGTTCATCACGTCGCGGAACTCCGGCACCAGCGAACGTGGGTCTACCCAGTTCATGTCGCCGCCGTTGAGCGCCGAGCCTGGATCTTCAGAGAAGCTTTTCGCCAGTTCGCCGAAGTCTTCGCCATTCTGGATGCGATCGTAGATACGTTGCGCCAGCAGCTTGGTCTCGGCTGGACTGCGGATTTCGCTTGGCTTGATCAGAATGTGACGGACGTGTACCTCGTCGCGCATCTGGGTCTGAGTTTCGCCGCCGCGTTTTTCCAGCAACTTGAGAATGATGAAGCCGCCTGGAGTACGCGCCGGGGGAGTGACCTCACCTGGACGCATCGACGAGAGCATGTCGCCGAACGGAGGCGGCAGCTGAGCAGCTTTCCGCCAGCCCATGTCACCACCGTCCAGAGCACTTTCACTGGCCGACGACGCAATCGCCATCTGCTCGAAGTTCGCACCCTGTTGCAGTTTGCCGTAGAGGTCTTTGGCTTTAGCTGCCGCAGCCTGTATTTGATCCGACGTCGCGCTGTCCGGCGTCGGGATCAAGATGTTGGCCAGGTGAAACTCTTCGGAGAACTGAGCCTTGCCCATGTCGGAAGCAAGGAAGTTTTTAACCTCCTGCTCCGAGACCTGAATGCGCTCGGCGACGCGGCGCTGACGCACACGGCTGATGATCATTTCCCGGCGAATCTGCTCCCGCGCGCTGGTGTAGGACAGCCCGTCGTGGGTCAGAGCGGCCTTGAACTGCTCAACGCTCATATTGTTGCGCTGGGCAATGGTGGCAACCGCCTGGTTCAACTCTTCATCGCTGATGCGAATGCCGGAGCGTTCGCCGATCTGAATCTGCAGGTTCTCCAGAATCAGACGATCCAGAACCTGAGATTCAAGCGCGCTTGCAGGCGGAACGCCCTGGCCGCGCTTGGCAATGGTTTGCTGAACTTCACGGGTACGCTGGTCGAGCTGGCTTTGCATGACCACGTCGTTGTCGACGATGGCAACTACCTTGTCGATGGTGCGCACTTCAGCGTGCGCCACGGTACCCATGAGCAGCGCGCCCAGCATCAGCGGGCGCAGACAATCAGAAAGCTTGGTCTTCACGTTCACGATAACCTTGGATGCCTTTGTCGAGGAAGCTTTCAACTTTCTGGCCAACTACGCCGCCAAGTCCCTTCAACACGATTTGTAGGAAGACGCCGCGGTCGCCTTTTTCGTTCTGCGGTATCTCTTGAGTGGACTCGTCGTAGTCGACCCAGTAGCGGTTGATCAGACGCAGCTTCCAGCAGCAGTTGTCATATTCAAAGCCGCCGAAGGCTTCCAGCGTACGATCACGGTTGTAGTCGTACTGCCAGCGCGCGATAGCGCTCCACTGCGGAACCACAGGCCAGATGACCGAGAAGTCATGCTGCTGGATCTTGTAGTAGTCCTTGATGACACGTCCGTCCGGATAGGTGTAATCACCGCCGCCCACGCTCCAGCGACCTGTCGTCTGGTCGTACCGGACCTGGTCGTTGCGATAGCGGTAGCCGGCGTTGATGATCTTGCCCGGCTCGTCTTCAGGCTGGTAGTGAAGCATTGCACTGCCGGAGCGCGTGCTGCGGCTGTCCGGGTCCCAGTTGAAGTCGGACGATGCACGCCAGTCGCGGTTGAAGCGGTATTCGTATTCGAGTGCGTATGGAGACAAGTCGGACTGAGCGTCCTTGCGGTCTTCAAAACTGACACCCGGCAGTTGTACCTTGCGGTCAGCGAAGTAAACCGCCTGACCAATGCTGAAGCGTTGGCGTTCGAAGCCGTTGTCTTCGATCCAGCGATTGGTCACGCCCAACGACAGCTTGTTCTCGTCGCCGATTCGGTCGGAGCCGACGAAACGGTTGTCGCGGAACAGCGAGGCGTAGTTGAAGGTGGTTTCGCTCGAGTCGAAAATCGGAATGTCGGTCTGATCCTTCTCAGGCACATAGAGGTAGTACAGACGCGGTTCCAGGGTCTGGCGATAATCCTTGCCGAACCAGTTGGTGTTGCGATCAAAGTACAGGCCGCTGTCGACGCTGAAAATCGGGACACTGCGGTTTTCGCTGCTGTGATACGTCTCGTCCGCCAGCAGCGAGTTCTTGCCCTGAGCGTCCAGGTCCAGATCGTACTGGGTATAAACGTATTTCAGTTTGGGCGTCACAAAACCATAGCTGGCCGTCAGTGGCAGGCTGACCGAAGGCGCCAGGTTCAAACGATCGCCATTGGCGCGCGCCAGACCGCTGACGTTCTGGTCCAGACGCCGGGAAGCAATGCCGTCTTCGTCAACGAAGTCGCCATCACGCAGATCACGGTCGAAACGGACCAGTTCGGTCTCGTAATCGAACTTGAAACCCGCTGGCTGGAACGGAAGCGTGCCGTTCAGCGTAAGCTGAGGCAGGCGGCCATAAGGCGTGATCTGAGTGACGGTTGTCAGTTGATACTGCTGAGCGTTCAACGTCGCGGTGTAATTGTCGCCACGGTAGTAAAGAGCGCCCTGCTGGTTCAGATAGTCCTTGGTGCTCACGCCTTCCTGACCACTCTTCAGGTCACGGAAGTAGTACGGATCACTGACCTTGGTGTAGTCGATCTTGCTGGTCAGGCGAGAATCCAGACCACTGCGGTCCTGCCAGTTGATCAGCCAGCGAGTGTCTTTGTAGTCCGACTGCTGCTTGCGATCGTCATCATCGTCGTTGAGGTAGGCCGCACCGAACTGACCTTCGCTGGTTTTGGTCAGGTAGCGGAACTCGCCTTCCAGCAACAGGCCGCGCTTGGCCATGTAGGTCGGGTACAACGTGGCGTCATAGTTCGGCGCCAGGTTGAAGTAGTACGGAGTGAGCAACGAGAAGCCGGTGTCACTGCTGGTGCCGAAAGTTGGCGGCAGGAAGCCTGACTGGCGACGATCGTCGATCGGGAAATAGATGTAAGGCGTGTACAGGACAGGAATGTCGTGGACGCGCAGGGTGGCGTTGGTGGCCGTACCGAAACCGGTGGCCGGGTTCAGGGTGATGTTGTTGCCCTTGACCGTCCACGCGTTGCTGTTCGGTTCGCACGTGGTGTAAGTGCCGTCCTTCAAGCGGATGATCGCGTTCTCGGCACGACGAGCGTACAGCGCATTACCGCGCACGTTGTTCTTGTGCAGCACGTACTCGGCGTTGTCGACTTTCGCCTCGCCGGTGTCGAGCTGGACTTCGGCGTGGTCGCCGACAATCAGTGCGCCGTTGTCGCGCAGACGGACATCGCCGTTCAGCTCGCCACGGTTTTCGGCCTGATGCAGGCTGGCTTCGTCAGCCTCGACCTGCATGCTGCCCTGACGCATGACAACGTCACCGGCCAGGGTCGCGACCTGTTCTTCCTGCTGATACCGCGAAGCCTTGGCGCCGATGAAAGTCGGTGCGTCGCTCTTGGGTGTCTTGTCGTCCATGCCCGGACGGATCGGTTCGATGTACGCACCCGAGCAATAAGGACCGGTCTCAGCCAGTTGGGCTGCGGTCAGCTTTTCGCGGGGAACCCAGTCGAGGTGGCTGTAATCGGCGCTGCGCGATTTCAGGCCACGGCCTTTGGCCTCGGTGACCAGCATCGTTTTGGGCACGACTTCGCCATCGGAGGTGGTGGTCGTTTGAGCGCCGCCTGCCGTGCTGCTGTTGGACGAAACACTGTTGGCGTCGTGCACGGGGCGCGGAGGCAACTGGGCTGCGTTGGTTTTCGGAGAGCAATCCCATGCACCTGTTGCAGACACCGAGCAGTCATACTGTTCGGCGGCAACCACATACGGGACGGCCAGAGGTTGCATCGCCAGCAGACTGCCGGTTACGAGCAACGGAAATTTTTTACGAAACGCGGGGGATTTCAATGCCATCTTATTAGTCCGGGCTTCCTGCGCGCCATCTGCCCGCGGGGGGGCCGCACGCCTCTCGATGGGCTGAAAAAGATGTCGGATAATAAAGCATGACCCGCTTGACGGCTAGCGCCGTCGGAGACCCTTGCAATGCCAGATCAAGATGTACGCCTGCAACACCTGAAAGTTTGGCTCGATGAGCAGCTGCCGAGTTTATTCAAGGCCCAGGGCTGGGGCCCAATCCCCCCGGCCACGTTGACTGCCGCCAGTAGCGACGCCAGCTTCCGACGCTATTTTCGTTGGGAGGGTGAGGGCCGAACTTTTATTGTGATGGACGCGCCGCCTCCCCAGGAAAACTGCAAACCCTTCGTCGAGATCGCTCATTTATTGAGCAGCTCGGGCATTAATGTTCCGAAAATTTATGCCGAAGACCTGAATCAGGGTTTCCTTTTGTTGAATGACTTGGGTCGTCAGACCTATCTGGACGTCATCCACGAGAAGAACGCCGATGCGTTGTTCGACGATGCCATCCATGCGCTGCTTGCCTACCAGCAACTGCCGATGGACGCGCCGTTGCCCAGCTATGACGTGGCGCTGTTGCGGCGCGAGCTGGAGCTGTTTCCGGAGTGGTACGTCAAGCGTCACCTGGGCGTCGAGTTCGACCCGGCGCAGCAGGCCAGCTGGCAAGCGGTCAGCGACCTGTTGATCGAGAGCGCGCTGGCCCAGCCAAAGGTTTTGGTACACCGAGATTACATGCCACGCAATTTGATGCTGAGCGAACCGAACCCTGGCGTGCTGGATTTTCAGGACGCCGTATATGGGCCTGTCACCTACGACATCACGTGTCTGTTCAAGGATGCTTTCCTGAGCTGGCCGGAAGATCGCGTAGCCGGCTGGCTTAAGCGGTATTGGGAACAGGCCGCTGCGGCGGGCATCCCGGTGCAGGATGATTTCAATGGATTCCATCGTGCGAGTGATTTGATGGGCGTGCAGCGGCATTTGAAGGTGATCGGTATATTCGCCCGCATCTGCCACCGCGATGGCAAGCCTCGCTACCTCGCCGATGTACCGCGCTTCTTCTCTTATATAGAAGCGGTATTGGCACGACGACCTGAACTGGTCGAGCTGAGTAACCTGCTGACCAGTCTGGGGCAGGCAAAAAAAGATGCTGTCGTATAAGGGACTGTAATTGAAGATTGTCTTGAAGAGGGCGGCATGAAAGCGATGATTCTGGCGGCAGGCAAAGGCGAGCGCCTGCGCCCGCTGACTCTGCACACGCCCAAACCGCTGGTGCGTGCCGGCGGTGTTCCATTAATTGAATATCACCTGCGGGCCATCCGCTCGGCGGGTTTCGCAGACGTTGTCATCAACCATGCGTGGTTGGGCCAGCAGATCGAAGCCCATGTGGCCGACGGCCGTGAGTGGGGGCTCAGTGTCTGTTATTCCGCCGAAGGCGAACCGCTGGAGACAGGGGGCGGGATCTACCGCGCGTTACCGCAGTTGGGCGATGAGCCATTTCTGGTGGTCAACGGCGATATCTGGACCGACTTCGATTTCAGTCGCCTGACCAAGCCAATCAGCGGGCTGGCCCATCTGGTGCTGGTGGACAACCCGCCGCATCACCCCAATGGCGATTTCGCGCTGATCGACGGTCGGGTGCAGGACTCCGCCGCTCAACTGCGTCTGACCTACAGCGGGATCGCGGTGCTGCACCCGCAGCTCTTCGCGGGCTGTGCTGACGGCGCGTTCAAGCTGGCGCCCTTGCTGCGCGACGCCATGGCCAAGGGGTTGGTTACCGGTGAGCATTTTGTCGGGCGGTGGGTGGATGTCGGCACCCACGAACGCCTGGCGGAAGTCGAACAAATGCTGTTGGTGAACTCCTAGATGCTGTGGCCATTCACGGTCGTCGGCGGTGGCGTTGGGTACCTGGTCGCAAGCATTCCCGGCGCCATGCTGGGGGCTCTGCTGGGCCAGGCGCTTGATCGTCGACTGAATTTCCGAAGCTGGGCCGAGATGCGCGAGCGTGCCAATGGCCGCACTGTGCCCCGCGATGACGAGCTGATTTTCATACTGCTGGGTCGCTTGGCGAAGAGCGATGGCCGTGTATTGGACGCCCATATCCAGCAGGCGCGCGTGGAGATGCGCCGGCTGGACCTCAGCGAGACGGCTCAGCGTCGGGCTATTCAGGCCTTCAACCGAGGCAAGGACGGGCGCGACAACTTACGGGTGCACCTGACGCGTCTCAAGCCTCAGCCGCATGCCGCCGAAGGGTTGTTGCGAGCCTGCTGGCGTATGGCATGGGCAGATGGAAAGGCATCGCGTGCAGAACGCGGGTTGATCGTGCAATGGGGGCAGTGGCTGGGTTGGGGGGCAGACAAGGTCGAAGGATTGTCATCGACCGAAGACGCACAACGGTCCCGCGGTGCGCCCGCCAGCAGTGGCGGCGAATTTCAGGATGCGTTGCGGTTGCTGGGCGTGAAGGCCGACGCCGACCCGGCGCAGATCAAACGTGCCTATCGTCGACTGCTCAGCCGTCACCACCCTGACAAAATCGCCGGCAGCGGCGCCAACCAGATTCAGGTGCGTGACGCCACTGAAAAAACCCGCGAGCTGCACCACGCTTATGCGTTGATCAGGGACCGACGCGGGTTTCGTTGACCCCGTCATTACCGAGTCTTCGAGGGTGGGCCTGCTCGCGCAGGCCTGTCGCCTTCACAGCCCAAACCCGAGGCACGTAGCGCGGGATCGATGTCACTGAGCTTCCAGCCAGCCTCGAACCCGGCGGAACAGCTGATCTTGCTCCATCGCCGGGTTGCCTGGAATGGCGCTCAACGCCACCTGGGTGAAGCGTGCATTTTTGTTTCGCTTGCTGGTGTCCAGTCGGTCCTGGGCTTGCTGGCGCGGGACGGAGCGGTCCTTGTTGACGAAGTCGGCCGTCGGGACTTTTAGCGTTGCCAGCAAGTCCACCAGCGGTGGCGCTTCCTTGCCGGTATCGACGGCCGTGATCATGACCAGGCGTTGAACCGCTGGCGAGGGCCGCTCGCTCATGTAGCGCGCCGCCCAGTACGCGCCGCTGCCGTGGCCAAGGAGGACGATGCTGCGGGCCTTGTTCTGTTGGGCGAACGCAATGGCACTGTCGATCCGGGCGAAAATTTTCTCGGCATTGGCTTTTGCCTGGTCTGCCTGAGCCGCGGCCTGTTCAGCGGCTGCAGCGGCATCCGCCTCAGCGACGGCCGCTGGGTCGGGCGCTTTTACGGCTGCATCTTTGGGTTTGTCACCCGTAGACGGGGTAGCCGGAGCCTCCGCTGCGCGCGCGAAAATCCCGTCGTTGTGAGCGTCCGGCATGCTCAGGCTGAGGCTGGACCACCCGACGTCCGGCAGCTTACGTCGCAGAGGGCCTACTGCATTGGGCCAGTCCGCTGATTCATCGGCACCAGGAACAATAATCACCGCACCTTTGGGCTCTGCGATGTTTGCCGGTTTCCATAACGCCAGAAACGCCTCATCGCCAGCCTGCAACTGCTGCTGCTCCACTGGCGGCACCTGACGCTCCAGCGCCAGCGTGTCTTCCTCACTGCGCGACGGCAAAGCCGCCCGTTCCACCGGCGCGTCGGCGGGTTTTGCGTCTTTGTCCGACGCTGGATCCGCGGCCATCACGAGCTGTGAGCAAGGTAGTATCAGCGTCAGGCACAGCGCAGGAAATATTGCGCGAAATGTGTAGGGCATCGGATATTCCAAAGACCGGAAACTGTTCCGGCAGACTAATGGGTTGACGGCAATTTGTCAGGCCAGGCAATCGGTGCTCCTGTACGAGCGCCCGGCACAGCGCATGATCGGCATGGGGTTCGGGAATATGGAAGCGATGGTTTGAAAATCCATGCGATGTGCCTTCGGGTTATCGGCGATACGTGCGCGCTCTTGATGGGTTTGCTGCTCATCGCGCTGTCGACTTCAACCTTTGCCGCCTCGTCGGGCAGCCAGGCGGACCCGTTAAGCAACGTTCAGCGGGACTGGCTGACACAAAGGGGGCACCTGCGCGTCGGGCTTGTGCTTCAGGCGCCCTATGCCCAGTTCGACCGTCGCGCCCAGCAGCTGTCCGGCGCCAATGTCGATCTCACCAACCTCATGGAAAGGACCCTGCAGGTCGAGCTTTTGTGGCGCAGCTATGCCGATCAGGCCGAGCTCGAAAAAGCCCTCGTCGACGGGCAGATCGATTTTGCGCCGGGCCTGATGCAGACACCCGCCGGCCTGCGGATGTGGCTGTATTCCGACCCTTACATGCGAGTGCCGCAACTGATCGTCGGCGAGCGTGACGGTGTCGGCACCGTCGATCTGGAAAAGCTCGATGCCCAGGTCCGCGTCGCCGTGCGCATGCCCGGGCCCACCGCTGATTACCTGCGCAGCAACTACACCCATCTCAATCTACAGGGGGTCCCGCTGGAGCGTCAGGCGCTGCAGCTGCTGCTTAGCCAGCAGGCGCGCTACGCCGTCATTGATGAAGCGCAGCTCAGTCGGTTGTCCCGTGAGGCAGAGTTTGCCGGGCTCGCCGTGGTCGGGGACATCGGTTTCCCGCAGTTGCTACGCGTGGCTTCCCGGCGCGATGAGCCGCAGCTCGCCGACATTATCAGCCAGGCGTTAAGTGCCATTCCCGCCCGGGACCTTGAGCAATTGCACACGCAGTGGCTGCAGCCGAAGTACCCTCAGGCAAGCGGCTCGCCAGGACTGTGGAAAAATATCGCGTTGCTGCTGTTGGTCTTGTTCATGGCCAGCGCCGCGATCGTGTTCTGGCAACGCAAGCAACAGCAGCAACTCGAGCAACAACTGCTCGCTGCACGCGACGACATCGCTAAACGCCTGGCGGGCGAAGAGGCGTTGCGCCTGGCGCAGTTTTCCATCGATCAGAGCACCGTCGGCATTCTTTGGGTCAACTGGGACAGCCATGTGCGTTATGCCAATCAGGCGGCTGAGGCCATGTTGGGCTATGCATCGGGTGGAGTAGTGGATCGGCCGCTGATCGATTTCGAGCCTGGCCTGAATATGGACCGCTGGCTCAACCTGTGGAAAACCGCGCGCTCCAGCGACGAAGGGCCGCAGAACTTTGAAAGCAATTGCGTGCGCGCCGATGGCAGCATTCTCCCTGCCGACGTGTCGTTGAGCTTTTTGCGCTTTCGTGAGGCCGAGTACCTGGTGGTGTTCATCACCGACGTCACTGAACGCCGCCGTTCGCTGGCCGCGCTGCAGGAAAGCGAGGCACGCTTGCAGGTGCTGGCCGAGCAATTGCGCGAGCTCTCGGCGCATTTGGAGACTGTGCGCGAGGAGGAAAAGGCGCGTATCGCCCGTGAAGTTCATGACGAGCTGGGCCAGATGCTCACCGTGCTCAAGCTCGAAACGTCGATGTGCGAACTGGCCTACGCCGATCTTGACCCCGGCCTTCGCGACCGGTTGAACAGCATGAAGCGCCTGATCGCGCAGTTGTTCCAGTTGGTAAGGGACGTAGCGACCGCGCTGCGGCCCCCCATTCTTGATGCGGGCATCGCCTCGGCCATCGAATGGCAGGCGCGGCGTTTCGAGGCCCGTACCCAGATCCCGTGTCTGGTGCAGGTGCCGGACAACCTGCCCAGCCTGCCAGACGCAACGGCCATCGGGCTGTTTCGCATTCTTCAGGAGTCGCTGACCAACGTCATGCGCCATGCAGAGGCGCACACGGTCGAGCTGAATCTGACGCTCAGCGACGACGTGCTGTGCATGAGCATCGCCGATGACGGCAAGGGCTTCGATCAGCGCGCCGAGCGTCCGGTCTCATTCGGGCTGGTGGGCATGCGCGAGCGGGTGCTGATCATGGGCGGGCAATTGCATCTGGACACCTCGCCCGGAGAAGGCACAACCTTGCGCATCCACATTCCGCTGGAACCGGTCGCTGAGGAGCACGTGCATTGATTCGCGTATTGGTTGCAGAAGACCACACCATTGTCCGCGAGGGGATCAAACAGCTGATCGGCCTGGCGAAGGACCTTCAAGTGGTCGGGGAGGCCAGCAACGGCGAGCAGCTGCTGGACGCCTTGCGCCATACACCCTGCGAAGTGGTGCTGCTGGATATCTCGATGCCGGGGGTCAACGGTCTTGAAGCGATCCCCAGGATTCGCGCGTTGAACAACCCGCCTGCGATTCTGGTGCTGTCGATGCACGATGAAGCGCAAATGGCTGCACGTGCCTTGAAGGTCGGGGCCGCCGGATACGCGACCAAGGACAGCGATCCGGCCTTGCTGCTGACGGCGATCCGGCGTGTGGCCGCAGGAGGGCGATACATCGACCCGGACCTGGCAGACCGAATGGTGTTCGAGGTCGGGCTCACCGATCACCGGCCCTTGCATTCGTTGTTGTCCGAGCGCGAGTTTTCAGTGTTCGAACGCCTGGCCCAAGGCGCCAATGTCAACGACATCGCCCAACAACTGGCGTTGAGCAGCAAAACCATCAGCACCCACAAGGCGCGTCTGATGCAGAAGCTGAAAATCACTTCGCTGGCCGAGCTGGTGAAGTATGCGATGGAGCACAAGCTGGTTTGAGATCGGAGGTCTGAAAACGACCTCCTCCGGCGCCTGCGATAACCCTCTCGCCGACAAGTGCGTTCCTACAGACTGACCGCAATCCCCTGTAGGGGTGAGCTTGCTCGCGAAGAGGCCACTTCAGGCGCCGGATCACTTTCAGGCAGCATACCTATCCCCGCCATCTCTGTAGGGCAATCCCTACCCCCAATCTTCCAGCGCACCTAGGCCATTCTCTCCCGGCCCCCGATTTGCGCGACCTGCAGCCTCATCTAGGCTTGATCCCTACGGTGGATCAAACAAAGGTGCGGGCAATGAGCAACGTCGAATCAGGCGCTGGGGCGAGTGATGTTCTGGTCAGCTTTCGTGGTGTGCAAAAGAGCTACGACGGCGAAGCCCTGATCGTCAAAGACCTCAATCTGGATATCTGCAAGGGCGAATTCCTCACCCTGCTCGGGCCGTCCGGCTCCGGCAAGACCACCAGCCTGATGATGCTCGCCGGGTTCGAGACGCCCACCGCTGGCGAGATCCAACTGGCTGGCCGTTCGATCAACAACGTGCCTCCACACAAGCGCGACATTGGCATGGTGTTTCAGAATTACGCCTTGTTCCCGCACATGACCGTGGCAGAGAACCTCGCCTTCCCGTTGTCGGTGCGGGGCATGAGCAAGACTGACGTTGCCGAAAAGGTCAAGCGCGCCCTCGACATGGTGCAACTCGGTACCTTCGCCCATCGTTATCCCGCCCAATTGTCGGGCGGCCAGCAGCAGCGTGTGGCGTTGGCGCGCGCGCTGGTGTTTGAGCCTCAGCTGGTGCTGATGGACGAGCCGCTTGGTGCGCTGGACAAACAACTGCGCGAACACATGCAGATGGAAATCAAGCATCTGCACCAGCGCCTGGGCGTAACCGTGGTTTACGTCACCCACGACCAGGGCGAGGCGCTGACCATGTCAGACCGTGTCGCGGTGTTCCATCAGGGCGAAATCCAGCAGATCGCCCCACCGCGCACTCTTTATGAAGAGCCGAAAAACACCTTCGTTGCCAACTTTATCGGCGAGAACAATCGTATCAACGGCACCTTGCTCAGTCAGAGCGGTGACCGTTGCGTGGTGGGGCTGGCTCGCGGCGAAAAGGTCGAAGCCCTGGCCATCAATGTCGGCGCTACGGGAAGCCCGGTTACGCTGTCGATCCGCCCCGAACGCGTGAACCTCAACGGCCGCAGCGAGAGTTGCGTTAACCGGTTTTCGGGGCGCGTGGCCGAATTTATCTACTTGGGCGACCACGTACGGGTGCGTCTGGAAGTAGCCGGTAAAACCGACTTCTTCGTGAAGCAGCCCATCGCGGAGCTCGATCCGGGGCTCAGCGTTGGCGATGTCGTGCCCCTTGGATGGCAGGTCGAGCATGCCCGCGCGCTGGACCCGTTGCTGGATACGCATTGATTCACCCGCCACAGGCGTCACCCGAAGAAAGTCACCCGAAGAAACCAGAGGCGAGCCAATCGCCCCCCAACGCTTAACCAACACAGTTCGTGGAGAGAAAAAATAATGCTCAAGACATTGAAGCTCACCGCCTTATCGGTCGGGATGATGTGCGCGGCGCAAGCCATGGCAGCGGACCTGACCGTCATTTCCTTCGGTGGCGCTAACAAGGCGGCCCAGGAAAAAGCGTTCTATGCGCCGTGGGAAAAAGCCGGCAACGGCAAGATCATTGCGGGCGAATACAACGGTGAGATGGCCAAGGTCAAAGCCATGGTCGACACCAAGAGCGTGACGTGGGACCTGGTGGAAGTGGAGTCGCCAGAACTGTCCCGTGGTTGTGACGAAGACATGTTCGAGTCGCTGGCGTCAGTCGATCTCGGCAACAAGGACAACTACGTCAAAGGCGCAATCTCTGAGTGCGGCGTAGGCTTCTTCGTGTGGTCCACCGTGCTGGCCTACAACGCCGACAAGCTGAAATCTGCACCAACGGGCTGGGCTGATTTCTGGGACACCGAGAAATTCCCGGGCAAGCGTGGCCTGCGCAAGGGCGCCAAATACACGCTGGAATTCGCGCTGATGGCCGACGGTGTTGCGCCTAAAGACGTTTACAAAGTTCTGGCGACCAAGGAAGGCCAGGACCGCGCCTTCAAGATGCTCGACAAGCTCAAGCCAAGCATCCAGTGGTGGGAAGCGGGCGCACAGCCGCCGCAATACCTGCAGTCCGGCGACGTCGTGATGAGCTCGGCCTATAACGGTCGCATCGCTGCCGTGCAGAAAGAGAGCAACCTGAAAGTGGTCTGGACTGGCGGCGTGTATGACTTCGACGCATGGGCCATTCCGAAGGGCGCCAAAAACGCCGAAGAAGCCAAGAAGTTCATCGCCTACTCGCTCAAGCCCGAGCAGCAAAAGATTTACTCCGAAAATATCGCTTACGGCCCGGCCAACACTGGGGCGGTGCCGCTGTTGAGCGCCGACACGCTGAAAAACATGCCGACCACTCCCGAGAACATCAAGGATCAGGTGCAGATCGACGTGAAATTCTGGGCCGACTTTGGTGAGTCCCTGGAGCAGCGCTTCAACTCTTGGGCCGCCAAATAAGAGCACTGCTCGATAAGCGCTTCGTTGTGAGTTAGATCCGGGTGCGTCGTCTGAACTGTCTGAAAACAGGGCAGGGGGCGCGCTCTTTGTCAGAAGATTTCGGAGTTCACTATGGCCATCGCCGTGCCCCTGTCTGAAGGCGCCAGCCCGACCCTGAAGCAACGCCTGGCCCGTGCCGAGCGCGTCAATCGCTGGAAGGCTCAAGCACTGATCGCGCCCTTGGTGATCTTCCTGCTGCTGGTGTTTCTGGTGCCGATTGCGGCGTTGCTCTACAAAAGCGTCAGCAACCCGGAAGTGGTGGGCGGCATGCCGCTGACCGTGGTCGAAGTGGCGAAGTGGGACGGAAAGGGGCTGCCACCTGAGACAGTGTACAAAGCCGCCAGCCAGGATCTTGCCGAAGCACGCAAGAATCAGACGCTGGGCGATCTGTCCAAACGCCTGAATCAGGAACTGGCGGGCTACCGCAGCCTGCTGGCAAAAACCGCCCGCGCCATGCCGTTCAAGGAAGAGCCGACCTCTTATAAGGAAGCGCTGGAAGCCATTGATGAGCGCTGGGGCGACCCTGCGTATTGGCAGGCTATCCGTCGCAATGCCTCAAGTTTCACACCTTATTACCTACTGGCCGCTGTCGACCATCGAATCGATGACCTTGGTGAAGTGGCCCCGGCCACACCCGACCAAGCCATATACCTGGACATTTTCGCCCGCACCTTCTGGATGGGCCTGGTGATCACCGTGATTTGCCTGCTGCTGGCCTATCCACTGGCTTACCTGCTGGCCAACCTGCCCGCACGGCAGAGCAACTTGCTGATGATTCTGGTCTTGCTGCCGTTCTGGACGTCCATCCTGGTGCGCGTCGCCGCCTGGATCGTCTTGCTGCAATCGAGCGGTCTGATCAACGGGGCGCTGATGGCCATGGGCATCATCGATAAGCCGCTGGAACTGGTGTTCAACCGGGTCGGCGTGTACATCTCGATGGTGCATATCATGCTGCCCTTCATGATCTTGCCCATCTACAGCGTGATGAAAGGCATCTCGCCGACGTACATGCGTGCGGCGATCTCGCTGGGCTGCAACCCGTTCGCCAGTTTCTGGCGCGTGTACTTCCCGCAGACCTACGCGGGTGTGGGCGCGGGTTGTCTGTTGGTGTTCATCCTTGCCATCGGTTACTACATCACCCCGGCGCTGCTCGGCAGTCCGAACGATCAGATGGTCAGTTACTTCGTCGCGTTCTACACCAACACCAGCATCAACTGGGGCATGGCGACGGCGCTGGGCGGTTTGCTGCTGCTGGCGACGGTCGTGCTGTACCTGATTTATAACTGGCTGGTGGGCGCCAGCCGTCTGCGCCTGAGCTGAGGAGAACGATCATGTTGAGCCCTTATTCCTCGCCCATCGAGCGCATCTGGCATTACACGCTGCGTATCCTGTGTGGATTGATCCTGTTGTTTCTGGTGCTGCCGGTGCTGGTAATCGTGCCGCTGTCGTTCAACTCCGGCAGCTTTCTGGTCTATCCGCTGCAGGGCTTTTCGCTGCACTGGTATCAGGACTTTTTTGGTTCGGCCGAGTGGATGCGCGCGCTGAAAAACAGTTTGATCGTCGCACCCGCTGCCACGGTGCTGGCGATGGGGTTCGGTACATTGGCGGCCATCGGTCTGACCCGCAGCAACTTCCCCGGCAAGGCGCTGGTGATGGCGCTGGTGATTTCGCCAATGGTGGTGCCCGTGGTGATTGTCGGCGTGGCGAGCTACCTGTTTTTTGCGCCGCTGGGACTGGGCAACAGTTATATCTCGCTGATACTGGTACACGCGGTCCTGGGTGTGCCCTTCGTGATCATTACCGTGTCCGCCACATTGCAGGGCTTCAATTACAACCTGGTGCGTGCGGCGGCCAGCCTGGGTGCTTCGCCAACCACGGCGTTTCGTCGCGTGACCCTGCCGCTGATTGCGCCAGGGGTAATCTCCGGAGCGCTGTTTGCTTTTGCCACCTCGTTCGATGAAGTTGTGGTCACGCTGTTCCTCGCAGGGCCAGGGCAGGCGACCTTGCCAAGGCAAATGTTCAGCGGCATCCGCGAAAACCTCAGCCCGACGATTGCCGCTGCGGCGACGCTGCTTATCGGCTTCTCCGTAGTGCTGTTGCTGGTGCTGGAATGGCTGCGCGGTCGCAGCGAGAAACTGCGCACGGCGGTGGAGTGATCACCGCTGACAGTGGACTTGGGAACACGGGTAAAGATTGTGACGCAACATTCGTAGGAGCCGGCTTGCTGGCGAACACGTCGGGTCAGGCGACTTTTTCGTCACTCATGTACCGCGTTCGCCAGCAAGCCAGCTCCTACAGGGGGTTCTCGATCGGTACGTAGTGGTGGGTTAACCGCGCATTCTTCCTCCGCCGCACCACAAAACTGACGCATCCCTCGATCCGGTCTATGTTTGACTCATCGCACGCTGGCCACACGCGGTATGTGCCACGTCTCCAGACACAGAAGAAAGGACGAGCCCGATGAGTATCTCTGCCTTCAAAATCGCCAACAAGCTGATCACCGGCGCGGCTGCCATTGAGCAGTTGTCCGCCGAGCTGACGCGGCTCAACGTACAGAACCCGCTGATCGTGACCGACGCGATACTGGTCCAGTCCGGGACGGTCGACCTGGCGCTGGCCCAATTGGGCGGGCGACGGTATGGCCTGTTCGATCAGGTCGAGCCGGAACCTGAAATTGCCATCGTCGAGGCCTGCACGCGAGCCTATCGGGAGGGCGGGCACGATGGCCTGATCGGCGTGGGTGGCGGTAGCGCCATTGACATCGCTAAGGGGGTCGCGGCATTCGCAGGCCATGAAGGCAGTCTTGGCGAGTTGTTCGGTGTCGATCTGGTCAAGCGCAAGGGGCCGCCGCTGATCGCCATACCGACCACCGCCGGTACAGGGTCGGAGGTCACCAACGTAGCGATCTTTTCGGACAAGCAGGCTCAACTCAAGAAGGGCGTCGTCAGCGACTATCTTTTACCGGACGTGGCGCTCGTCAGCCCCTTGATGACACTGACTTGTCCGCGCAGCGTGACGGCGGCCAGTGGGGTAGACGCGCTTGTGCATGCCGTCGAGGCGTACTTGTCGGTCAACGCGTCGCCCATCACCGATGCCATCGCGCTGGGCGCCATCAAGTTGATCGTCAAGGCGCTGCCCAAGGCCTACGCCAATCCCTCCAGCCTGCAGGCGCGAGAAGACATGGCCACCGCCAGCCTCATGGCCGGTATGGCGTTCGGCAATGCCGGAGTCGGCGCTGTTCATGCGCTGGCGTATCCACTGGGAGGACGGTTCAATATTGCGCATGGCGTCAGCAACGCATTGCTGCTGCCTTATGTGATGGAGTGGAACAAGCTGGCCTGCGTTGAAAGGATGCGCGACATCGCCGACGCAATGGGCGCCCGCGTCGCCCATCTGAGCGACAGGGACGCCGCCGACCTGGCAGTGAAAGCCATGGCCGATTTGTGCGCCGCGGTGGAGATCCCGTCTGGCTTGCGCAGTTTCAATGTGCCCGAAGACGCCATCCCTGCGATGGCGGAAGAAGCCAGCAAGATCGAGCGCCTGATGCGCAATAATCCGCGAAAGCTGAACGCTGCCGACATCGAGAAAATCTACCGAGCTGCGTATTGATCAGGCGGGCAGACCATGAATCTCAACCGCGACGACGGGCCAGCAACCAGCCCACAGTCAGCGTCAGGCCGGCAAGCACCATCAATGTGGTGCGCGGCCGTTGCTGGGTAAAGGTCGACACTTCGTCCAGCAGATCGCCATACCGTTCCTGCAGCTCACCGGCCGCCTGACGCGCCTTGCCTTCCATCTGCGTGCGCTCATCGCCGGTCAAGTTGCCGAAGACGTCTTGCGCTTTGCCGGCGGCTTGTTCGAGTGCGCCTTTCACTTGTTCGGATTTCATGTATTGCCTCCAAGGGTGGCATCGGTCTTGACGTTAATGCTGCCCCGACGGGCCAGCTAGTACGCCAGACTAGAGCCGTTGCGTCGCCCGATGAAGGTGAGTTTGCACCAGACGCACTGGCGCATTTGCATCACTCAACGCTTGCTTTTACCCTGGCTGGCGAACAGGTTTCGCTCCCTGGCCCAGACGATCGCTTCCGCCCGGCTGTGCACGTCGAGCTTGGAGTACACCGTCGCGACGTGGTTGCGAATCGTGTTGAGCGCCAGGTTGAGCCGCGCCGCGATCTCCTTGTCCGCCAGCCCTTCACAGATAAGCCCCAGTACATCCCGCTCGCGAGCGGTCAGGTCGGTGAACGAGGCGCTGGGCAGACGTCGAGTGTTGACCCGTTTGGCATTGGCCAGCTTTTCGATCAGCGTCTGACTGAACCACGAGGCGTCCTGCATCACCGTTTCGATGGCCTCGACCAGCTCCAGCTCCGAACGCTTGCGCTCGGTGATGTCCATCAGCACGAAGAGGTAGCAGGCGCTGTCCTGAATCGTCACCGTGTCAGCGGCCAGTACGCAATCCATCGACTCGCTGCCTTTCTTGCGAACTTTCAGGTCCAGCCCGTCAACACGCCCATTGGTTTCAAGAACGTTGAACAGCTCGGCCATTACCCCGCCATCCTCAATGAAGCCCAGTTCTGCGACGGTCCGGCCAATCAGTTCCTGGGGCGTATAACCCAACGTGTTGAAGAACGCTTCGTTGGCTTCGACGATCTGCTGCCGCTCCGCTGTACACACCAGCGTTGGCACCGGTGTCAGTCTGAATGCCTTGGCAAACCGTTCTTCGCTCTGGCGCAAGGCAGTCTCGGCTTTGCGTCTGGGTTCAAGGTCGGTGAACGAAAACAGCATGCAGTCTTCTTCATTCATGTCCAACGGTTGCCCGGCGACGATGACCAGTTTGGTGCCGCCCTCCGGCAGCTTCAGCTCGGCCTGCATCTGCGGGATGGTTGCACCCTGATTCAGTCGCTCGATGGCGAGGTCCTTGCGCTCGGCATTTTCCAGCACGTCTACCTCATACACGGAGCGGCCGATGACGCTTTCCCTCGAATGCCCGGTCATTTCCAGAAAGCCTTGATTGACCTTGATGAAGCGCAGATCGCTCAGCCGGCAGATAACGGCGGGAGCGGGGTTGGCATTGAAGGTCTTCTCAAAGCGCTGCTCGGCGCCGGCCCATTCTGTCGCGTCGGCGAGGATCAGCACCAAGGACTCCGGGGAGCCGGTGCTGTCTTCCAGCACCATGCTGCGAACGCGATGCACCCAGCTGCGCTCCTCTTCCTCACCGACCCTGCTGACCTCGATGAGCACATCGCTGAATACTTCGCCGGCGGCGACCCGACTGATCGGATATTGATCAACGTCCAGCGGATGGTTGTTGCGATAACGCAGGGAAAATTTCTCGCGATAGGCCTCGCCGTTGGCCCCCAGCTCGCTGATCTCCTCGACACCGTGCATCAGCAGCGCCGCTTCATTGGCCCAGATGATGGTCTGGTCGACCTCCACCAGCATCACCCCGTCCGACAGGCCGGAAATGATCTGCTGCAATTGGCGGCGGTTGGTTTCTCTGGCGAGGATGGCCTCGGACATGCGTGTTCTCCTGACGTCTCAATGCGATCGGGCTTCGCTCAGCCATGCGCTCCACGCTATCGGACCGGCCGGCAAAAACTTAGTGCTGCAGCTTAGTGCAGCGCTGCTCGCCAAGGTCGGTGCGAATGCACCAGACGAAGCGGTGCAAATGCGCCATCACAGACTTCCACGCGCTGATCAAACTGATTTCACGTCCGATCAGACGCGGCAAGCCCGCCCTCGCAGGCTCGCCCTTATCAACGCAGGTGGTGCATATGCACCGCATGTCGGTAGCACGATCATGTGTACCCCTGCACCAGAGGAAATCCTTATGGCTACAACCTACTCAACATCTGCCGCACTGGGCAGCGCTTCTCCATTTCGGGTGTCTTGGGGGTCGGTGTTTGCCGGTGCGGCGATCACGCTGGTGACCTACCTGGTGCTGAGCGTGCTTGGCACGGCGATCGGCGCTGGCGCGCTGGACCCGATGGCCCAGGGCAATCCGTTGAGCGGCTTCGGCAAGGGCGCCGGCGCCTGGCTGTTCATCAGTACGCTGGTGGCGATTGCCGCCGGTGCCTGGGTGTCGGGTCGCACCGCCCCGGACCGTGGCGGTCTGCACGGTTTGCTGAGCTGGACAGTCAGCACGTTGCTCACCACCTGGCTCATCGCATCGCTGGCCGGCTCGCTGGTAGGCACTGCCGGCAACATTGCAGGCAAGGGGCTTTCCATGGCGGCCGATGGCGTCGCTGCTGCCGCACCGGGTGTGGGTCAGAGCATCAAGCAACAACTGGATAAAAACGGCATTAGCCTGGATTGGGACAGCCTGAAATCGCAGCTGGACACCACGCTGAAGCAGTCCGGCAAGCCAGAGTTGGACCCTTCGAAGCTGGATCAGAAAGCTGACGTAGCGGGTGCCGATGCCAAGCAGACAGCAGAGCAGGCCTCCACTGATCCAACCCAGGCGGGCGACCAGTTGAAGCAATGGTTTGATCGCGTGCAGAAAGCGGGCGAACCCGCCCTGAACGCTGCCGACAAAGATGCGCTGGTCAACATCGTGGCCGCTCGCACTGGCAAGAGCAAAGCCGAAGCGCAGCAGATCGTCGATAACTATGCGCAGGCGTATCAGCAAGCAGCTGTGAAAGTTGCAGAGCTGAAAGCGCAGGCCGAGCAACAGGCCCGTGAAGCGGCGGATGTCGCCGCCAAGCAAGTCTCCAAAGCGGCGTGGGGTACGTTCTTCATGCTGATCATCGGCGCTGCGCTGAGCTTTGGTCTGGCCCGCTATGCCCTGAGCTCGCGCCCTCGTCTGCTGGTCGAGACCGTTTGAGGGTTTCAGCAATCGCCCGGCGTGTCGGTTCTGGATTTTGAAAAATTGAATCGCTGACTCAAGCCTCGGCCCGGTGCGCACATATGTCGTGCCGGGCCTTGTGCCGTTCACGCCGTCTGATTCAAGCCTTTCTGCTTGAGCGCGTGCGACCCAACGCACGTTTCAAACTCTTGGAGTACAATGCGCGCCACCGTGATTTCGCTCAAAAAGGTGCGTCATGCAGCCCTTCGCTATTGCTCCTTCGATTCTGTCCGCCGATTTCGCCCGTCTGGGACAGGAAGTCGACAATGTCCTGGCCGCTGGCGCCGACATCGTCCACTTCGACGTCATGGACAACCACTACGTCCCTAACCTGACGATCGGACCGATGGTCTGCGCCGCGTTGCGCAAATACGGCATCACCGCGCCCATCGATGTTCATCTGATGGTCAGCCCGGTGGACCGCATCATCGGTGACTTCATCGAAGCCGGCGCCACTTACATCACCTTCCACCCGGAAGCGACCCAGCACATCGACCGCTCCCTGCAACTGATCCGCGAAGGCGGCTGCAAGGCGGGCCTGGTGTTCAACCCGGCGACCCCGCTGAACCTGCTTGAGTACGTCATGGACAAGGTCGACATGATCCTGCTCATGAGCGTCAACCCTGGCTTTGGCGGTCAGAAATTCATTCCCGGCACGATCAACAAGCTGCGCGAGGCCCGCGCGCTCATTGACGCATCCGGTCGTGATATCCGTCTCGAGATCGACGGCGGCGTCAACGTCAACAACATCCGGGAAATCGCAGCAGCTGGCGCCGACACCTTTGTTGCGGGCTCTGCCATTTTCAACGCGCCTGATTACCAGGCAGTCATTTCAAAAATGCATGAAGAACTGGCGTTGGCCCGCCGATGAGCGGCTTCGAGCAGCTCTTTCCGGGCCGTTTGCCCAAGTTGATCATGTTTGACCTGGACGGCACCCTCGTCGATTCGGTGCCTGATCTTGCGGCCGCTGTGGACAAAACGCTTCTTCAGCTCGGTCGCCCCCCGGCAGGTATCGAGCGGGTTCGCGACTGGATCGGCAACGGCGTACGCGTGTTGGTACGCCGCGCTTTGGCGAACGGCATGGATCACTCCGCCGTGGATGAAGAATCGACGGAAGCGGCGCTTGCCATTTTCATGGAAGCCTATAGCGGTAGCCATGCGCTCACCAAGGTCTACCCCGGCGTGCGCGAAACCCTGAAGTGGCTGCAGAAGATGGGCGTCGAAATGGCGTTGATCACCAACAAGCCGGAGCGCTTCGTTGCGCCTTTGCTGGACGATCTCAAACTCGGCCGCTTCTTTCGCTGGATCGTGGGCGGCGATACGCTGCCGCAGCAGAAGCCAGACCCGGCAGCGCTGTTCTTTGTAATGAAAATGGCCGGCGTACCGGGCTCGCAGTCGCTGTTCGTGGGTGACTCGCGCAACGACGTTCTGGCGGCCAAGGCAGCGGGCGTGGCCTGTGTGGCATTGAGTTATGGCTACAACCACGGACGCCCCATTGAAGAAGAATCCCCGGCGCTGGTCATCAGCGATTTGCGCATGCTGATCCCCGGCAGTTCTGCCGGTTGCCTGGAGCAGGGCGCTGAGATAACGTTGCCCGACATCAAGTCTCCCTCCTTTAGAGAATCCATCGTGGTGGTCACTCGCAAACTCTGGATGAAAGTCATGAAGGCCCTGGCCCGTTGGCGTTGGCGCGCCTGACCTGATCCCCGCCTTCCGGCACGTTTGCACACTGACCGTTTTCCCCTCAGACCACGAGGCTGATATGACCCGCGACGAATTCCTGCGTTTGGCTGCTGAAGGCTACAACCGCATTCCGCTTGCCTACGAAACCCTGGCCGACTTCGACACCCCACTGTCGATCTACCTGAAGCTCGCTGACGAGCCCAACTCCTACTTGCTCGAATCCGTGCAGGGCGGGGAAAAGTGGGGGCGTTACTCCATCATCGGTTTACCGTGCCGCACCGTCTTGCGCGTGCATGGCCATACAGTCAGCGTCACCCACGACGGTGTCGAGATCGAGCGCCTGGAGGCCGAAGATCCGCTGGATTTCGTCGAGACCTTCAAAGCTCGCTATAACGTTCCAACGATTGCCGGATTGCCTCGCTTCAACGGCGGCCTGGTCGGTTATTTCGGTTATGACTGCGTGCGTTACGTCGAACAACGGCTTGGTGCCTGTCCCAATCCAGACCCGCTTGGCGTCCCTGACATCTTGCTGATGGTCTCCGATGCAGTCGTGGTGTTCGACAACCTCGCGGGCAAGATGCACGCCATCGTCCTCGCCGACCCGGCGCAGCCTCAAGCGTATGAAGCAGGCTTGGCGCAACTCGAAGCATTGATGGAAAAGCTGCGCCAGCCGATCACGCCGCGCCGCGGCCTGGACCTGACCCGACCGCAGGCATCCGACCCGGTTTTCCGCTCCAGTTTTACCCAGGCCGATTACGAGAAAGCCGTCGACACGATCAAGGAGTACATCCTGGCCGGCGATTGCATGCAGGTTGTGCCGTCGCAGCGTATGTCGATTGATTTCAAGGCCGCGCCGATCGATCTGTACCGCGCGCTACGCTGCTTCAATCCGACGCCTTACATGTACTTCTTCAACTTCGGCGACTTCCACGTCGTGGGCAGCTCGCCCGAAGTGCTGGTGCGCGTTGAGGACAATCTGATCACCGTGCGCCCGATCGCCGGGACGCGACCCCGGGGCGCTACCGAGGAAGAAGACTACGCTCTGGAAGTCGATCTGCTGTCTGACGATAAAGAGATCGCCGAGCACTTGATGCTTATCGATCTGGGGCGCAACGACACCGGTCGCGTCTCGGAAATTGGCTCAGTGAAGCTGACCGAGAAGATGGTCATCGAGCGTTATTCAAACGTCATGCACATCGTCTCCAACGTGACTGGCCAACTGAAAAGCGGGCTGACGGCGATGGATGCATTGCGCGCCATCCTGCCGGCGGGAACGTTGTCGGGCGCGCCGAAAATTCGCGCGATGGAAATCATCGACGAACTCGAGCCGGTCAAGCGCGGCGTGTACGGTGGGGCAGTGGGCTATATGGCCTGGAACGGCAATATGGACACTGCGATTGCCATCCGTACGGCCGTGATCAAGGACGGTGAGCTGCATGTGCAGGCGGGTGGCGGCATCGTCGCGGACTCGGTCCCGGCCCTGGAATGGGAAGAAACCCTCAACAAGCGTCGCGCGATGTTCCGTGCCGTCGCCCTGGCCGAGCAAAAGCCCGAAGCCTGACGGTTTTGTTTTAAAAGAAACGGCGCCAAGGGCGCCGTTTTTTATGCCGAAGACACATCCCGCCGCGGCGGCTGACTTCAAAAATCCAGACTCACCGCCAGGTTCACCCCTTGCTGCGTGACGTCATCATTCTTGCGCCAGTTGTAGCCAGCGCGCAGGGTCAGGTCCGGCGCCAGCTTCTGGCTCAGGCCGACGCTGGCGCGATTCAAGCTGCGTTGCGGTTCATACCCCTTGAGGTCGAAATCGACGCCCGGCACGCTGTTCAGCGCGATGGTCACGTCCTGTTGGTCGGTCTCGAACTCGCGCTCATGGGCCACTTCGCCGAACACTTGGGTCTGCGGCGTGACGTCGAATTTGCCTTGCAGACCCGCGCCCAGCCGCTTCGACTTGCGCGTCTGGTCGTCGTAATTGAGCGCCGTCGCGCGGGCACTGTTCTCCGAGTACCCATCGACGTTGACGTGGGAATAGTCGGCGCTGATGAACGGCGAGAAATGCCAGCGACTGCTCGGCTCGGCCAGATCGAAGCCCAGCCGCCCGCTGACGGCCCACAGGTCGCCATCGGTGTCGCCTTTCTCCGCGCCTTCGCTGGTGCCCAAAGCGAATTTGCGCTTGAGGTTGTCGTAGTCGAGTTTTCCGCCCGAGGCTGCCAGGTCTGCCCACCAGTGTTGCGCCTGATACTGAACGAACGCGGTCGCAATATAGCTGTTGAGCTTGTAGTCCGAATCGCGCGCGCCGGCTTCAAGTGTCTGTCGGTAAGCGCCGGCGACCAGCCCGGCTCTCCAGTCTTCGGCAAAGCGGTAGCTGCCGCCGACGGTAAGGTTGTAGCCATGACCATCGGCGCTGGCTGAGTGGCTTTGAGCGTCGAAGTCCATTTTCTGACCGCCACCGGCGACTATGGCGCGCCACTCGCCGACGTTTTGCCAATTGCCCCAATCCGCCAGCCATTGGCTGCGCAGCTCGTCCTGCTGCGCGCGCAACGTACCGTTGGCCATTTCCGGCAGCAGTGTGATTTCCCACGGAGCGGACAGAATCGAATACCCGTAGTCGGCGATCAGGCGCTGACCCGCGACGGTGGGGTGAACGCCATCGTTGAACAGCAGTTTGGTAGGATCAGGGGTCAGGCCGCCAATCCCGTAAACGCTGTTGGCGGTGCAGTTGTTGCCGTTGAAGCAGGTGCCAACCAGGTTCTGATCGGCCGCCAGCCCATAGCGCGCCGGATCGGTCAGGACATCACGTATGAGCCCAGGCACATTGAGTGGAATGACTTCGGCATCGATTTGCCCAAGACGGTTGACCAACTGCTGGTTGAACACCCCGCTCAGCAACGTCGAAGGTACCTGCAATGGTGTGCCGGACACGGCAGGGGTACGACCGATGTCAGGCAGCAGCCAGACCATGATGTAGCGGGCTCCGGCCTGGGACAGGACTTGCGCGCCGTTGGCCAGGTTGTTCGCCGCGCTGATTGCCTGTCCGGGGCTCAAGATTCGGCCCTGCAGAAAGTCGTTGCCGCCCCCGGTCAGGTAGTAAAGGGCGTTGGGGTCGGCCCGTGAACTGTTTTCAACCAGATACCCAGGTCGCGTCCGAAACACGGTGGTGACGCCAGTCGAAGCATCGGTGTTGGCAACCTGAGATCGGATGGTGATCGCAGCCAGGATCTGATCCGTCCGGTCGCCGCCCACGGCCCAATTGTTGCCATCCGCCAGCCCTTGCGCCGCGCGGACAGGAGACGTCGATGCCTGCAAATCGCCGGGCGCCACGCCCAGCTTTCCGCCTAGCAACGTCGACGAGTTCAGGCTGAATGCTTCGCCGCTGCCGTTCACGTACGTCGGGCCGGTGCGGTTGGTGAAGCGTAAGGTTGAGCCCGGTGGCCCGCCCGCATCGGGAAACTGACCGGCGTCGGCCAGACTGTCACCGAACACGATCATCGTTGAATAGGGAGAGGAGGCGGCCAGGGCCGAGGAACACGCGAGGGAGAGCAGGCAAGCCGCGAACGGCCAGCGCAGTGTTGCTTTGAGCATGGGGGCATCCCTTATTGTTTTCAGTGCTGTACGAGAAGGTAGCAGCCGCGACACAAATCGCCCACGATGCCGTGGCATTCACGGCGAATATTCTGTACCGCCCTTCAGGCTGCAATCTGCATCTTGCGGACGTTCGGCTTCTGCCAATCGGCAGCGGGCCCGGGCTATCCGGGTACTGCGATATTGCGCGCCCTGCGGCGGTACGCTACTGTGCGGCAACGTATGAACGAGACCTTTCCTGTGTCGATTGTCAGCAGCTTCTTGATGCGCGTTATCAAGGGCCACGCCCGTTGGCGTTGGCGCGCCTGACTATTTCCCCCGCCGGCCCTGCCGGATCTGTATTGATATGCCTCCTGATGCCTCGGTTTTGCAGTGCCTCGCCGGACCCCTTCCTGCGGCTCTCTGCGTGCAACTGCGGCAGAAGACGGAAGGCCACGCTAGAAGTCAGTAATTCAAAAGGTTAAGCACCATGCTGCTGATGATCGATAACTACGACTCCTTCACTTACAACGTCGTGCAGTACCTGGGTGAACTGGGCGCCGACGTCAAAGTGATTCGCAACGACGAAATGACCGTCGCCGAAATCGAAGCACTTAACCCCGAACGCATCGTCGTTTCACCCGGCCCGTGTACGCCGAACGAAGCGGGTGTGTCCATCGATGTGATCAAACACTTCGCCGGCAAACTCCCTGTGTTGGGCGTCTGTCTGGGACATCAATCAATTGGCCAGGCGTTCGGCGGCGACGTGGTGCGGGCGCGTCAGGTCATGCACGGCAAAACCAGCGACCTGGCTCACGAAGACCAGGGCGTGTTCGAAGGCTTGAAGCATCCGCTGACCGTTACCCGCTACCACTCGTTGGTGGTCAAGCGCGAGACGCTCCCGGATTGCCTCGAAGTGACCGCCTGGACCCAGGCAGAAGACGGCTCTGTCGACGAAATCATGGGCCTGCGACACAAAACGTTAAACGTCGAAGGTGTTCAATTTCATCCTGAGTCGATTCTTTCCGAGCAGGGCCACGAGCTGTTCGCCAACTTCCTCAAGCAGACCGGCGGCACCCGTCAGGGTTAAGGGCAATTCGACATGGCAATGGATATCAAGACGGCGCTCGGCCGAGTTGTGAATCAGCTGGACCTGAGCACCGATGAAATGCGCGATGTCATGCGCGAGATCATGACGGGCCAGTGCACCCAGGCGCAGATCGGGGCATTTCTGATGGGCATGCGCATGAAGAGCGAGAGCATCGACGAAATCGTCGGTGCGGTATCGGTGATGCGCGAGCTGGCGGATCAGGTCCAGCTCAAAACACTGGACGGCGTGGTCGACATCGTCGGCACCGGTGGCGATGGTGCGAATATTTTCAACGTATCAACCGCCGCAGCGTTCGTGATTGCGGCTGCGGGCTGTACGGTGGCCAAGCACGGCAACCGGGCAGTCTCTGGCAAGAGTGGCAGCGCCGATTTGCTGGAAGCCGCTGGCGTCTATCTCAGCTTGACCCCTGTGCAGGTGGCGCGCTGCATCGACAGCGTAGGCATCGGCTTCATGTTTGCGCAAACTCATCACGGCGCCATGAAACACGCTGCCGGGCCGCGCAAGGAGCTGGGCCTGCGGACCCTGTTCAACATGTTAGGGCCATTGACCAACCCTGCGGGCGTCAAGCACCAGGTGGTGGGCGTGTTCAGTCAGGCACTTTGCCGACCATTGGCCGAAGTGCTGCTGCGCATGGGCAGCAAGCACGTGCTGGTGGTCCACTCCCAGGATGGCCTGGACGAATTCAGCATCGCTGCACCTACGTTTGTTGCGGAACTGAAGAATGGCGAAGTGACCGAATACTGGGTGCAGCCGGAAGACTTGGGCATGAAAAGCCAGAGCCTGTTCGGTCTGGTGGTCGACAGCCCCGCGCAGTCGCTGGAATTAATACGTGACGCGCTGGGTCGGCGTAAAACCGAACACGGTCAGAAAGCCGCCGAGATGATTGTGCTCAACGCAGGCGCAGCGCTGTACGCGGCTGATCATGCATCGTCGTTGAAGGAAGGCGTTGCTTTGGCTCACGACTCATTGCACACCGGCCTGGCCCGCGAAAAGCTGGAAGAGCTGGGTGCCTTTACCGCGGTATTCAAGCAGGAGAATGAAGGATGAGTGTGCCGACGGTATTGGAAAAGATTCTGGCCCGTAAGGCTGAGGAAGTCGCTGCGCGTCGTGCCAGCGTCAGTCTTTCCGATTTGGAAACGCTCGCCGCCGCGGCTGGCGCTACACGGGGTTTTGCCAACGCATTGATTGCCCAGGCCAAGCGCAAGCAGCCGGCGGTCATCGCTGAAATCAAGAAAGCGTCCCCGAGCAAAGGTGTCATTCGCGAGAATTTTCATCCGTCCGAGATCGCCAAGAGTTATGAAGCGGGCGGCGCTACGTGCCTGTCCGTGCTAACTGACATCGATTTCTTTCAAGGCGCCGATGACTATTTGAAGCAGGCCCGTGCAGCGACTTCGTTGCCGGTGATCCGCAAGGATTTCATGATCGATCCCTATCAGATCATCGAAGCGCGGGCATTGGGGGCCGATTGCATCCTGTTGATCGTTTCGGCGTTGGACGACGTGAAGATGGCCGAGCTCGCCTCGGTCGCCAAGGACGTTGGTCTGGACGTGCTGGTCGAAGTGCATGATGGCGATGAACTGGAGCGAGCTCTCAAGACGCTGGACACTCCGCTGGTTGGGGTTAACAACCGCAATTTGCACACGTTCGAGGTCAATCTGGAGACCACGCTCGATTTGCTGCCACGCATCCCGCGTGATCGTCTGGTCATCACCGAGAGCGGCATTTTGAACCGCGCTGACGTCGAGCTGATGGAAATCAACGATGTCTACTCCTTCCTCGTGGGCGAAGCGTTTATGCGCGCTGAAAAACCGGGCGTGGAACTGCAGCGGTTGTTCTTCCCGGAGAAAGGCGCCGCGATCAAATCCGGGGGGCTGGATTGAGCCGCAGCACCACGGCGTAACAACCATCGCTCGTCATATCAGGAGGCAGCATGACCCTTCAGCTTTTGGAAACCTGCGTTGAGGCTGGCCTAAAGGCTGAGCAGGATCTGCTGGCTTCTGTGTGCGATGGCGAGTCAGACCATGGGCTGCTCTTTTGGCGCCCCTCTGATCACGCGTTGGTCATGCCTCGCCGGTTGAGTCGTCTCCCCGGTTTTAGCGAGGCCAGCGAAACCCTCGGGGACATTGGCTGGCCGGTCCTGCTCAGGGAAAGCGGCGGCGAGCCTGTTCCACAGTCACCCTCAACCGTGAACGTGGCACTGGTCTATGTTCAGCCTGACACCGATCTTGATCGCGACCGCATCGAAAATGCCTACATGCGTTTGTGCCAGCCCATGCTCGACGTGCTAAGTGGGTTGGGTGGGGCTGTCTCGCTGGGCGAAGTGGCCGGGGCTTTTTGCGATGGCCGCTTCAACGTCAATCTCAACGGCCGCAAGATGGTCGGGACCGCTCAACGCTGGCGCCAGACTCAGGGTGGCAAACGGCCGGTGGTGCTTGCGCACGCTGCGATGCTGCTGGATGACGAACGGGTCGGGATGGTCAACGCCGTCAACCGGTTCAATGAAACCTGCGAGCTGGAGCAGCGCTGCGAAGCAGACAGTCATATCGCCTTGCATGAACTGTTTGCCGCGCCTGATTTCCTCGAACAACTGAGCGAGCGTTACAGGCGGATGCTGGCCGGGATCTGAGCGTGCTCATGCTCTTCTGGCGTATGCATCATGTGGAACTCGGTGCGCGATAGCAGGGTTAACAATTGGCCGCGTCGCTATCGAGTGCCAAAGACGACCATTGTTTTGCCGCGGACATGCACCAGGTTCTGCTCTTCGAGCGACTTGAGCACGCGGCCAACCATCTCTCTCGAACAGCCTACGATCCGGCCGATCTCCTGACGCGTGATCTTGATCTGCATGCCGTCAGGGTGGGTCATCGCATCAGGCTGTTTACACAGTTCCAGCAGGCTGCGGGCTACCCGCCCGGTGACGTCAAGGAACGCCAGATCACCCACCTTGCGTGTGGTATTACGCAGCCGCTCGGCGAGCTGCCCGCCGATGGCATACATCAGTTCCGGATCCTGCTGGCTGAGCTCACGGAATTTGACGTAACTGATTTCCGCCACTTCACATTCTGTTTTAGCGCGGACCCAGGCGCTCCGCTGCGCGGCGACAGCAGTCTCCGCAAACAGTCCCAGTTCGCCAAAAAAATCGCCGCTATTGAGGTAAGCCACGATCATCTCGCGGCCTTCCTTATCCTCGATGAGGATGGTGACCGACCCTTTTATGATTAGAAAAAGCGAGTCCGATTGCTCGCCCGCACAGAGAATATTGCTCTTGGCCAGGCAGCGCCGACGCTGGGCATGGGGTAGCAATTTGTCGGCGACTTTCGTCTTGTTCGGAGGAGGCATGGCGAGCATCGGTATATCCCGTAAAAAACTGCGCCCTGAGGCATTCCCTGAGGTATCGGCAGTATTTCCCATTTGATGCAGCCCAAGACTGGCAAATAGGTCTTTTTTCAGAGATTTCCTACATTTTTCCGTTCAGAGCGGCCTACGGCCCACACCCGGCGCCGGTAGAGCCCTGTGCTAAGCTGTGCGCCTTTTTTCAGGCATTGGAGTCCGGATAATGAAGGCGCGTATTCAGTGGGCGGGTGAGTCAATGTTCCTTGGTGAATCCGGCAGCGGCCACGTCGTTGTCATGGATGGCCCGCCCGAAAGCGGAGGCCGTAACCTCGGTGTACGTCCGATGGAAATGGTGCTGATTGGTCTGGGCGGTTGCAGTAACTACGACGTGGTCAGCATCCTCAAGAAAGCGCGCCAGCCCATCGAGAGCTGCGAGGCGTTTCTGGAAGCCGAGCGGGCTAATGAAGACCCCAAGGTGTTCACCAAAATCCACCTGCATTTCGTGGTCAAGGGGCGTGGTCTCAAGGAAACCCAGGTGAAGCGTGCGATCGAATTGTCGGCCGAAAAATACTGCTCGGCGTCGATCATGCTGGGCAACGCCGGCGTGGAGATCACTCATGATTACGAGATCATCGAACTGGGCTGAGCAACGCCCAATTTTCACAAAAGCGGTGCAGGCTATGGCATGCGACTTCTGACGTCTGCATAATGCGCCCCTTTTTCAGGGCGCGACCGCCGGATAGCCGGCTCGCCTCCGACCAGACAACCAAAATCGCCAACGCGAAGAGGTGTTAACCGTCCTACGCAGCTGAGCCGGGTTCAGTTGACGGGCATGCTTGATCACGCGGCCAGCGCCGCACCCATATAGAGAGTTTTTAACGGTGAAAAGCAAACTCAAGCTCCACGGGTTCAATAACCTGACCAAGACCTTGAGCTTCAACATCTATGACATCTGCTATGCGGAGACCCCGCAGGACCAGCAGGCCTATGTCGAGTACATCAACAGTGTGTACGACGCCGAACGCCTGACGCGGATTCTCACTGATGTCGTTGACATCATTGGCGCGAACATCCTGAACATCGCTCGTCAGGACTACGATCCTCAAGGCGCCAGTGTGACCATTCTGATCTCCGAGCAGCCGGTGACACCTACCGACAGCCAGATCGAAGAGTCACCAGGTCCGCTGCCGGAAACCATCCTTGCGCACCTGGACAAAAGCCACATCACGGTCCACACCTATCCCGAAATTCACCCGGTGGACGGTATCGCCACTTTCCGTGTGGACATCGACGTGTCGACCTGCGGTGTGATTTCCCCGTTGAAAGCACTCAACTACCTGATCCACAAGTTCGAGTCGGACATCGTGACCGTTGATTATCGCGTGCGCGGTTTCACCCGTGACGTCGAAGGCAAGAAGCACTTCATCGACCACGAGATCAACTCGATCCAGAACTATCTTTCCGATGACACCCGCGACAGCTACCAGATGACTGACGTGAACGTGTATCAGGAAAACCTGTTCCACACCAAAATGCTGCTCAAGCAATTTGAGCTGGACAACTACCTCTTCGGCGATGCCACCAGCAACCTGTCGGCTGAACAGCGCGAGCAAGTGACTGGCCGGGTGAAGCACGAAATGCTCGAAATCTTCTACGGCCGTAACATGCCTGTCTAAGAGTATCTGGCACAAAAAAAGGCGCCATTCAGGCGCCTTTTTCATATGAGCGTTTTCGGATGCTGTGTCGCAAATGCCTCCATCCCCGCTCAGCTGCGCTTAGATTCTGTAAGCCGTCTTCGTCATCACCTTGGCGATGAGACTCATGCCAAACTTGACTGGCGCCGGGAAGCGAAACCCACCGGCCTCGATGGCGCTTTCTGCGTGATGCTCTTCGTCGTCGCGCATCTGTTTGAGAATCGCCCGGGACTTCTCGTCTTCGAGCGGCAATTGCTCCAGGTGCTCATTGAGGTGCTTGCACACTTGGTCTTCGGTTGCGGCCACGAAACCCAGGCTGATCCGGTCACTGATCAGGCCAGCCACGGCGCCGATGCCGAATGAGGCGCCGTAGAACAGCGGGTTCAGGACGCTGGTGTGGCTGCCCAACTGATGAATGCGTTGTTCGCACCACACCAGATGGTCGATTTCTTCTTCGGCGGCATGCTCCATCGCCTTGCGCACCTGCGGCAGTTTCGCAGTAAGCGCCTGTCCCTGATACAGCGCCTGTGCGCACACCTCACCCGTGTGGTTGATTCGCATAAGACCAGCCACATGACGAGTGTCTGTCTCACTCATCTTTACATCAGGTTTGATAACGGCAGGAGAGGGGCGGTGTGCGTGAGCGCTGACGGGCAGTAGTGTCTTCATCGCAGCGTCGGCTTGCAGAAGAAAGCGGTCGATAGGGGAATAGTGACGTTCGGTAGCCATGGGCACCTCCGGGTAAATCCAAGGCGGCCAGTTTAACCCAAACGGTGTAATCCGGCGTGCCCTGCGTCAGCCGGCCAAGTGGTTGGCACGCACTTGGCCTGTACGAATGGGAAAAACGGGAACTCAGCCCGGCGGCCAGTTCATCTGGCGCTGACCCAAGACGTGCATATGAATGTGATAGACCGTCTGACCGCCTTTTTCGTTGGTGTTCATGACCACGCGGAAACCGTCCTCGCATCCAAGCTCTTTTGCCAAGCGCTGCGCCGTAAAGAGGATATGGCCTAACAGGCCCTTGTCGTCTTCAGTCACGTCGTTGAGGGTGCGAATCGGTTTTTTGGGAATGACCAGAAAATGCACTGGCGCCTGTGGAGCGATGTCGTGAAAGGCCAGCACTTGGTCATCCTCGAAGATGATTTTCGCCGGGATCTCGCGATTGATGATCTTGGTGAACAAAGTATCCACAGCCGTTTTGCTCCATTTTAAGGGGATGAAGGCAGTGTACTGAGCGTGTAAGGCCACGCCCAGTCGTTTATCACAGCGGCTGACTCAGAGGGATGTGCGTGATTTAAGCGTCATGGCCCATAGTTTGCGGGTCATCCAGCGGCTGAAGAACCGCGGGAGGCGCGTCAGCAGTCTGTTACGCCAGCCGGGGATGATCACCGCACGATTCTTCTCTAGCGCTCGTACGGTGTACAAAGCGACTTCCTCTGCGGTCATGGTTTTATCATCCACGAATTTGCCGGCGTCCAGTTGTGCCGAACGGAAAAACGCAGTGCGCGTCGGGCCCGGGCACAGCACTGAAATCTTCACGCCGGTTTTGTGCAGTTCTTCGCGCAGACCTTCCGAAAAATGCAGTACGTAGGCTTTGCTCGCTGCATAGGTGCTCATCCACGGCCCGGGCTGAAAGCTCATGACGGATGCAACGTTGAGGATCTGCCCGCCGCCTTGCACCGCCATCAGATTGCCAACGGTGTGACACAGGCGGGTCAGGGCGAGTACGTTAAGGTCGAGCAGGTCCTGTTCTTGCGCCCACTCTTGAGCGAGGAACGGGCCGCTGTTGCCAATGCCTGCGCAATTGACCAGCAGATCGATGTGTCGCACGCCTTCTTCAAGCTCAAGCAGAAAACCTGAAAGGCGCAGCGGCTCGCCCAGATCACAGGCGCGAAACAGCACCTCGACGCCGAAGCGCTGGGTGAACTCGATCGCGATGCTTTCCAGCATCTCCCGGTGCCTGGCCACCAGAATAAGGTTGCGACCCCGACGAGCAAGCGCTTCGGCCATCGCCAGGCCAATACCGCTCGATGCACCTGTGACCATGGCGTAACGGGTCATGCAATTCTCCAGTCGTGTGCAGCTCGTATTGAGGCAGCGTCCTGGCTGCCAGATAGTTATTGGTCGTCGGTGCCGCCTGGCGAGTCACCATTATCAATGGCATCAGCAGGGTCAACAGGTACCGTCAGTTGCTCCGGGGCGGTGGCGTCATCGTCGTAGGGCAGCGCTTCTTCGTATTCGCTGGTGGTCGCCTCTACCTGCTCCTGAACCGTTTCGATGCCACCCATCATCGCCGCGATGAAGACCAGCGCGAGGACCACCAGCCACAGCACGGCGAGGATTTTGACGCGCGGCGTGTTGGACGGTGGTGGCGGGCCGTACCGATTGGGACCGGTATTGCCCGGGACCGCCATCATTAACAGCGGGAAGAAGCTGCCCACGACCGGTACCAGATTCAGCAGCAGTAGCCAGGCCGACCACCCGGCGTCGTGCAGGCGCTGGGCGCCGATCTGGATGCTGACCACCACGAATGCCACCAGCGCGACGGTTCCGAGCAAACCGCCCGCTACGAGCGAAACGCTGAGGATACCCACGCACAGCGCGGCGACCAATAAACCGACTGCCACCAGCGCAAGGCTCCAAGCCAGGTAGCGCAGGCGACCTAACCGACCCTGAACGGAGAACATCTTCAGTTCGCCCACCGCCGGAAAGTCTTGCCCAACCGGTGCGCGTGGAGGGGCGTATGGCGGTGCAGCAGGGTCAAAAGCCGAGCCAGGAGCAACGTCGTCGACGACCTCTGCCAGACTCAGCGTCACGGGTAACTCAGGCTCGATACGACCTTCAACTCCGGCATCGTTTAGCGCCGCGAGATAACGCTGCGCGTCGTCATTGGTCAGGCCACGCTTGATGGTGACAGGCTTGCCAGTGAACAGCCGGTCCACGCCGGTTGTGTCGGTCTTGAACAGCTGGGCCAGATTCAAGCGTGCTGTTTCCAGCTCAACGCCCGGCCGCAGCAGGCCCTCGAAAACGATTTTGAAGTGCTCCGCCATGCTGGCTTCCTTGTCTTGAGTTCATACGAGCCGAGCATCAGGCTTCAGAACGGTTTAACCACCACCAGAATGACCACCGCCAGCAAGATCAACACGGGGACTTCGTTGAACCAGCGATAAAACACGTGGCTGCGTCCCGGCTCTCCTCGCGCGAAGCGTTTGACCTGGGCGCCGCACACATGGTGATAGCCAATTAAAAGCACAACCAGGGTGAGCTTGGCATGCAGCCAGCCCTGCTGCAGAAAACCTGGGGATAGCGCGACCAGCCAGATACCGAACACCAAGGTGGCGATCATGGAGGGAACCATGATGCCGCGATATAACTTGCGCTCCATGGTGCAGAAGCGCTCTCGGCTAACGGTGTCGTCGCTCATCGCGTGATAGACGAACAGTCGCGGCAGATAAAACAGGGCGGCGAACCAGCACACCATCGCGACGATGTGCAGCGCTTTGATCCAGAGATAGAGCATTTTGGTTTATTTCCAGGGACACGGTGCCAAATAGTAGTGGCTTCGCTGCCCGTACGTCACGTTCGCGGTTGTCCCATAGGCTATCGACCCATATGATCATCGGCTTTCCAGTGGTTTCGTTGAGGGCAGATTATGGTCAAGGTCGGTATCGTCGGCGGTACGGGTTACACCGGCGTCGAATTGCTACGTCTTCTTGCGCAGCACCCACAAGCAGAAGTGGTGGCGATCACCTCACGCTCAGAGGCAGGCCTGCCTGTCGCTGATATGTACCCCAACCTGCGCGGTCACTATGACGGTCTGGCTTTCAGTGTGCCGGACGTGAAAGTGCTCGGCGCCTGCGATGTGGTGTTCTTTGCCACGCCTCACGGTGTTGCTCATGCGTTGGCTGGAGAATTGCTCGCGGCGGGCACCAAAGTCATCGACCTGTCTGCCGATTTCCGTCTGCAGGATCCCGTTGAATGGGCCAAGTGGTACAACCAGCCCCACGGAGCGCCGGAGTTGCTCGACGAAGCGGTATACGGATTGCCAGAAGTCAATCGTGAGCAAATCAAGGGCGCGCGCCTGATCGCAGTGCCGGGTTGCTATCCGACTGCGACGCAATTGGGTTTCTTGCCACTGCTGGAAGCGGGCGTTGCTGATCCGCTTCGGCTTATCGCCGACTGCAAATCGGGTGTCAGCGGTGCAGGACGCGGCGCTAGTGTGGGTTCGCTTTATTCCGAAACCAGCGAGAGCTTCAAGGCTTACGCCGTAAAAGGGCATCGCCATCTTCCGGAAATCACCCAAGGGCTTCGCCGTGCGGCGGGCGGGGATGTCGGGTTGACGTTCGTGCCTCACCTGACGCCGATGATCCGTGGGATTCACGCGACGTTGTATTCAACCGTGGTCGACAAATCGGTTGATCTGCAGGCGTTATTTGAGAAGCGCTACGCCGATGAGCCGTTCGTCGATGTGATGCCAGCAGGGAGCCACCCTGAGACACGTAGCGTGCGCGGGGCGAATGTATGCCGCATGGCAGTTCATCGCCCGCAGGATGGCGATCTCGTCGTAGTGTTGTCGGTCATCGACAACCTGGTTAAAGGCGCGTCGGGCCAAGCGGTGCAGAACATGAACATCATGTTCGGGCTGGATGAGCGCTTGGGTCTGTCTCACGCAGGCATGCTGCCTTAACAGGCGAGCATGTTGCCATTTGCAGTTCATCGTTTGAGGGGTGTGGCTGCCGTGAGAATAGTTGACCGATTTTCTAGGAGAAGCGGATAATGCGCGTCATTACGCATTACGACGGCTTAACGCCGGGAGATTTTCAGCATGAGCGTCGAATCCTATACCCCTGTGGCTTTGGAATTCACCCACGGTGCTGCGCACAAGGTGAAGACTCTGGTCGATGAAGAGGGCAATGACCGCCTGAAGCTGCGCGTCTTCGTGACGGGTGGCGGTTGCTCTGGCTTCCAGTACGGTTTTACGTTTGATGAAGACGTTGCCGAAGATGACACCATAGTCGAGCGTGAGGGCGTCAGCCTGGTGGTTGACCCCATGAGTTTCCAGTATCTGGCGGGTGCGGAAGTGGATTACCAGGAGGGGCTTGAAGGCTCACGCTTCGTGATCAAGAACCCTAACGCTGCTACTACCTGCGGCTGCGGATCGTCCTTCTCGATCTGAGCTTACAGTGATAAAAAAAACGCCGCGCATTTGCGCGGCGTTTTTCGTGGTGGCGGCGACGCTTACGCCGGATAGATCGCGCCCAGTACACGCAATCCCTTGGCGCCGGTCACGCTCGGACGGTTGGCGGGCACGCTTTCGAGCGCGCAGTGAGCCAGCCAGGCGAAAGCCATTGCTTCGACCCAGTCAGGGTCGACGCCAAACTCGGCTGTACTCGACACCTTTGTGTTGGGCAACAGGGCTGCCAATCGATCCATAAGCGCCTTGTTGTGGGCACCTCCGCCACATACCAACAGTTCTTTGGTCTGGGCCTGTGCCGACTGGAGTGATTCGGTAATGCTCAACGCTGTCACTTCCAGCAGCGTCGCCTGTACGTCTTCCGGTCGCAGCGTTGGCATCTGAAACAGGTGATGATGAACCCAGCCGAGATTAAACACTTCCCGACCTGTGCTCTTCGGGCCTTTGGTTTGAAAGAACTGATCGCTGAGCATGGACTTCAGCAGAACTTGGTCGACGGTTCCGCTTGCGCCCCATGCGCCGTCCCGGTCATAGCTGACGCCGCGCTGTGCCTGAATCCAGGCATCAAGTAATACGTTGCCCGGGCCCGAGTCGAAGCCGGACACAGGTTTATCGATCTCGATCAGGCTGAGGTTGCTAAACCCTCCAACGTTCAGGACAGCACGGTAGTCCTTGTTGTCGTCGAACAAAGCTTCATGGAACGCGGGAACCAGAGGCGCGCCCTGGCCACCGGCAGCAATGTCGCGCTTGCGGAAATCACTGACCACAGTAATGCCTGTCAGCTCGGCGAGCAGGGCAGGGTTACCGATCTGAATGGTGAACCCACGCGCAGGCTCATGACGAATCGTCTGGCCGTGGCTGCCAATGGCACGGACTTCACCGGCCGATACATTCTGCTGGTCCAGCAACGCCAACACACCCTGCGCAGCGAGGCGAACCCACTTCTGCTCGGCGATACCGGCGCGCGCCAGCTCATCCGGCCCACTGGAGCAGAGGCCCAGTAGTTCAGCTCGCAGATCATCAGGCATTGGGATGTAGTAGGTGCCGAGCAGACGTGGTCGGTCATCCTGTTCTACCAGCGCGAAGTCGAGTCCGTCCAGACTGCTTCCGGACATAACACCTACATATAGAGTCATGGGTCAGCGCTTACTCGAGGCCAGCATGGTGGCCTTTTCCTGGTCCATGCGAGCCATCAAGGGTTGGCTCTCCTGCATGAACCGCTGTTTTTCGGACTTGGCGATCGGGTCAGCCATCGGCAGCTTCTGGCCCAATGGATCAACGTGTACGCCGTTTACCTGAAACTCGTAATGAACATGAGGACCAGTGGACAGGCCGGTGGTTCCAATATAGCCAATAACCTGACCTTGCTTGACGCTGGACCCGGACTGAATGCCTTTGGCAAAGCCCTGCATGTGGCCGTAGAGCGTCCGATAGGTTTCGCCATGCTGGATGATCACTGTATTACCGTATCCGCCACGACGGCCGGCGAGGATGACTTTGCCGTCGCCTGTCGCCTTTATCGGCGTACCACGAGGTGCAGCGTAGTCGATGCCTTGGTGTGCGCGAATCTTGTTCAGAATCGGATGTTTGCGCCCCGACGAGAAAAGCGAGCTGATGCGGGCGAACTCCACTGGCGTACGGATAAATGCCTTGCGCATGCTGTTGCCGTCTGCGGTGTAGTAATTGGTATTGCCCTGTTTGTTGGTGTAACGCACCGCGGTATAGGTCTTGCCACGGTTTACAAAGCGCGCCGACAGGATATTGCCTGTACTTACGGTTTTGCCGTTGACCACCTTCTGCTCGTAAATCACGTCAAACTCGTCACCTTTGCGGATGTCCTGAGTGAAATCGACGTCATAACCAAAGATATTGGCCATTTCCATGGTCATGGTATGGCTGAGCCCGGCGCGCTGGGCAGATTGGGACAGCGAATTGTTGATCATGCCGTGGACGTAAGCGGTGCGGACATTGGGTTTGCTCACGTCGCGCGTGAAGGCGTAACCCTTGTCAGTGCGGGATAAGCTGATGCTTTCAGTTTCGCTGAGCTTGCTGTGCAGCTGTTTTAGATTGCCCTCAGGGGATAGCTCGAATTGCAGAACCTGGCCATTCTTCAGTTGGCTGAACAGCTTGGCCTGTTTGCCGCTGGCGATGACTTCATGGACTGACGACGCCGGCAAGCCGACTTTTTCAAACAGGGTAGACAGCGTGTCGCCCTTCGACACGACCACTTCGCGATGAGCAGCGCTCTTGGCTGTCGCCGCTATGTCCTTGGCTGCGATCTTTGTTTCGGTCGGGGCCTTCGCCGTCTCCACGGGCTCGTCCCTATTCCCTTCGATTTGAGCAAATGGGGAATCTACAGGCGCCTCTGTGGCTTGCGTCTGTTCTTGAGCGTCTTGTTCTTGCTTGATCTGATCGTCTGGCGTGTCCAGCTCCAGAGTCAGGTTGGTTCGTTTGGCTTCGACGTCGCTGGATGGGAAAACGAGGAGAGCCAGGCTCAGCAGGGCCGCTATACCGCTAGCTGCGAGCAGGTGACTCTTCGGATAAAGCGGTGGCGCTTTAGGCGGATTGGCTTTCATAGGTAATTTTGACTTTGAAAAGATGAAATGGAAAAGATGAATGACATGATGAAGATGAAATAACTGTATAAAATATAACCAAATCTGCCCTGAGGCAAGCCTGTGATCCGGCGACGTCGCGATTCGCCGATCCCGCATTGTCAGAACTTGAATTTGGGCGGTGATCTTGTATGGTTGTCTCCCTTTGGAATAAGGCATTACGGGGCGGTTATGAAGTCGGTTGAAGAGCAGCTAGCGCTGATCAAACGTGGCGCAGATGAACTCCTGGTGGAGGCCGAGCTGATCGCCAAGCTCAAACGTGGGCAGCCACTTCGCATCAAGGCAGGTTTCGATCCCACTGCGCCTGACCTGCACTTGGGGCACACAGTGCTCATTAATAAGCTGCGCCAGTTCCAGGATCTCGGGCATCAGGTGATCTTCCTGATCGGAGACTTCACCGGCATGATTGGCGATCCGAGCGGTAAGAGCGCCACGCGCCCACCCCTGACTCGCGAGCAGGTGCTGGATTATGCCGAGACCTATAAGGCTCAGGTCTTCAAGATTCTGGATCCGGCGAAGACCGAGGTCGCTTTCAACTCGACCTGGATGGATCAGTTGAGTCCTGCCGATTTCATTCGTCTGTCTTCCCAGTACACCGTGGCGCGCATGCTGGAGCGTGACGACTTCGATAAGCGATACAAGTCAAACCAGTCGATCGCGATCCACGAGTTTCTTTATCCGCTTGTGCAAGGGTATGACTCAGTCGCGCTGCGTGCAGATGTAGAGCTGGGCGGAACCGATCAGAAGTTCAACCTGCTGATGGGGCGTGAACTCCAGCGCGCTTATGGTCAAGAAGCTCAATGCGTTCTGACGATGCCACTGCTCGAAGGCCTGGACGGCGTTAAGAAAATGTCCAAGTCCTTGGGTAACTATGTAGGTATCCAGGAAGCTCCGGGGATTATGTACGGCAAGCTCGTTTCAATCCCGGACGCATTGATGTGGCGTTATTTCGAGCTGTTGAGCTTTCGCTCAATGGAAGAGATTGCAGTCTTCAAGAAGGATTGTGAGGCGGGCGCGAATCCTCGCGACATCAAGATCAAGCTCGCAGAGGAAATCGTCGCGCGCTTCCATGGTGAAGAGGCGGCTGCGTCTGCGCATCGTTCTGCGGGTAACCGTATGAAGGATGGAGAGCTTCCGGAAGATCTGCCGGAGATTGGTCTCACGGCGATTGAAGACATGCCGATTGCCGCTGTTCTTAATAAGGCTGGGCTGGTAAAGAACGCCGCAGTCGCTCGCGACCTTCTGGCGTCAGGTGGGGTACGTATAGATGGTGAGGTTGTAGATCGTGGGTTCGTATTCAAGCTGGGCGCGACCCACGTTTGCCAAGCGGGCAAGAAGGCTTTTGGGCGGATTACATTGGGTGCGGAATAAAGTTCAAATAAGTGCTTGACGCGCATCTGTATCTGTCTATAATTCGCCCCACTTCCGGCGCAGACGAAACGGAAAACTCCTTGATAATCAAAGAGTTGGACGAAGTAAGCAGCGAGGAATGCTTCGGTTCAGATGCTTGAATCGACAGCGGTGAAAA
>Ga0308169_10000180_pt1 | contig 118651 bp, 76 predicted proteins | sample PhyBR1_2_FD_202139 | JGI IMG/M metagenome (GOLD analysis project Ga0308169, IMG submission 202139) | Phyllosphere microbial communities from UC Gill Tract Community Farm, Albany, California, United States - DLSLSB.R1 | ecosystem: Host-associated > Plants > Phyllosphere > Unclassified | place...
TCTTCGCTCGCCCCGGGCTACACCGGCAAGACCTGCATCGGCGACCTGGTCAAAGGCACCAAGGATGGCCAGTCGCGGGAAATGTTCATCTACAACGTGGCTGATCACGAAGAGGCGTATGCCGAGACCGACAGCCAGGGCATCTCCTACACCGCCGGCGTACCACCGGTAGCCGCTGCGCTGCTGGTAGCCCGTGGCGAGTGGGATGTGAAGCACATGGCCAACGTCGAGGAACTGCCGGCTGAGCCGTTCCTCAAGGCGCTGGATGTGATGGGCTTACCGACTCGGATCAAGGACGAGAACGGTGACCGCGCTTGGGATGCGATTGTTTGAATAGGCGTTAGCGGACCGAACAAAAAAATGCGCCCTCAGGGGCGCATTTTTTCTTCACGTTGTTACAGGTCGACCGACAGAAGCTTTCCACTGCAGGATTGAGTTCTCCAGACGTTCAATGGCCAGCAATGCAAATTCTCTGTCATGCTCAGGGCACTCTTCGTTGTGCGAATGCGCACATGCCTGCTCGATAACTTTGGTGAGAGAGCCCCTCATGAAAAATTCTGCTGACTTATTCCCCTTGAAGAGTTCAAACACCTCTGCAAGCCATTGAAGCCAGCGAACAATAAGCTGCAAATGCTCGATACCGAGTACCCCGACAGCCAGAAGCGCGGTACCAGCAGGTTGAAAGGCACGTGTCTCGTAGCTCAGCCCGTTAAGTGTCTGCTCCAGAACTTCCGGCAATGTGTGGTGTGCATGCTGGTGCAAACATTTCAGCAAAGCTGAGCGTACGTTGGTGTCGTCAGAGTGAAGAGCTAGCCATTTGTAATACTCACTGAGAATAAACGCCTGTTTCTCCTCGCTGAACTTGTGGACATGACCAAGAAAAGCGGCGCGTACATTCGTATCTTCAGGATGGTCGGCCAGCCATTCCCAATAAGCATCAAGCACCAATATCTGCTCCGGAACACTAAGCTTGTCGATGTGCTTGAGAAAACCATTACGTACATTGGAATCGCTAGGGTGTACGGCAAGCCAGCTCACGTAGTCGCCAAGAATGGCAGCCTGGTCGATCTCACTGAATTTGCCAAGATGGGCCAGAAAACTATTGCGTACATCCATGTCCTCAGGGTGCTCGGCTAACCATTGACGCAAATCATTTAGCGTCGCAGTGCAATCAGCCGGAGTGAGACGCTTAAGGTGCATCATAAAGGCGACACGCACGTGAGTGTCGCCAGGGTGTTGTGCGATCCACGCACGAATGACGTCTTTGCGTGAGACTACCGACCAGGCGCCACCATGAATCATCATCCAGTTGAGAAAGTTGCTGCTGATTCTCGCACCCTTGGTGTCGTCGAACGCACACCAGATGTGATCCAGCAACCTTGCCTGCAGCGAAGGCTGATCTACAAGTGCGCCGCACAGAGCCATTGCGCGACTCTGCGCGATAAAAAAATCGGCAGAATCAAGCAACTGCCGATAGGGCAACGAATGGGACAAGCTGCGTACCTGTGTCGTGGAGCCCAGATAAAGGACATGGTAAGCCGCCAACCAACTCTGCTCATCATTCAACGCTATTCGTTGCAGTAACGCCCCATTGATACAATCGGGTATTGGCACCGCACTACGTTTCCATATCCAGCAAAGCTCACACAGGTAACGCGTTTCCAGCGTGACAACATCGGCCGCACACCAGGCTTTGGCTACGGCAGTGAGCAACGGTTTAGCCTCCTCCTCAGAAAACTCATAAAGCGCTGCCAGCGCTTGAGCCAGAGGCCGTGCCGCCATTGGAAAACGCAAGCTGGCCTGCGCGATAGACTCAGTCACCGACCAATTGGCGGCAGGTCGTCGATCCCAGGCAGCTTGTGCAACAAGTGTATGCATCGTGCGAACCACCCCGCCTTGGGAGGCGAAACTTGCAGGTGATTCCTCGATCTGAAACACCCCCCAACCGTGAGCACTTTTCATTTGTGCCAGCCGCTCACCCACTTCTTCGTCATCACGAAACCACGGAGCCAGAAAGGCCTTTAGTAGAAGTAGCGGGCACGCACCATAGGCGCGATTGAAGAACACCACCAGCCAAAATGCTGCCACCTGCCACGGCAGCTCACGCCCCAGGACTGTCTGTGGCAGTCGAACTCCTTCTGCCAAGTTGTCCCATAGCCCATCGATAATCTCGTCGAACGGGGAATTAGTGGCGGCTAGCATCGTTAATACCAGCAGTTCTTCATTACCCGATGACAGTTCCGTCATATCCGATGTTGGATAAAAGCGGGCCAGGGTCAGGCGCTCGGTGCTGTCAGGACGCTCCACTTGTATTGGAGGCAACAACCGCAGACTGCTTAGTTGCTGGCTATATCGATGCAGTAAGAACTCAGGTGTCGCGGCCAACACCACCATTCTCGGTCGAGACTTGGACAATTTGTCCAGCACGCGTGGCCAAAGGCTGGCAACACCTAGCGGGTCATCCAGCAACAGCAACAAAGCCCGCTTGGGATCCTGCCGCCCTTGCAACATAGCAACCACCGCAAGGACTTCTTCTTCGTCACTCACTGCAAAACGAGCGTCGATAGCAGTACAGACGCCTTCGTCCACCAACTGTGCCGCTGCACGTATAGCCAGCGTGCTTTTGCCGCTACCTGGCGCACCCACCAGTAATTGCAAGCGCAGTTTCTCTTGAAACTGGAGGCAATCGTGCAATGCGTTGCGCAGACCATCAACAACATCACATGTAATGCTGCGCTCAAAAAAACCTATGGTGGCGTCACTCCCATGCACCACATCCTGCCATTGCGGCCGACGTGCGACATATCGCTTTTGGGGGAGTTTTCGCAATTGCTGCAGCACGGTACGGTCAATCAATGGCAGGAACAGGCTTGAGCTCACATGTTCTCGACGAAAAGGGTCGAGCCTGTCATTAACATCAATCGGCCTTATACCCAGTGGGGTAGTAGTCAATCGATCAATCTGCCCGCCCACGCCGGTGTTCGAAGGTGCAAGCCCCAGCAATGCATGCAGGGAGTGAATAATCTCCTGAGGGGGTTTATCCGGTGCCAACCAGTGCGCCCTGGCCAATGCATTCACGGCATCATCTTCGGCTGGCCATAGTGCTGCCGTACTCGCGGCCGCTTTATCGGGTACAAACAGAATCTGCGTTGCTGACCACATCTCATCGAATAATTTCTTGAAGCCGAACGCTTTAGCCTCATCTTGCCACTGTGCAAGATCGCTACCCTTTCCGGCAGCCTGCTCAACAGCTTTCAAAAAATGCGCACGCACTTCAGTCTTTTTTTTCAATGCTCCTGGCAAGTCGCGGAACTCGGCGTAGGCAACGTCGTTGGTCACAAGGCGTAGATTCAGGCGCTCGCGCTGCGTGTCTGCTGTCCATAACCACTTGGGCGCAAAGCCGGAAAAAACTGTGGCCAATTTTGCGGGTTCGGTCCAATCGTTACCTTGCTTGCATTGCCACAAGGTCACACCACCATTGGTGTCCAACTCGTCGATATCCTCCGCCCATTCATAACGTATCCAGGCCGGAATCTGCGTACTGCATCCCTTGACGACGTGACCAATCAGCATGGATACCATTCGCAATGTCGCAAAGGCACGCTGGTACTCGAACCCGGCCAACGCTACACGCCCACCCCGGGTGGCGGCCAAGCCCTTGAGGCGATCAAGGTCGACGGGGAATCCTTTCAAACAAGCCTCCAGGGCGTACAAACAACAAAAAAGGTCGTGCATTATCGAGACGTGACAAGCGCCGAGAATTCTACTTGATTAGTCAGGATATGAAAGACCGCCACTTGGCAAAAGGCTATCAATGCAAAAATCGCTTGCAGGTACGCCTTGTACTCTTTAGTCCAAAGGTAGTTCGTGCAAAAAAATGGGCGACGCTGCAAAGGTCAGCCAGACCTTTGTTATTCCAGATTCCGCGCAGAATTAATCAATGCTCTTGAGCACTGCAAAAGCGCCGGCGCCAACTGCCGCTCCGCCTCAGCACGGCTCCAGCGACTGGTGGGCGCCACCACATGCACCGCCGCCACCGGCCGGCCATTGGCACCTAGCACGGGAGCGCCGATGGTCATGTCGCCCAGGAACAGTTCCTGGCCATTCACCGCATACCCCTGCTCCCGTACTTGCTGCAGCGATTCCAGAATTCGGTCGACGTCTGTCACGGTATGGCTGGTATGCGCCACCCGCTGACTGTTCTGGATCAGTGCGAGTGCCTCATCCTGCGGCAAGGCGCTCAAATACGCCCGCCCCGACGCGGTGCAGTACATCGGCACCCGCGAGCCGATCGGCATGTGCACCGGCACAAACCCGGCGCTGACGAACCGCGCAATGTAGGTCATGTCATAGCCCGCCGGCTCGGTCAGGCACGACGTCTCACCGGTTAACCGCGTCAACTCGGACAAAAACGGGTTGGCCACTTCAATCAACGAATGCGCGTCGAGGTAACTGAACCCCAACTCCAGCACCCGAGGTGTGAGTTGGTAATGCCGTGTGCGCGAGTGTTTCCGAAGGTAACCCAGGCTTTCGAGGGTAAACACCATGCGCTGCGCCGAGCTTTTGGTCATGCCGGCGGTCTCGGCCACCTCGGCAAGGCTCATGCTGCGGCGCTGGGCGCTGAATGCCTTGAGCACCGACAGGCCTTTTTCCAGGGATTGGTTGTGCAAACTATTGCGGTCTTCGGGCATGGCGAACTCGGGGTCAGGTCAATCAGGCGTGGCGATATTTCTACTCTAAACGCTCATGAATAACCATTGAATATCGCATAACGATACGAAAGGCTCATTTTCCTAACTTTATAGGACGTTTTACGATTTATCTGATTCGAAATGGCATAGAGCTTGCGGTTTTATCGGCACGACTTGCGCTACTGACTTCTGTTTTTCCTACTGGAGTAACCCGATGAACAGTCTTTCGCCCTTGTTCCGCCGCCTTGCCTTCGGCCTGTGTGCCGCGATGTGTATCAGCGCTGCGCACGCAGAGAGTGTGTCCTCGTACAAAGTCGGGGCAACGGCCAGTGGTTCGCCATTTACCTTCCTCGATATCAAGAGCAATAGCATTCAGGGCGTGATGGTCGACGTGGCCGAAGCCGTTGGCAAGGCCGGTGGGTTCAGCAGCCAGATCGAGCAGACCAACTTTGCCGCGCTTATCCCGTCGCTGACTTCCGGCAAGCTGGACTTTATTTCTGCCGGCATGCTCAAGACCGAAGAACGCACCAAGGTGGTCGACTTCAGCGCACCGGTGTATGCCTACGGTGAGGGCCTGATCATCAGCGCCGACGACAATGGCGCTTATCCCGACCTCACCCCGCTGAAGGACCAGGTAGTCGGCGTGCAAGCCGGGACGATCTTCTACGATCAATTGAACAAGCTGGGTATTTTCAAGGAAATCCGCACCTACGACTCCATTGGCGAGATGGTCCGCGACCTGTCCCTGGGCCGCATCAAGGCCGCCGTCGGCGACCAGCCGGTGGTGGCCTACCAGATCCGCCAGAAGCTGTTCAAAGGCGTGAAACTGGCGCCTGACTACCAGCCCACCAACGTCGGCGAAGTGTGCCTGGTGGTGCGCAAGGGCGATGCCGCAACCCTGGAACGCCTGAACAACGCCATCGCCAGCATCAAGGCCGATGGCACCCTGGCCAGCATTCTCAAGAAATGGGGGCTGGATAGCCAGGCGCGCCCATGAACCTGGCTGAATTCCTGCAAAACGCCCAGGACTTCCTGCCGATCCTGCTGCAAGGCGCCTGGGTGACGATCCAGATCACGGTTCTGTCGTTCCTGCTCAGCAGCGCCATCGGCCTGGTGCTGGCGTTGCTCAAGCTGTCGCCGATCCGTGCGCTGTCGTGGACGGCCAGTACCATCATCAATGTGATCCGTGGCCTGCCGATCATCGTGCAGCTGTTCTACATCTACTTCGTGCTGCCGGACATGGGCATCCACCTCACCGCGTTCTACGCCGGGGTGATCGGCATGGGCATCGCCTACTCGGCGTACCAGGCCGAGAACTTCCGCACCGGCATCATTGCCGTCGAACAAGGCCAGCGTGAAGCCGCCGAGGCCCTGGGCATGCGCCCGATGCTGATGATGCGCCGGGTGATCCTGCCCCAGGCATTTCGCATCGCCCTGCCGCCCTACGGCAACACCTTGGTGATGATGCTCAAGGACTCCTCCCTGGTGTCCACCATCACCGTGGCGGAGATGACCCGCCAGGGCCAGTTGATCGCCTCGTCGACCTTCCAGAACATGACCGTCTACACCCTGGTCGCCCTACTCTACCTGCTGATGAGCCTGCCGCTGGTGTATGGCCTGCGCCGCATGGAGCAGTACCTGGGGCGGAGGAAAAAAGCATGATCGAGATTCGTCAGCTGCAAAAACATTACGGCGACCACCGCGTGCTGCACGGCGTCGACCTCGACGTGGCCAAGGGCGAAGTGGTGTGCCTGGTCGGCCCCTCGGGCTCGGGCAAATCCACCCTGCTGCGCTGCATCAATGCACTGGAAGCCTACGACGGCGGCCATATCAAGGTGTTCGGTGAAACCGTGCAGCGCGCCAGCAAGACCGTGCACACCCTGCGCAGCCGCATGGGCATGGTGTTCCAGCGTTTCAATCTGTTCCCCCACCGCACCGTGTTGGAAAACGTCATGGAAGGCCCGGTGTACGTCAAAGGTGAGGCGCCCAGGCAAGTGCGCGAGGAAGCCCTGGTGCTGCTGGAGAAAGTAGGCCTGAGCGCCAAGGCCGACGCCTACCCGGAACAACTCTCCGGCGGCCAACAGCAGCGCGTGGCCATCGCCCGCGCCCTGGCGATGAAACCCGACGCGATGCTGTTCGACGAACCCACCTCGGCCCTCGACCCGGAGCTGGTCGGCGATGTGCTGGCGGTGATGCGCACGCTCGCTGACGAAGGCATGACCATGATCGTGGTCACCCACGAAATGGGTTTCGCCCGTGAAGTAGCCGACCGCGTGTGCTTCCTGCATGGCGGCTACATCGTCGAAAGCGGCCCTGCCGAGCAGGTACTGGGCAACCCACAGCATCAGCGCACCCAGGACTTCCTGCGGCGCGTGCTGCACCCCACCGGCAACACGCGGAGCCTGTCATGAAGTCGTTGTGGTCGGCGACCGCGCCGTCAGTGGTGCCCACGCCCGTGTTGAGCGAATCGGTGAAGGTCGATGTGGCAATTGTCGGCGCTGGCTATACCGGCTTGTCGACGGCGCTGCACCTGGCCGAGCGCGGCGTGCGCGTGTGCGTACTGGAGGCCCATGAACCGGGCTGGGGCGCCTCGGGGCGCAATGGTGGGCAGGTCAACCCCACGCTCAAATATGACCCGGAGCAACTGGTACGGATGTACGGGCCGGAGCGTGCCGAGACGCTGATTTCCACGGTATCGGGCTCGGCGGACCTGGTATTCAAGCTGATCGAGCGACATGGCATCGATTGCGCCCCGGTGCGCAAGGGTTGGATGCAGGTGTCTTACGACGCAAGAGGTGTGACCAGGCTGCATGCGCGGGCGGACCAATGGGCCCAACGCGGCGTGCCGGTGCAACATCTGGATGCCAGTGCAGTGGCGGCGCGCATGGGCAGTTCGGCGTTTGCCGGCGGCTGGCTGGATGGGCGTGCCGGCGCGATCCAACCCTTGGCGTACGCCCGTGGCTTGGTCGCAGCGGCATTGGCGGCCGGTGCGCGGGTGCATGGCCACAGCGCGGTGACAGGGTTGCAGCGCCAGGATTCGGCTTGGCAGTTGCAGACAGCGAGTGGCGCGCAGGTCACGGCCGATCAAGTGGTGCTGGCAACCAATGGCTACAGCGGTAACCTGTGGCCCGGCATGGCTCAGAGCGTGCTGGCGGCCAACAGTTTTATCGTCGCCACCAAGCCATTGAAGGGTCACGCGGCCGAGAGCATCTTGCCCGGCCAGGAAACCGTGTCTACCGCACAGAGGTTGCTGTTGTATTTTCGTAAAGATGCCGATGGGCGTCTGCTGATGGGTGGCCGTGGTTTGTTCCACGATCCCACCGGGCCAGAAGACTTTGCCCACCTGGAACGCTCATTGGCGCTGCTGTTTCCGCAGTTGGGACCGTTGCAATTCGACTACCGCTGGGCCGGGCGTATCGCGATCACGCGGGATTTCATGCCCCATGTCCACGAACCGGCGCCGGGGCTGACCTTGGCACTGGGCTGCAATGGACGTGGGATCGCGCTGTGCACCAGCCTGGGCCAGCAATTGGCGGGGCGGTTGTGTGACAGCCATGCAGAGTTTGCCTACCCGGTAACACCGTTGCAGCGGTTGCCGTTGCATGGGTTGCAGCGGTTCTATATTGGGGCTGGGGTGGCTTGGTACAGCTTGCTGGATCGGCTCAATATGGGTTGATCACATTCAAGCACTGTCAATTTTCACAGGTTACCGCACGGGTAATACCCGCTAGGCTGACGCATCGGCATTCATGATGAGCCGCCTGGCCTGCTGAACCTGCAAGCCACTAATCCTATAGAAGGGGCAAGTTTTCATGAGCGTTAAAAATGATCCAGGCCATTGCGCCGGCCGAGTAATCGGGCTGGCGTACAGTACCTGCTGTTATTTGGCGTTTTTGTTTACCTGCTTATATTTGATCGGTTTCGTTGGCAGTGTGGTGGTGCCTAAAAACATCAACGATGGGCCATTGGTTGCGTGGCCCACCGCCGTCTTGATCAATGGCGTACTGATCATTTTATTCGGCGTGCAGCACACATTAATGGCGCGCAAAGGCTTCAAGCGCTGGCTGGTCGCATTCATTCCCGCGCCGGCCGAACGCTCCACCTATGTACTGCTTAGCAGCCTGGTGCTCGGGTTGATGTTCTGGCTGTGGCAACCCATTCCCGACACTATCTGGGAGGTTGACACGGTGTGGGCCCAGACACTCCTGACCAGCCTGTTCTGGTTGGGCTGGGGTATCGTTTTGCTGGCAACCTTCTTGATCAGCCACTTCGAACTGTTCGGGTTGAAGCAGGCGATTGATCGCTGGCGCAACACGCCGCAGCAGGCACCGATATTCAGGACCCCGCTGCTCTACAAAATCGTGCGTCACCCGCTGTACCTGGGATTTTTGATCGCGTTCTGGGCAACGCCGCATATGACGGTGGGTCATCTGGTGTTTGCGCTGGGGATGTCGGTTTATCTGTTCATAGGCGCCCGCTTCGAAGAAAGGGATTTGGCGGTGCTGTTTGGCGAGCGGTATCGGTGCTACCAGAGTGAAGTAGGCATGGTTTTGCCGCGCCTCAACAGGCCCCGCCGCTAACCCACTGCCGCCTGCCCACCGTAGGAGCGAGCTTGCTCGCGAAGATCGTCAACGATAACGCGGGTTACCTGGATGACCGTAGGGTCAGTAAGTTTTTCGCGAGCAAGCTCGCTCCTACGGGGGGTATGGTCTCGGACGTTTCCCACAGCTGTTTCAGGTTGTCGCTCGGAACTTCGCTGACTAACCTCTGGGCCGTCGCTGCCAATTCAGCGGCCGGATTTGACCGTCCGACCTTGTTAACGAACTGCTACGCCCTGCACCTCTTCAGGCGTTTTTTTTGTGCCTGAGGTATTGTGTCGCGGCAGTTGTGCGCGGGATACCTTCGGGTATGCCGGGTTCGTTGACAACCGGTCGGTCAACCCGCGTACAGCTGCCACCCTCTTCGCTTGACCGCGAACGCTGGTAGCTCCACTTGTCGACGGAGTTTCACCATGATCAAAGACACCCCAAATCCCCCAGATACGCTCTTCACCGTGCGCCCCGAGCTAGGCACAGAAACATTGTTGGTCAACGCCTCCCAGGATCTAGCTTCCATCAGTGACATCGCTACTCATCCAGCCTTTGAAATCGACGGTACCCAACGCAACGTAGCACTGGGCATCTGCCGCATGCTCGAAGGTGTGCAGTTGCTCGTGGACAAGGCACTGGATGACACCCACCCAGCCACTTGACCTGATGATCGTGCCGCGCCCTTACCTACTGTAGGAGCGAGCTTGCTCGCGAAGATCGCCAACGATGACACGGGCAACCTGGATGACCGCAGGGCCTGGGCGTTTTTCGCGAGCAAGCTCGCTCCTACAGTGATCGTTGGCGCTGTGTCAGCCAGCACATCCGGCACTGAAAAACCGCTATCGCAGGCAAGCCAGCTCCCACAAGAACAATCTCAAAACACCGACCACCCAATCCGCTCACTCAACAATTCCAACGCCTTCATCCCCGCCAGCGAGTTCCCCGCCGCGTTCAACTCCGGCGACCACACACATACCGTGAACTGCCCAGGCACCACCGCGACGATCCCACCACCTACCCCACTCTTGCCTGGCAACCCGACGCGGTAGGCAAAATTGCCCGCCTCGTCATACAGCCCGCTGGTGGCCATGATCGAGTTGACCTGCTTGGTCTGGCGCGCTGTCAAAATCTGCTCGCCACTGTGGGCACTCACGCCTTCGTTGGCGAGGAAGCTGAACGCCCGGGCCAGGTCCAGGCAGCTCATCTGCAAGGCGCAGTAGTTGAAGTAGCTGTGCAGCACCGCATCCACGTCGTTGTGAAAGTTGCCGAAGGATTTCATCAAGTAGGCCATGGCCGCATTGCGGGCGCCGTGCTGGGCTTCGGATTCGGCGACTACGCTGTTGACCAGGATCTGCGGGTTGCCCGACAGACGCCGTACAAAGTCGCGCATCGACAAAATCGGCACGGCAAAGCGCGATTGGTTGATGTCGCAGATCACCAGGGCGCCGGCATTGATAAACGGATTGCGCGGGCGGCCGCGTTCGAATTCCAGTTGCACCATGGAGTTGAACGGTTGCCCTGAGGGCTCATGGCCCAGGCGTTCCCAGATGCTTTCGCCGCCGTGATCGATGGCCTGCACCAGGCTGAAGACCTTGGATATGCTTTGCACCGAGAACAGGGTGTCGGCGTCACCGGCGCAATAAGCTGCGCCGTCATTACCGTATACCGCGATACCGAGTTGGTGGGCGGGCACGTCGGCCAGCGCGGGGATGTAGTCGGCCACTTTGCCGAGGCCGATCAGGGGGCGCACTTCGTCGAGAATCGACTCCAGCAGCGCCTGCATGTCTTGTCCTGTCATCTTTGTTTGAATCAGTGAAAAACCAGGCGCGCAGGATACGTCAATGGGCGCGGAAGCCCCACACAATCTCTACCACCCGCTCGGCAACCACCACGTACACCAGGATCAACAACAGTTGTAGCGCCAGGTGATAGCGCAACTTGGCCAACCTTCGAATGCCGTCACTGACGTTCAGCAACATCAACAGCGTCGACAGCATAATCAACCCCCAACCGGCGACGTTGGAGGCGAACACCCCGATAAACAACTCCTGTTGCCCCACCAGCGTATTGGTCCCCGCTGCGAACAACAGCGCGCACACCAGCAGGTTCTTTACGTTGTCGAAGATCTGTGTGCTCAGGTCGTTTTCCAGCAACGCCAGATACCGCGTCCATAAGCTGCGCATACTTGAGTACCGAGTGGGAAGGCTCGTCACTCAAGGTAGTTCATTTACAGGCGCTGTCGAGCCAAGGCGAGGCATTAGAAATGCGCCAGGTCCGAGAACAGTTTTTTAGAGGTTTTATCTATAAGCGCTCTCCATTTGAGATCAACGCCAAAAAACAGCTTCTATAATAATTAATCATAATTATTCTTTAATTTTATAATTAGGTTAGAACCAATCGGCATTTTACAGACTCGCCCGTGAGCCCTACTTTCATGCGACGGACCGACCCCCTGCCCGGTGGAGGCTTGTTTACCGACCTCGACAAGGACCTGACCATGAGCATCGAATTTATCGGCTATATCGGCGGCCACCACGCCTCGGAAATCCATCCACGCAGCGGCCCGACCCTGCAACCGGACTACGTTGAAACCGTCGCCCGTGCCCACGAAGCGGCGGGGTTCGACCGCGCCCTGGTGGCATTCCATTCCAACAGCCCTGACAGCACGTTGATCGCGGCCCATGCGGCCAGCGTCACCACCCGACTGCAATTTCTTATCGCCCACCGCCCGGGTTTTGCCCAACCCACACTGGCTGCCCGCCAGTTCGCCACGCTGGATGTGTTCAACGGTGGCCGTACCGCCGTGCATATCATCACCGGCGGCGATGACCGCGAATTACGCGCCGACGGCAGCCATATCGGCAAGGACGAACGCTATGCGCGTACCGATGAGTACCTGAGCGTTGTGCGCCAGGAATGGACCCATGACCAACCCTTTGACTTCATCGGCACCTACTACCAGGTCGAGGGTGCGCACTCCACGGTGAAGTCGCCGCAACAACCGCATATTCCACTGTACTTTGGCGGTTCCTCAGCAGCTGCGATCGCGGTGGCCGGCAAGCACGCGGATGTGTATGCGCTGTGGGGTGAAACCTATGAGCAGGTGCGCGACGTGGTGACCCAGGTGCGGGCAGAAGCGGCCAAGCATGGGCGCACGATTCGCTTCAGCCTGTCATTGCGCCCGATACTCGCCGAGACCGAGGAGTTGGCCTGGCAGCGCGCCGAGCAGATTCTGCAGCAGGCCACGGCGCTGGCCGAGAAGAATGGCTTTGTGCGCCGTGAACCGCCGAATGAAGGCTCGCGGCGGTTGCTGGCGGCGGCGGCGCAGGGGTCGCGGCTGGATAAGCGTTTGTGGACCGGGATCGCCGGGTTGCTCGGGGCGCAGGGCAACTCCACTTCGTTGGTGGGCACCGCAGAACAAGTTGCAGAGGCACTGTTGGATTACTACGACCTGGGGATTACCACTTTCCTGATTCGCGGGTTTGATCCGCTCAATGATGCGATCGACTATGGCAAGAAGTTGATTCCCCTCACCCGCCAGTTGGTCGCAGAGAGGGAACAGGCCCAGCAAGTGGCTTAAGAACAATGTGGGAGGGGGCTTGCTCCCTCCCACATTTGATTTGCTGCGCACTCAGGATCAGTTCTTGTAGTCGGTATCGGTACGCTCCAACTGGCGTACCAGCGCATTCCAATGCCGTGCCACGCCCGGCCCTTCCCCATTGCTGAACACCTTGGCCTGCTGCTCGACCTTGGCTACCACCTCTGCGGGCGGGAAAACCAACTCGGCATTCCCCGCCGCCTGCGCAGCAATCTGGATATTGCACGCGCGCTCCAGGCCTTGCAGTTGCTGAAAGGCGTGCTCAACGCTGACACCCGCCGTCAACAAGCCATGGTTGCGCAGGATCATCACGCTCTTGTCGCCCAAATCCGCGACCAGCCGCTCGCGCTCGTCCAGGTCTAGGGCCACGCCTTCATAGCCGTGGTAGGCCACGCGCCCCGAGAACGCAATGGCGTGCTGGGAGATTGGCAGCAAGCCGCCCTTCTGCGCCGACACGGCAATGCCGTCGCGGGTATGGGTGTGCAGCACCGCTTGTAAATCGTGGCGCGCGCCGTGAATGGCGCTGTGGATCACATAACCGGCGTAGTTGATGCCAAGGCCCGTAGGGTCATCGACGAGAGTGCCGTCCAGATCGACCTTAACCAGGTTGGACGCAGTGATTTCATCGAACAACAGCCCAAAGGCGTTAATCAGGAAATGCTCATCGGGCCCCGGCACACGGGCCGAAAAGTGGGTATAGATATGGTCGGTCCACTTGTACAGGGCCGCCAGGCGATAGGCGGCGGCCAGTTTGACACGCACCTCCCATTCCTCCGGCGTAACACGTTGGCGGACAGTATTGGAAACACTCGATAGCGAGGTGACGCTGCTCATGACAAAACTTCCTGGATGGCCTTAAGGACGTCAGGCCAGCCTAGGGGAAGCAAAAAAATAATAAAAAGCACATTTTAATCTAAGCTAATTATTATTTTTTTTCATATCACAAAGCCCTGTAGGAGCGAGCTTGCTCGCGAAAATCGTCAACGCTTACGCGGGTGCCCTGAATAACTACGGTGCCTATGGGTTCTTCGCGAGCAAGCTCGCTCCTACAGGGTGTTGGTGGTTAGTCAAAGGTTCACGCAGCACCGCGGATTTTGTGCAGGGAGTCCGCCACCCATTGCCCGAACGCATCCACCGGCCCTTGCAGGTTGCCGAGAAAGTGCGGATAGATCAGCCACAAATCCATCACCGGTTTGAAATCCTTGAGCGGCATCACTGCCAGGTGCTCGCGCTGAGCGCTGCGTTCCAGCAACGGACGTGGCACCAGGCCAAGGCCCAGCCCATCCGCCACCAGGCCCAGTTGCAACTCGGTGCCGAAAGTTTCCAGGTTGACCCGCAGCGCCAGGCCCTGGTCCGACAAGGTGCGTTGCAACCCGGCACGGAAGCCGCAACCATCCGGGTTGAGGATCCAGCCGTTCTGGTATACGTCCGCCAGCTTGCACGGCTTCTTCGGCAGCTGCGCCTTGGCACAGACCACCACCAGCTCCATCTTGCCGATGGACTCGCCGACAATGTTGTCCGGGAAAATCTTGCCCGCCGGGAACAACGCCACCGCCGCATCCAGTTCGCCGCGTTCGATCTTGCCGACCAATTGGCTGCCCCAGCCGGTGGCAACCTGGGCGCGCAGGTCGGCGTATTCAGTGCGCAGGTGCTTGAGCGCATCCAGCAACACCACATCGCCAATGGTTTGCGGGACGCCCAGGCGTAACACGCCGGTGGGCGGTGCATCGGTGGCTACCAGTTCGCGCAAGGCATCCATCTCGCGCAGGATCAGCCGGCATTGTTCATAGACGCGAGTGCCGATCAGCGTCGGCTTGAGGGGTTTGGTGTTGCGGTCGAACAGCTCCACCCCCAGCGCCTGCTCGAAGTTCTGCACACGGCGGGTAATGGCCGGCTGGGTCAGTTGCAACGACTCGGCGGCATGGCTGATGGACTGGCAACGAATCACTTCGACAAAGGCATCGATATCGTCAATTTTCATTTGGGCCGCACATAGAGATCAGTCATTAAGATGTGCGTGAAGCATAGTTGTCGCGCACCGCTGTGGATAGCCCGCCTTGGGATCGATAACGTCTAACGCTATTCACGTCTGTTCTAAATTACCTGTGGCTATAAGCTAATCATTAAAAAATAGCATATTAACTATAAACATTATGCTTATATAAACCCATCACAACAGCACGATGGAATGGTCATGCCCCAGGCCCGACACCCCGAAAGACTCAGAGCCTTCATAGGCGCCCTGGCGGAATTGATCGACGCCAACCCACGTGAAGGTGACCTGCTGCACCGCGGCGGCAAGCTGCTGGCGCAACTGGTCAGCCATGATGACTGGCTCCCCGACGAGTTCGCCCAGCCCGATCCCGAGCGCTATCAGCAATTTTTGCTGCATGCCGATTCGCGCCAGCGTTTCAGCCTGGTCAGTTTTGTGTGGGGGCCAGGGCAAAGCACGCCGATTCATGACCATCGGGTGTGGGGGCTGATCGGTATGTTGCGTGGCGCTGAGTTTTCCCAGGGCTTTGCTCGTGCGCCCGACGGCAGCCTGGTGGCGCAAGGCTCACCCGTCCAGCTGCTGCCGGGCCAGGTCGAGGCGGTATCGCCCAAGATCGGCGATATCCATCAGGTCAGCAATGCCCACCGCGATCAGGTGTCCATCAGCATCCATGTATATGGCGCCAATATCGGTGCGGTACGCCGTGCGGTGTACCAACCCGACGGCAGCGAAAAATTGTTTATCTCCGGTTATTCCAACGCCTCGCTCCCGAACATCTGGGACCTGTCCAAAGAAAAGAGCCCTGCCCTATGACCACCGTATCGACCCGCAGCTTTGCCCAGATTCGCCAGGCCCTGCTGGACCGTGAGGAGCTGGCGTTGATCGACGTGCGTGAAGAGGCGCCGTTTGCCGAGTCCCACCCGTTGTTCGCCGCCAATATCCCGCTGTCCAAGCTGGAACTGGAGGTGTACGCACGCATTCCACGCCGCGATACTCAGGTCACCCTGTATGACAACGGTGAAGGGCTGGCCAGCCGCGCTGCCGAACGTCTACTTGAGCTGGGCTACACCCAGGTCAGCCTGCTTGAGGGTGGGCTGGACGGGTGGCGCCGCGCGGGTGGCGAGCTGTTTATCGACGTCAACGTGCCGAGCAAAGCCTTTGGCGAGCTGGTGGAAAGCCAGCGCCACACGCCATCCCTGGCAGCCGAAGAAGTCCAGGCCCTGCTCGACAGCCAGGCCGATGTGGTGGTGCTCGATGCCCGCCGTTTCGACGAATACCAGACCATGAGCATCCCCACCGGTATCAGCGTGCCGGGTGCCGAGCTGGTCTTGCGCGCCCGCGAACTGGCGCCAGACCCGGCTACGCGCATTATCGTCAACTGCGCCGGGCGCACCCGCAGCATTATCGGTACCCAGTCGTTGATCAATGCCGGCCTTCCCAACCCGGTCGCGGCGCTACGCAACGGCACCATCGGCTGGACCCTGGCCGGGCAAACACTTGCCCACAGCCAAGCCCGCCGCTTCGCGCCAACGCCAGAGGAACATCGCCAACTCGCCGCCGAGGCTGCACGCCGTGTTGCCGACAAGGCCCGCGTCGGCCGCGCCACCCTTGACGATCTACACCACTGGCAGCAGGACACGACGCGCACCACCTACCTGTTCGATGTGCGCACCCTTGAAGAATTCGAAGCCGGGCACCTGCCCGGTGCACGCGCCACACCCGGCGGGCAACTGGTGCAGGAAACCGACCACGTCGCCAGCGTCCGCGGTGCGCGCCTGGTGCTGGTCGATGATGATGGCGTGCGTGCCAATATGTCCGCCTCCTGGCTGGCCCAGTTGGGTTGGCAAGTGCATGTGCTGGATGATCTGCAAGCCGAGCACTTCAGCGAACGCGGCGGGTGGGTCGCGCCAGTGCCTGCGCCACTCCAGGCCGAACTGATCAGCCCGCACACCCTCGCCGACTGGCTGGGCCATGGCGACACCGTGGTGCTGGACTTCACCGCCAGCGCCAATTACGTCAAACGCCATATTCCCGGTGCCTGGTGGGTGCTGCGTGCGCAACTGCCCCAGGCCCTGGCCAAGGTGCCGCGTGCCCAGCGCTACGTATTGACCTGCGGCAGCAGCCAATTGGCGCGCCTGGCGGTGGCCGAGGTGCAAGCGCTGACCGGCCAGCAGGTGTTCGTGTTGCAGGACGGCACTGCCGCCTGGATCGCCGCGCAACTGCCCCTGGAGGAAGGCGAAACCCACCTCGCCTCACCGCGTATCGACCGCTACCGTCGCCCCTACGAAGGCACCGACAACCCACGGGAAGCCATGCAGGCTTACCTGGATTGGGAGTTCGGCCTGGTCGAGCAACTGGCCCGCGACGGCACCCACGGTTTCTACGTGATCTGACCTGCTGCTGCATCGTTTTCGCCTATCCGACCCCTTCTCCAGGTGGAGGTAATCCCCCTTATCCAACGCCTGGAGTGTGTCCCATGCTGTACGCCATCCCTTTCAAACACCTGCTGCTGGGCGCCGCCCTGGCCCTCGGCCTGCTGTCCAGCGTACAGGCTGCCGACCTGCAACCGCTGCGCGTGGCCAACCAGAAATCCACGATCAAGGCGCTGCTGCAAGCCTCTGGCGAAACCCGCAACGTGCCCTACGAAATCAAGTGGTCGGAATTCCCCTCGGCCTCGCCCTTGGGCGAAGCGCTGAATGCCGGCGCCGTGGATGTCGGCGCCCTTGGTGACGCCCCTTATGTATTCGCCCTCGGCGCCGGCGCGTCGCTCAAAGTGATCAGCATCATCCATGCACAAGGGCGTAACACCACCGCGCTGCTGGTGCCCAAGGACTCGCCGATCAAGACCGCGGCCGATCTCAAAGGCAAGAAAATCGTCACCGGGCGCGGCTCCATCGGGCATTACCTGGCGATCAGGGCCCTGAACGATGCGGGCCTGAGCACTCAGGATGTGCAGTTCATATTCCTGCTGCCTGCCGAATCGCGGCTGGTGCTGGACAACGGCACTGCAGACGCCTGGGCCACCTGGGACCCATACACCACCGTGGTCACCTCACAGAGCAACGCTCGCGTGCTCGTCAGCGGTAAGCACCTGCTGAGCAATCACCTGTACTTCGCTGCGACCGGCCAGGCCATTGCCGACAAGCGCGCGCAACTGGACGACTTTGTCGCACGGGTTGACCGCGCCTACGCCTGGGCCAACGCCCACCCCGATGAGTATGCCGCCGCCCAGGCCAGGATCACCGGCTTGCCGCTGGCCGTGCATATCGAAGTGGCCAGGGACACCCACCTGTCCCCGGTCGCGATTGACGACGCGGTGATCAGCGGCCTGCAAGCCACCGCCGACACTTATGTAAAAGAGGGGCTGCTGCCCAACCGCATCGATGTCTCCCAGGGCTTCGACCCAAGCTTTAACGCCAAGCGTGCCACCCTCGACCAAGCCTCGCGCTAAAGAGGGATGCAGTGCGAGCCCCGGCCCAGACCCCCTCCCACACTTGACCGAGTACATGCTGATGACTCACTCGTCTCTACGCGCTGTAGACGTCGTCGATTTCGACACCACGCTCACCCGCCTCAGCGCCGAACTGGCCGGGACCGCTCATATCTATGACGAAAGCGGCGCCTTCCCCCACGCCAACTTCAACCTGTTGCACCAACACGGTCTGGTCGCCCTCACCGTCCCCAGCGCCCTCGGCGGCGGCGGTGCCAGCCTGGCCCAGGCGCGCAAGGCCATCAGCGCCATTGCCAAGGGCGAGCCCTCCACGGCGCTGATCCTGGTGATGCAGTACCTGCAACACGCCCGCCTGCAAGACAGCAAAACCTGGCCCCGGCACCTGCGCGTACGCGTCGCCGAGGACGCGGTGCGCAACGGTGCGCTGATCAATGCCCTGCGCGTCGAGCCGGACCTGGGCACACCGGCCCGTGGCGGTTTACCCGCCACCACCGCCGTGCGCACCGTTGACGGCTGGCGTATCAGCGGGCGCAAACTCTACTCCACCGGCAGCCATGGCTTGAGCTGGTTCAGCGTATGGGCGCGCAGCGACGACGCAGACCCGCTGGTGGGCGCCTGGCTGGTGGCCAGGGACAGCCCCGGCGTGAGCATCATCGACACCTGGGATCACCTGGGTATGCGCGCCACTTGCAGCCACGAGGTGGTGCTCGACAACGTACTGGTGCCACTGGACCACGCCGTCAGCGTCAGCTCCTTTAGCGCGCCGCAGCCGGAGCTGGATGGCGAAGGCTTGCTGTGGATGTCGGTGCTGCTGTCGTCGGTTTACGACGCGGTAGCCCAGGCGGCGCGGGACTGGTTGGTGAACTGGTTGCAAGAGCGCAAGCCCTCCAACCTGGGGGCTGCGCTGTCCACTTTGCCGCGTTTTCAAGAGACCGTCGGCCATATCGACACCTTGCTGTTCGCCAATCGCAGCCTGCTTGAGGCTGCCGCCGAAGGCCACACGCCGGCCGCCAACGCCGCACAATTGAAATACCTGGTGACCGGTAACGCGATCCGCGCCGTCGAGCTGGCCATTGAAGCCTCGGGCAACCCAGGCTTGTCACGCCATAGCCCACTGCAACGGCATTACCGCGATGTGCTGTGCAGCCGCGTACATACCCCACAAAACGACGCCGTGCTGCAAGGCGTCGGCAGAGCCGTGTTCACCCAACACCAGAAGGAGCGCCCATGAGCCACGTGATAATTGCCAGCCAGTTGGACGAAGACTTCAACCAAGTCATTCGCGAACGACTGGCGCCGCTGCACCCCCAAGCTCAGGTGATCGGTGTGCCGGTGGGTGTGCCGAGCGACCTGCCACCCCTGGCCAATATCCTGCTGCTGCGCCCGATCAATGTGCGCGGCTATATCGCCCCCGACACGCCCCCGCCGGGTTGGCCCTACGGCGCGCAATGGGTGCACCTGGTGTCATCGGGCATCGACTTCTACCCGCAGTGGCTGTTCAACGGCCCGCCTGTGAGCACGTCCCGGGGCAGCGCGGCCGACAACCTGGCCGAATTCGCCCTGGCAGCAATCTTTGCCGCCGCCAAACACCTGCCGGACATCTGGGTGAAAGACTCGCAGTGGAATTTCACCGCCCTGCGCCCGCTCAAAGGGACCACCCTGGGTATCTTTGGCTTTGGGGCGATTGGCGAAAGCCTGGCGCAAAAAGCCCTGGGCCTTGGCCTCAAGGTGATCGCGCTGCGTCAGAGCCAGGCTCCGTTCAACGCCGGCGTGGAGGCCGCCACTGACATCCACGACCTGTTCGCCCGCGCCGACCATCTGGTGGTGGCGGCACCACTGACCGAGGCAACGCGGCACGTTATCAACCGTGACGTACTAGGCAGCGCCAAGCCGGGGCTGCACCTGATCAACATCGCACGCGGTGGCTTGTTGGATCAGGAGGCGCTGCTGGAGGCGCTGGATAACGGGCAGATCGGGCTGGCATCGCTCGACGTGACCGAGCCAGAGCCATTGCCGGACGGGCATCCGCTGTATACCCATCCCAGGGTGCGGTTGTCGCCGCATACGTCGGCAATTTCTACCAACAGCAAGGAGGAGATTGCGGATACGTTCCTGGCGAATCTGGAGCGGTATGTGGCAGGCCTTGAATTAACCAACGTAGCAAACGCCTGACGCTATTCAAATTACAGGAGCTGGCCTGCCTGCTCCCACACGTATCAGCAGCCGCCAGCCAGGCGTTCACGCAGGAACTCGACCAACGCCTGTACCGGCCGTGAACTCTGCCGGTGCTGGGGGTACACCGCCGACAACGTCAGGGCTTCGGGCGCGAACTCGTCCAATACGCTGACCAGGCGACCGTCCTTCAATGCCTCGCCGACTATGAACGTCGGCAGGTAGGTAACCCCCAGCCCGGCAATGGCGGTGTCACGCAGCAAATCGCCGTTGTTGACCCGCATGCGCCCGCTCACATTCAGCGCTTGCAGCTTGCCCTTGAAGCGCCATTGCACCTGGCGGCCGTGACCGTAAGGCAGGCAGTCGTGGTCGGCAAGGTCGTCAGGTTTTTGCGGCGTGCCGCGCAAAGCCAGGTAATCGGGGCTGGCGCAATACACCCTCGGGATGCTGGCGATACGACGGGCGATCAAGGTGGAGTCTTCCAGGGTGCCGATCCGCAGCACCAAGTCGTAGCCTTCGCCGATCAGGTCTACCGGGCGGTCGCTGAGATCTACCTCCACCGACACGTCGGGATAGCGCTGCAGGAACAGCGGCAGCAGGCAACCCAAGTGCGCCATGGCAAACGAAAGCGGCGCACTGAGGCGAATCGTGCCGCGCGGTTCGCTGTTCTGCCCGGCAATGCCCTGCTCCACCTGCTCGATATCACTGAGCAGGCGCAAGGCGGATTCGTAGTAACTCTGGCCCAGCGGCGTGACATCCAGGCGCCGCGTGGAGCGATTGAGCAGGCGCACGCCCAGGCGTTCTTCCAGCTGGATCAGGCGGCGGCTGACAAATTGCTTGGACAGGCCCAGTTGCTCGGCGGCGGCGGTGAAACTGCCGGACTCCATGACCTGACAGAACAGGCGCATGTCTTCGAAGGGGTTCATTGTCGCTACTCGGTGGACGATGGGCTGTTTTATAGCGGGTTGGTCGCAGCACCACAAATCAAATGTGGGAGGGGCTTACCCCAACGCTCGCCCGTAGGAGCGAGCTTGCTCGCGAAAAACGTCAACGATAACGCGTGTTTCCTGAATGAACGCGGCGCCTATCAGTTTTTCGCGAGCAAGCTCGCTCCTACAAAAGCATTACCCCTCCCACAGGGATTACCTACAAGTTTCAAGAACCGGTTATTTGGCAGTAAACGCCGAGTAGCTGTTCATCAGGTTGCGGTAGTTGGGGATGCGCGGCGACAGCAGGTTGGCCAGGCCTTCCATGTCGTTGCGCCAGTCCACTTGCAGTTCGCAGGCCACCGAGAACCAGTTCACCAGTTGCGCACCGGCGGCGGTCATACGTGCCCAGGCGGCTTGTTGCACGGTCTCGTTGAAGGTGCCGGAGGCGTCAGTGACCACAAACACCTCGAAGCCTTCGGCCAGGGCGCACAGGGTCGGGAAGGCAACGCACACATCCGTCACCACACCAGCAATGATGATCTGCTTGCGGCCGGTGGCCTTGACGGCCTTGACGAACTCTTCGTTGTCCCAGGCGTTGATCTGGCCAGGGCGAGCGATGTACGGCGCGTCCGGGAACAGTGCCTTGAGTTCCGGAACCAGTGGGCCGTTGGGGCCGCTTTCAAAGCTGGTGGTCAGGATGGTCGGCAGGTTGAAGAACTTGGCTACATCGGCCAGGGCCAGCACGTTGTTCTTGAATTCGTTGGGGGAAAAATCCTGCACCAGGGAGATCAGACCGGTCTGGTGATCGACCAGCAGGACAACGGCGTCATCTTTGTTCAAGCGCTTGTAAGTCATGGGGTAACTCCTTGGGTTTCTGGATTAAAAGGCAAAACATGAGCAGCCAAACGCACCCCAGAAGCCCTGGAAGTCGCTGACCGGCACGCTGGAAAGACGGGCTTTTTCATGGCTGTGGGCGTGCACGCCGCACGGGCCGCTGCACTGATGTACCTGCGCCTGCATCGGCGAAGTCGGGCGCCAGTGCCCCGGCACCTTGGCCACCGGCGACCAGTCCGGTAGCACCGGCACGCGCGGCGGTGCGTAATCTTCGAAGTCGCCAGTGCCGTAGACGACCTTGCCGCCGACCACGGTGAGTACCGACTCGATCCACTTGATGGCTTCTTCATCGACACTGAAAAAGTCCGCCGACAGCGCTGCGACATCGGCCAACTGGCCGACCTTGATCTGGCCTTTCTTGCCCTGCTCGGACGAGAACCAGGCGCTGCCGTGGGTAAACAACTCCAGCGCGGTAAGGCGCGGCAAGCCCTCGGCGTGCAGTTCCAGGCCGCCGACCGTGCGCCCGCTGACCATCCAGTACAACGAGGTCCAGGGGTTATAGCTGGAGACCCGCGTGGCATCGGTGCCCGCCCCTACCGGCACGCCTTCGGCCAACATGCGCTTGATCGGCGGTGTGGCTTCGGCGGCCTTGGCCCCATAGCGCTCGACAAAGTACTCACCCTGGAACGCCATGCGGTCCTGGATCGCAATGCCGCCACCGAGGGCGCGCACGCGCTCGATGTTTTTCGGGGTGATGGTTTCGGCGTGGTCGAAGAACCACGGCAGGCCATTGAACGGAATGTCACGGTTGACCTTCTCGAACACGTCGAGCATACGCGAGATGGATTCGTCGTAAGTGGCGTGCAGGCGGAACGGCCAGCGCTGTTCCACCAGGTGGCGCACCACCGGTTCCAGTTCCTGTTCCATGGTCAGCGGCAGGTCCGGACGTGGTTCGAGGAAGTCTTCGAAGTCCGCAGCGGAGAACACCAGCATCTCCCCGGCACCGTTGTGGCGCAGGTAGTCGTCGCCCTGATGCAGGGTCACGCTGCCGGTCCAGTTCTTGAAGTCGCTGAGTTCTTCCTTGGACTTTTGGGTAAACAGGTTGTAGGCGATGCGCACCGTCAACTGCTGGTCCTTGGCCAGTTGCTCGATCACCGCGTAATCGTCCGGGTAGTTCTGGAAACCACCGCCGGCATCGATAGCGCTGGTCAGGCCCAGGCGATTGAGTTCGCGCATGAATTGGCGGGTGGAGTTGACCTGGTATTCCAGCGGCAGTTTTGGGCCTTTGGCCAAGGTCGAATACAAAATCATCGCGTTGGGCCGCGCCACCAGCATCCCGGTGGGGTTGCCGTTGCTGTCACGTACGATCTCGCCGCCCGGTGGGTTCGGCGTGTCCTTGGTGTAGCCGGCCACGCGCAGCGCCGCACGGTTGAGCAAGGCGCGGTCGTACAGGTGCAGCACGAACACCGGGGTATCCGGCGCGGCCTGGTTGAGTTCTTCCAGGGTGGGCATACGTTTTTCGGCGAACTGGAATTCGTTCCAGCCGCCGACCACGCGTACCCATTGCGGTGTGGGCGTGCGATCGGCCTGGTCCTTGAGCATGCGCAAGGCATCGGCCAGGGACGGCACGCCCTCCCAGCGCAGTTCGAGGTTGTAGTTCAGCCCGCCACGGATCAGGTGCAGGTGCGAGTCGTTGAGGCCGGGGATGACGGTGCGGCCCTTGAGGTCGATCACCTGGGTGCCGTTGCCGCGCAGGGCCATGGCCTCGCCGTCAGTGCCGACAGCGACGAAGCGCCCGTCGCGAATGGCGACGGCGCTGGCGCGTGGGTTTTCCCGGTCCACGGTGTGGAACTGGCCATTGAACAGAATCAGATCGGCGTTCATAGGGTTTCCTTTACAGAGGCTTCAAGCCAGGGAGCGAACAAGCGGGTGGCTGCCGGCATCAGCAGGTACACCACCAACAGCACGATGGTGAGGGTGACCAAAAAGGTCGAGACCACGTAGTTGGACAAAAACGGATGCAGCCGCAGGATCGGCCCCCAGATAAAGGGCAGCAGCAAGGTTTGCGGCAGGATCACAAACAGGCTCACCACCGCCTGCTTCCAGCGCGGTGGCTTGGCGGCGCCGTCGGCCTGAGGGGCGAACCAGAACTCATTGGCGCCGCCGATTTCAGTCTGGTCGCCGTCAGCCAGCATCGGTGCGGCTTCGTCGATCAGGGCCTGGCGTTGTGGGGAGTCGAGCCACAGTTCCAGAGCATCGGTGGAGCGATAGCGCAATACGCAGGTGAACAGGGCCGTGCCGTTTTGCTGGCTGCGCACCACGTCGACGCCCAGGTGGCCGGGGCGTTCGCCAGCAATACGCACGATACGGCGCAGCCAGGCTTCGTACTCGACTTCACAGCCCGGTTTGACCCGGTGCTTGACGACCAGCGTGACGACTTCGTCGGGGCTGGTGTTGGCGGTTGAATCCATGGCTGAGTGCTTCCCCGTGGTATTGAGCGATGGGGAGAGTTTGGCGGCTTGGCGGCTGGGGAGAATTGGATGTATGTGCTGTTTGGCTTTTTGTAGGAGCGAGCTTGCTCGCGAAAAACGTCAACGATAACGCGTACTTCCTGAATAAACGTGGCGCCAGGGAGTTTTTCGCGAGCAAGCTCGCTCCTACAGGGGGTCACCGACAGTCACTTGGCAGTCAGCTCGCCGCCATATGCTCGGCAATCCGCCCGCGTAGCCAACGTTCTGCCGGGTCATTGTCATGCACCCCGCTCCAGACCATCGACAGTTCCGCCGCATCGATCGCAAACGGCGGATCCTCGGCCCGCAAGCGGGTGCCTTCGGTCAACGCGCACGCTGCGTAGTCCGGCACGGTCGCGATGATCTGCGTTCCCGCCAGCAACGCGCGCAGCCCGCTGAACTGCGGCACCGCCAGCACCACCCGCCGCGAGCGGCCGATGCGCGCCAGGTCCAGGTCGATATTGCCGCTCAGGTCACCCGAGAATGACACCATCGCATGGGGCCTGGCGCAGTAGTCATCCAGGCTCAGCGGCGCCTCACCGTCATCCCCGCGCAACACCTTGCAGGGTATATCCCGCAGTTTCTTGCGCTTGGCATTGGCCGGCAGTTCGGTGGTGTAGCTCACCCCGACCGAAATTTCGCCGCTGGCCAGCAGCGATGACATCAACAGGTAATTGGCCCGGCGCACCACCACGATGATGCCCGGGGCCTCTTCGCGCAGTTGGCTGAGCAACGCGGGAAACAGCCCGAACTCGGCGTCATCGGACAGGCCAATGCGAAACACCGCGCAACTGGTGGAAGGGTCGAAATCCTTGGCGCGGCTGACGGCGCCGGAGATGGTGTCCATGGCCGGTTGCAGTTCCTTGAGTATTGCCACCGCCCGTGGCGTGGGCTCCATACCGCGACCGTTGCGCAGCAGCAACGGATCGTCGAACAAATCGCGCAGACGGCCCAGCGCCGCGCTGACCGCCGGTTGGCCCATGAAGAGCTTCTCGGCAACCCGGGTCAGGTTTTTTTCGAACATCAGGGCCTCGAAAATCACCAGCAGGTTCATATCGACGCGACGCAGGTCGTTGCGGTTCATGGCGGTATCCAGACAATTTGCAGAGGGCAAGCAAAGCATGCCCCGCACGCCTGCGATTGCATAGCCGTGCTGTCTTTTATGCGGCGGCACCTGGCGAAATTAACAACGATTAACTCGTCAGCCAGGCGGCCCGCCAACAAGATAAGCCACGTCTACACTGCATCCATTCACGGGAACGCTCCCATCGACTGCGGATATTTGTCATGGCCCGACTTGAGCAATACGCCCCTCGTTTGTCCGCCACCGGTGGTCTGTGCCCCCGGCGCGAGCGCATCGCCAAGCAATTGATCCTCGCCAACCTCGGCGAAAGCCTGGCCATCGCCGACCTGGCCCAGGCCTGCGCCTTGTCGCGCAGCCATTTCTCCCGCGCCTTCAAATGCACCACCGGAGTGTCGCCCCAGGAATGGATTCGCCAGCAGCGGATTCTGCGGGCCAAGGAATTGATCACCGGTTCGTCCTTGAGCCTCACGCAAATCAGCCTGGAATGCGGATTCTGCGACCAGGCGCACTTCTGCCATATGTTCACGCGCAGCGAAGGCGTGAATCCGATGACCTGGCGAAATCACCACTCGCGTTCCAAGCCTGACGTGATCGCCGCCTAGTGGTCTTGGCGCGGCTGGAATATGCTGGCCCAACCCCTACTCCAGAACCTGGGCAACCATGACAGACCTGAGCGACCAGGCCGTGCACTTCGGCCCCTACTGCATCCACCCGCGCCAGCGCCTGGTGCTGGAGGCCGGTCGCCCGTTGCGCCTGGGGCGGCGGGCGGTGGATATCCTGCTGATCCTGCTGGAGCAGGCCGGCAATGTGGTGAGCAAGCAGGAGCTGATCGCGCGGGTCTGGCCCACCAGCGTGGTGGAAGACGGCAACCTGCGGGTACACATGGCGGCGTTGCGCAAGGCGCTGGGTGACGGCCAGGCCGGGCAGCGCTATATCGTCACAGTCGCCCAGCGCGGCTACAGCTTTGTTGCGCCACTGAGCATCGAACCGATGACGCTCCCCACCGACGGCGCCCCCCAGCGCCCGCGCCATAACCTGCCGCTGCGACGCACGCGAATGATCGGCCGCCAGGCCCTGATCGACGCCCTGGTGCAGCAACTGCCGCAGCAACGCTTCATCACCCTGACCGGCGCCGGTGGCATCGGCAAGACCACCGTGGCCCTGCGTGTCGCAGAATTGCTGATCGGGCATTACCGCGATGGGATTCATCTGCTGGACCTGGCGCCGCTGAGCGCCGCGTCGATGATCCTGCCCAATCTCGCCGCCCTGCTCGGCCTCACTCCCGGCGAAAATGCGCCACTGGTCAGCTTCGCCCGCAGCCTGCAGGCGCGTCAGATGCTGCTGGTGATCGATAATTGCGAGCACCTGCTCGACGACATTGCCCTGATCAGCGAAACCCTGTTGCGCCATGCGCCGCACCTGCACATTCTCAGCACCAGCCGCGAAGCCCTGCGCGCCGAGGGTGAACATGTACAACGCCTCGAACCGCTGGCCTGCCCGCCCGCCACCGGCAACCGTGCCCAGGCCCTGGGTTACCCGGCCATGCAATTGCTGATCGAGCGGGCGATGTCTCATCAGGACAGCTTTGCCCTCAGCGAAGCCGAACTGCCGTTGGCAATCGATATTTGTCAGCGCCTGGACGGCATTCCCCTGGCGATCGAACTGGTCGCCGCGCAGATCGAACGCTTTGGCTTGCAGGGGCTGCTGGTGCAGATGGAGGACAACTTCCGTCTGCTGACCCGCGGGCGACGCAGTGCCCTGCCCCGCCAGCAAACCCTGCGAGCTACGCTCGACTGGAGTTTTGACCTGCTCACCGAATGCGAAAAAATCTGCCTGCGCCGGCTCGCGGTATTTCGCGGTGGTTTCAGCCTGGTCAGCGCGGCGGCGGTAATCGCCGGGGAAAACATCGCCCCTGCCCAGGTGCTGGGCTCCATCACGCAACTGGTGGCCAAGTCGCTGTTGAACGTGGAAGCCAGCGATGACGAGATGGTTTATCGCCTGTTGGATATTACCCGTACCTATGCCCTGGAAAAGCTCAGCCAGGCCGGCGAGCTGCAAGCCACTCGCGAACGCCACGGCGCCAGGTGCCTGGCCCTTATGGAACAGGCGCAAGGCGACTGGGAACTGATCGCCACGCAACCCTGGCTCGACCGTTACGCACCGCTGCGCGAGGACGTGCGCGCCGCACTCGATTGGGGCTTTGCCGAGGAAAACGAGCACCTGTTGGCCATTCGCCTGACGGTCAGTGCGATGCCGCTGTGGCAGGAGCTGTCGTTGCTGCGCGAGCATGGCGGTTATGTGCACAAGGCGCTGGCGCTGATTGATCAGGTCAAGGCCCCTTGCACCCAATTGACCCTGCAATTGCAGTTGGCCTTGGGCAGTCTCTCTTACCATGCCTTGGGCCCCGCGCCCCAGACCGTCGCAGCCTTTGTAGGTGCCGCACGCCTGGCCGAAATCAATCAGGACCTGGCCGGCCAGTTGCGTGCGGTCTCAGGCCATATGGCCGTGAACCTGTGTGCCGGGCGCTATGCCGAGGCGTTGGAGCAAAGCGTACAGTTCGAGCGTCTCGACCCGCGCACCGAACCGCTGCTGGACCTCAGCGGCCAACGCTTGCGCGCGCTGGGCCAGCACTACATGGGCAATCAGCCGCTTGCTCGTCACCATGCCGAGCAGGTGCTGCAGCGCATGACCCACAGTGGCCACGTGAACCGCTTCGCCCATGGTGTTGGCGTGCAATACGACCAGAACGTCGCGTCCCTGACCGTCCTGGCGAGGATCCTGTGGCTACAGGGCTTTCCCGAGCGCGCCTGGCGCACGGCCAGCCAGGCACTGGAACTGGCGCTGCAGATCAATCACGGCACGTCGATCTGCTACACCCTGGCGTTGGCCGGCGTGGTAATCGCCCGCTACAACGGCGCCGAAGACGACGCACACGCGTTGCAAACGTTGCTGCTGGAGCAATCCCACAAGCATTCAGTGCAACTGTTCCAGACCTGGGCCGGGCATTACGCCGGCATCCTGGGTGACAACCATTTGCAGGGTCTGGGACTGATCGAGGATACCTTGATCACACTCGGCTCCCGTGAAGCCGACGCGGCCGCCGTCGAAAGGGCACGCAGTGGCGCAGCCGGCTGGTGCGCCGCGGAAATCCTGCGGGTGCGTGCCGAACAGTTGGCGCGTCAAGGTGATATGCGCGTCGCTGAAGCACTCTTGCTCCAGGCCCTTGGCCTGGCGCGCCAGCAAGGCGCGCTCGCCTGGGAGCTGCGATGTGCGCACTCCCTGGCACAACTGTGGCAACAACAAGGGCGCAGCCGGGCTGCCAGGGATTTGCTGAGCCCGATCCACGCGCACTTTACCGAAGGCTTCGCCACCCAGGACCTACTGCGCGTGCGCGGCCTGCTCGACCAGTTGCAGGACAAACGGCCGGCCTGAACACGCATCCAGGCAGTCGCCATAACCTTGCTGCAACCGCTGCACCTGGCCCGGATCACGCAATTGTGCCAAAGCATAGCTGCGCACGCAGTTGAGCAACCGGTAGCGCCGCGGGCCAAGCCCAGGCTCGATGACCAGCAGCGAGGTATTGACCAGACGCGCCAACAGATAAGACAGGTCGGCGTGCTCAAGCTCGGTACCGCGTACCATCTCACTCAACGTGGGCAAGGTCACCGCCATCTTGAACAAGCCCAACTGCAAGAACAGCCAGCACTGCGGCAGGCTCAGACGCGCGTAGCTCCAATCCAGGGCCGCGGTGATTGAGCGATGATGCTCCACCGCTGTGCGGCGACCGCGCGTCAGCCCCTGCAGGCCGCTGCGCAACTGCTGCTGCACTGCGCCGATGCCCAGCGCATCGACCTGGGCTGCCGCCAGTTCAAGGGCCAAGGGGATACCGTCCAGGCGTCGACAAATATCGCGCAACGGCGCCAGGTCCTGCGGTCGCAATACAAAATCCTGCTGGCTGGCGCGGGCGCGGGCGACAAACAGCTGCACTGCGGGCCACGCCATGGCCTGCTCGACACTGCGGCACGCAGACGGTGAAGGCAGTGCCAGCGCAGGTACACGCAACACCCACTCGCCGGGCGCCAGCAAGGGTTCGCGGCTGCTGATCAGGATACTCACCTCGGGCGCTCTTTCGCGCAGTGCGCGCACCAGCTTTCGACAGGCACCGAGCAACAGGTCGGCACCGTCGAGCACCAGTAGCAGCTGGCGTGAGGCCAACTGGCGAGACACCTCATCGAGGCTGTCAGTGGGCTTGAACTGCACGACCGTGGCAACGCTGGCAAGCAGTTCGCCAAGCGTTTGCACCTGGCTCAGGTCGAGCCACCACACCCCGTCGCGATAGCGTGGCAACACGCGCTCGGCCAGGACCAGGGCCAGCGTACTTTTGCCGACGCCGGCCACACCGGTGAGGGTCAGCAAGCGTTGCCCGGACAAGCGCCGCGCCAGCAGGCTCACCAGCTCTTCGCGACCGAACACCGGGCTGAGCCGGGCAGCCAGGTTATGCGCGGCCGGCAGCGTCGGCACAGTGGCTTGCACGGGGCCGACGAAGCAATAACCACGCTGGGGGTGATTGAGGATCAGGCGTTGTCCGTCCAGCGCCCGACGCAACGCGGCAATATGCACGCGCAGGTTATTGTCTTCGACGACGCTGTTGGGCCAGACCCGCTCGATCAAGGTGGCCTTGCTGATGAAGTGCCCCGGCGCCTCCAGCAGTACCGCAAGAATATCCAACGCACGCCCACCCAACGGCACCGGCCAGCCAGACTTGCTGACCAGGCGCTGTTGCCGATGAAAGGTGTAGGGGCCGAAGCTCAGCGTCGCAGAATCTTGCATGTCCGTAACTGCGCTGAAACACCCGTGCTTGAGTGCCTGCGCATCCTTTTCCATGGGCTCGGCCCTATCTTGCCAGCTAGCGATGACAGGACAATGCTGGCACGGGGAGCGATACGGACAATCGAGTGCCTCAGACGGACATTGTGTCGTTAACTGAACTGTTGTCGGTATTGGGTCGGGTTCAGGCCCAGTTTTTCACTGAACAGAAAGCGCATATGCCGCACGCTGCCGAAGCCTGCGTGAAACGCCACGGTCTTGAGCGGCAGGTCGGTGGTTTCCAGCAGTTGCCGGGCACGGTCGATGCGCGCGCCCTGCAAGAACGCCATCGGCGTCATCTGCACGTCCTTGGCGAACAGCCGCGCAAAATGGCGTGCACTCATGCCGGCCAGTTCGGCCATGGACTCGATGGTAAACGGCTGCTCAAGATGGGCCAGCACGTGGTTCTGCACGCGGGTGATCGCGGTTTCCTGGGGCGCTACCGCAGCCGTCATGGGGCTGAACTGGGCCTGGCCACCCTGGCGCTTCATCACCACCAGCAAGACTTTGGCCACATCCACCGCCACTTGCTTGCCATGGTCCTGGGCAACCACCGACAGGGCCAGGTCGATACCTGCAGTGACGCCGCCGGAGGTAATCAGGCGCCCGTCCTGCAAGTAGATGCGGTCTGTCTCGACGATGGCCTTGGGAAAAGCCTTGATCAAGCGCTCGGTGTAGTGCCAGTGGGTCGTCACGCGGTGCGCGTCGAGCAAACCTGCATGACCGAGCACAAAGGCCCCGGTGCAGATTGAGCCGAAGCGCCGGGCACGCGGCGCGGCGGCCTTCAGCCAGGGCAGCAACGCGGGATGGCATTCGTTATAGGCACCTGGGCCACCCGGCACCAGCAGCAGGTCATAAGCCGCCTGGGCCTGTTCCAACAGTAGATCGGTCTGGACCACCACACCATTGGATGCCCGCAACGGACCAGGCTCCGTGCCAATGGTCAGGATCTGGTAGTGATCGGCCGCCGGCAGGTAGCGGTTGGCAATCGAAAACACTTCAAGCGGCCCGGCCATGTCGAGCAGCAGGAAGTCCGGAAACAGCGCCATGGCCACGGTTTTCATAAGCGGGAAATGTCCATCGAGAAGAAGTGCGACGGGCATTATGGCACGACTTTTACTGTCAACTTGAGGTTGACAGTCATTCTATTTTGATCTTCTTAATCAATCAATCGTTAACCATTAACCTTCTTCTCAACGCAAGCGCCCTGCATCTCGCAGCCTGCGCTCACTTGAGGACTGGACCATGCTGACCCTTCGCAAAGCTTCCGAACGCGGCGCCGCCAATCACGGTTGGTTGAAGTCGTTCCACACCTTCTCTTTCGCCAACTACTGGAACCCCAAGGAGCAGGGATTTTCCGACCTGCTGGTGATCAATGATGACCGTGTCGCCGCGGGTAAAGGCTTCGGCCAGCACCCCCACCGCGACATGGAGATCTTCTCCTATGTGCTTGAAGGCGCACTGGAACACAAGGACACCCTGGGCACCGGTTCGGTGATTCGCCCCGGCGATGTGCAACTGATGAGCGCCGGCAGCGGCGTGGCCCACAGCGAGTTCAACCACAGCCAGCGCCTTGGTGTGCATTTCCTGCAAATCTGGATCGTGCCCAACGAAGCCGGCGCCAAGCCACGCTATCAGCAGGAGCACTTCAGTGAAGCGCAAAAACGTGGGCGCTTGCAGTTGATCATCTCGCCGGACGGCGCCAACGGTTCGCTGAAAGTGCGCCAGGACGCACGGGTGTATGCCGGGCTGTTCGACGCTGACGAAAGCACCCGCCTGGAGCTGGCACCGGATCGCTACGCCTACGTCCATGTGGCACGCGGCAGCGTTGAACTCAATGGCCAGCGCTTGCAGGAAGGCGACGGTGTGCGAGTGCGCGACGAGCGCCAGATCCGCCTGAGCCATGGTGAAGACGCCGAGGTGCTGGTGTTTGACCTGCGCCCCAACGAAGTGCCGCAGATGCCATGACGGTCACGGTGATGGGCCCGTAAACGGGACCATCGCTGGCGTCGATAGTCACCATCAGCGCAATGAAGTTCTCTTAAAACATGCAGCGCGTAACATCAAACCCATGCCAAACGGCACCCAACTAAAGCACTCGGAGCACACCATCATGAAACGCCAAATCCTGCTTAGCCTCGCTTTCTCGGTACTCGCTGCAAACGCTTTTGCCCACCCGGTAGTCGCTGAAGGCGGTGCCGACCGGCTGATGGAAACGCGTGTCGCCGAAGGTGGCGCGGATCGCTTGCAGGAACGTGGCCTGGCTGAAGGCGGTGCTGACCGCTTGCAGGAACGTGGCCTGGCCGAAGGTGGTGCCGACCGCTTGCAGGAACGTGGCCTGGCTGAAGGCGGTGCCGAGCGTCTGCTGAGCTCCCACGTATAATCCCGCGCTGTTTGCGGGAGCCCCCAAACCGGCCTGATCAGCCGGTTTTTTTTCGTCTGCGATTTGCTCGGCTGTCAGGCAGTCTTCGAGGAACGTCCTAATTCCATCACCCTCTGTAGGAGCGAGCTTGCTCGCGAAAAACTCACAAGCGCCGCGCTCATCAGCCAGCACGCTTTATCGTTGACGTTTTTCGCGAGCAAGCTCGCTCCTACAGGCATTAGGGCAAGTCCTCTGCCACATTTGGGTCAGCCCTGGACGATCAGGAATTTCTTGCGATACGCCGCCGGCAACATACCCACCCGCTGCTGAAACAGGCGCCGAAACGAATTGCTGTCTTCATAGCCAACGGCATAGGTAATGCTGTCGAGCGTCATGCGCGTTGACTCAAGCATTTGCTTGGCCCGCTCCAGACGCAGGGTTTGCAGGTAGCCGATTGGCGTATGACCGGTGGCGTCCTTGAAGCGGCGCTTGAAATTACGCACGCCAAAGCCGAAGCGCCGGGCCACCTCGTCGATCACCAATGACTCAGTAAAGTGCTGCTCCAACCAGTGCTGTACGCGCAGAATCTCGCTATCCCCATGGCTTTTGGGCAACGACCACATGGCATACACCGACTGCTCGGTGCGCCCGGTATCGATCAGCAAATATTTGCCGCAGGTATAAGCCAGTTCCGCAGAGCCGAAGCGACGGATCAGGTGCAGCATCAAATCCATCGCCGCCGTGGCGCCACCGCAGGTGATCAAGCGGTTTTCTTCGCAGAGGATCTGCCCCTCATCCAGGCAGACCTGGGCATAGCGACGACGGAAGAACTCGGTAAACGCCCAATGGGTGGTGGCGCGCAAGCCCTGCAACAGGCCCGTCTCGGCCAAGAGAAACGCGGCCGTGCACATCGAGGCCAGCACTGCGCCACGACCATGCTGCTCACGCAACCAGGGGCCGTAAGCGGCAAACGTCGGCAAGACTTCCTTGAGGGTAAACAGAAAGCCTGGGATCAATACCAGGTCGGTCCGGGCCACCTGCGCCACGCTGCAATCCACCTCCAGGCGCTGGCCCCCCCATGTCACCACCGCCTGCCCATCCAGGGAAGCCAGCACCACCTCAAAGCACGGGCTATCCGCGAACAGGTTGGCCGCACTGAGTACTTCCATGGCAAGGGTGGCATTAGCAGCGGAACATCGGTCAGCCAGAAGCAAGGTAATGTGCATTTAAAAAACCAGTTTGCGTTTTTCGCATGAAATAAGTCATTTGCGCACCTACCTTATCCGATTCCTCGCCTTTACAGTGCGGTCATTGTTCAACTGTCTGGCGTCTTTTCATGAATCTCTGGTTTCGATTACTGCACATGCTGTTGCGTCGCCCCTGGCGCAAACCGGTCCACGGCCTGGCCACTACGGTGGTGCGCATGAGGGTTTGGCCGTTGGACCTGGATCTGAACCGGCATGTCACCAATGGTCGCTATTTCACCCTGGCGGATGTGGCGCGCATGGATTTTGTGTTGCGCACGGGTGCCTTTCGCGTGGCGCTGCGCCACAAGGCAGTGCCGATCGTGGGCGATACCTGGGGCAAGTTTCGTCGCGAGTTGAAACTGTTCGAGGTATTTGAAGTGCACACCCGAATGCTCGGCTGGGACCACAAGTGGAGCCTGATGGAGCACCGCTTCGTCAGCCATGGCCGAGTGATCGGCGTGGTGGTGATCCGTGGAGTGTTCCGCGGCGCCAAGGGCAACGTGCCGCCGTCGGATTTCGTGCGCGAACTGGGTCTGGAAGAAACTTCGCCGCCTATGCCCCAATGGCTGAGTGACTGGGCGCGCAGTTGCGATCAGATGAGTGCGCAATTACGGGAACAAGAGCAAGCGTGAAAGCTGTTTAGCCCACAGGGGGTAATTCGACCGCGTGTCGCGATTAGTCACACTCCATTCTCTGCCGGAGGGGAACCCTGGTGCCCCTTTCCTTCACCCAACACGGCGTCTGAAGTTCAAACGCACACCTTAGGAAACTTGCCTATTTGCTATTCGACTTACAGGTCCGCCATCCATGCTCAACCCGACCACACACGCCGAATCACACTGGTACAACAGACCCTTCCATACCCCCAAGCCTGGTAGGCCGCTCCAGTCACCCCCCATCGAACCGGCAACCATCTCCCCTGCCGTCGACTCCGAGAAGCGTGCCACTGCGCCGAAAACCTTTAAGCAAGGGTTCGGCGACAGGCATGACCTGCAGATGCTGGCAACGAAACTTGCAGCCATCGCGCCACAATTGGACGTAAACACCACACCTCAAGCAATACTTGTCGCTTTAAGAGCACCACTGGATATTCATCCTGACTCATCGTTTCCTATGCACCCCGGTGAAGGCGCGACGCTGGAGAGCTTTATCAGGGCCAAGGGTTGGTCGATACCGACCACCAAGCTTTCGCTGATTGAGCTGATAAATACGGTAAAACAGCAAACCCTGGCGCAACCACTGGGGGATTTTGGTGGAGCGTTGTCATGGTCAACTCCCCTGAGCCAGGCGGAACAGAGTCGACTGCGCATTATCTCCATGAGGTCAGATTACCAGAACGCCCTGGAGGCTTTGCTGGCCGAGCACCCACTGCCCACTGAGGTACACAGTGATCCCGCCCAGGCGCTGGAGGCCTTGCTTAACGGTGCCGCTGGGCAAACGCTGGGCAAATACCTGCAGGAGCAGTCCGGCGGTATTGCCACGGCCAACAGTGCCACGGACTACCTGATGGCCGCCATTAACCTGCAATTGGACCCAGAATCCATCACCGCACCTCACCGCCATAAAGTGGCGGGATTCGATCTGGCACACGAGAACCACTGGGGTAAACCTGCTTCCTCGGTCCTGGATGCATTGAGCAAGTACCTGATCGACAGCGCCAGGATCAGCCCTGCGCTGTCCAAAGTCGGCGCGTATGCATTACTGGCCAGGAAAGCGCCTGTCTATCTGATCAAGGACATCCCAGCCACTGTAAGGCCTGGCAGCCCCGCCTGGCTGAACCTGGTGATTGCTGCGGCAGCCATTGAGGCCGGTACGCCGGGAAAAGTCCCGAACATGACCTACGTCCAGGTGATGCAGGAAGGTGAACGTGCCAGGCTGGCGCAACCTGAGGCGGCTGAGCGAGCGCGCACGGCCGCACTGGTAGATTGGGGGGTTTGCCATAACGTCATTGCACGCAAGGACGACACGCAATACAGCCTGCAGGAACTGGAAAGCCTGAAAACCACCTTCACACAACGGCAGCAGGACATGCTCGCCGCGTCCCGAGCACTGGATATGGAACTCCCTACTCGCGAAAAAATGGCCATGGCCGTGCTGGTAGAACGATATGGCGATCTGGGCGATCTGTTCAGACAAAAGCTGATAAAGACCACCAACACGCCGCGCACAGGGCAGAACAAGGCTCATACATGGCTCTATGGCCGTCACTCGATGCTGGACATCGCAATGATGGATCTGAGATTGCCCTACCTGTTTGAATCGGCGGACAAACGTGTACCGATAAAAGACCTGAACGCCCGCTACCGGTTTGATGTGAGCGGCAACTTCGAAAAGCGCTTTGAGGAAACGATCAAGCAGAAAAAAGTCGCCCTTGGCACGACCGTCAAACACCTGATCGCTCAATTGCCCCTGGAAGACCGCAAGAACTTCGAGTACGGCAAAATTACGTATTATCGAAACTCCTCCACTGAGTTGGGCTTCTGGAGCAAGTCCAACCCCGTCTATGAAAAAAACCTGCTGGTAAAAATTGAACGTAACGGCCAAACCACTGGCTACTGTATTGACCTTACCCAAGGCGCAATCGTGCCCGTTGAAAGGTGGGCGGTTAAAGAGCGCGAGTCCAGGGATGCTGGAAATGTGGAGCTCAAGACCAACGTGTTCGTACCCACGAGCGTCAGTGCCAGCCACGCAAGCGAACGCACGACTGGCGCAGCTATGGATAGTTTTGCCACCACGCGTACTCAACACATCGCCGATGCCTTCGTCGAGCATTTCAATCTCGACGACCCGGACATAGAGAAATACGCCAGAGGCCAAACAACCCAGGACCTGGCCAATGAGAAAGCCAATCAGGTGAACGATTTCTTCATGAACTTGATTCCTTTCCGCTCGGCAATTGAAAACTTTAAAAAAGGCAACACGCTTGAGGGTGGGTTTGACTTGGCCCTGGATGTATTCGGCTTTCTGACAGCCGGCGCAGCTACCATCGGCAAACTGACCAACGTTGCTGCAAGCGCCGCATCCCTTGTGACCAAAGTCGCACGGACCGGCAAAGTCATCGGCATGGTCACATTGAGCAACTTCAACCCTTTGGACGGGTTGGCTGACCTGGCCGTTGGCGGTGCAAACCTGATCAGTAAAGGACTGACTAGGACCACGGCGTGGCTTGCCAACATACGTGCCACGGATAAAAGCCATGATTGGTTGAAAACTATCAGCCAGGAACATGGCAGCGCTTTGCTGGGTTCGGTCAAAGCCAGCGGGCGCACCCTTGAAAGTGTGGCGGTATACAAAAACAATCAGTGGCATCACTACGACCCCATCACCCGCCAGCCCTATGGCGCACCGATCAAGGACTTCACCCCTAAGCTGCTGGCAACCCAGGGTGAGATCAACGGCACCTTCGACGAGTGGATCACGAGCTGGTTCAACCCGACAAAACCCATACCGGAAGCCTTCAACGATGCCGTTGCCGACGCCAGGTCAACCGCCGCAGGTGGGGCTGCGTTCCATCAGGGGTACAGTACGGTCGACCCGACCAGCCTTGCTGGTTATTCCGCGGATCTGGGGGTCACACAATTGAAAAAACTGGCCACCGATTCCACGGCTTCACCCAGCGTACTGGGCAGCTTGTCCAGGCGCATTGACGAACTGGAGGCGCTGCCAGGCAGAGTCAAAGCACTCTACGAAACGCTCATTCCGCCCAGGAATTTATCGCCCGGCAACCTCCCAACCGCCCAACAAATGCAGTTTGAAGAGGCGCTCGCCAGGGGCAACCCAGCGGGGATCGAGGGTTTCTCACCGACGATGAAAAAGCATCAATTGCGCGAGTTGATATTGACCCCTGGGCTAACCCCTGCAGAAGTCGGGGCGCTGTTCAAGCACCTGCAAAATCAGACGATTGAGACCAGCCTTGCGTTCAGCAAAAAATTCAGTGACGACATGACCGCTGCCGGCGCAACAGTCGTCTCCATGCCGCAAGGCTATTACCTGAGTCAGGTCAACCTGCCATCCGATGGCGATTGTGCCGCGCTGTCCAATGCCATGGCATTGGCTATTCTCGATGACAAGCAAGACACGCTGATCAAAAACTTCTTCATCAGTATGGCGCACCCCAAGCACCCCAACACGGAAGCATTCCGCAACAGCCTGGAGAGGTATCAAAACACGCTCAGAGACGACTTTCATTCCGGGCAACTGACCCACAACGCCACGCACGAGATGATCATCGCGGACTTGGCAAAGGCCACCACGTCCAAAGCCTTGCTCATCAGCAATCCAAAGCACGGCGTCACGGCCGGAGTGAAAGTCGTGGATGGCCAAAAAACCTGGTTCTTTTACGATCCCAACCTCGGGCTCGCCAAATTCCCCAATGAGGCGTCTATGCGCAGCGGCATGGAACGCGCGCTCAATAGTGGGCAGACCAGCCATTTGTTCCAGCCGCTCAAAAGGGCTGATGGTTACACCGTGTCCAACTTCGACGAGTTGCACCTGATCTACAAGACGGGTAGTCCGCTGAGTGTCAGCGGCCTGTACAGCGCGGAGATAAAGCTGGAACAGGACGCTGCCATTAGCGTTTAAACCTTGGGCGTGACCTTCAAATGCCGCGCGTACCAAGGCCGCCGCGGTACGCGTTTGAACAAGCCCTTGAGCAGGTCCTCATCGGCGCCGAAGGTAATACGCAGGGCCAGTTTCATGATTTCCGGGTCCATTTCCATCGAGCGCCCCTGCTGCAAGCCCGGCGTGGTGCTGCAACCGTGGGTGTCCGGCCCCAGCCAGGGGTCGCCCACTTCAACCCAGCGGCCCGGCGCAAACCAGGCCACACCGTTGACTTCAAGGCGACGTACTTCGCCCGGATTGAAGCGCTCGTGGGCGCGGAACCAGTCTTCGATGCGGTCATCGATCCAGCCGTGGAAGTGCCAGAACACCGGATTGACGTGGGATGAAAACGGATCGCCAAGGAAGTCATTCTCCGGCGCATACCAGCGTGCCGAGAAGTCTGCAGGGTCGCGGGCGAACGGCACCGGTGCGCCGTTGGACGGGTCACGGGGCACCGAGGCCCAGCGCATGTGCAGCCAGTCGTGCAGGCCCAGTTCCATCTCCGAGCCCAACTGGCCCAGGGTCATCCTGGCCAGGTAGCGCGGGTCGCGGTATTGGGATTCCCAGACCTGGAAATTGCTGTGGTAGGTCTCGGCCGCCTTGATATCGCTGACCCACTGGGTGTAGTCGGCGTCATCCGGCGCCGACCAACAGGGCGGCAGCGCGAAGCCGTCGTGGTTGTCGAAGTAGCGCACAAAGCCCAGGCGATCACGCTCCAGCGCCGGTTGCGGCGCGGGGAATTGCGGCCACGACGGCAGGTCTTGCATGGAGCGCGCAGTACCGAGCATATGCCGGTGCATGAAGAAGAAGTCGATGCCCGAGCCATTGCGATCCTTGCGTTTGCCGCGGGCATCGCGCTCCTGGCCACGGGGCCCCGGTTGCCAACCGATGCCGCGCAGGGCCTCGCGTTTTTCGTCGGAGAGCTTGTGCCACTGATCACGCGTGGCGTGCCACAGTTGGTGAAACAGGCGGTGTTCGGGAGAAACCAGCCAGGCCAGCAGGGTGGGATTCAGACCGATGCGTTGCCGCGCCTCGGGGAACAGCTGTTTGTGCGCAATGAAACGATTGTCGCGCTCGGTCAACGCCAGCGGCCGCTCGAGGTCGAGGATTTGCCCGCTGAGCGTGGCGCTGCCGGCATTGCCGAAGTCGGCCCAGACTTCATCCAGGGTCATCTTGAACTCATAGGCCGGCACACCGCCGACTGAGTCGCGGTCGATCAACCGCCAATAGAGCACGGTGCCCTCGCCCGTCAGCAGGTCGCCCAAGACGCGATAGCGTGGCTCGCCGTCGGCGCGCAGGTTCTCGGCGGTGTCCAGGTAACCCCGCAGCCCACGGCCACGAGGGGCGATGTCGAGCAGCAGCTCCAGTCCGTGCAACGGCAAACCCGCAAGGCCTGCATCGCGCCCTGCCAGGCGCAGGCTCCAGACGCCGCGCAGGGTGTTCGCCAGGTGCTGGCCCTGAGTGTCGGCCAGGTCCACCGTGGCTTCGCCGGGGGTGATGGGGAATTCTTCTTCCCGCGTCAGCTCGCGATGGGCATAAAAGGCCGCCGGCACGGCCGCGCCGGTCAGCGCCAGGCCTGCGATGAACCCACGTCGAGAGATTGTCATTGGCTACCTTAGGAAACGGCTTGATCAGAGCTAGAACGTTTGCAGCCCGCTGAAATTTACCGTCGCGCCAGCGCCGCCTAAATTTCCCCCGCCAGCGCTCGTTCTTCCCTGATAGCAAAGGCCGCAACTGACTGAGATGGCAATGACAAAATCACGTTCGAAAAAGGCGTTGTATATCGGCCTGCCGTTGGCCCTGGCTATCGGCGCCGGGGTCGGTTTTCTGGTCTGGGACCAATGGTTCAAGGGCAACGCCGGCTACCCGCTGGAGGTGATCAAGCAGGCCAATGAAATGCAGGATCGCCTGTTGTCGTTCGACAGCCACATCACCCTGCCCCTGGATTTCGGTACGGCAGGCAATGAGGCCGACAAGGATGGCAGCGGCCAGTTCGACCTGGCCAAGGCAGCGCGGGGCCGATTGTCGGGTGCCGCACTGACGATCTTCGGCTGGCCGGAGATCTGGAACGGCGACAACGCCCCGCACAAGCCCACCGACGGTTTTGTCGAAGAGGCCCGCCACGAGCAGGAGGTGCGCTACAAGATCATCTCCGGCATGGTGCGCGACTTTCCCAACCAGGTGGGCATCGCCTACACCCCCGACGATATGCGGCGCCTGCACGGCGAAGGCAAGTTCGCGATCTTTATCAGCATGCTCAACGCCTACCCGCTGGGCAACGACCTCAACCAGCTGGACCTGTGGGCCGCACGCGGTATGCGCATGTTCGGGTTCAGCTACATCGGCAACAACGCCTGGTCCGACTCTTCGCGCCCGCTGCCGTTTTTCAATGACTCGCCCGACGCCCTTGAAGGCCTGTCGCCGATCGGCCGGCAGGCGGTGCATCGCCTGAATGACCTGGGCGTGATCATCGATGTGTCGCAGATGTCGACCAAGGCCCTGGAACAAGTCGCGCAGTTGAGCCGCACGCCGATGGTGGCATCCCACTCGGCGCCTCGGGCGTCGGTGGATATCCCGCGCAACCTCAGCGACAAAGAACTGCAACTGATCAAGAACAGCGGCGGCGTGGTGCAGGTGGTGGGCTTCCCCGCGTACCTGCGCCCCTTGAGCCAACCGACCCAGGACAAGCTCAACACCCTGCGCGCACGCTTCGACCTGCCACCACTGCCCAACCTGGCCATGGCCTTGATGCCCGGCGATGCAATCATTGCCGCCTGGCCCGAGCAACGCTTCGGCGAGTATGCCGGCGCGCTGTACGCCATCCTTGAAGAAGAACCCAAGGCCACCCTCAAGGACCTGGGAGACGCCATCGACTACACCGTGCGCAAGATCGGCATCGATCACGTCGGCATCGCCTCGGACTTCAACGACGGCGGCGGCCTGCAGGGCTGGGAGAACGTCGGCGAAGTACGCAACGTCACCGCCGAATTGATCCAGCGCGGCTACTCCGAAGCCGATATTGCCAAACTGTGGGGCGGCAACTTCCTGCGGGTGTGGGACCAGGTACAAAAAGCCGCCAAACCATTGGCCAATCGCTAACTACCACGAAGTAAGTCCATGACCGACCGCCGTACATTTCTCAAGCAGGCCGGCGTCTTTGCCGCGAGCCTGCCACTGGGCGCCGCACTGCTCCCCGAGGCACTGGCAGCCACTGCAAACAACCCATGGACGGGACTCAAACAGCTGTTCAACCAGGACCCGGACTACCTGCACTTTTCCAACTTTCTGGTGGCTTCGCACCCCAAGCCGGTGCGCGAAGCCATTGAACGCTACCGCCAGCAGATCGACCGCAACCCCGGGCTGGCCATGGACTGGGACCTGCAGGAGACCTGGAAGCGCGAAGGCCAGGTACGCGAGTGGGCCGGCCGCTATTTGAAGGCCAAACCTGCACAGATCGCCCTCACCGGTAGCACGTCCGAAGGGCTGGCGATGATTTACGGCGGGATCAAGGTGCGCGCCGACCAGGAAATCCTCACCACCGTGCACGAGCACTATGCCACCGAGTTCAGCCTGGATTTCAGAGTGCGCAAAGAGCAGACCCAGGTTCGTAAAATACGCCTGTTCGAAAACGCCAATCAGGTATCGGCCGATGAGGTGCTGAGCAATATCCAGCGCAATATCCGCCCCAACACTCGCGTACTGGGCATGACGTGGGTGCAGTCGGGCAGCGGCGTGAAATTGCCCATCGGCGAGATCGGCAAGCTGGTGGACGAACACAACCGCAACCGCGACGAGCCGGACCGCATTCTCTATGTGGTCGACGGCGTGCACGGCTTCGGCGTCGAGAACCTCGACTTCCCGGACATGCACTGCGACTTCTTTATATCAGGCACCCACAAGTGGATGTTCGGCCCGCGCGGCACCGGCCTGGTGTGCGCCCGCGAAACCGAAAACAAATACGTCACACCGATGATACCGACCTTCTCGGAAGACAAGGACTTCGCCACGACCATGACACCCGGCGGCTACCACGCCTTCGAACATCGCTGGGCCGCCGACGAAGCCTTCAAGTTGCACCTGCAGTTGGGCAAGGCGCCGGTACAGGCACGCATCCATGCGCTCAATACCGAACTGAAAGACCAGTTGCTGGCTCACTCGCAGATCGAACTGGTCACACCACGCAGCCCCGAGCTGTCGGCGGGCTTCACCTTCTTTCGGGTCAAGGGCCAAAACAGCGATGCAGTCGCGGCCCACCTGATGAAAAACCGCGTGGTGGTGGACGCGGTAGACCGTGACGTCGGCCCGGTGATTCGTACCTCGCCCGGCCTGCTCAACAACTCGGCCGAGATCCAGCGCTTCATGACCTTGCTGAGCCAGCGGTTATGACCTTTTTTCCTTTGAACGAGATGCCCACATGACTCCATCCCGACTCAAACCCCTGACCGCCCTGGCGCTCACCGCCCTGTGTGGGGCCCTGCTGCCCAACCTGGCCCAGGCGGCCGCCCCGCAGCCGGGCAAGGTCTTCAAGGACTGCAAGGACTGCCCCGAGATGGTGGTGCTGCCCGCCGGCACCTTCACCATGGGCACCCCGGACGATGAAGTGGGGCGCGAGCCAGACGAAGGCCCGATGCATGAAGTGACCTTCGCCAAACCGTTCGCCATGAGCCGTTTCCACATCACCGCCGGCGAATGGGACAGTTACGTGCGCCAGACCGGCGTGAAAATCGCCAACGGCGACGACCGCCCCGGCCGCGAATGCATCGCCAGCAAGCCACGCTACCCCCAAGGCCCACGCCAGCCGGCAGTGTGCATGGACATGGACGACATCAAGCAATACGTGAGTTGGTTGTCGAAGAAGACCGGGCACACGTACCACATGGTCAGCGAAGCCCAGCGTGAATACGCCGCGCGCGCCGGCACCACCGGACCGTTCCCCTTCCCGTTCGACGAGGGCAAGGGCTACAGCATCGCCAGGCACGCCAACACCTACGGCCCGGCGGACGGCTATAGCTATTCGTCGCCGGTCGGCAGCTACCCGCCGAATGCGTTCGGGATGTATGACATGCACGGCAATGTGTATGAGCGGGTAGCCGATTGCGAGCACCCGAACTACGTCGGCGCACCGACTGATGGCAGTGCGTGGGTGGAGCCGAACTGTGAGGCTTATCAGATTCGCGGCAATGACTGGGGCGAGGCGCCGGTGTTTTCACGTTCGGGCAACCGCAACAACATCTATCCGCAGACGCGCGGGGACTGGATTGGGTTTCGGGTCGTGCGCGAGCTCTAAATTGTGGGAGGGGGCTTGCTCCCGATAGCGGTGTGTCAGTCACCCATGCATTGACTGACATGCCCTCATCGGGAGCAAGCCCCCTCCCACATTTAGACCCCATGCATCAGCAAGATTGTGCTCAGCCTTGTTTGGCCAACAGCTCCAAGCCCTCGTGCAGCGCCGGGAACAGGCTGTTATTGAAGTTGTTCCAGCGCAGTTCGAGGATGGTGTCCTCGGGCGAAATCTCCGTCTTGAGCACGTCGTGGAACACTTCACCGGAGTCGATACCGTTATCCACGTAGTGGAACGATGCACCGGTCAGGTACAGCGGCTCGCACGGCTGGGTCTGCCTGGTCGCCCAATCTACAACCGCTTGCCCACGCGCACCGTACAACGCATTCCAGGTGGCATAGGCCCCACGGCGCTCGTAAGGCGATTCGATGCGGGTGATGCCCGGATGAATGTTCATGATGCGACGGGCAAACGGCGCCCCCGGACGCACCAGTTCATCGAGGATCACCAGCAAACCGTCAAGCACCACGATGTCAGCCTTCAACTCCACCAGGGTGTCATGCAGGCGCCGCTCGAAATCCTGCTTGCCGGCGATATGTTCGGCGCTGCCCCGTGGCAGCCGGCGATAGGTGGACGGCACGCTCAGCAGCAGGTCATTGACCAACTTGCCCTGCACGCGCAAATCCGCCGGGTACAACCACTGGCGGCCCGGCTTGCAGGAGAAGCCATAGTCCGCGACCAACTGCTGGTCACGCGGGTTTTGCTCATCGTCGTCATACACCACGCCCACCAGGTTGTAGACCTCGCCCAGCGGCGTGTCGTTGAGCGAGCCCACCAGAAACTCCAGCACCGACTTCATGTAGCGCTCGTGGTCCTTGTAGGTCACCGGCTGCCCGGCCTTGTCGGCAGCGGCATTTCTCAGGGACCAGACATACACCAGGTTCTTTTTCGTCATTTGTTTCGCTCTCGCTGAAAGGGCCACGCACAGCGTCGATACGCGTGCGCCTACACAACAAGAACGAACCAGGCCCCAGGCAATTTATCGCTGACTGCCACCGCCTGGCGCACCGAGCTAAATAGTCACGCCGACGCTTCGTTTGTCATGGGTAAGGGTCTGTGTGCCCAGCCCCCTCTTTTTCATTTCCCGGGAAGTATTTATGACCGACCCCAAGCGCGGCGCCTTCAAAGGTTTGCTCGCATTGCTCCGGCCCTTTCGCACCATTGTGACGGTCTCCGTCGCCCTCGGTATGGTCGGCGGCCTGGCCATCACATTGCTGTTGGCAACCATCAACAATGCTCTGCATTCCGAGGGCGGCATGACACAGGGTGTGGTCCTGACCTTTGCCGCCTTGTGCGTGGTGGCGCTTATCAGTTCGATCATTTCCGACATCGGCACCAACTATGTCGGGCAACGGATCATTGCCGCCCTGCGCAAGGATCTGGGTGAAAAGGTGCTGTCAGCCCCGATCGGGCAGATCGAGCAGTATCGCTCCCACCGCCTGATCCCGGTGCTGACCCACGATGTGGACACCATCAGCGATTTTTCCTTTGCCTTCACTCCCCTGGCCATCGCCGCCACCGTTACCCTGGGTTGCCTGGGTTATCTGGCTTACCTGTCGGTGCCGATGTTTCTGATGATGGTGGTCGCGATCATTGTCGGTAGCGCCGTGCAGTTCATTGCCGGCGGCAAAGGCATTCAGGGCTTCGACCTGGCCCGCAGCCACGAGGATGAATTGCAGCGCTATTACAATGCGATTGCCTCCGGCGCGAAGGAATTGCGCATGCACCGCCCGCGGCGGTTTCGCATGAACACCCATCGCATCCAGGAAACCGCTGACCGCATCAGCGACATCCAGGTGCGCTCGGTCAATATTTATATTCTGGCCAAGACCTTTGGCTCAATGTTGTTCTTCGTGGTCATCGGCCTGGCCCTGGCGATGCAGGCGTACAACCCCAACCCCGACCCTACGGTGATTACTGGCTTCGTGCTGGTGCTGTTGTACATGAAGGGGCCGCTGGAGCACCTGCTGGGTTACTTGCCGGTCGTGGGCAAGGCCAAGATTGCCTTTGGGCGCATCAGCGAACTGTCGGAGCGTTTTTCTTCGCCCGAGCCCCACTTGTTGATGGACGACAGTGAAGCGCCGAAGCCTCTGGTCAACAGCCTTGAACTGCGTGGCGTCAGCTACAGCCCACCAGCGGTAGAAGGCAGCCAGCCGTTCCATCTGGGGCCGATCAACCTCAGCATCAAGCAAGGCGATATCGTATTTATCGTCGGCGAAAACGGTAGCGGCAAGACCACCTTGATCAAGCTGCTGCTGGGCCTGTATCCGCCTCAGGCCGGCGAGATTGTGCTCAACGGCACAGCGGTGACCGACCCTGAACGCGACGATTATCGGCAGTTGTTCACTACGGTGTTTTCTGACTACTACCTGTTCGACGATTTGGTACAAGGCAGCGCCGCCCAGTCCCTGGACAGCGCGACCAAATACCTGGAACGCCTGGAAATCGCGCACAAGGTCAGCGTCAAGGATGGCGTATTCAGCACCACCGACCTGTCCACCGGCCAACGCAAACGCCTGGCCCTGGTCAATGCCTGGCTGGAGGAGCGCCCGGTACTGGTGTTCGACGAATGGGCTGCCGACCAGGACCCGGCCTTTCGCCGCATCTTCTACACCGAGCTACTGCCGGACCTCAAACGCCTGGGCAAGACCATCATCGTGATCAGCCATGACGACCGTTATTTCGACATTGCCGACCAATTGGTGCGTCTGCGCGCCGGCCAGGTGGTGCATGAAATGGAGCCTGCATGATGCATCGGAATATTTTTTCCGGTTTTGCGAAGTAGGAACGTCTCACTAGTGGTAATGAGAACCAGCCTCAATAAATACTTGTAATTGCCCACTTAAAACACAGAAGAGAAAGCATCCATGCCAGCACGACTCGGTCTCAGCCCCCTGAGCAAAGCGCTATCCATGCGCCGGGCCCTGAACATCAACCTCTTGCCGAGTGCCCTGGCGCTGGCTGTGTCGATGCCAATTGCAGGTTATGTGCAAGCCCAGGAGATCGAGCTGAATATTCCTGCACAGTCGCTGGGGAGCGCACTGCAGGAATTTGGCCGCCAGACCAATGTGCAAGTGCTGTACAGCCCGGGCGATGTACAGGGCAAGAACAGCCGCGCCGTCAAGGGCAAGATGCAGCCGCAGCAGGCCATTGACGCATTGCTGGCTGGCAGCCAGACCACCTATAGCCTCAATGGCAATACCTTGACCGTTGCCGCCGCCAGCAGCGGTGGCGGGCTGGAGCTGAGCCCGACTGAGGTGACCGCCAACTACTTGGGCAACATCACCGAAGGTTCCGGCTCCTACACGCCGGGCACCATTGCCACGGCTACGCGCCTGACCCTGACGCCCCGGCAAACGCCGCAGTCGATCACCGTAGTCACCCGCCAGCACATCGAGGACTTCGGCCTCAACAACATGGATGACGTGATGCGCCACACCCCGGGCATCACCGTGTCAGCCTATGACTCCGACCGCACCAACTACTACTCTCGTGGTTTTTCGGTCAACAGTTTCCAGTACGACGGTATCCCGTCCACCGTGCGCAACGTTGGTTATTCGGCGGGCAACACCCTCAGCGACATGGCGATCTATGATCGTGTCGAGATCCTCAAGGGGGCCACCGGCCTGCTCAATGGCGCGGGCTCATTGGGCGCTACCATCAACCTGATCCGCAAGAAACCTACCTCGGATTTCAAGGGCCACGTCCAACTGGGCGCGGGCTCCTGGGACAACTACCGCAGCGAAGTGGATGTCAGCGGCCCGTTGACCGACAGCGGCAATGTCCGTGGGCGTGCGGTAGCGGCGTACCAGGACAAAAAGTCCTTCATGGACCACTACTCGCGCAAGACCGAAACCTACTACGGCATCACCGAATTCGACCTCTCCCCGGACACCATGCTGACGGTGGGCTTCGATTACCAGGACAACATTCCGCAGGGGTCAAGCTGGTCCGGGTCCTTCCCGCTGGTCAACTCCAACGGCAGCATCAACAAGATGCCCCGCTCGTATAACAACGGCACCACCTGGAGTTCCTGGGAGCAGAACACCCGCACCGCCTTCGCCATGCTCGAACATGACATGGGTGACGGCTGGGTCACCAAATTCCAGCTAGACCACAAGATCAACAGCTACCATGCCGACCTGGGTTCGATTCAATTCGTCCAGCCAGCAGCCGACGGCACCGCCGAGATTAATGGCCAGAAATACACCGGCGAGACCAAGAGCACCTCGGCGGACCTCTACGCCACCGGGCCGTTCAGCCTGTTTGGCCGCGAACATGAACTGGTGGTGGGTGGCTCCATCGGCACCTCGCGCTGGCAAGGCAAGGGCTACTGGACGCCGGAATGGCCAGGCGGTAACAAGGTCGACTTCTATAACTGGAACGGCCATATCGCCAAGCCGATCTACGGCCCGGCCCAACAGCACATCGATGACACCATCCGCCAGACCGGCTACTACCTGACGGCACGCTTTAACGTGATAGACGACCTGAACGTGATCCTGGGTGGGCGCGTGGCCAACTATCACGTCACCGGCAACAATCCTTCCTACAAGGAAACGGGTCGTTTTATTCCCTACGCCGGCGTGATCTACGACCTCAACGACAACTTCTCGGTATACGCCAGCTACACCGATATTTTCCAACCCCAGGAAAGCACCTATAAGGACCGCAACGAAAAACTGCTGGAACCGGACGAAGGACAGAACTACGAGTTGGGCCTGAAAGGCGAGTTTTTCGACGGCCGTCTCAACACCAGCATCGCTTACTTCGAAGTGCATGAGACCAACCGCCCGATCTCGGACGATGCCTATAACAACCAAGTACCAGCCCCGCAAAACTGGGCGTTCAAGGGCTCCAAAGCCGTCACCAAGGGATATGAAGCAGAGATCTCCGGTGAGTTGAGCCCAGGCTGGCAACTGCAGGGTGGCTACACCCACAAGATCGTACGAGACGAAGACGACAAGAAGCTCTCTACCTTCGAGCCCGAGCATCAGGTCAACCTGAATACCACCTACAAGCTCAAGGGCGACCTGGACAAGTTCACCATCGGTGGTGGGGTGCGCTGGCAGACCAAGGGCTGGAACTCAATCTGGAACGAGCCGCTCAAGCAAGATCAGGACATCACCCAGGAATCCTACTGGTTGGTGGACTTGATGACCCGCTACCAGGTCACCAAGAACCTTTCGGCCACCGTCAACTTCAACAATATCTTCGACAAGTCCTACTACAGCAACGTGGGCTTCTATAATTCGGCCGCCTACGGTGAGCCACGCAATGTGATGGTCAGCACCCGCTGGGACTTCTGATCGCACGCCTTGATCGACCGCACGCCCGGTGAGAGTTGAACGCTCACCGGGCGTTTTTTGTCGTACGAAAATAGTCTGTGGCTGCTTCATTGTTCGGCATCAGCCAAAAAGACTATGCCGCTCACCCACAAAAAACCCGGATACAGGATCCGGGCTTCTCGTAAAGCGGCGGTTTACCTCATCGCATCCACCAAACTGCTGATGAACACCGCGCTGTCGATAATGCCGTCATGATCAGTCTCAATCATCACCGAACGCTCGATACGTCCCTGGCTGATCACCGTCGCCATCTGCTGCTCAATCACTTCCTTGAATCGCCCTGCCCGGCTCTTGGCTGCCCACCAGCAACTGATGGGAGCCTTGATCGGCTTGAAGTCCGCCTGCAGCAAGCGCTCACTCAGTGCCCGGTCAACGTCCCAGGATATCTGCGCCTCATTGCCACGCAGCAGTTCCTCTTTGACGGCAGTAAATGCTTCGCCCAAGGTGTGTTCAGCCCAGCTCACAAATCCCAGCCATTGCTGCGCTTCATCCTCGGTATCCCGCCGGCATTGCTGCCAGGCACCCTGGATGGACTCGGCAAATTCGGGGAACATCACCCCCAACAAGGCGGCACGGCGCTCATTGGCTGAGACTTCGAGGTCGTCCTCGACCTCCACAGCATCCCAGTAGGGTTTGACCCACTGCGGCGGCGCAGCGTCGATCCAGCCTACAAACTCAACCTCGCGGCCGGCTTGCTCCAGACCGTAGGCCACTTCCATGGCCAGATTACCGCCCAACGACCAGCCGGCCAGGCGGAACGCGCCATGGGGTTGGGCCGCCAACAATTGCGCGGTGTAATCCTCGACCATCACCTGCCAATGCGGCACCGCAGCGCTGTCTTCAGCCAATGCGCGACACATCACCCCGTACACCGGGCGCTGCTCACGCAGGGCCAAGGCAACCGCGGTGTAGCAATGCACCGAGCCGAAGCTTGGGTGGAACATGAACAACGGCGTGCCTTGCGTCTGCTGGTTAAGCTTGACGATCAACGACGCTCGGCTATCGCCCTGCAAGCACTTGACCTGCCCCGCCACGGTGGGGTTAAGCATCAATTGGCTGACGGACAGGTTCACGCCGCTGACCTTGCGAATCCGCTCCTTGAGCATCAGCACCCGCAGCGAATGGCCGCCGAGTTCGAAGAAATTGTCGCGAAGCCCCACACGCTCCACCTCCAGTACCTCGCGCCAGATCGCCGCGATCTGCTGCTCGATCTCGGTGACAGGCGCCTGGTGTTGCTCAGCGCTCTGAGCCTCAGGCTTGGGCAGTGCCTTACGGTCCAACTTGCCGTTCGGGCTCAGCGGCATCTGCGTCAGCACCACCCACTGCGCCGGGACCATGTAGTCCGGCAACTGCGCGGCCAGGTACGCAACCACCGCCGCCTTCCAATCCTCAAGCGGCTGCTGCAGCACCAGGTAACCCACCAGGTGCGTGCCGTCCACCGCCAGCACTGCGGCTTCGCGGACACTGTCGAGCTCCAGCAGGCGCGCTTCGATTTCTCCCAACTCGATACGCAGGCCACGCAGTTTGACCTGATGGTCCATGCGCCCGGCATATTCGATCACGCCATCGTCGCGATAACGCGCCAGGTCGCCGGTGCGATACAGACGTGTGCCGCTACCGAACGGGTCAGTCACAAAACGCTCAGCGGTGAGTGCCGCGCGGCGATGGTAACCCCGCGCCAAGCCAATACCGCCCAAGTACAATTCACCCAACACGCCCACCGGTGCAGGCTCCAGATTGTCATCCAACACGTAGCAACCCAGGTTGGCAATCGGTCGGCCAATCGGCACGGCATCGCGGCCTTCCTCGACACACGTCCAGTGGGTCACATCGATAGCCGCTTCAGTGGGACCGTACAGGTTGTACAACCCGGCGTGGGGTAACTTGGCGAACACCTGTTGCTGGGCGTCCGCGGGCAATGCCTCACCGCTGCAGACGATGCGTTGCAGGCTCTGGCACGAAGCAACTGCCGCGTCTTGCAAGAACGCTTGCAGCATGGACGGCACGAAATGCAGGGTGGTGATCTGCTGCGAGTTGATCAGGCTCACCAGCCTGGCAGGGTCACGATGATCCCCCGGCGCCGCCACCACCAGGCGGGCGCCGGTCATCAACGGCCAGAAGAATTCCCACACCGACACGTCAAAGCTGAATGGGGTTTTCTGCAATACGCTGTCGCGGGCGTCCAGACCATAGGCCTGCTGCATCCAGCACAGGCGGTTGGTCAGTGCGTTATGGCGGTTGCCGGCGCCCTTGGGTTGGCCGGTGGAACCGGAGGTGTAGATCACGTAGGCGAGGTTTTCGCCATGCACGGTAATATCCGGGTTGTGGCTGCCGAACGCCTCCAACCAGGCATCGCCCTGCTCCAGCACCAGAGTGTTCACACCCGCTGGAACCGGCAGCTGCGCCAGCAGGTGGGCCTGGGTCAACAGCAGTTGCACGCCACTGTCTTGCAGCATGTAGGCCAGACGGTCACCGGGGTATTCCGGGTCCAGCGGCACATAGGCGCCACCGGCCTTGAGCACCGCCAACAGGCCGACCACCATTTCCACCGAGCGCTCCAGCGCCAGGCCAACCAGCACATCCGGGCCGACCCCGGCCGCCATCAAGCGGTGCGCCAGCTTGTTGGCCCGGGCGTTCAACGCGCTGTAACTCAGGGTTTGCCCGTCAAACACCAACGCTTGCGCATCCGGCGCGCGCAACACCTGAGCCTCGATCAAGCGGTGTACTGCTTGATCGAGCGGGTAGTCCACCGCCGTGGCATTCCAATCCTGCACCACCAACTGACGCTCGGCCTGCGCCAGTGACGGCAACGCGCCAAGACGTTGACTGCCATCGGTGGCCAGGGCCAGCAGCAACTGCTGGAAGTGCTCGGCCAAGCGCTGGATATGCGTTGTGCTGAAGGCCTGGCGGGCGTAATTGAATTCCAGGCCCAGTGTCTCGCCGAGGGCCAACAACACGGTCAATGGATAGTGGGTCTGCTCCAGGCTGTGCACTGCACCAAACCGCAACCCCGACGGTGCACCCTGCTCCAGCGCCTCGGACACCGGGTAGTTCTCGAACACCAGGATACTGTCGAACAGGGCTTCACCGCCCAGCCCGGCCCAACGCTGGATCTCGAACAGCGGCGTGTGTTCCTGCTCACGCAAGCCGACGTTCTGCTGCTGGAGCTGCTGCAACCAGTGGCTGACCGACATCTGCGCATCCGGCGTCGCGACTACGGGCAGCGTGTTGATGAACAATCCGACCTGCTGTTCAATCCCGCGAAGTTGCGCCGGACGCCCTGCCACCGTGGCGCCGAAGGCTACGGTGGCTTGCCCCGTGTGGTGATGCAACAGCAACAACCAGGCGCCTTGCACCAGGGTATTGAGGGTCACCTTGTGGCGCTGGGCAAAGGTTCTAAGCTGTTCGGTTTGCGCGGCATCCAGGCTCAAACGATGCTCGCCATTGACCGCCAGGGCCGCATCCTCCTCGGCCTGCGCGGAACGGGACAGACGTGTAGGCTCTTGCAGGTTGACCAGTTGGTCTTTCCAGAACGCTTGACTGGCAGCTTTATCCTGCGCCTGCAGCCAGGCGATATAGTCACGATAACGCCCGGTCGGCGCGGGAAGCGCCTCGCCTGCATACTGTTGCAGCACCTCACCGAACAGCTGCGAACCACTCCAGCCATCCATCAGGATATGGTGATTGGTGTAGATCAGGTGGTAGCTCGATACCCCCGTGCGCACCACCGTCAAGCTCAACAACGGCGCCTGCTCCAGCACAAAGCCCTGGGCCCGTGCCGACTCGGCCAGGTCATCAAGGGCCTGGTTGCAGTCTGCACGCGTTTGCCAATCCAACTGCACAAACGGCAGGTGCGCCTGCTTGTAGACCACCTGCAAAGGCTGCTCAAGCTCCGCCTGCCAGACCACACCGCTGCGCAGGATCTCATGACGCTCCACCGCCACCTGCCATGCCTGGTGGAAGCGCGCTACGTCCAGGCCCTGCACATCAATGCGCATCTGGTTGATGTAGTCACCCGAGCCTTCGCCGTACAGCGATTGGAACAACATGCCTTGCTGCATCGGTGACAACGGGTACAGGTCTTCGACCTCGGACACGTTCAGCGCCAGGCCATCCAACTGTGCCTGGGACAAGCGCGCCAGGGGGAAGTCCGACGGCGTCACGCCCTGGTGCGTCGACTCACAGCAGTGGTCGATCAGCGCCTTGAGTTCAGTTGCATATTCATCAGCCAGGCATTGCACCGTCGCCTCATCGAACATCGCCTGGCTGAAGCTCCAGTTCAATTTCAGCTCGCCGCCAAAGACCTGGCCATTGATCTCCAGCCAGTTGCCCAAAGGCGCCTGCTGGCTTTGCTCGGCACCGCTGGCATCACCGGTCGGTGTGAACAGCCCTGGCTGTTCGCCATTGTCAAAACTGGCGTCAAACTGCCCCAGGTAGTTGAAGGTAATACGTGGGCGTGGCAAGGCCGCCAGCGCCAGTTGCGCCTCGGTATCGCCCAGGTATCGCAATGCGCCAAACCCCAGGCCCTTGTCGGGCACGGCGCGCAATTGCTCCTTGATGTGTTTCAGGGAAGTACCCAGGGAGTCAGCCGGAACCAGTTGCAATGGGTAAAGGCTGGTAAACCAACCGACCGTGCGGGTCAGATCGATCTCATCGAACAGGTCTTCACGACCGTGGCCTTCCAGCCGTATCAACATCGAGGCCTCGCCGCTCCAGCGTGTGATCACCCGCGCCAGGGCGGTGAGCAGCAGGTCGTTGATCTGGGTGCGGTAGGCGCTCGGCGCGTCTTGCAGCAAGCGTCGCGTATACGTGGCGTCCAACTGCGTGCTCACGCTCAGCGCCAGCTGATTGCTCAAGCTTGCCTGTGGATCAGCGCCGGGCAAGCCGACCGGGCTGCCTTGCAATTGCGTCTGCCACCAGGCCAGTTGGTGTTGCAGCGCAGCGCTACGGGCATAGGTCTGTAAGCGAGAGGCCCAGGCGCGGGTGGCGCTGGTCTTGGCCGGCAGCGCAACAGGAGTGCCCTGCGCCAGTTGCCGGTAAGCGCTTTGCAGGTCTTCAAGCAGGATGCGCCACGACACACCGTCCACCACCAAGTGATGGATCACCAGCAACAAACGCTGGGAGCCATCGGCCAACTGCGCCAACACAGCACGCACTAACGGCCCCACAGCCAGGTCGAGGCTGCGTTGGGCTTCTTCACCCAGGGCGTCCAGCTCCTCGACGTTGTTCAAGGTGGTTTGCCACAGCACCTGTTCAGCCTGGTGCTGATCGGGACCGCGGTAAGCTGCGCTCCAGCCTTGCGGCCCCTCGACGAAAGTGCTGCGCAAGGCATCGTGATGCACGATCAACGCCTGCAGTGCCGCCACCAGCAACGGCGCCTGCAACGGCTGGTGCGGTTGCAGTACCACGGACTGGTTCCAGTGGTGACGCTGGGGAATGTCATCGGCAAAGAAGCCTTGTTGCACTGGCAGCAGCAGCAACTCGCCGGTCAGGGCCGACTGGTCCAGTTGCACCGTGCCCTCGCCTTCCCGGGCGACGGTCGCCAGGCTTTGCACGGTCTGATGCTGGAACAGATCCTTGGGCGTGAAGCGCACCCCGGCCTGGCGAGCCCGGCTGACCACCTGGATCGAAATGATCGAGTCGCCACCCAGTTCGAAGAAGTTGTCATGCAAGCCGACTTGCGGCAGGCGCAGCACGTCGGCCCAGATGGTGGCGATCTTGTGCTCCAACTCGCTCTGAGGTGCCACATACACCTGCTGCATCTGGCTCACATCCGGCAGCGGCAAGCCCTTGCGATCGAGCTTGCCGTTAGGGGTCAGCGGCATACGTTCGAGGAACATCAAGTGCGTCGGCACCATGTAGTCCGGCAAGCGGGATTTCAACGCGCGACGCAAGGTTTCGCGACCGTTTGATTGAGCGACTGCGTCGTCCAGAAGTGTTGAGTCCAGCGGTACGACATAGGCCACCAGTTGCTTGCCGGTGGGGCCCTCCTGAGCCACTACCACGGTTTCACCGACGCTGGCCTGCTCGCGCAAACGCGCTTCGATTTCACCCAGTTCGATACGGAAACCCCGGATCTTCACCTGATGGTCGACACGCCCCAGGTAGTCCACCACCCCATCCGGACGCCCACGGGTCAGGTCGCCGCTGCGATACACACGGCTGCCCGGTTTGCCGAACGGGTCCGGCACGAAACGCTCGGCAGTCAGTGCCGGGCGCTCCAGGTAACCCCGGGCCACGCCCTCGCCGCCCAGGTACAACTCGCCTGCCACGCCGATGGGTTGCAGATTGAGTTGCGAATCCAGCACGTAACCGCTGCGGTTGCCGAGCAAGGTGCCGATGGGCGCGTAGACTGCACCGCATGGGTCACCCTTGCGCGCTTTCCACAGCAACGGCGTAACCACGGTTTCGGTCGGGCCGTAGCCGTTGAACAGGTACTTGGGTTTCAGCGCGCGCCAAGCCAGGTCATAGCTGGCTTGAGCAACGGCGTCACCGCCGAAGCAATACACCCGCACCGCCGGTGGGTTGCCGTCGCGCTCGGCATGTTCGGCCAACTGTTGCAGGTACACCGGCGGGAAGACCGCCATGGTCACGTTATGGCGGTGCATCTGCTCATAGGTGTATTCGGGCAACCACAGGCTGTCATCACGGATCAACACGCTGGCGCCGTTGATCAACGGGTGCATCCAGCCTTCGTGGGAGCCGTCGAAGGCGAACGACATAAAGTGCAGTTCGCAATCGGCCGGCGAGGTTTCATAGCGCTCGCCGGTAGCGATAATGTGCGCCACCAACGGCCCGTGAGACACCGCCACGCCCTTGGGCAGGCCGGTGGAACCGGAGGTGTAGATCACGTAGGCGAGGTTGTCGCCATCCAGCGCCACATTCGGTGCTGTTTCGCTATAACCTGACCAGGCGTTTACCTGATCCACCGCCAAGGCTTCCAGGCCCTCCGGGATCGGCAACCGCTGCTGCACTGCCGAATGGGTCAGCAGCAATTTCGAGCGGCTGTCCTGCATCATGTACAGCAAGCGATCACGCGGGTACTCGATATCCAGCGGCACATACACGCCACCGGCTTTCATCACCGCCAGGAATGCCACCATGATCTCGGCGCTGCGCGGCATGGCAATCGCCACGCGCACTTCCGGGCCGACGCCACGGGCAATCAAGGCATGAGCCAGACGGTTGGCCTGGCGATCCAGTTCGCCGTAGCTCAGGGTTTGCGCGTCGAACTTCACCGCCACCGCCGTCGGGTTTTCCCGGGCGCGATCGGCAAACAATTCGTGCACCCAGCGCTCGGCCGAGAAGCCGGAATCCGTGCGGTTCCAGAGTTGCAGGATCTGTTGTTGTTCGGCCGCGTCCAGCAAGCTCAACTGACTGAGCTGCTGCCGTGGGTTGGCAACCATCCCCTGCAGCAGGTTCTGCCAGTGGCGCGCCATGCGTTGCACAGTGCCAGCTTCGAACAGGTCCTGGGCATAACCCAGGGTGGCCCATATGCCTTCGGTGGACTCCTGGATATCCAGGTCCAGGTCGAAATGAGCGGTCTTGCTTTCCCATTCCAGCCCTTCCACCTGCAACGCTGGCAATTGGCGCTGAACCTGGACCTGGCCGACATCGGTCTGGTGGTTGAACATGACCTGAAACAACGGGTTGTGACTCAGGCTGCGCTCAGGTTGCAGGGCTTCCACCAGCTGTTCGAACGGCAAGTCCTGGTGGGCCTGGGCCTCGACCGCGCGTTGCCGAACGTGCTGCAACAACTGCTCGACGCTCATCTGCCCATGCACATCCGCCTTGAGCACCTGAGTGTTGACGAAAAAGCCGATCAGCCGCTCGGTCTCGCTGCGATTGCGGTTGGCAATCGGCACACCGACGCGTATTTCTTCCTGGCCGCTGTAGCGGTGCAACAAGGTCTGGAACGATGCCAGCAGCAACATGAACAGGGTCACGCCCTGCTCTTGCGCCAACACCTTGAGACCCTGGGTGAGTTCGGGCGCCAGCTCGAAGGCCAGGCGCGCGCCACGGTGGCTCTGCACCGCCGGGCGCTGGTGGTCGAACGGCAACTCCAGCACGCTCTGCTCACCGCCCAACAGCTCACGCCAGTAGGCCAGTTGACGTTGCTTCTCGCCGGCGTCCATCCAGTTACGCTGCCATACGGCATAATCGGCGTACTGGATCGGCAACACCGGTAGCGGCACATCCTGGCCTTGGCTGTAACCGGCATACAACTGCACCAACTCCTCGACCACCAACTGCATTGACCAACCATCGGAGACGATATGATGCTGCACCAGCACCAACACATGCTCGTCGGCGGCCAGGCGCAGCAACGTCACGCGTAGCAACGGGCCTTGCTGCAGGTCGAACGGTTGGGCAATCAACGCTTCTACCCGGGCCTGAAGCTGGGCCTCATCGACATCAGCCTGGGTGATCGGCAAGGTCACCTGCGGTTCAATCACTTGCACCGCGCCGTCGTGATCCTGGCGGATATGGGTGCGCAAGCTTTCATGGCGCGCCAGCAAGCTATCGAAACTGTGCTGAAGCGCGCCTGGATCCAACTGCCCTTTCAAGCGCAATGCACTGGGGATGTGATACGCCGCACTCTGGGGCTCCAGTTGCCACAGAAACCATTGGCGCTCCTGGGCATAAGACAGCGGCAAGGGCTGCTCGCGGCCCACCGGCAGCAGAGGTGGCGCCGTCGGCATCGGGCTGTCCTGGGCCTGCAAGGCGGTGACAAATGCCTCCAGGCGTGGGTGTTCGAACACGGCCTTGAGCGGCACTTCCAGGCTCAGAGTCTGGCGAATCCGTGATACCACCTGCATCGCCAACAGCGAATGCCCGCCCAGTTCGAAAAAGTGCTGGTTCAGGCCCACGCGCTCGGCGCCGAGGATATCCGCCCAGATCGCTGCCACTTGTTGCTGCAACGGCGTGACCGGCGCCAGCCAGTCCTGTTGCAAGGCGGCTTCGGGTTTGGGCAGCGCCTGGCGGTCCAGCTTGCCGTTGGGGTTCAAAGGCATGCGGTCGAGGAAGATCAGGTGCGCTGGCACCATGTAGTCCGGCAGGTGTTCACGCAAGGTCACCATCAGGTGTTCGCCAGCCTCGGCGCGCTCGGTTTCAGACAGCGTCTGCGCCGGCACCAGGTAGGCCACCAGTTGGTTGTCAGCGGCCAGCACCAAGGCTTCACGCACACTGTGCTGAGCCAGCAGTACGCTTTCAATCTCACCCAGTTCAATGCGGAAACCACGGATCTTGACCTGGTGGTCGACCCGCCCGACATACTCCACCACGCCGTCGGCGCGATAACGCGCCAGGTCGCCGGTGCGGTACAGGCGTTCGCCTGCGGCGCCGAACGGGTCCGCGACGAAACGTTCGGCAGTCAGGCCCGGCCGTTGTAAATAAGCGCGGGCCAAGCCACTGGCGCTGGCGATATAGAGTTCACCGACTGCGCCCAGCGCCAGCAAGTTCAGGTCGCGGTCCAGCACATACAGGCCACGCCCTGGCAGCGCCCGGCCAATCGGGCTGGCACCGGCGGCGCTGACGGCACTCGCGTCAGTGCAGTCCAGCACACTGGAGACCACAGTGGCCTCGGTAGGCCCGTAGGTGTTGAGCAAGCGCACATGGCTAAGCCCTGCGCGCTGCCACAGGAGTGGGCCATCCAACGGCATGGCTTCGCCGCCGATATGGATCTGGCGCAAGGCACCATAAGACCTCGGACCCGCTGCCAGGCAGTCTTGCAGGAACAGCTTCCAGTAGGCCGTGGGCAAGTCGGCCAAGGTGATGCCCTGGGCGATGATCTGCCGATACAGCTCGGCACCGTCCCACAGTTGCGGGCCGCGCAGTACTACGGTGGCACCGAGGGTCAGGGCCGGGTACAACTGCTCGACAAAACCGTCGAAGTTCAGGGTGGCAAACTGCAACACCCGGTCTTGGGCAACCAGTTGCGAGTAATCCGCCGCGATGCCAACGAACTCACTCAAGGCAGCATGGCTGATGGCAACCCCCTTGGGCTTGCCGGTGGAGCCGGAGGTGTAGATCACGTACGCCAGGCTCAGGGGCTCGACATCAGTCGGTAGATTGTCCTCGGAGCACTGCGCCAATGGGGCCAGATCAATATCCACGGACGACACATGAGCCGGCAACGGCAGGCGCCCGCGCAGGTGGGATTGAGTCAACACCAGGCCGACGCCGCTGTCCTCAAGCATATGCACCAGGCGTTCGCGCGGGTACTCAGGGTCTAACGGCACATAGGCTGCGCCCGTCTTGAGCACCGCCAGCAAGCTGACCACCATGGCAAAGGAGCGCTCGACGCAGATCCCCACCCGCCCATCAGCGCCGATGCCCTGGGCCAGCAGGTAATGCGCCAGGCGGTTGGCCTGGCGATTCAGTTCGCCATAGCTGAGGGCCTGGTCATTCAGGGCCAGGGCCTGGCGGCCCGGCTGCCGGTCGGCCTGGGCTTCAAACAGCCGGTGCACCGCGTGCAGGGTGGTGGCGCAAGCTGGGGCATTCCAATCCTGGAGCATCACCTGTTGCTCCACGGCACTCAGCATCGGCAGCTCGCAGAGACGGCTGCGCGGTGCATTCACCACCGCCTGCAACACGTGCTGCCAGTGCTGCGCCAAGCGCTCGACGGTAGCGGCGTCGAACAGGTCAGTGGCATAGGTCAGCGCAGCCCAGAGGCCCTCGGCGGATTCGTGGGTATCCAGGCTCAAATCGAAATGGGTGGTCTGGCTGTCCCAATCCAGTTCCACCACACGCAGGCCCGGTAACTGCTGGCCTTCGCGGCCGCCCTGGGCATCGGTCTGGTGGTTGAACATCACCTGGAACAATGGGTTGTGGCTCAAGCTGCGTTCGGGCTGCAACGCCACCACCAGTTGTTCGAACGGCAGATCCTGATGGGCCTGGGCCTCCAGGGCGCGACGCTTGGTTTGTTGCAGCAGTTCGGCAAAGCTCATCCGCCCGTCGAGGTCAGCCTTGAGCACCTGTGTATTGACGAAGAAGCCGATCAGCCGCTCGGTTTCGACGCGGTTTCGGTTGGCATTCGGCACGCCAATACGAATGTCCGACTGCCCGCTGTAGCGATACAACAGGGCTTGGAACGACGCCTGCAACAGCATGAACGCCGTCACACCCTCCTGCTGCGCCAGGCGCTTGAGACCGGCCACCAGAGCCGGTGGCAGATGCACTTGCACGCTTGCACCGCGATGGCTTTGCTGCGCCGGACGCGAGCGGTCCAGCGGCAGTTCAAGCACCGGCTGCTCGCCTCCCAGCAGGGCCTGCCAATAGGCCAGCTGGCGCGCCTGCTCTCCGGCCTCCATCCAGCCTCGTTGCCACAGGGCGTAGTCGGCGTACTGGATCGGCAGCTCAGGCAGTTGCAAATCATGGCCCTGACTGTGAGCGGCGTAGAACTGCACCAGCTCTTCGACCATCACTTGCATCGACCAACCATCGGACACGATGTGGTGCTGCACCATCACCAGTACATGTTCATCCTCGGCCAGTTGCAACAGCGTCACGCGCAACAACGGCGCCTGGTGCAAATCGAACGGCCGGGCGACTTCGGCTTCCACCCGCGCCATCAACTGTGTCTCGTCGATACGCGCCTGGTGGATCTGCACCCGCGCCTGGGGCATCACCGCTTGCCAGAGGCGTTCGCCGTCCTCGACCAGTTGTGTGCGCAAGCTCTCATGCCGGGCCAGCAGGCTGTCGAAACTGCGCTGCAATGCCGCCAGGTCCAAGTGCCCGTGCAAACGCAGGGCCCCGGGGATGTGATAGGCGGTGCTGTCCGGATCCAGTTGCCAAAGAAACCACTGGCGTTCTTGAGCGTAGGACAGCGGCAGATGTTGGCCGTCCTCGCGGATCGAGGCAATCGGCAGTTGAGCGAAACTCATGCCCCGGCTTTGCAGACGCTGGTAAAACTGCTGGCGCTGCTCCAGAGGCAAGCGAAGAAAGCGCGACACCAGGTCGATATTAGGGTTGGAAAGCATGGTTCAAATCGCCTCTAGTTCGCTCAAAAAGTCACGCAGGTCATCAAAATCTTCCACGCTGCCGGCGCGGAAAGTGGCTGCGGCCTGCACGTAGGCACGCAGCGAATCGGTCTGGAACAGTTCCATCAGCGGCACGTCAAGGCCCAATTCGGCTTGCACCCGGGAGGTGATCTGGATCGCCAGCAAGGAATGGCCGCCGACTTCAAAGAAGTTGTCGTTCAAACCCACTTGTGGCAGGTGCAGGATGTCGGCCCAGATCGCCGCGATCTGTTGTTCAAGCTCGGTTTGCGGAGCCACGTACTGCTGCTGCATCTGGCTCGCATCCGGCAATGGCAAGCCCTTGCGGTCGAGCTTGCCGTTGGGGGTCAGCGGCATTTGCGCCAGGAATACGAAGTGGCTGGGCACCATGTAGTCCGGCAAGTCGGCTTTCAGGGCTCGACGCAGGGCATCGCGGAACTCGGCGGGGTCTGCCAGGCTGGCATCTGCCGGCACTACATAGGCCACCAACTGCTTGCCGGTCGGGCCTTCCTGAGCCACTACCACGGTTTCACCGACGCTGAACTGCTCGCGCAAACGCGCTTCGATTTCACCCAGTTCGATACGGAAACCCCGGATCTTCACCTGATGGTCGACACGCCCCAGGTAGTCCACCACCCCATCCGGACGTCCACGGGTCAGGTCACCGCTGCGATACACACGGCTGCCCGGTTTGCCGAACGGGTCCGGCACGAAACGCTCGGCAGTCAGTGCCGGGCGCTCCAGGTAGCCCCGGGCCACGCCCTCGCCGCCCAGGTACAACTCACCAGCCACGCCGATGGGTTGCAGATTGAGTTGCGAATCCAGGACGTAACCGCTGCGGTTGCCGAGCAAGGTGCCGATGGGTGCGTAGACTGCACCGCATGGGTCGCCCTTGCGCGCTTTCCACAGCAACGGCGTAACCACGGTTTCGGTCGGGCCATAGCCGTTGAACAAATACGTTGGCTTGAGTGCACGCCATGCCAGGTCATAGCTGGCTTGAGCGACGGCATCACCGCCGAAGCAATACACCCGCACCGCCGGTGGATTGCCGTCGCGCTCGGCATGTTCGGCCAACTGTTGCAGGTACACCGGCGGGAATACCGCCATGGTCACGTTATGGCGGTGCATCTGCTCATAGGTGTATTCGGGCAACCACAGGCTGTCATCACGGATCAACACGCTGGCGCCGTTGATCAACGGGTGCATCCAGCCTTCATGGGAGCCGTCGAAGGCGAACGACATAAAGTGCAGTTCGCAATCGGCCGGCGAGGTTTCATAGCGCTCGCCGGTGGCGATGATGTGCGCCACCAACGGCCCGTGAGACACCGCCACGCCCTTGGGCAGGCCGGTGGAACCGGAGGTGTAGATCACGTAGGCGAGGTTGTCGCCATCCAGCGCCACATCTGGTGCCGTATCACGGTAACCGGCCCATTCTTCGCTGCGATCGATCGCCAGGGTGGTGAGCCCCTCGGGGATCGGCAGTTGTTGCAACGCACGGCTATGGGTCAGCAACAGTTGCGCACGGCTGTCCTGCATCATGTACAGCAAGCGATCACGCGGGTACTCGATATCCAGCGGCACATACACGCCACCGGCTTTCATCACGGCCAGGAACGCCACCATGATCTCGGCACTGCGCGGCATGGCAATCGCCACGCGCACTTCCGGGCCGACGCCACGGGCAATCAGGGCATGAGCCAGACGGTTGGCCTGGCGATCCAGTTCGCCGTAGCTCAGGGTTTGCGCGTCGAACTTCACCGCCACCGCATCCGGGGTTTCCCGGGCACGGTCGGCTACCAACTCGTGAACAAGACGCTCGGCGCAGAAACCGGCGTCGGTCTGGTTCCACAGCTCAAGGATGTGCTCTTGCTCATCCTGGCCCAGCAGCTTCAATTGGCCGATAGCCTGTTGTTGATCGGCAACCATTGCCCGCAACAGGTTCTGCCAATGCCCTGCCATGCGCTCGATGGTCGCCACAGCGAACAGGTCAGTGGCGTAACTCAGGGAGGCGCGCAGCACGGTCGGGCTTTCTTCCACATCCAGCGCCAGGTCGAACTGGGCCACGCCCTCATCCAGATCCAGGACCTCCACGTGCAGGTCGGTCAGGCGACTCAGGTGGCTGTCGGCACCGCTCACACGGTGGTTGAACACTACTTGGAACAACGGGCTCAGGCTCAGGCTGCGCTCCGGTTGCAAAGCCTGCACCAGTTGCTCGAAGGGCAGGTCCTGGTGAGCCTGAGCCTCCAAAGAGCGCTGGCGTACCTGGCGCAGCAATTGCTCCACGCTCATCTGGCCATGAATATCGGCCTTGAGCACTTGGGTGTTGACGAAGAAGCCAATCAAACCCTCGGTTTCGAGACGGTTGCGGTTGGCAATCGGCACGCCGACGCGCACGTCCTCCTGGCCGCTGTAGCGATGCAACAACGCCTGGTAAGACGCCAGCAGCACCATCGGCAGCGTCACACCCGCGCTGCGTGCCAGGCTGCGCAAGCCGTCCAGCAGCTCGGGGGCCAAGTCGATGCCCAAGCGGGCGCCGCGATGGCTTGGCTGTGCCGGGCGCGGGTGATCGAACGGCAACTCCAGCACCGGTTGCTCGCCGCCCAAATGCTCGCGCCAGTAGGCCAATTGACGTGCCTGCTCGCCCGCGGCCATCCAGTCGCGTTGCCATACGGCATAGTCGGCGTACTGGATCGGCAGCATCGGCAGGCTTGGGGTTTGACCCTGGCTGAAGGCGGCATACAACTGCACCAACTCCTCAACCATCAGTTGCATCGACCAACCATCGGAGACGATGTGGTGCTGCACCAGCACCAGCACATGATCATCGTCGGCCAGACGCAGCAACTTGACCCGCAGCAGTGGCCCGCGCAGCAGGTCGAACGGGTGGGCGACCACTTCGGCGACCCGCGCCTTGAGGCCAGCGTAATCGCTATCGACCCGGTCGATATCGACGCAGCCAACGGCCTCAATGACCTGCAACGCACCGGTGGCCTGTTGCTGAAAATGCGTGCGCAAGCTTTCATGGCGCGCCAGCAGGCTGTCGAAGCTGCGTTGCAGTGCACTCAGGTCCAGCGGCCCCTGCAAACGCAAGGCGCTGGGGATGTGGTACGCGGCGCTGGCGGGGTCCAGTTGCCAGAGAAACCATTGGCGCTCCTGAGCGTAGGACAGCGGCAAAGGCTGCGTGCGATCGGCCTTGAGCAACGCTGGCGCAGTAGCGCCCTCCTCGCCCAAGGCCCGAACGAAATCACTCAGCAGCGGGTGTTCGAACAAGATCTTGAGCGCAACTTCCAGTGTCAGGGCCTGGCGAACCCGCGACACCACACGCGTAGCCAGCAATGAATGGCCACCCAGCTCGAAGAAGTGGTCGTCGAGGCCGACCTGCGGCACCTCCAGCACTTCGGCCCAGATGGCGGCTACCTGCTGCTCGCGCAGGGTTACCGGTGCTATATGGCCTTTGAGTGAATCGCCAACCTCCGGCTTGGGCAGCGCCTTGCGGTCGAGCTTGCCGTTGGGGGTCAAGGGCAGGCTATCGAGAAACATCCAGTGCGCAGGCACCATGTAATCCGGCAGGCGCTCGCGCAGCGCGGCTTTGTACACCTGCTGTGGCTGCGGTGCGGTGCTGACCAGATAGGCGACCAGGCGGTCGTTATCGGCCAGCACCACCGCTTCGCGTACACCGTCGTGCTCACGCAGACAGGCTTCGATTTCACCCAGCTCGATCCGGAAGCCACGGACCTTGACCTGATGGTCGACGCGCCCGATGTACTCCACCACGCCGTCGGCCCGGTAGCGTGCCAGGTCGCCGGTGCGGTACAGGCGTTCGCCCGGCGCCCCAAACGGGTTGGGCACGAAGCGTTCGGCAGTGAGGGCCGGCTGCCTGTGGTAACCGCGCGCCAGGCCGACACCGCCGATCAGCAGCTCGCCAGACGCACCTTGCGGGCATGGCGTGAGGCCGGGATTGAGGATAAACAACCCGGTATTGGCAATGGGCCGTCCAACGAAAGGCTGCGCTTGGTGCAAGCGATGAGCCGCCGACCAGATGGTGGTTTCCGTCGGGCCATAGAGGTTCCATACGGGACCTTGCAGCTCGAGCAGGCGCTGGGCCAAATCGGCTGGCAGCGCTTCACCACCGCACAGGCAGGTTATGCCACGCAGTAAATGGGCGCGCGGGCTATCGAGCAACATGCGCCAGCTCGATGGCGTGGCCTGCAGCACACTCGCGGCCTGACGCTGGGCCAGTTCGAGGATCGCCTCAGGGTCCAGGGCCATATCCTGGGCGCTCAGTAGCACTGTGCCACCCATACTCAGCGGCACGTACAGCTCAAGGGCGAAGATATCGAACGAGAAGGTCGTCAGCGACAACAGCCGCGTCTGCCGGCCAATATCCAGGGTGCCGGCCATACCGCTGGTAAAGCTGCACAGCGCCTGGTGGCCTACCATCACCCCTTTAGGCTTGCCGGTGGAGCCGGAGGTGTAGATGACGTAGGCCAGATTTTGCGGTGTAACGGCAACCTGCGGGTTGTATGCCTGCGTGCCGATATCTTCGACCATCAGCACCTGCACGCCTTGCGGCTGCACCAGGCGCCCCTGCAGGTGCGCCTGGGTCAGCAGCACCCGGGCGCGGCTGTCTTCGAGCATGAACGCCAGGCGCTCTGCCGGGAATTGCGGGTCGAGCGGGACATAGGCGCCACCGGCCTTGAGAGTCGCGAGCAAGCCGACCACCATGTCCAGGGAGCGCTCCACGTGCACTGCCACCAGCACGTCCGGGCCGACACCCATGGCGATCAAACGATGGGCCAGGCGATTGGCGCGGCGGTTGAGTTCATCGTAGCTCAGGCGCTCCTGGTCGAAGTGCAGCGCGATGGCGTCGGGTTGCGCCACGGCCTGGGCCTCAAACAGCTGGTGTACGCAGTGTTCGTGTGGGTATGGGGTGTCGCTGCGGTTCCAGTCGTGCACCATTTGTTGCCATTGCGACGTGCTCAGCATCGCCAGTTCATCCAGGGGCTGGGAGGCATCGTGCACGACCGCGCGCAGCAGGTTTTGCCAATGCTCGGCCAGACGCTCCACGGTTGCAGCGTCAAACAAGTCGGTGGCGTAGGTCAGGGACGCCCAGAGGCCGTCGGCCGATTCCTCGGTTTCCAGGTTCAAGTCGAACTGCGTGCTGTGACCCGCCCAGTCCATTGGCTGCAACACCAGGCCAGGCAGTTGCACTGACCCCGAACGCAGACTGCCTTGATGATTGAACATCACCTGGAATAGCGGGTTATGGCTCAGGCTGCGCTCCGGCTGCAACACCTGCACAAGTTGCTCGAACGGCAGGTCCTGATGGGCCTGGGCTTCCAAAGCGCGCCGTTTGACTTGGCCCAGCAACTGCTCGAAAGGCATCTGCCCGTGCAACTGCGCCTGCAGCACTTGGGTATTGACGAAGAAACCCATCAGCCGCTCGGTTTCGAGACGATTACGGTTGGCGATCGGCACGCCGACGCGAACCTGCGACTGGCCGCTGTAACGGTGCAGCAAGGTCTGGAACGAGGCCAGCAGGAGCATGAACAAGGTCACGTCCTGGCGTTCGGCCAAGGCTTTGAGCTCAGCCAGCATCGCTCGGTCAAGATGGATCTGCCGGCGTGCGCCGCGATAGCTCTGCACCGCTGGACGCGGATGGTCCAGCGGCAAGTCCAGCAGCGGATGCTCATCACCCAGACGGGCGCACCAGTAATCGAGCTGGCGTTGCTGCTCCCCTGCCGCCATCCAATCCCGCTGCCAACGGGCATAGTCGGCGTACTGAATCGGCAAGGCCGGCAAGTCCGCGTCACCTTGGTACAGCGCTACCAACTCGTCGATCATGACCTGCATCGACCAGCCATCAGAGATGATGTGGTGCTGGGTAATGACCAGCACGTGGTGCTCAGGCGCGACGACCAGCAACTTGACGCGCATCAATGGGCCGTCAAGCAGGTCGAACGGGCGCTGGATTTCTTCGCTGACGGCGTGCTCGATGGCATCGGCGGCAATCGCTTGCTGCTCAAGCGGCACGGTCAGACTGGGGTGGACGACTTGCAAGGTGTGCTCGCCCGCGTCCACAAATGTAGTGCGCAGCGGTTCATGACGCTGCACCAGGGCCTGGACGGCGCGTGCAAGTGCCGCACTGTCGAGTTGACCGCGCACGTGCAATGCAGTCGGTACATGGTAAGCCGCGCTCGCGGGGTCCAATTGCCACAGGAACCATTGACGCTCCTGAGCAAAGGACAACGCCAGCGGCTGCTCACGTCCAAGCGCTTGGATCGCTGGCGCCGTATCGGCCGTCAAGCCTGCGCAAGCCGCCGCGAAGGCTGCCAGCGTCGGCTGTTCGAACAGGGCCCGCAGCGGCACTTCCAGCTTGAGGTCGTGACGCACCCGTGAGATCACCTGAGTCGCCAGCAACGAATGACCGCCGCGTTCGAAGAAGTGGTCGTCCAGGCCAACCCGCTCCACGTGCAGCACCGCTTGCCAGATCGCTGCCAACTGCACCTGCAAAGGGCTCTGAGGCGCCACGTACACGGCGCACGCCTGGCTCAGATCCGGTGCCGGCAGCGCCCGGCGGTCGAGCTTGCCATTGTTGTTCAGCGGCAAGGCATCGAGTACCACCCAGTGTCCCGGCACCATGTAATCCGGTAACGCCTGACGCAAGCGAGTGGCCAGTGCCTGCGTTTCCAACGGCTGATCGTCGGCGGGTACCACATACGCCACCAACTGCATGCCGATCGCGCTCGGCTGGGCAATCACTGCCGCTTCACGCACGTCGGGCAAGGCTTGCAGGCTGGCTTCGATCTCACCCATTTCGATACGAAGGCCGCGAATCTTCACCTGATGGTCGATACGCCCCACGTATTCCAGCGCCCCCGCCGCGTTGTACCGGGCCAGGTCGCCACTGCGATAAAGCCGCGCACCGGGCGTGGCGGAAAATGGGTCCGGCAAGAAGCGCTCGGCGGTGAGCGCCGGGCGATCGAAGTAGCACTGGGCCAAGCCCGCCTCGGCGCCGATGCATAACTCGCCCACACCGTCGGTGCTCAGCAGTTCGAAACCGCTGTCGAGCACATACAGCGCACGCCCCGCAATCGCCTGCCCAATCGGCACGCCGTACGCGTCGCTGGCATCGGTCAACTGGCAGTCATGCACGCTGGACACCACCGTGGCTTCGGTCGGCCCGTAGGTATTGACCAGGCGCACATCGCCAAGCCCTGCGGCATACCAGGCACGTACACCCTCCACCGCCATGGCTTCACCGCCCACATGCACCTGGCGCAGCTTGCCCAGGGAGCGGCAGTGCACTGCACATTCCTGCGCCAACAGATACCAGTAGGCCGCCGGCAAGTCGGCCAGGGTTACGCCTTGCTCGACGATCTCCCGCGCCAGTTGCCCGGCGTCCCACAGCTCATCACTGCGCATGATCACCGCTGCGCCCACACACAAGGGCGGGAAGCACTGCTCGACAAAACCGTCGAAACTGAAGGTCGCAAACTGCAAGACGCGATCCTCGGCACTCAAGCGGCTGTACAGCGTGGCACTGTCGCAGAATTGACCGAGGGCGGCATGATCGATGGCCACACCCTTGGGCTGACCGGTGGAGCCCGAGGTGTAGATCACATACGCCAGATCAGCAGCGGCGGCATGGTTGGGCACGTTGGTCGCCGGGTAGCCGGCCAACTCGTCACCGCCGGCGGTGAAATCGACGCGTGCCAATCCTTGTGGCAACGGCAGGTCGACGAGCAAATCCACTTCGCTGAGCAGCAGGTTGAGTCGGCTGTCGGCGAGCATGTAGGCCAGGCGCTCGACGGGGTATTTCGGGTCCAGCGGTACGTAGGCCGCGCCACTTTTGAGTACCGCCAACAGGCTGACAATCAACTGAGGGCCACGGCGCGAAGCCAGGCCCACCCGTTGTCCGGGACCGACACCAAGCTCCAATAGGCGATGGGCCAGACGATTGGCCCGCTGGTTTAGCTCGGCGTACGTCAAGCCTTCGCCACCGGCCAGCACAGCCAGGGCGTCCGGGGTGGCCTGGGCTTGGGCAGCGATGCGTTGATGCACGCGCTCGTTACCCTGGGCAGCCGCGGCCGACCGGCTGAGAGCGAGCATATTCCGCTGTGCGGTGGCGTCGAGAAGGCGCAGGTTACCAAGGGGCACATGGGCATCGGCGAGCAATTGCGCCAGCAGGTGTTGCAGGTTGGCGCTCAGGTGCGCGACTTGCGGCTCGCTGAACAGCGAACGGTCGTAGCTGAACTCCAGGCGCAGGTTGGCCCCCAGCTCAATGCCCAGGGTCAATGGGTAGTGCGTTTGTTCATGGTTGTGCAGGCGGCCGAAGGTCAGGCCAGCCGGCGCGCCTTGCTTGAGCGCCTCGGCAACCGGGAAGTTTTCGAACACCAGCAAGGTATCGAACAGCGCGCCGTGATGGCCGGCCCAAGCCTGGATATCGTAGAGCGGTACATGCTCATGGTCGCGCAGGCTGAGGTTGAGCGCTTGCAACTCGCCGAGCCAGCTTGCAACCGACTGGGCTGGCGAGGCTGCACTGATGATCGGCAAGGTATTGATGAACAGGCCCAGTTGCTGCTCGATCCCTGGCAGTGGCGCGGAACGCCCGGCCACGGTGGCGCCGAAGGCCACGCAATCCTGGCCTGTGTAGCGCTGCAACAGCAGGCTCCAGGCGCCCTGCAACACGGTATTGAGGGTCACTTTGTGCTGGCGCGCAAACTCGCCAAGACGTCGGGTAACGTCGCTGTCCAGCGCCACGTGATGGTCAGCCATGCCGATCCCGTCCACCGGCTTGCGCAGTGCCTGGGCCAGCAAGGTCGGCGCCGGCAATGCTGCGAGTGCGGCTTTCCAGAACGCTTCGCCAGCGCCTTGCTGTTGCAACCAGCCCAGGTAATCGCGCCACTGCCCCAGTGGTGCGGGCACAGCCTGACCTGCGTAGTGAGCAATGACTTCGCCAAGCAACTGCGCGTTGCTCCAGCCATCCATGAGAATGTGGTGGCTGGTAAAAATCAGGTGCCAGGCCGCGCCCGCACCGCGCACCAGGGTCAGGCGAAACAGCGGCGCGGCATCCAGTGCGAAACCGCGCTCACGTTCAGCCTGGGCCAGGGCGTCGAAGTCGGCATACGGGTCTTCAATCACTTGCAGTTGCAGGTCAACCTGGTGCTGGATCAACTGGTGAGCACTGTCCATGCCCAGCCAGTGGAAGCTGCTGCGCAGGGTGTCATGGCGATCCAGCGCGGCCTGCCAGGCACGCCCGAAGGCCAATAGGTCGAGCCCTTCGATGTCGAGGCGCAGCTGGTTGATATAAGACTGGGCCTCGGGCGCAAGCAACGTGTGGAACAACATGCCCTGCTGCATCGGCGACAGCGGGTAAAGATCGGCAATCGCCGACCCCGCCACGGGCAATGCATCCAGTTGCTGCTGAGTAAGACGTGCCAACGGAAAATCCGACGGGGTCACCTGCCCTGCCGGAGCAGCACAACAATGTTCGATCAACGCCTTGAGTTCAGCGGTGTATTCATCCGCCAGACGCTGGACGGTCGACACGTCAAACATCTCGCGACTGAAGCCCCATTGCAGCGCCAACTCACCGCCATACACCTGCCCTTCCACCGTCAACCAGTTGGCCAGCGGTGCCTCGGGATCCTGGGCTTGGCCGCTGCCTTCACTGGCCGGTACGAAGAGTGCCGACTCATTGAACTGACGGTCGAACTGGCCCAGGTAGTTGAACGTAATGCGTGGTGCGGCGAGGTTCGCCAGGCTTTCGCGGGCCTGCGGCGACCCCAGGTAACGCAGCAGACCGTAACCCAGGCCCTTGTCGGGCACGGCGCGCAGTTGCTCCTTGACCGATTTGATCGCATCGGACAACTCGCCTTCAGCGTGCAGACGCACCGGAAACAGGCTGGTGAACCAACCGACGGTGCGGCTCAGGTCGATGTCGTCGAACAGGTCTTCGCGGCCATGGCCCTCCAGTTGGATCAACGCGGCAGGTTGTTCGCTCCAGCGGCTGATCACCCGCGCCAGGGCGGTCAGCAGCAGGTCGTTGACCTGGGTGCGATAGGCCGCCGGTGCGTCTTGCAGCAACCGGCGGGTCTGCTCGCCGTCGAGGCGGGTTTCCAGTTTGGTGCCCAGGCGGTTTTGCAGGCCGCCCTCGGGGTGGTCGCAAGGTAGATCGGTGTCGACCGATTGCGCCTGCCAGTACGGCAGTTGCTCGTCGAGGGTTTGCGCGTGGTCGTGAAGTTGCCGCGCCCAATGCTGGTAGGCGCTGGTCTTCGCCGGTAGCGACTGTTCGCGGTAAGCCTGTTGCAGGTCTTCGAGCAGGATGCGCCAGGACACACCATCGACGACCAGGTGGTGGATCACCAGCAGCAGGCGTTGGCTGCCATCGGCCATGCTCACCAATGCGGCGCGTATCAGCGGGCCTTGTTCGAGGTCGAGGCTGCGCTGGGCTTCATCACACAGCGCTGCCAACTCGGCGTCGATGCTGGCATGGGACTGCCACAGCAGCGGCTCGGCGAGGGGTGCCGCATGGCTCTGATGCCAGCCATCCGCCTGCTGCACAAAACGCAGGCGCAAGACGTCGTGATGTTGGATCAGCTGGTTCAAGGCCGCTTCCAGCCGCGCGGGCTGCAACACCTCTCGCGGGGTCAGCAGCAACGACTGGTTCCAGTGATGACGTGCCGGGATCGCCTGGGCGAAAAAGCGCTGTTGCACTGGGGTCAGAATCACCTCGCCACTGACCGGGCCCTGGTCGATCAGGCTGACCTGGTCGAAGCTGGCCACCCGCGAAAGGCTGCGGATGCTTTGGTACTGGAACAGGTCCCGGGGGCTGAGTCGGATACCGGCCCGGCGGGCGCGGCTGACCACCTGGATAGAAATGATCGAGTCGCCACCCAGCTCGAAGAAGTTGTCGTCCTGGCCGACCTGTTCAACGCCGAGCACATCGCTCCAGATCGCCGCCAGGGCTGTTTGCAGGTCGCCTTGCGGGGCGATAAACGCCTGTTGCAGCGCTGCATCCGGCAGTGGCAATGCCTTGCGGTCAAGCTTGCCGTTGGCGGTCACCGGCAGCCTGGCCAGGGTGACGAAGTGGGTCGGCACCATGTATTCCGGAAGGCTGCCGAGCAGCCAGGCCTTGAGGTCGGTCGGCTCCTCGCCTTCACACACCAGGTACGCGACCAATTGTTTGCCACCTTGCACCAACACCACCGCTTCGCGCACTTGCGGGTGCTGCATCAGGCGAGTTTCGATTTCGCCCAGTTCGATACGCAAGCCGCGCAACTTGACCTGGTGATCGAGGCGGCCGAGGTATTCGATCACACCATCGACGCGCTGGCGCACACGGTCACCGGTACGATACAGCCGCTCACCCGTCACGAACGGGCTTGGCACAAAACGTTCGGCGGTCAACGCCGGGCGCCGATGATAACTGCGCGCCAGGCCAGTACCGCCCAGGTACAGCTCGCCAGCTACACCGTCAGGCACCGGGTTGAGTTGGGCGTCGAGCACATAGGTGGCGAGGTTGGCGATCGGGCGGCCGATGGGTACGCTGTCGGCGCCTTCGTCGATGCAGGTCCAGTGGGTGACGTCAATGGCCGCCTCGGTCGGGCCATAGAGGTTGTACAGCGCCGCACCCGGCAACTTGGCGAACACCTGCAGTTGCGCATCCAGGGGCAAGGCTTCACCACTGCACACGATGCGCGTGAGGCTCGCACACGTTTGAACGCCCGGCTCATGGATAAACACCTGCAGCATCGACGGCACGAAGTGCAACGTGGTGATGGCGTGCCGGCCGGTGGTTTCGATCAGGCGCGCCGGTTCACGGTGCTCCCCAGGCGCCGCGACCACCAGGCGCGCACCGGTCATCAGCGGCCAGAAGAACTCCCACACCGACACGTCGAAGCTGAACGGGGTTTTCTGCAACACTGCATCACTGGCATCCAGACCATAGGCCTGCTGCATCCAACTCAAACGGTTGACCAACGCACGGTGGCTGTTGCCAGCGCCCTTGGGCTTGCCGGTGGAGCCGGAGGTGTAGATCACATAGGCGAGATTGAGTGCATCAATAGCGACGGCGGGCGCTGTGTGGCTGTAGCCGTCGAGCCACAGCGCGGGCTGATCCAGAGCGATCACCTGAATTCCAGCAGCCGGCAGCGCGGCCAGCAGGCTTTGCTGGCTGAGCAGCAACCGAATGCCGCTGTCTTCGATCATGTAGGCCAGGCGTTCCTGGGGATACTCGGGGTCGAGGGGTACGTAGGCGCCACCGGCCTTGAGAATCGCCAGCAGGCCGATGACCATTTCGACGGAACGCTCGACACAGATTCCCACCAGCACGTCGGGGCCTACGCCCTGCTCGCACAAGGCGTGGGCCAGCTGGTTGGCCCGGCTGTCGAGCTGGGCGTAGGTCAAGGTGGTTGTACCGAATACCAGTGCCGGTGCATCCGGGGTGCGCTGAACCTGGTCTTCGATCAGGTGATGAATTGCGCGTTCGGTTGGGTATGGCTCGGCAGTCTGGTTCCAGGTGTGAACCAGCCGGTGCTGTTCTTGGGCATCAAGCATCGACAATTCGCCGATACGCTGTGCGCCATCCACCACCATCGCCTGCAACAGGCTGATCCAGTGCCGGGCCATGCGGTCGATGGTCGGCGCGTCAAACAGGTCATTGGCGTAGGTCAGCGCGGCGTGCAGGGTGCCGGATTTTTCATAGGTGTCCAGGGTCAGGTCGAACTGTGTGGTGCGGCCTTGCCATTCCACCAGGGCCAGCTCCAGGCCCGACGCGGTACTGACCGAAGCGATGTCGGCAACGACGGGCTGGTGGTTGTACATCACCTGGAACAGCGGCGTGTGACTCAGGTTACGCTCGATTTTCAGCGCTTCTACCAGGCGCTCGAAGGGCAATTCCTGATGGGCCTGGGCACCCAGGGCGTGTTCCTTGATGCCTTGCAACAGCTCGGTGACGCGGGTTTGCCCGCTCAGTTCGGTGCGCAACACCTGGGTGTTGACGAAGAAACCGATCAGCCCTTCGACTTCAGTTCGGTTGCGATTGGCAATCGGCACGCCGACGCGGATATCACCCTGGCCGGTATAGCGATGCAGCAGCACATTGAACGCACCCAGCAGCAGCATGAACAAGGTGACGTTGTGTTGCTGCGCGCAACTGCGCAGTTGCGCCGCCAATGCCGGATCAATCGCGAAGTTATGCCGCGTGCCTTGATGGCTGGGCATCGCCGGGCGTGGGTGGTCGGTGGGCAGTTCCAGTACCGGATGCTCGTCGCCCAGGCGCGCCTGCCAGTATTCCAACTGGCGCGCCTGCTCCCCCGCTTCCAGCCAGCGCCGTTGCCACAGGGCATAGTCGCTGTACTGGATCGGCAGCGCCGGCAATTGCGGTTCTTCGTTGCGCTCATGGGCGTCATAGCAACGAATGAACTCGTCGATCAGCACGTTCATCGACCAACCATCAGAGACGATGTGATGCAGGGTCAGCAGCAGCACGTGCTCTTGATCGGCGAGTTTGAGCAGTTGCACGCGCAGCAGCGGGCCGTGCTCCAGGTCGAACGGCAACAGGGACTGGCGGGTAGCGGCGTCGCTGACGGCCTGCTCGCGCTCGGCGGCTGGCAAGGCGCTGACGTCCAACTGCTCGACATTCACCGCCGGTTCTACCGCCACCTGCGTCAAGCGCTCGTCGGCCTGACGCTGGAACACGGTGCGCAGGGTTTCGTGACGCGCTACCAGGCTGGCGAACGCCTGTTCCATCGCAGGCAGGCTCAGCGCGCCGGTCAAGCGCACCGCGCCAGGCAAATTGTAGGCGCCACTGGCCGGGTCCAATTGCCAGAGAAACCACATGCGCTGCTGCGCGTAGGAAAGCGCCTGGCGATCCTCAACCTCCACCCCTGCCGGTATCGGAAACCTGGAAAAATCCACGCCCTCTTTCTGCAAGGCTTGCAGGAACAGTTGGCGTTTTTCCAGGGGCAGCCCGATAAACCGGCGAGCAAGTTTCAAGGAGTCTTCAGCATTCATTTCTTCGAATCCGGGGCAATAGGCGGGAAGCACAAAGGCACGTCGTCCCTATAAAACGAACCGGGAAGGGAAAAATTAGCGGGGGGATGGGTGGCATCGAGCGAGCTGTCATCAAGGGTTACATCAGTTCCGGGAAAGGCACACGCCCCCGAGCTAGCATTGACGAACACCACTTTTTGCAACTACATTTAGTTACACGCAAGGAACGCCGTGTCCAAAAATGAAAAGCTGCTCGCCAAATTGCTCAATGAGCACATGGCATTTACCTGGCCCGAGCTCGTCACGCTGTTACGCCGACTCGGATACACAATGATTGAAGGGGCTGGAAGCCGCGTCAAGTTCGATATCGGCGACCCCAGTGCAATGATCACGTTGCACAAGCCTCACCCGGGCAACGAACTGAAACATTACATTCGGCGCCAGATCATCGAACAATTGAAATCAGGAGAACTGATTCAGTGAACAACCAGCTCAAACATAAAGGCTACATCGGCTCTATCGAGGCCAGCCTCGAAGACAACTGCCTGTTCGGCAAGATTTTATTCATCAAGGCATTAGTGAGCTACGAAGGCAAAACCGTCGCAGAACTGGACGGAGCCTTTCGCGAAGCCGTGGACGATTATCTGGCTACCTGCCAGACCCTCGGGCAATCACCTGAGAAGCCATGCAAGGGCTCGTTCAACGTACGCGTTGGGCATGAACTGCATTTGGCAGCCGCTCTGGCCGCAATGCGTAAAAAGGTGACGTTGAACGACCTTACGCGCCAAGCGCTGAATGAGTTTCTGCAACAGCACGACGACGGTCTAGCGGCGGTTTGAATTGGCCAGTCAGGCAACATCGCCACAGGGCTCGTTCGATGCCTGTGGCGAAGTGACGACGCGAGTCATCCCAAATGGTCTTATTCGGGCATTAGAGGTCGTTGACTCCAATCAGAACTAAAGGGTCCATTGTATTTTTGACCCGGACTACTAAATTGAAATCAACGCCCTTCCTGATCCTTGGTCCGCAGTACCGTCCAATGGCATAGACACCCGGAGTCTTGCTATGAACGACATCAGCCGTCAGCCGCCCCCACAAAAAAACTCAACCGGCCTGGAAATACCTGCGCTTGAATGTCCATTACCGATACGACTGGACGAAGCGCTCGGCAAGCGTATCAATGCGCTGTTAATGGCGTGGATCAATCGAATCGGTATTTTCGAGGGGCAGTTGGATCACGTAAGGGCCTCGAACTTCGGGCGTTTCGTAATGCTGTGTCACGCCGACACCGACGACGTTCAACGCTTGCTACTCTCTGCAAAATGCATGGCGGCGCTGTTCGCGGTAGACGATCACTATTGTGATGATGAGCGAAGTGGCGCCAACCCCAAGCTCCTAGGCGCACGCTTGTCACTGGCCCTGGCCGCCCTGGACAGGGCATATCTGATTCCATCCCACGACCTCGCGCTCAAACGTGCGCTCAACGATGATCCGGTTTTACGTGGATTGCGGGGATATATGAGCCACCTTGATCGCTATGCGACACCCTCGCAGAAAGCTCGCGTTCAGTCGGAGACCATTGCGATGTTCGTGACCATGAATGCGGAAGCTTCATGGCGCATCGAACACAGCCTGCCTCAAGTCTGGGAATATTTGGCACATCGTCAAGTCAACAGCTTTTTACCTTGCATGGCCCTCATTGATATTGTCGGCGGCTATGAACTGGGTGCCGATACTTATTTTTCTGCGCCTGTACGCGAAGTGATCGCCCTAGCTGCAAGTTTGACCATGCTCGTCAATGACTTGTATTCCGCACCCAAAGAGCAAGAGCCTGGCATCGGTGATTTCAACCTGCCATTGCTGCTGGCAAACGAACAGGGTTGTTCATTACAGCAAGCCTTGTGGTTGACAGCCGATCTTCACAACACACTTATACGTAGATATGAAGCCAAGGAAAGAAGGCTGCTCAAACAGGCCTCCCCCACACTCAAGCGCTTCCTCGGCGGGGTAAAAGCCTGGCTGGGCGGCAATTACGAGTGGCATCGACACAGCGGTCGCTATCAAGTGTGAACAAGCCTGCACTCAGCCCAACCGCCGATACCCCAACCATGCGGCCAACAACACCACCGCCCCCGCCGCCAACGCCACCCAGAATCCACTGGTCGCGCCGAAATGATCGATCATCCAACCAGAACTGGCGGCGCCGATAGCAACGCCGATGCTCAACCCGGTGATCAGCCAGGTCATGCCTTCGGTGAGGCGGCTGGGCGCAACGATTTGCTCGACCATGGCCATCGACACGATCAAGGTAGGCGCAAAGAACAGGCCGGAGATAAATATGGCGACGGCCAGGCCGGGGATGTTGCTCACCAGCAACAAGGGCAAGGTAGTCAACGCCGTGGCCACGCCGCAGAACAGGAACTGACGCGGCAACGGCGCATTGAGCTTGAGGGCACCGAAGGCCAATCCGGCCAGGCACGAACCGATGGCGTACACCGACAGCACAATACTCGCCGCCGCCGGCTGGCCCTGATGCTGGGCGAACGCCACACTGACCACGTCCACCACGCCAACGATCACGCCCATGGCCAGCAGCAAGGTCATCAGGATCAAAACCGCAGGGGAAGCGATCAGCCAGCGACCATGCGCGCCGTGGTGCTCGTGTATGGGTGGCTCGGTTTGCCGCTGCAATACAAAGGTGGTGACGCCCACCGCCAGCAACAACGCCGCCACCAAAGGGCCGGCTTCAGGGAACAGCACCACGCTCAGGCCCACAGAAATGGGTGGGCCGATAATGAAGCACACCTCATCCAGCACCGACTCCAGAGCAAACGCGGTTTGCAGCCTGGGCTGGCCGCGGTACAACTCGGTCCAGCGCGCCCGCACCATGGCGGACATATTGGGCATGCAGCCGGCCAGCGCGGCAAACAGGAACAGCGTCCAGCTCGGTGCCTGCAAACGCGTACACAGCAACAACATCAATATCGCCCCGCCGCCGATCAGTGCGGCTATCGGCAGGACCTTGCCCTGGCCGTAGCGGTCCACCCAACGCGACACTTGCGGCGCACAAAACGCCGTGGCCAGGGCAAACACCGCCGCCACCGACCCCGCCAGCCCATAACCGCCATGGACTTGGGAGAGCATGGTGATCAGGCCGATACCGGTCATCGAGATTGGCATACGCGCCAACATGCCTGCGAGCACAAAGGCTCGGGCGCCTGAGACCTGGAATAATTCGGCGTAAGGGTTTGCCATCCTGCATTACCTCTTGCTCAAGCCACGGACTTGCTATCTGAAGCGATCCGGGCAGAATACATACGGTGCGTATGTGATGGATCATGCTTCGCATACGCACCGTATGTCAATCACCAACCGATGAGACTTCCATGAGCCGAGCCCGTGCCGAAATGATCGAAGAGACTCGCGCCCGCCTGATCGCAAGTGCGCGCCGGGCATTCGCCACCCAAGGCTATGCCCATACCTCAATGGATGACTTTACCGCTCAAGCCGGGCTGACGCGCGGTGCGTTGTACCATCACTTTGGGGACAAAAAAGGCTTGCTGGCAGCCGTAGTCGCCCAGCTCGACAGCGAGATGGACGAGCGCTTGCAACGCATCAGCGCGCAGGCCACAGAGGCGTGGAGCGGGTTTTGCGAACGCTGCCGAGCTTATCTGCGCATGGCCCAGGATCCGGAAATCCAGCGCATTGTGTTGCAGGATGCGCCAGCGGTGCTGGGGGATACCGGCTCACAACACCACTGCGTTGAGTCGTTGCGCCAACTCCTGGAGGCCCTGATGCAAGCCGGATGGGTCGCGCCGGCACCCAGCCAGGCACTGGCGCAGTTGATCAACGGCAGCCTGGTCAACACGGCGTTGTGGATCGCCCGGGATGCACACCCGGGCGCGCGGCTGGAGGAAGGCTTGCAAGGCCTGGAGGTGTTATTGCGCGGGCTCAGCCTCAAACCAACCGCTTGATCTGCTTATGCCGCCATACCAGCCGGTAATACGCGGTCTGCAATACCAGCATCGCCAGGTAGGTCACCGGGAACGCCATCCACACCCCTTCCAGCCCGAAGTGCGCGTTGAACAGATACGCCATCGGCAGCTCCACGCAGAGCACGCAGAAAATCGAGATCGCCACCGGCATCAGCACCACGCCGCTGGCGCGCATGATGCCGCCGATCACCGCCTGGAAGCCGAAGACCAGAATGCTCCAGAGCATGATGTGCAGCAGGTGTTCGGCTCTGATCCGCGCGCTGTCGTCAGTGATGAACAGCCCCAGCAACCAGTGCGACAACCCATAACCGAGCACGATCAGCCCCCCGGTCAGGCACAGGTTGATCACCAACCCCGTGCGCAGGATCGGCCCGATGCGCTCCAGGCGCCCGGCGCCGATCGCCTGGGCACCGAGGATCGAGGCGGTGATGGCGATCGACAGCGCCGGAAACTGCACGTAGTTGACGATCTGCGTCACCGCGCCATAAGCCGCCGTGGCCTGGGAGCCGTGGCTGTTGACCAGGGCCAGGATGACCAATTCCGACAACGACAACACCACCATCTGCAAGCCGGTCGGCAAGCCGATGCGCAGCACTTTACCGAGGATGACGCGGTCCAGGCGTAAAGCCGCGAGCAGCTCGCGATCCGGTGCCATCACATGGTTCTTATGCCGCAGGCGCAGCACCAGGAACAGCATCGCCAAAGCGTTACCTACCAAACCTGCGTACACCGCACTCTGGATGCCCAGGGGCGGCAGGCCGATCCAGCCGCGAATCAGCGCTGGCGTCAGCAGCAAGCCCACCAGGGTCGAGACCATCAACGCCAGCAACGGCGAAATCGTATCGCTCACCCCACGCAGCAATTGGGTATAGAGGATGAACACCAGCAACAGCGGCATGATCAGCATCATCATCTGGGCATACCCCACCGCATCGTCGAGCACATCCAGCGGCGTGCCCAACGCCTGCAGCGCCGGGCGCGCAAACAGGCTGCCGAGTAACGCAGCAATCAGGCCCACCAGTGCGCCCAAGGTCAGAGTGGCGCCAGTAATCGCCTTGACCATGCCCGTCTCCCGGGCACCCCACGCCTGGCCGATCAACACCGAGGCGCCCGCCCCCAGGCCGATCACCAGGGCGATGAAGAAAAACACGATGGGGAACATCCCCGACACCGCCGCCAAAGCCTGGGTGCCGAGCATTTGGCCGACATAGATACCGTTGAGGGTGCCGGAAAAGCTTTGCAGAAAATTGGACAGCACCATCGGTGCCAGAAAGATCAGGTAGATCTGCCACAGCGGGCGTTGCTGGGTAACGTCCATAAGGGGTCGAGTTCCGGAATGTTTAGCTGCAGAAGGCATTGCGCGACAACCAGGCCAGGTAGCTCCGCACGTCCGGCGGCCAGTGCGCGATCCTGCTGGAAAAGTCGGCCTGGTCTTGCGCAAACAACGCTCGCGAGGCGTCTTCAAAACCCTGCAGGTTACCGCCGATGGCGCTCATGAAGCGGTAGCTGGCTTCCTTGGCCTGGCGTGCCTTATCGGCGCCGGCCTGGCCGGTACGCGCCTCATCCACCAGCCGGCGCAAGGCGGCCGAGGCGCCACCGCGCTGCTGGCCGAGCCACTCCCAATGGCGTGGCAACAAGGTGACCTCGCGGGCGACCACGCCCAATTTCGGTCGGCCCACGGCTGGCGTTGCGGGTGCATCTACCTCGGCGTCGCTCTGAGACGATGACTGTGGCGCATAGCCCACAGGCCAGGGGTAATCGACCTGCGTGCCGGTGGCATCATCGAAAACCAGGAAGCTGCCGGTGGGCAACGCTTGATCGGCAAGGGCCTGGGCAACTTCTGGATAGGTACCGGCGGCAATGCGCTGGTGACCCGCGAACGCAGTGCAGTGGGGCGGTATTTGTGTAGCCATGAATTTTTACCCGGACGTTATTTGTTTTACCCGGGTTATATTAGTCCGAATTTTGCACATTGCAAATCGCGGCCAGCTCATCACGGGTGCTGCTGATGACCGCACCCGCCTTGAGCAACTCATTGACCGCCTGTACACCCCCCTCCTCGCTGATGCTGCGGCACGCCGGCAGGTGCAGGACCACCTGCAATCCGGCTTTGAGCAACTGCAACACAGTGGTCTTGACGCAGTAGTCCAAAGCCAGGCCGCCGACGATCACACGCACCACCCCTCGGGCCTTGAGGTACTCGATGACGCCGGTGGACAGCTTGTCGTGCAGGTCGTGGTAGCAGGCGCCATAGGGGTGCAGGTCAGGCTCGACGCCCTTCCAGATGAAGTAGTCATAGTCATAAGGCGTTGGCAGTTCGTCGAGCAACGTGAAGCCTTCGGTACCCGGCACGCAGTGGCTGACCCAGGTGACATCGGCGTGGGCAAGGCCAGTGGGCTGCAACATCTGGCTGTGCTGCGCAACCACCCACGGGGCGTGTGGGGTGTGGGCGTCCTTGCTGCCGATGCGATGACCGGCGAGGCTGGCCATGTAGTTGAGTTCGGCGCCAATGCGGTCGCCACCGACCACCGGCAATTCGTTGGGGCACAAAGGCGTGAAGCTTTTCTGCGCGTCGACGTCGAATGAAGCGATGGCGGTTTTCGCAAGGGTCATGGTGATTCTCCGGTGGCAGGCCCCAGGTGACGGAGTGTCAGTCACTTTATAGAGGGCTGGCAACACCGCCATGGGTACAAGTCGAATCGTCGCACCGCCCCTCCCATGTTTTTAACGGTGCATGGCTTCAGTTCATCCAGTTGCCGCCATCCACGTTGTAGGTCTGGGCCACCACATAGTCAGCTTCCTTCGACGCCAGGAAGATCGCCATTCCAGTCAGATCTTGCGCCGTGCCCATGCGCCCGAACGGCACCTCATCCCCTACCCGTTTTTTCTTCTCGCCAGGTGCCAGCCCCTCATGCCTGGCAAACAGCGCATCAACGGCGTCCCAGTGCTCGCCGTCCACTACGCCCGGGGCGATGGCATTGACATTGATGCCCTGCTTGATCAGGTTCAATCCCGCCGATTGCGTCAAGCTGATCACCGCGGCCTTGGTCGCACAATAGACGGCTACCAACGGTTCTCCCCGCCGTCCGGCCTGGCTGGCCATGTTGATGATCTTGCCGCCATGGCCCTGGCTGATCATCTGCCGCGCCGCGGCTTGTAGCGTGAACAGGGTGCCGGCGACGTTGATCGAGAACAGCCGCTCAAAGCTGTCGCGGGTAATGTCGATAATAGGCGCCAGGTCGAACAGCGCAGCATTGTTGATCAGGATATCCAGCTTGCCGGCATGGGCCACGACCGCAGCTATTGCGGCGTCGATGCAAGCTTGATCGGTGACGTCCATCGCCACGGCGTAAGCCTGGGGGCCCAATTCGGCGGCGGTGGCCTGGGCGCGTTGCAAATTGATGTCGGCAATGGCAACGGTAGCGCCTTCAGCAATATAGGCCTGGGCAAACGCTCGGCCGATACCCCGTGCCGATCCGGTGATCAGCGCGCTTTTACCTTCGAGTCGTTTCATCGCGGTGTCCTGTAAAAATGAGTTCGGGTAGCCGGCACGTTGCACCTGTTGTTTTTTGTGGGCGGGCCTCGATTACAGCAGCTCGGCATGGCCCTCACAAACGACTGGCGACTGCGCGGCTGATACTTTTTTAACCTCAAGCCCAGGATCAAAAAAGTACCAGTGCAAGGCAAAACCGGGGTAGCACACTGATTGCCGGTGCGCGTATTTTGAGTCCATTGCATAACGACAAGAGGCAGCACCATGCCCATCAGCCGCGCCAGCCTGTTCGAGCACTGCCCTGCTGAACTTGAAGTGATCCTGCCCGAACCGGAGCATGGTTTTCGCTGGTTCGAACATGACTATCCCTATGAACTGGCGCGCTGGAACCATCACCCCGAGTTCGAGATTCACCTGATTCGCCAGGGCAGCGGCAAGCTGGTGGCGGGCGACTATATTGGTGCGTTCAGCGCCGGTCATGTCGCGTTGATCGGCCCTGACCTGCCCCACGACTGGATCGGCGACCTGGCGCCGGGCGAATACCTGAGCGGCCGCGATGTGGTGCTGCAGTTCGACGGCGCCGCCCTCCTCGCCCTGCGCGCCACCCTGCCTGAACTCGGCGATCTACAACCGTTGTTTGAACGGGCACGATGCGGCCTTGAATTCAGCGGCGAAGCAGCAACGAATGCGGCACGGCTGATGGAGGCCATCGGCAGCGCCCATGGCCTGCAACGCCTGACCCTGTTCCTGCAACTGCTCGACACCCTGAAAAACGCCCCACCCGCCCAGACCAAGACCCTGGCCAGCCCGTGCTACGTACCCACCCTGGATGCGCGCAGCGCCGATCGCATCAACAAAGCCTTTGATTACCTGATGCGCGAACTGACCGGCGACGTGCGCCTATCGGACATTGCGCGGCAATTGGAGATGAGCGAGCCGGGCTTCTCGCGTTTTTTCAAGCGCAACACCGGCCACGGTTTTATCGACCTGATGCGCAAGTTCCGCGTGCAACGTGCCTGCCGGTTGTTGTTGCAAAGCCAGATGTCGGTGGCGGATATCTGCTTTGAAGTGGGCTACGCCAACCTGTCCAATTTCAACCGCCACTTTCGCATCGAAATGCATCAGACGCCGAGCGAATACCGGCGGCAGACTGCACCAAACGTATTCAACCCCATCGCCAGGATCGCTCGCTGATTTCTGACCAAAGCGTCGGCTAATTCGCGTTTTTTCCAAACGGTTCAAGCCATTGACACAAGTTGGTACAGCCTGTGCAAACGTTTGCGGAACGAACTTGGCTGCCAAGTTCAGCCCTACCCGACGAATCGGGCTAAACCGCGTACGAATAAGGACTTTCAATGCATCCCACCTCTAAGCCTCGTGCTTGCCTTGGTGTTTCCCTGCTACTGGCCGCCGTTACGGGAGTACTCAGTGGCCCCATTTTGGCGCAGCAAAAGCCCATCGATGATTCAGCTCAGGGCGAAACCCTTAGCCCTGAGGCCAGCCCACCGGCGAAAAAAGGCGTTTACCTGTCGGAGTGGTTCAACCAGGACCTGACGCTGATCGGCAGCAAAGACATCAGCTTCGGCCCCAAGCCCCAGGATGACGTCTACCTGGAGTACGAGTACTTCGGGCGCAAGGGGCCCTTTGAGCTGTACGGCTATATCGACGTGCCGAAGATCCTCACCATCGGTAACAGTAATGACAAAGGTGTATGGGACCATGGCTCGCCGGTGTTCATGGAGCATGAACCGCGGATCTCCATCGACTACCTCGCAGGGCGCAGCCTGGCGATCGGCCCGTTCAAGGAGTGGTATGTGGCCTTTGACTGGATTTACGATCACGGCAGCCATAAGGAAAACCGCGCCAACACCCTGTACAGCGGCCTGGGCACCGATATCGACACCCACTCGCGGGTCAACCTGTCGGCCAACTTTTATGGCCGCTACCAGTGGGAAAACTACGGCGCCAGCAATGAATATTCCTGGGATGGCTACCGCGCGCAGATGAAGTACATCGTGCCCATCGGCAAGTTCGACAACGGTGCTTCGCTGACCTATATCGGCTTTACCAACTACGACTTCGGCTCGGACCTGCACAAGGACAACCCGGCGCGCACCGCCAATTCCCTGGTGGCTACCAACGTGCTGCTGTACGCGTTCACCCACCTGCGCTTTACCCTGGTGGGTCGCTACTTTCACAACGGTGGCAACTGGGAAGACGGCAGCGAGTTGAATTTCGGCGAAGGCAACTTCCGCGCCCGCTCTGATGGCTGGGGTTACTACGCCGGCGTGGGTTACCAATTCTGATCAAGGAGCTGTACATGAACGCACTGACTCGTATCTCGCTGGCCGTCGGCCTCGCCCTGCTGCCCCACGTAGTGCTGGCGGATAACCCCGCACCGATCAAGCCCAAGGTGATGTTGATCACCATGTTCGCCCCCGAGGCGCAAACCTGGATCGACCGCCTGGAACTCAAGCAGGAAGTGCGCGTGCCGGGGCTGTCTGCCGAGTACCCGGTGATTCGCTGCAACACCCAGGACGTGTGCCTGCTGGTAACCGGCATGGGCCAGACCAACGCCGCTGCGTCGACCCTGGCCCTGGCCTTGTCACCCAAATTCGACCTGCGCCAGAGCTACTTCCTGATCGCCGGTATCGCCGGCATCAGCCCCAAACACGGCACCATCGGCACCGCCGCCTGGGCCCATTACCTGGTGGAGTTCGGCACCCAGTGGGAGCTGGACTCACGGGATGCGCCCAAGGACTGGCCGACCGGTTATATCGGCATCAACACCAAGGGGCCCAACGAAAAGCCACCGCTGGACTACAAAACCGAAGTATTCGAGCTCAACCCCAAGCTGCAAGCCAAGGCGTTTGCCTTGTCGCACAAGGTGGATCTGACCGAAAGCAAAGAATCCGCCGCCTGGCGCAAGCACTATCCCGAAGCCCCGGCCAACCAGCCGCCGCAAGTCACGCGCTGCGACACGCTGGCGGGCAACACCTGGTTTTCCGGCACCCGCCTGAGCGAACGCGCCGAAGTCTGGACCAAGTTGCTCACCGACAATAAAGGCGAATACTGCACCACCCAGCAGGAGGACAACTCCACTTATGAAGCCCTGCTACGCGCCAGCCGTGAGGGCCTGGTGGATATCCAGCGCCTGGCCGTGGTGCGCGCAGGCTCCGACTTTGATCGGCCTTATCCGGGTTACAGCGAGGTCGACAACTTGCTCAAGTATGCGGACCAGGGCGGCTTTGTACCGGCACTGGAAAACCTGTACCGCACGGGTAACCCATTGGTGCAGGCAATCGTGAAAAATTGGTCGGCATGGGAAAAAGGCGTACCCGAGGTCGAATAAACCTCTGAATGTGGGAGGGGCTTCGCCCTAATCCTTGTAGGAGCGAGCTTGCTCGCGAAAAACTCAAAAGCGCCGCGTTTATTCAGGAAACACGCGCTATCGTTGACGTTTTTCGCGAGCAAGCTCGCTCCTACCCATCAACTGACGCTACTTCGCGCAGGCCGATATATCAACCGTGAGCCGACTTGGCGCACTCACAGCCGGTCGCGGCGGTGCAGGGCTCACCGTGGGCATGGTGCTCGGCACAGCCCTGGCAGCAATAGCCCTTACCGTCCTTCATGATCGCATCGGCACCCAGTACGCATTTGCAATGAGGGCAAGCACAGGTTTTATCTGGCATGGTCAGACTCCTTCTTCATGGTCGTCCCGGTGCAGCGAACGCCACACCTTAAGCAGTGACTCCACGCAGAGCGCCAAGGTTCAGCGCCGTCAGTCGGCTGCCCGGGTATTGCTGCGGTACATGAACACCAGTGCCAGCGCCAGACACAGCATCGCCACGATGCGGCTGCCCGACAATTCAATCGCCGGGTTGCCCAGCCAGCCAAAGTTGTCGATCAGCATGCCCATGCCCAATTGCCCGACAATCACCGCCACCGTGGCGACCGCCGTGCCAACCACAGGCACCGCGCCGACCATCACCAGCATGTACACCACGCCGAACAAGGCGCCGGTCAATTGCCATTTCGGCACATCCAGCAGGCTGACGGCGTGGGCCGGCTCGAAGAACAATATCAACAACGCCGTGGTGAGCGCGCCGACGGCAAAGGTCAGCAGGCTGCTGCGCAAAACCCCTACCGCCTGGCCCAGACGCCCGTTGATGGCGGCCTGCACACTCAACACCGCCCCCGCTGCAATCACCATCACCAGTAACATCATCAGATTCATCGTCTTACCCTCGTGCAATCAGAACCAGCGCCGCCACAATCAACGCCAATGCAATCCAGCGCTCGCCATTGACGCGCTTGCGCGCCGTGCCGAACCAGCCGAAGTGGTCGATCAACACACTCTTGCCCACCTGCCCCGACAAAATCGCAATCATGGTCATCGCGATACCGATATGGGGCGTGGCCAGCGTCAACACCACCACGTACATCGGCCCCAGAAGTCCGCCGATCAACTGCCAGCGCGGCAGTTCGGTGAACGCAGGGCCCTTCTGCGGGCCGCTGAACAGCAGCAGTAGAAGGAGAATCGCGGTGCCGACGCCGAAGATGCTCAAGGTCGCCCACAAATGCCCGACCTGCGCGCCCAATGGCCCGAGCAGGCCAGCCTCCACGGACAGGCCCATGCCCGCCAGGATCACCAACAGCAACAACAGTAGCCGTAGGAGGTTTTTATTCGGCCTGGCCTGCGCCATGCCCTCGATAGTGCGTGCCTGCATACATCACCTGCGTATCATGAAAAGAAACATGGCGCGCATTATCCGGTGGCCGTCCTGTGCGATAAATGGGAGCATGCAAACAACACCTTTGCGCAATACGCACAGCCAGGAGAGATGATGCAGGGTTTGAATGAGCTGAGTTTCAAGGCGCTGCGCCTGTTCGTCGCCGTGCTGGACCATGGCAGTTTTTCCGAAGTGGCCCGCCGAGAAAGCCTGGCGCCCTCCTCCATTTCGCGGCAGATTCAACTGATGGAACAGGCCCTCGGCCAGCAATTGCTGTACCGCCACACCCGCGCCGTAAGCCCCACCGAAGCCGGGCGCCTGCTGGGGCGTCACGCGCGGCTGGTACTGGAGCAGTTGGAAACGGCGAACCAAGCCCTGCAGGAACAGGACAGTGAGCCCAGCGGGCTGGTGCGTATCAATGCGCCGATGGTATTCGGCCAGCGCCACCTTTCACCGTGGTTGGGGGAACTGTGCCGGCGCTACCCGAAGCTGCAACTGGATATCCAGCAAACCGACACCTGCGTCGACCCACTGCAAGACGGCACCGACCTGCTGTTTCGCATTGGCGTGCTCAATGATTCGGGTATGCAGGCACGCATCTTCGCGCCCCAGCGCTTTCGCATCGCCGCCAGCCCCGCCTACCTGGCGCAACACGGCACGCCGCGCCACCCCGACGAACTGGTCGACCACCACTGCCTGGCCTACAAAGGCATCACGGGCCAGCAACGCTGGTTCTTCCGGCGCGGCCAAAGTGACTGGACCTCCTACAGCGTCAAGGGCCCGATCACCGGCAACCACGCCGACACCCTGACCCACGCCGCCGAACAGGGCCTGGGCCTGGTGGTGTTTCCGTCCTGGCTGATTGGCGAAAGCCTGCGCGCCGGCAGTTTGCAGGCCGTGCTGACCGACTATGAAGTGGCGACCACCCTGGAGCCCCAGCAGATAGCCGCACTGTGGCCGGGCAGCCGGAGATTGTCGTTGAAAGTGCGTACGGTGATCGACTATTTCGTGGAGTGTTTTGGGACGGTGCCGTATTGGGATCGGCAGATCAAAACAGCCACTGCCCAATCAACCACGCATTCGCCCCACTGATCACCGCGAACAGGAACCACGCCAACAGCCGCGTGGGCAGTCGATTGACGAAAGGCCCCATCAACTGCTTGTCACCGGTCATGCGAATCAGTGGATACAGCGCGAACGGCAACTGCAGGCTGAGTACCACCTGGCTGAGAATCAGCAGCTTGCCGATGGCATCGTCGCCCATCAGCCATACCCCAAGGAACGCCGGGATCAACGCCAGTCCGCGAGTGATCAGGCGGCGTTGCCAGCAGGGTATGCGCAGGTTCAGGTAGCCCTCCATGATCACTTGCCCGGCAATGGTGCCGGTAAAGGTCGAACTCTGCCCCGATGCCAGCAACGCGATACCGAACAGGATGCTGGCGAAGGCGCCGCCTACCAGTGGGTCAAGCAGGTGATAGGCGTCCTGGATTTCCACCACATCGGTATGGCCCGTCTTGTAGAACGCCGCAGCGGCCAGCACCAGGATCGCTGCGTTGACCAACAGGGCCAGGGCCAGGGAACCGATGGTGTCGATGCGCGCCAGCTTGACCGCGTCCTGCTTGCTCGCCAGGTCCTTGCCGATCAGGCGCGTCTGCACGATGGAGGTGTGCAGGTAGAGGTTATGGGGCATGACCGTGGCGCCAAGGATGCCGATCGCCAGGTACAACGGCGCCGCGTCGCTGATCGCCGACAGTGAAGGCGTAAAACCGCTGAGCACGTCCGGCCAGTAGGGTTTGATCAGCACCAGTTCGATAAAGAAGCACACGCCGATGGTCGCCACCAGCGCCAGCATGATCGCTTCAAGGCGGCGGAAACCGCGATTTTGCAGGGCCAGGATCAACAGCGTGTCGAAGGCGGTGATGACAATGCCGGTGGTCAGTGACACGCCAAGCAGCAGGTGAAACGCCAGGGCGCAACCGAGCACTTCGGCAAGATCGGTGGCGATGATGGAGATTTCCGCCAGCACCCACTGAGTACGTGAGGAGCGCTTGCTGTAGCGCTCGCGGCACAGCTGCGCCAGGTCCTTGCCGGTGGCGATGCCCAGCCGTGAGCACAGGCACTGCACCGCCATCCCCGCAAGGCTGGCCAGCAGCACCACAAAGAGCAGGCTGTAGCCATAGCGTGAACCGGCTTCAATGGCGGTAGCCCAATTGCCCGGGTCCATGTAGCCGATGGAGATCAGCAAGCCGGGCCCGGCGAACATCAACATGCGTTTGAAAAACGAAGCCTTGGGGTCAACGGCAACAGAGCCGGCCACTTCCGGCGGGCAGAACGGGGCGGTAGCGATTTTCGGCAGGTTGAATTTCACGCGCAACTCCAGACAAGGCTTGGGCAGCAGCTTATCAGTCGGACGCGACTGTGCGCATCACCGTATCGCGCGGCAAATCAAAGGCCTCCACCACTTGCACCACCAGGTCCAGCTCCTGGTTCAGCGCCTCGCGCTCCATACGCTGACGAATCACACCAACCACCAATACCGCCAAGGTGGTGATCGAATACGCCGGGCCGGAAAACGCTCGCACGCCGCTGACCAGCAACATCGCCGCAGCCAGCGCCTGGCCCACCACCGGAATCGCCGTGGCCGCACCCCGACGCAGGATAAACCCGGTCAGCCCGGCCAGCGCGGTACCGCTCAAGGCTGTGGTGGCCGAACGACCCACGTCGAAGCGGGTGAACAACCCCTGCTCTTTTTGCGCGGCGGCCTTGAGTTCGGCGTCGAACGCCTGACGGTCGGCGCGGCTGAGTTTGTCCTTGTACTGCTCGATCAGTTTTTCAGCGACCTGCGCTTCGATATCCGCCAGCGCCACGCTTTCAAGCGGCTCGTCGAATTTGATGCCCAGGCGTTGCGCCACCTCCTCGGCAATCTGGCGATAGCTCACCCCGTGACCACGGGCCAGGTTCATGAAGCTGTCACCGCCCATGCGCTGCAACTCGATGGCCAGTTTCAGCGGTTCACGCACACTGGCGTCGATCGAGGCACTGCGCTTTTGCGCCATCAGCTCGGCTAAAAACTTCAGCTCTTCAGGACGCGCCTGCACCAGCACCGGAAACAGCTCGGCATCTTCTTCGGCAAATCGCACTTCGCTGCTGCGCAGGTCGGCGCGGATCACGCCACGGCGCTCCTGCAGCAAGTCGGTGTACTGCACCACCGTCTTCAATTGCGGCCAATAAGCGGCATGATCGAAGCTGGCCAGATGCACATTGGTGACCTTGGTCTTGAGGGCAGGCGTGACGTCAATCGCATAACGGCCGATGCAGCGCTCGCTATCCGGCTTCAAGGCCAGCGCCCAGTCCTTGCTGGAATGGCAGTTGATCAGCCGCCCCTTGAGCGGCGCCGACACGTCATCCCAGGGGCTTGACGTACAGATCGCCCCGCCCATCAGCAACAGGTTATTCAACGGCAGCTCGCGGGCGATATCGGGGCTGGCCAACAGACTCTTGACCAGAATACGTGCGCCCAGGGAATGACCGATCAGGTTGATGCGCCGCACCGGCAGCGACTCGTCGTGCAGGTAGCCGGCCAGTTCAGGCAACAAGGTCCTGGCCACTTCATCGACCCGCGCCTCGACACTTTTGTAATGGTCAAGAAAATAGGCAATCGCCCTGCCCACACCTACCGTTGCTGCACCCAGGCCACCACCGCCAAGCATCGAAGCGATCACATCCTTGAACGGCGCGAACAGGTTTTCCAGAAAGTGCCCCGCCGGCCAGAACAGCATCAGGTTGGTCGAGCCTTCGATACCCGCCAGTTGTGCCTTGAAATTGCCCAGTTGCTGGCGGTTGAAGAAGGCCGAATAACCGTGAACATAGAGATTGAGCACATCCCCCTGGGGCTCGCCACATAGAACGAATGTGGGCTTGCGGGTGCGGTGCATTTCATCCCACTGGTGTTGCATGGGGCGGTGACTCCTGGTGGCAAGGGATGGCGATAGTAACAAACAGTGCCCGCAAGGAAGGTGAATCCTGACCGGCGTTAGCCACGTTCGGAACAACAGGAATAGCCCGAGTCGAGCACACCACGGTTCAGCCAGAGCCAACCCCCCACCCGTGTGGCGAGGGAGCTTGCTCCCGCTGGTCTGCGCAGCAGTTCCACTCTGGCGAAGAACACAGCGGCTTCAACAGGCAAAGTTGTCAATCTTGACCTGGCCATCCGGAAAGGTTGCGATGATTTCCAACTCGCCCCCCATCGCACGTATGTAGTCACGCAACGTACTGATGTACATATCAGTTCGACGCTCCATCTTCGAAACCGCTGCCTGGTTGATATTCAATGCCTTCGCCAGGCTTGCCTGACTCAACTGCTGAGCCTTGCGCAGCTCATGCAGTGGCATTTCTTTCAAATGTTGCTCGAATATCCGTTCGGCATCGGCGCGCGACTCGGGAGTCATGCGAGCTTTCAGTTCCGCGAATTTCTTAGCCATGGTCACGGCCCTCTTTACGCAATATGTCTAAATGTACGTCGTACCGCTTTTCAGCCAAGGGTACGTACTCGTGGTACCAACGGTGCTGTGCGGTTTTATCGCCACCTATCAGCAACACTGCACAGCGCCGAAAATCGAAGGCATACAACACTCTATAAGGTCGCCCTGAATGCTGTACCCGCAGCTCTCGCAGGTTACCGTGTCGGGCGCCCTTGATATCGCTGCTATGGGGATAGCGCAGCCCCGGCCCGAACAGCTCCAGCAGATCAACACTGGCAGCTACGAAGACTGCTCCTTTGCATCCAAGCCACCCCACCAGTCTCCGAATTCATCCGTGTATTCAATGTCCCAGACCATGCAAATATGCCACCCAAGGAATATAAACTCAAGGGCATAACTTTAGGTCGACGTTGGTTAGCCAGCCAGCCGCGCTCCGGAAGAAATTGTGTGTGCACTCTTCAGCCTGGCGGGTGAGCAATAAACTCTGTGCATTCAGGAACCAGTATTACTTCAAAAAAAAACCGCCCTTTCGGGCGGTTGAAAAAACTCGGCCTTGATCAAAAACCGAGGGAGAAACTCACCGTCACTGCATGGTCCTTGTCGTTGCGCGAGAGTTGACCCGAGTAGCCCAGGCCCAGCTTGCCGTTCTGGCTGATCTGGTAGTCCAGGCCCGCTTCCACCACCGCGCTGTCCTTGGCAATCGGCACGCCCTGGGTGCTGAACGAGCCACCGCCATTGATGAAGCTCAGGTCGGCGTCAGGCTTGGTATCGCCGAAGGCATGGCGCCAGCCGATGCTGCCCCGTGGGGTGATTTTCGAGCCGTTGCCCAGGGTGATGGTCTGGCCGATGCGTACGCCCAAGGTCGAGTAGGTAATACTCTGGTCGGCATCGCCACGCAGGGCTGCCGAGCCGCCTTTTTCCTTGATCGTATCGCTGTCGTAGTTGACGTAGGCCAGGCCGGCGAACGGTTCCAGGGCCACGCTGGCGGTTTGAATGGTGTAGCCGACTTCACCGAACACCTGCGCACTGCGAGCCTTGTAGTCGGCTTTCAGGCGTTGGCCCTCACCGCCGACCGCCACGTTGCGTTTGCTTTCGATGTCATGCCAGCTGTACGCCACGCCCATGCGTGCGGCGAAGGCTTCCTGTTGGTAGGCGGTGTAGGCCATCAAGTGGTAGCTGTCCACATCGGCACTGGAATTACGGCGCTTGGCATCCAGATCACTGCGGGTGTAGCCGGCGGCCACACCGACGCGCCAGGCGTCGTCCACTTGCTTGTCGGTGCCGAGCAGGAAGCCGCTGAGATTGCGGTCCAGCTTGGCGGTGTTGCTGTCACCGCCCATATGGCCCCAGGTGCCAAGTACGCGCATCCAACCGACCATCTCGCCGTGGCAACCGGCGCTGCTCAGGTGGTTTTCGCTCGGCGCCAGGGCATTGCGTGGATCGTCCTCGCGGTAGCAACCGGGTTGGCGCATACGCTCGTTGACCGCGTCACGTACGTAACGGGAATCTTCGAGCATCGCGCTGGCAGTGCTGGCGTGGATCTCGCCAGACAAGCTGTCGAAGGCTGCGCGCGCTCCGGCCACATCAGCGTTGAGCAACGCGTTCTGCACCGCCGCGCCACCGACGGCTGCGCCGCTGCCCAAGGCCGCCGCCACGCCGCGCTGGTTAGCGGTAGCCGCCACACTGGCATAGCTGACGTTGTTGCGGCTGACCGCCAGTGCCACCTGGGTTGGGCTGTAGTTCAACGCGGTAGTCAGGAACGCCAGGTTCTCCAGGTTGGTGGTGGCAAAGGTGCCGTTGACCGCGCCCGCAGTCAGCAGGGTGTAGGTGGTCGCGCCGGCATACGGTGCCAGGTTGATCACATTCAAGGTGCCGCCCAGGTTGGCAGTGCCGCCCACGGCCAGGGAGCCGGTGGTGGATGGGGTGATCACCAGGTTCATCGCGCCCGTGCTGGCGTTGGTGAAGTTGCCGGCCACGGTCAACTTGCCGCCGTCAGGCGTCACTGAGCCGTTGTTGACCAGCGAACCGACACTGCCGTTGCCGGTCAGGCCCGCACCGCTGGCCACGGTGACCTGGCCGCCGAGCACCGCGCCTGGGTTGGCCGCATTACCCACCTGCAGCACGCCCTCTTGCACCGCTACGGTACCGCTGAACGGCTGGTTGCCGGTCAGCAACAGCGCACCGGTGCCTTGCTTGACCACTGCACCGGTGCCGCTCAAGGTGCCGTTGAATTGGCCATTACTGCTTTGGGCAAATACCAGACTGGCGTTGTCGAGGATGCTGCCTTGCAGGCTGGTGGTATTGCCCACCAGCGTACCGCCACTGACCGTAGTGCCGCCGGTGTAGGTATTGGCGCCGGTCAGCAGCAACGTGCCGGAATCCAACTTGTTGATCCCACCGGTTCCCACCAGCGGTGCATCGATCTGGGCAGTCACGCCGGAGTTGACCCGCACCGCAGCCAGGCTGCCATCCGCCGCATTGGTCGGGCTCAAGCTGCCCCCAGCGCCGGCCGTCAGGGTGTAACCGGCGTCAAGGAATTGCAGACCGGTAAAGCCTTGGTTACCGACAACCGTCACAGTGCCGCCCTGCCCGCCAAATACCGCGAACTGGTTGGTGGACGCCTGCCCTTGGGTGCCGGTGGGGTCGGTCCAGTTGGTGCCCGGGCCCCAGGTGCCACTGCCACCGGTGATGGTGCCATCGGGGTTGGTAGTGCCGCCGTTCCAGAACTGGATTTGCCCTGGCGCGTTTTGCACCACCAGGTTGAGCTGGTTGGCCAGCGCGGTTTGCAGGCTCACGTTGCCCAAGGCGACGGGCAATGTGCCAAAGGTAAGGCCGTTATCGACCAAGCTGCCGCCATAGCGGAACAGTTGATACACGCCCAGACCGAAGCCGCCGGCATCACTGACGTTGAGCGTTCCGTCCAGGGTCAGGTTGCCAGCGACATTCACCGCAGTGCTCGAAGCACCCGGTGCGCCGAGGGCGAAGTCCAGCGTGGTGCCCGACGACAAGGCCAGCGAGCCCACCGACAGTGGGGTCGCCGAGCCCGCCTTGAGCACCGAACCGTCCGCCATGCTCACCGCGCCGCCCAGGGTGCCGCTGCCACCCAGGGTCGCACCGCCGGCAACTTGCACCGCAGCGCTGTTCAAGGTGCCGTTGACCAACAGGCTGCCGGTGTTGACGTTGGTAGTGCCGGTAAAGCTGTTGTTACCGGTCAGCAGCAAAGCGCCGGTGCCGGTTTTGTTCAGTACGCCCGTGCCGGTGAGGTTGCCGGTGTAGGTGCCGTCGGTGGCCTGCTCAAAGGTCAATGCCGCATTGTTGGCGATGGCGCCTTGCAGGCTGTTGGTGTTGCCGGTGGTGGTGCCACCGTTGAGCGTGGTGCCGCCGCCGTAGGTGTTGGCACCCGCCAGCAGCAAGGCGCCGCTGCCGTTTTTCACCAGGCTGCCGGTGCCGCTGACGACGCCGTTGAGGGCCAGGTCATGGCTGCCGGCCAGGGTCAGCGGGCCGCCCAGATTGACGGCATTGGCCAGTTGCAGGTCAGTACCACCATCCAGTTGCGCAGCGCCGCCGACAGTCAGGGCACCGCTGCCCAGGGCGGCGTTGTTGCCCAGCACCAGTTGACCGGCGTTGAGGCCGGTGCCGCCGCTGTAGCTGTTGGTGCCGTTGAGGGTCAAGGTTGCAGCGCCGTTTTTCACCAGACTGCCGCTGCCGCTGATGTCACCATTGAGGGTCAGCGCGTTGCTGCCGCCAATCGCCAGGGCGCCGTTGAGTACCGCTGCATTGGTCAGGCTCACTGCCGCGTTGCTGTCCAGGGTGGTGCCCGCCGCGGCAGTCAGTACGCCGGTGCCCAGGGCACTGTTGTTGCCGACCACCAGAGTGCCGCCGTTGAGCGCAGTGCCGCCGGTGTAGCCATTGGCGCCGTTGAGCACCAGGGTGCCGCTGTCGAGCTTGGCCAGGGTACCGGCACCATTGAGCGTGACGCCCAGGGTCGCGGTCACGTTCGGATCGACCCGCACCGCGGTGTTGCCGGTGCCGCCATTGACCAGGTTAAGCACACCCGCCGTGCCGGAGGCCAGGTTGTAGCCATCGGTGACAAACTGCATGCCGGTGATGTTTTGCGTGCCGTCCACCGTCACATTGCCGGCTGCACCCTGGAACACTGCGAAACTATTGGTCCAGCCTTGATTGAGTGTGCCGTCGACATTGGTCCAGTTGGTATTGCCGGCGCTCCAGGTACCGTTACCACCGTCGATGGCAGCGTTGCCGATCAGGTTATTGCCATCCCAGAACTGCACAGTGGTGTTAGGCGCAGTTACCAGCAGGTTGACCTTGTTGCTGATGGCGGTCTGCACTTGCAGATCGCCCGGCACCACGCTGCCCGGCAGTATGCCGAGGGTCAGGCCGTTGTCGGTAAGCGCCCCGCCGTAGTTGATGAGGTTGTAGACGCCGCTGCCAAAGCCGCCGATATCGGTGACGTTGAGGTTACCGTCCAGGGTCAGGTCGCCGCCGACATTCAGCAGCCCGGTGCCGCCGCCCACAACTGGGATGCCTAGACCGACATCCAGATTGGAGTTGCCGCCCAGCACCAGCGAGCCCACCGACAGCGTGCTGCCGGTGTTCAAACCGATATGGCCGCCGTCGGCGACGGTCACGGCACCACCAAGAGCACCGCTGCCGGTCAGGGTCGCGCCGTTGTTGACCGCCACCGTGGCACTGGCCAGCGAGCCTGTGACATTCAAGGTGCCGCCATTGACGTTGGCTGCGCCGCTGATGCCATTGGTGCCGCTCAGGTTGAGCACACCGCTGCCGTTTTTATCCAGGCCACCGGTGCCGCCCAGCGAACCGCCAAAGGTGTTGTCCAGGTTGCTGCCGCCCACCGCCAGCGTGCTACCGCCCGCCACCTGCACCGCGCCGTTGCCGGCCAGCGTATTGAGGCTGGCATTGCCGCCCAGGTTGAGGCTGGCGCCGCTGCCGACGGTAACGCCGGAAGTGCTGCCCAGTGCGCCATTACCCAACGTAGTCACGCTGCCGCCGGCCACCGTCAGCGGGCCGCTGAAACTGTTATTGCCAGTGAGCAACAGGTCCGCCGCGCCATTCTTGATCAGCGCCGCATTGCCGGCCAATACCCCGGCCAGGGTCAGGTTATTGCTGCCTGCGACGGTCAGGTCGCCATTCAGATCGACCGCGTTGGCCAGCACCAGCGGCGTGCTGTTGGCCAGGGTCGCCGCACCGCCGACAGTCAAGGCGCTCGAACCCAGAGCCGTGGCGTTGCCCAAGGTCAACGTACCGGCGTTGAGGGTTGTGCCACCGCTGTAGGTGTTGGCGCCGTTGAGCGTCAGGTTGGCGCCGCCGGCCTTGATCAGCGAACCGCTGCCATCGACGACGCCATCAAGGCTCAGATCATTGCTGCCGCCGGCTGTCAGCGCAGCATTCAGGCTGATGTTATTGGCCAGGCCCAGTGCGGCGCTGGTATCCAGGGTCGCGACGCCATTGACTGCCAGGGCACCGCTGCCCAGGGCCGATGCGTTGCCCAGGGTCAACGACCCCGCGTTCAGCTGGGTGCCACCGAGGTAGGCATTGGCGCCATTAAGGGTCAGGTTGCCCGCACCGGTTTTGGTCAGGCCGCCGGTACCACTGACCACACCGTTCAAGCTCAGGTCGGCAGTCCCCAGAATGTCCAGGTTACCGGCCAGGTTCAGGGTATTGGCCAACGCCACCGCGGTGCTGCTGTCGAGGCTGGTACCGGCTGCCGCGTTCAACGCGCCACTGCCCAGTGCGGTGTTGGAGGCGAGGATCAAGCCGCCGGCGTTGAGTGCGGTTGGGCCGGCGTAGGTGTTGTTACCACTGAGGGTCAGGTTGGCGATGCCATTTTTGATCAGGCTGCCGGTGCCAGCCACGGTGCCGGCCAGAGTCAAGGCGTTGCTGCCGCCAACAGTCAACGTACCGTTGACGTTCACATTGTTGGCCAGGCTGACCGCAGCGTTGCTGTCCAAAGTGGTGCCATTGGCGGTGGTCAACACGCCACTGCCCAGGGCACTGTCATTGCCGACCACCAGCGTGCCGCCATTGAGCGCGGTGCCACCGGTGTAGCTGTTGGCCCCGTTGAGTACCAGGGTGCCGGTGTCCAGCTTGGCCAGGGTACCGCCGCCATTGAGCATGACGCCCAGGGTCGCGGTGACGCCAGGATCGACCCGCACGGCGGTGTTGCCGCCGGTGCCATTGAACAGGGTCAAGGCCCCCGCCGTGCCACCCGCCAGGTTGTAGCCATCGGTGACGAACTGCAACCCAGTGATAGCTTGCGCGCCGTCAACGGTGACGGTGCCCGCTGTGCCCTGGAATACCGCAAAGCTGTTCGGCGCCCAGGTTGTATTGAATGCGCCGTTGACGCCGGTCCAGGCGCCGGTGCCTGTGTTCCAGGTGCCGCTGCCGCCTTCGATGGTACCGTTGCCGGTGACTTGACTGCCGTCCCAGAACTGCACGTTGGTACTGCCGTTGACCAACAGGTTGACCTGGTTACCGATGGCGGTTTGCAGGTCCAGATCAGCGGCTGGGATATTCACCGGCAGGCTGCCTAGTTGCAGGCCGTTGTTGGTCAGGCCGCCGGTGTAGTCGATCAGGCGATAGATACCGGTGCCGAAGCCGCCGATATCACTCACGTTCAGCGTGCCGTCCAGGGTCAGGTTACCGTTGACCTGTACCAGTGCCGTACCGCCGGTGGATGGCGCGCCAAGGCCCGCATCCAGGTTGGAGTTGGCATTGAGCAACAACGAGCCGGTGGTCAGGGTAGCGCCCGAGTTGACCGCCAGGTGGCCGCCATCGGCGATGAGCACATTGCCCAGCAAGGTACCGGTACCGCCCAGGGTCGCGCCGCTGCCCACGCTCACATTGGCGCTGGCCAGTGAGCCGTTGACGAGCAGGCTGCCGCCATTGACCAGCGTATCGCCGGTCAGCGCGCTGAGGCCACCGAGGGTCAGGGCGCCCGTGCCGTCCTTGGCAAAGTTGCCGAGCCCCGCCAGTACGCCGTCGAACGTGCTGTCGAGGTTATTAGCGCCAACGCTCAATGTGCTGCCCGCCCCGACTGTCGCCAGCCCTGTACCGGTGAGCGCGCCCAGGCTGGCGGTACCGCCCAGGTTCAGGGAGGTACCAGCCGCCAGATTGACGCCGGCACCGACACCCAACGCCCCATTGCCCACGGTGGTAAGGCTGCCCGATTGCACATCGAACAAGCCGTTAAAGGTGTTGTTGCCGGTCAGGCTCAAATCAGCCGTGCCGGTTTTGATCAGGTCACCACTGCCTGTCAGCACACCTGCGAGGGTCAAGTTGTTATTGAGACCACCCACTGTCAGGCCTGCATTGAGGTTGACCGCGTTGGCCAGCACCAGCGGTGTGCTGTTGGCTAAGGTGGCCGCACCGCCGACCGTCAAGGCGCCGGTACCCAGCGCCGCTGCCGTACCGAGGGTCAAGGTGCCCGCATTGAGGGTGGTACCGCCTTGATAAGTGTTGACGCCGTTGAGCGTCAGGTCGGCGGCGCCGTTCTTGACCAGCTCGCCAGTGCCACTGAGCAGGCCACCCAGGGTCAAGTCATTGCTGCCGGCCACGGTCAGCGCCGCGTTCAAGGCGGCATTGTTACCGATGGTCAAGGCTGCATTGTTATCCAGGGTTGCGGCGCCACCGACGGTGAGATTGCCCAACCCCAGCGCCGCCGCATTACCCAGGGTCAGCGTCCCGGCGTTCAGTGTGGTGCCGCCGAGAAAGGCATTGGTACCCGTCAGGGTGAGGTTGGCAGCGCCGTCTTTAGTCAGGCTGCCGGCGCCATTGATCGCCCCCGTCAGAGCCAGGTCGGCGGTGCCGCCGATGCCCAGATTGCCCGCCAGGTTGATTGCATTGTTGACGCTCAGCGCAGTGCTTGCATCCAGGGTTGTACCGCCTGCCGCATTGAGCACGCCAGCGCCCAACGCGCTATTGGCCGCCAGCACCAGACCACCCGCATTCAAGGCCACCGGGCCAAGGAAGGTATTGCTGCCGCCCAGGGTCACAGTGGCCGCGCCATTCTTGATCAAACCGCCCGTGCCGCCAATCACGCCGTTGAGCGCCAACACGTTGCTGCCCGCCAGGTTCAGGTCGCCGTTGAGGGTGACGTCATTGCCGAGCGCCGCCGCGGTATTGCTGTCCAGCGTGGTGCCCGCCGCAGCGGTCAGGGCGCCAGTGCCCAGCGCGGTGTTGCTGCCGACCACCAACGTACCGCCATTGAGCAAGGTGCCACCGGTGTAGCTGTTGGCGCCACCGAGTACCAGTGTGCCGGTATCGAGTTTATTCAGGGCACCTGCCCCGGTGATGTCGACGCCAATGGTCGCGGTTGCCAGCGGGTCGACACGCACCGCGAAGTTGCCACTGCCGGTGCTCAACTGCCCCCCGGTGCCATTGACCAGATTGTAGCCATCGGTGACGAATTGCATGCCAGTAAGGGTCTGCGCACCCTCCACGCTGACGGTACTCGCCGCGCCCTGGAACACCGCAAAACCGCCGCCCCAGGTCTGGTTGAGAATGCCGTCGGCCGAGGTCCAGTTGGTGCCGCCCGCCGTCCAGGTGCCGCTGCCACCGTCAACGCTGCCGTTGGGCACAGTGTTGCTGCCGTCCCAGAAACGGATGTTCGGTGCCGACACCACCAGGTTGACCTGGTTGCCCACCGAGGTCTGTACCAACAGATCACCCAGGCCATAGCCCAGCGGCACGCTGTTGACGTTCAATGCGCCGGCCAGGCTGCCGGTGTAGTTGATCAACCGATACACACCGGCACCGAAACCACCGGCATCGCTGACGTTCAGGTTACCGGCCAGGTTCACATTGCCACCGACATTCAGCAACGAAGTCAGCGAAGGTGCACCGAGGGCCACATCCAGATTGCCGCCGGCGCTCATGTTCAAGCTGCCGGCGGATAAGGTCGCGCCGCTAGCCAGGGCCAAGTTCCCGCCGTTGTTGATATTCACCGCACCCAACAGCGAACCGCTGCCGGTCAGCGTGCCGCCGCTATTCACGTCAACCACCGCACTGCCCAGGGAACCGGTGAGGTTCAAGGTGCCTGCGTTGATCGCCGTGTTACCACTGATGCCGTTGATCCCGGTGAGGTCCAGCGTGCCGGTGCCGACCTTGATCAAGCCACCCGCGCCACTGAGGCTACCGTCAAAGGTACTGCTGGTGCTCAGGCCGCCTACGGTGAGATTGAAACCACCGCCCACCGCCACGTCGCCCGTGCCGCTGAGGCCGGCCAGGCTGGAGTCGACATTCAGGTTCAGCGCCGCACCGGCTGCCACGTTGGCGCCGGAACTGCCCGCCAGGGCATCGGCGCTCAACAGCGTGACGCTGCCGGACAGGATATCCACGGCGCCAGTGAAGGTGTTGCTGCCCGACAGGGCCAGATCGGCCAGGCCATTTTTGATCAGCGCACCCGCGCCGCTGATCACGCCGTTCAGGGCCAGGTCGTTATTGCCCGCGAGGCTCAAGTCGGCATTCAGTGCAATGTTGTTGCCGATCCCGAAGGCCGCGCTGTTATCCAGGGTGGCTGCGCCGCCGACCGTCAAGGCGCCGCTGCCCAGCGCGCCCGCTGTGCCGAGGGTCAAGGTACCGGCATTGAGGGTGGCGCCACCGCTGAAAGTGTTGGTGCCGTTGAGGGTCAGATTGGCCAGGCCGTCCTTGATCAGCGTGCCCGCGCCGCTGATCGTATTGTTCAGGGTCAGCGCATTGGTGCCGCCAACGGTCAGCCCGGCATTGAGGACAATGCCATTGCTCAGCGCAACCGGGGCGCTGCTGTCCAGGGTCGCCGCACCGCCGACAGTCAGGTCGCCAAGGCCTAGCGCCGAGTTGCTGCCGACGGTCAGTGTGCCTGCATTCAGGGTGGTGCCACCCAGGAAACCATTGGCGCCACTGAGAATCAGGTTGGCCGCGCCGGTTTTGGTCAGGCTACCGGCACCATTGATGCCACCGCTCAGGGTCAGATCGGCGGTGCCGCCGATGCCCAGGTTGCCCGCCAGGTTGACCGCGTTGGTCAAGGTGACGGCCGTGCTGGCGTCCAGGGTCGTGCCCGCCCCCGCATTTAATGCTCCGGAGCCCAGCGCGGTAGCGGAACCTACCACCAGCCCACCGGCATTCAGTGCGGTAATCCCGGTGCGGGTGTTGTTGCCGGTCAAGGTCAACAGGCCCGCACCGGCTTTGATCAAGCTGCCGGCGCCGGACATCACCCCGCCCAACGTCAGCGGGTTGGTACCCGTCAGCGTCAGGTTGGCGCCCAAGGCCACGTTGTTGGTGAGCGACGACGCACCGCCCGCATCAAGGTTCGCGGCACCCGTCACACTCAAGCCACCGCTGCCCAATGCGGTGTTGTTGCCCAGCACCAGTGTGCCGGCGCCCAGGCTGGTGGTGCCGCTGTAGCCGCTGTTGACGCCATTGAGGGTCAAGCTGCCCGCGCCGCTGTGGGTGATCCCACTGGTGCCGGAAATCGCACCGCCCAAGGTCAGCGCGCCGGCGACGTCGGTGGTCAGGTTGCCGTTCAGGGTCAGCGCATTACCCAGGCTGACAGTACCGGGGGCCTGCAAGGTGGTGGCTGCACTGACCGTCACTGCGCTGCTGCTCAAGGCCAGGTTATTGCCCAGTTGCACCGAACCGCCGGCCAGGTTCGTCGCACCGGTGTAAGTATTGGCGCCGCTGAGGATCAGTTGCCCGGTACCGGCCTTGGTCAAGCCGCCCGCGCCCGAGAGCACGCCGCTGAGGGTCAGCCCGGTCGAGGCCCCCTGCACCGTCAAGCCGCCAGTGCCCAGGGTCAGTAAATTGGACAGGGTCAAGCCATTGCCGGTGGCCTCGATGGTCCCGCCGTTGGCGGTCAACACACCGGTGCCGAAGGTGGTGTTGTTATTGAACTGCGAAATGCCGCCATTGAGGGTGGTGCTACCGCTGACCAAAGGTCCTTGCAGGGTCCAGGTGCCGCTGTTGATGGTCAGGTTGTTGAAGTTGACATAGTTGGCGCTCGACGCTGTGCCAGCCCCCGTAATACCGCCGCCGACACCCGTGGTGTTCTGCAGGATCAAGGTATTGCTACCCAGCGCCCCGCCGTCCACTTGGCCGGTGGGCGCGAATGTCAGGTTCACACCGAGCAGTCCGCCCAGGCTCGCGCCGATGCCGCCGCCGTTCGTTACGCTCGAACCGGTGACAGCGGTGAAGGTGTTGGTGCTGCCGGCCCCCATCGACACACCGCCGGAGATTATCCCGGTGTTGAGGAAGGTGTTACCAGCGGTGGAGCTTTCGAACGCCACGCGCCCGGTCAGGGTGCCGTTGTTGGTCATGTTGACTTGCCCGCCGCCTTGCACCGCCACCACAGGGGTGTCGGATGTGAACAGTGACAAGCCGAGCAAGGACGAAGAACCGATGGTGCCGTTGTTGACGATGGTGGTGATGCCGCCTGCGCCGTTGGTGGCGTTCAGGGCCATGCCATCGAGCGAAGCCAGGTTGAGCCCGAGCAGCGCACCGGTGCCGCGCATGATGCCGCTGGCGGTGTTGGTAATGTTCAATGCGCTGGCTGCCGTGTTGCCGATCACTACGCCACCGCTCAGCACTGAAACCAATCCCAGGAGTGCCGGGTCAATAGTGCCGGAGTTATTCAACGTGGCGTTGTTACCGGTCAGGGTCAACGCTTTGCCGCCCAGCGTCGCATTGAGTTGCGCTCCGGCGCTGACGTTGACCGTCAGGTCGTTGACCGCGCTGCTGAAGGTGTTGAGGAACAATGGCAATGACGGTACGCCCGTACAGGTCACCGTCGCGCCGGCTGCAGGACTTGCCGGCGTACAGGCGGCGAACACATCCGGGCTTGCCAGGCCCATGACCAAACCGGCCACGCCCAGGCGGATAGCAAGAGAAAGCGCAGAAATACGAGGTACAGCGGCAGTCGCAAGTCTTCTATCCACGTTCTACTCCTTGTGGTGCAAGCGTTTCGTCCATGAATGCGTATAAAGCCCGGGTTTAACCTTCCACACGCATCGAATTCGAAATACCTGACCGTGTTGACTAACAATCCAGTTTGTCGAAACGTTAGTAGAGCCACGGAAAAGTCATTGAATTAAATGGTATTAATACTTTCGTAAAACCCTCGAACGAATGGGGTAACAACCAACATCCATTGACTGTCGCGACAAAAATACAAGTTTCAAAATGTGAAAAAGCGTTCTAATAGCGCCCTATCTCCCTCGCCACAGCAATAGTTAGCCGTTGATCCAAGTAAACAATGGAGTTCGCAATGCCCCATGAAGGCAACCTGTTACAAGCGGCCGTAGTGTTCCTGCTCGCTGCCGTGCTCACCGTGCCCCTGGCCAAGCGCCTGCAACTGGGCGCGGTGCTGGGCTATCTGTTTGCCGGTGTGATCATCGGCCCGTCGGCACTCGGCCTGATCGGCAACCCGCAAAGCGTGGCGCAGTTCTCTGAATTGGGGGTGGTGCTGCTGTTGTTCATCATCGGCCTGGAGCTGTCGCCCAAACGCCTGTGGGTGATGCGCAAGGCCGTGTTCGGTGTCGGACTGGCCCAGGTGCTGCTCACCGGGTTGGTCATGGGCGCGGTGGCGCTGTGGCTGTTTGGCCAGCCATGGAACAGCGCCATCGTGCTGGGCCTGGGCCTGGCGCTGTCCTCCACCGCGTTTGGCCTGCAAAGCCTGGCCGAGCGCAAGGAGCTCAACCAGCCCCACGGGCGTCTGGCTTTCGCCATCCTGCTGTTTCAGGACATCGCAGCCATCCCGCTGATCGCCCTCGTCCCCTTGCTGGCCGGCGGCAGCCACCCAACCACCGAAGCCGAGGGCCTGCGCCATGGCTTGCAGGTACTGGGCAGCATCGCCGTGGTGATCATCGGCGGGCGCTACCTGTTGCGTCCGGTGTTTCGCATCGTCGCCAAGACCGGTCTGCGCGAAGTGTCCACCGCGACCGCGCTGCTGGTGGTGATCGGCACCGCCTGGCTGATGGAACTGGTGGGCGTGTCCATGGCCCTGGGGGCGTTCCTCGCCGGCCTGCTGCTGGCAGATTCGGAATACCGCCACGAACTGGAATCCCAGATCGAACCCTTCAAGGGCCTGTTGCTGGGGTTGTTCTTTATCAGCGTGGGCATGGGCGCCAACCTCAGCCTGCTGCTCAGTACGCCGCTGGTGGTGATCGGCCTGACCCTGCTGTTGATCGGGTTGAAACTGCCCCTGCTGTACGCCGTTGGCCGCATGGTCGGCGACCTCAATCGCGAAAGCGCCTTGCGCCTCGGCGTGGTGCTGGCGGCCGGGGGTGAATTCGCCTTCGTGGTGTTCAAGATCGGCCGCGACCAAGGCCTGTTCGAACCGCACCTTTACGATGTGCTGGTGCTGACCATCACCCTGTCGATGGCCTTGACTCCGCTGTTGCTGCTGGTGTGTCCGAAGCTGTTCAAACCCAAGGTCAAGCCGGTGGAAGTGCCGGAGGAATACCGCGCCATCGAAAGCGACGCGCCCCGCGTGGTCATTGCCGGCATGGGGCGGATGGGCCAGATCGTGGCGCGGATCCTGCGTGCGCAGAACATTTCGTTTATCGCCCTCGACACCTCGGTGGAAACCATCGAGCTGACCCGCAGTTTTGGCGGTATGCCGGTGTTCTACGGTGACCCCCAGCGCCCGGAAATTCTCCACGCGGCCAAGGTCGATCAGGCGGAGTTCTTCGTCATTGCCATGGACGATCCGGAGATCAACATCAAGACCGCCGCTCTGGTGCGCAGCCTCTACCCGCACATGAAGATCATCGCCCGTGCCCGTAACCGCCAGCACGTACACCGCTTGGTGGACCTGGACGCTTCACCGGTGCGCGAAACCTTCTACTCCAGCCTGGAAATGAGCCGCCGCACCCTGGTCGGCCTTGGTTTGAGCCAGGCTCAGGCCGACGCGCGCATCAACCGCTTCAAGACCCACGACCAGCAAGTGCTCGCCGCGCAACACGCAGTGTACGACGATGCAGCCAAAGTCATGCAAACCGCTCAGGAAGCCCGTACGGAACTGGCGCGCTTGTTTGAAATGGACAGGCTTGAGGAAGAGTCCGACAAGGTGTGACATGGAGAATGAACGAAATTGCGAATTTTCTGACAGAATACGCCGCAATTTCGTTCATCCCTGGAGCGCTACATGGCCACGTTCACCAAGACCGCAGTGCTGCTGGCCCTCGCGCTTACCGCCGGCAGCGTGTTCGCTGCCGCCAAGCCAACCACGCAAAAAATCTCCACCTTGGGTGGCAAGTTCACCTTCAACCTGCCCAAGGCTTACAGCGCTGACACCCTGCCCTCCGGCAAGGCTGAGGACGGCACCGCTGATACCCAGGGCACGCTGTATGCCAACTCGACAACGAAAAGTGTGGTGATCGTCGCCGAAACCGTGCGCAACGATGGGGCAACCATCAAGGATAACGACCCGCAGTTCCTCGATGGTGCCGTGGCCGATTTCGTCAAGGACCAGAGCGCCGCCCTGCCCGATTTCAAGAAGCTGGGCGAGAAGAAACTCACTTACAAGGGTCTCGGCCTGCGCCAGGTTGACAGCAGCGCCACCCAGGGCGGCGGCAAGACCTTGAACTCCACGTTCCTGGGCGGTTCCGGCAACCATCTGCTGGTGATCCAGGCGATTTCCCGGGCCGATGATGTGAAGGGGCATGCGGCATTGGTGAAGCAGATTACGGGCGGCAAGTAACCCCTCTTCCAGCCAATACAAAACCAATGTGGGAGCAAGCCCGCTCCCACATTTTCAAGCACGTTTCACTTCAGGCTTTTCTCCAGCCAGGCTTTCAAGTCCTGCACTTCCACTGCGCTGATGGTGTGATTCATCTCCGGGTATTCATGAAACTCCGGCTTGAGCCCCAACTCCACCAGCACCTTATCTGCCTGCGTGGCCGAGCTGAAGGGCAGCGCCTGGTCCAGAGTGCCATGGCCGATAAAAATCGCCAGTTTGCCCATGGACGCATCAGGCTTCAGCGCTGACCTGAGTACCGGTAGCACGCTGCCACTGAGCGCGGCGATACCGCGTACCAACTCGGGTTCACGCAAGGCCACCTCGTAAGACATGATCGCGCCCTGGCTGAACCCCACCAGGAATACCCGATCACTTTGGGTGTGGTACTTGGCGGTGGCCCTGACCACAAAGTCCTTGATCAGTCGGGCGCTGCTGAACAGTTCATCGGTCTGGCCGTTGTACTGAGGCTCATCAGTCTTGGTAAACCAACGATAACCGCGCGGTTCCACCGGCAGCGGCGCACGCACCGACAGGTAGGTCCAGGTGGATGGCAACGCGTCCTTGATATCAAACAGGTCTTCCTCGTTGCTGCCAAAACCATGCAGGAAGATCACCAGCGGCTGGTTGCGCGCATTGCTCTGGGTTTGTTCCAGGTAGGACAACGGCCAGTCGGTGTGCAAGCCGGTCTCGGCATGAGCGGCGCCGGCCACCAGGGCCAATGCGAGGGCAAGCTGTTTGAACATCGGATTTACCTCAGGGTTTGCGCAACAAATAGGTGTCCATGATCCAGCCGTTTTCCAGGCGCGCCGCCTTGCGTACCCGTTCAATCTCTTGCGCCACGTGCGCCACTTTACCGCTGATCAGGATTTCGTCAGGCGTGCCCAGGTAGGCGCCCCAGTAAATATCCAGGTCCTGATCCGCCACGCTGCGGTAGGAGTCTTCGGCGTCGAGCATTACTACCAGGGTATCGGCATCACTCGCCTGCCCCGCCGCCAACCGGCGCCCAGTGGTGATTTCGATGGACTTGCCGATACGGTTGAGCGGCACCTTATGCTGGGCCGCCAGCGCTTGCACACTGGTGATACCGGGGATCACTTCAAACTCGAACACACAGCGGCCACTGGCAAGAATCGCCTGCAGGATGCGAATGGTGCTGTCGTACAGCGCAGGATCCCCCCAGGCCAGGAACGCCCCCACTTCACCGTCAGCCATTTCTTCGTTGATCATGCGCTCGAAGGTGTGCTGCTTATCGCGGTTAAGGTCCTGCACGGCGGTGGTGTAGTCGATGTCACCGCGTACGCGCTCAGGGCAATCGGCCTCGACAAAACGGTAGCCGGGCTCGGTGATGTAGGTCTGGCAGATCTCACGGCGCAGGTCGATCAGCTTGTCCTTGCTCTGGCCCTTGTCCATCAGGAAGAACACGTCGGTACGGTTCAGCGCCTTCACGGCCTGCATCGTGATGTAGTCAGGGTTGCCGGCGCCAATGCCGATGATCAGGATGCGTTTCATGGGGTGCTCTCATTGCGGGGCGTTGATTTTGACATGATCTGCACGTCAGGCGTGAGTTTCCAGGCGCAGGCGCCACACGCCGTTGAAGCGCAACTCAGTGGCCGACAGAGGCTCGACGTCGATCCGATAGAACATCGAGACCGGGAACTGCATGACGTAGAGCATCGCGGCGCGAATCACGAACGGGTGGGTTACGGCGACTGTATGGCCGGGGTAGGTTTCGAGAGATTCGAGCCATTGGCCCACACGCGCACAGAGCTGATCCACCGACTCGCCGCCATGGGGTGCGCGGGTGCTGTCGGCGCTCCAGGCCTTTAATTCCTGGCTATCGAGTTGGCTGATGTCCTGGCCTTTCCATAAGCCGAAATCAGCGTCGCGCAACGCCATTTCCACCTCGGCGTGGGCGCCGAACAAGCCGGCTGTCTGGCGGGTCCTGGCTTCTGGGCCGCAGAGCAGGCGTGGCTGTTTTTTGTAGTGTCCGGCCAGGGTGCAAGCAGCACTTTGCCAGTCCATCGAGACGGACTCATCGTCGGGAAAACGCCCATGTTTTTGCAGGGGGGTGATGGCGTGGCAGATCAGGGTCAAACGGGTGGCGAGCATCGCACTTCACTCTGTTTTCGGTATGTTACTGCACCCCACTATCAACGATTAACCTGATGTATGGCAGGAGAGGGCTTGCCCTCTGTAGGAGCGAGCTTGCTCGCGAAAAACGTCAACGATAAAGCGTGCTTCCTGAATGAACGCGGCGCCAGTGAGTCTTTCGCGAGCAAGCTCGCTCCTACAGGTATTAGGGCAAGCCCCCACATTTAGTCAGGCGGGCGACGTCTCGCTGAGCGGCGCAGCTGCCGCCTGGGCCTGCAACTGCGCGGCTTGCTGGCTGTATTCGCGCAGGTAGACGATAAATTCCTGCAACAGGCGGTCCCACAGTTCCAACTGGCTACGCAGATGCGAAGCGCCGACACCGGCCACCACCACGTCCATCTCCATCAACAGAAACTCACCCTGCACCGACAACCGCGCAAAGCGCCGCGAGGCATTCCACACCTGGGCCAGGCCCTCGGGCAATTCACCCTGAACCCGCAGGGCGCAGCTGTAGGTAAAGTCCACGTAACTGCCCTGCTCGGCCGCCGGATTGCCAAAACGTACGGCAAAACCGATGCCCTGGCTGGCGCTGAGCAGTTGCACAACGCCGTTCTGCTCAGACTGGTTGACCCGATACCCGGCTTCCTGCAACAGCTCGGTGAGGCTTTGAATGGATACGCTGGTGATCAGTTGAACATCGCTCATAGTGGTCTCTTCCTTGTTGATCATTGATTAAGGCGGTGTGCGAGCATCGAACCGATTAAGGTATAGCTCATCGCCCAAACCTTGGGTCAATTCATTGGAAATGACCCATTCTCATCACAACAACGGCTGAGCCCATTTTTTCGATCATGCCGCATCAGTCAGATAAGCGTCGGCTATGAGGCCGTTTTCGGGAGCAAGCCCCCTCCCACATGCGACGAAATCCTCCTTGCGCAACACCACCAATGCCACCAACGACACCACCCCGGTGGCCACGTAGAAGTACCACGGCGAAGTAATGTCCCCGGTCACCTTGATCAACCAGGTGGAAATCAACGGCGCACTGCCGCCAAACACCGCTACCGGCACGTTGTATGCCACTGCAATCCCGGTGGAGCGAATCCGCGTCGGCAGCAGCTCACTCATCAATGCGTAGGTCGACGACGCATACAGCCCGAACAGAATCGCCACCGCCATCAACGGTGCGAAGAACGACGCCGGGGTCGCGGTGGGCGCCGACTTGAACAGCCAGAACATCGCCAGGGTCGCCAGCGTGCCGATCACCATCAGGAACGGCTTGCGCCCGTATTTATCGGTAAATGCCCCGCCAAACGGCATCACGACGGCGGCCGAGAAACTGGCAACGAACACGTAGAGCAAGGTGGTGCCGCTGTCGAACTTGAGGATCTTGGCCATGTAGGTCGAGGCGAAGGTCAGCACCAGGTAGAAGATCGAGCTGTGCAAGGTGATGATAAAGAACACCAGGGCAATCGCGCGCTTCCACTGCCAGACCTCCCGCAGCGGCGCCCGCGAGGTTTGCCCGGCGCGTTGCAGGGCTAAAAACTCGGGGCTGTCTTCAAGCTTGAGGCGGATGTACATGGAGATAAAGCCCAGGGGCGCAGCGATCAGGAACGGTACGCGCCAGGCCCATTCCTGCATGACCTCGGCGCCCAGCACCCAGGTCATGCCATTGGCCACGGCGCCGCCCAGCAACAGGCCGAGCACAGCGGTGACCATCAACCAGCAGGTGGCGAAGCCGCGGCGACCGGGCCCGGCGTATTCGGAGATAAAGCTGGTGACCGTGCCGATTTCGCCGCCCGCCGAGAAGCCCTGCACACAGCGCACCAGGATCAGCAGGATCGGCGCGGCGATGCCCAGGCTGGCGTAGGTCGGCAACAACCCCAGCATCACCGTGGAACCGGTCATCATCACCAGCGCCATGATCAGGGTTTTGCGCCGGCCGATCTTGTCCGCCAGCGGGCCGAGAAACCCATAGACGCCGTAGTCGTACCACTCGATCAAGTGGCCCGAGGTGGCGCCCAGAAACGCTCGGCGGCGCTTGCGGACAGTGTCTTGTGCGGGATTGCCCATCGTGGGGACTCCTTGTCTGATTATCGATCCATGTCAAAGCGCGGCGATACTCGCTGCTTTCAACCACTGCCGCAAGTCGGTCTTGAGAATCTTGCCGTAGCTGTTCTTGGGCAAGTCGCTGCGCCACACATATTTTTTCGGTTTCTTGAACGAGGCCATGCGCGCCAGGAACCAGGCGGTGAGTTCGCCCTCATCCAGGGGCTGGCCGCTGCGCGTCACCACAAATGCCACCACCGACTCGCCCCAATGAGCGTCCGGCTCGCCCACCACGCACACCTCAAACACCTGCGGATGCTGGGCCAGCACTTCCTCGACTTCACGCGGGTAGACGTTGCTGCCGCCGCTGATGATCACGTCCTTGGAGCGATCCGTCAGGGTCAGATAGCCGGCCGCGTCGAGATAGCCGATATCACCGGTCAGCAGCCAGCCGTCCACCAACGTTTGGCCAGTGGCTTGCGGGTTGCGCCAGTAGCCTTGCATCACGGTGGCGCCACGCACCGCGATTTCGCCGCGCTCGCCGGTGGGCAGTGGCTGGTGCGCGGTATCGAGAATACGGATTTCCACACAGGACTGCGCGTGGCCCACCGAAGCGGCCAGGCTGGCCCAGTCGGGGCGTTGGCGATCGGCAATCACTGCACGGGGCAACACGCTGATGGTCATCGGGCTCTCGCCCTGGCCGTAGATCTGCACCAGCCGCGGCCCGAAGGTGTCGGCGGCTTCACGCAGATCGGCCAGGTACATCGGGCCGCCGCCATACACAATGGTCTTGATGCCAGCGCCTTGATAATCCTGGCGCCGTGCCTGCTCGACCATGCGCTTGACCATGGTCGGCGCGGCAAACAGCGACACATTGCCCACCTGCTCGGCCAGCCCGAACAACTCGGCGGCGTCGAAGCCATGGGAGGCCGGCACCACATGGCGTGCGCCGCAGCGCACATGGATGAAGTTATACAGGCCAGCACCGTGGGACATCGGCGCGGCATACACTGCCGCATCGTCGGCGCTGACCGCATCGACATCTGTGGCGTAGCACAGCGACATGGCGACCAGGTTGCCGTGGGACAGCATCACGCCCTTGGAGCGCCCTGTCGTGCCGGAGGTATAGAACAGCCAGGCGAGGTCCTGATCCTGGCGTGGCACCGGTTGTTCCAGGGTTGGCCAGCCGGTGTCGGGAGGTAAAAAGTGGCCGTCCAGCTCTTTGCAGCGCGGGGGCAAATCCCGCGATGAGAACACCCTGCCGCCATCGGTAAAGATCAAGCGTGCCTCGGCATTATCGGCAATCCACGCCGCTTCACTGGGGTGCAGTTTGGCATTGATCGGCACTGCCACGGCGCCCATCCACCAGATGGCGTAGAGCAACTCCAGGTAGTCGCAGCTGTTTTTCATCAGCAGCGCCACCGCGTCCCCCGGCACCAGGCCGTGCTGGTCCACCAGGTGCGCGGCGCGTTGGCGCACGTGGGCGGCGAAGGTGGCGTAGTCGGCCACTTGGGTGGTGCCGTTGAACAGCGCCGGGCGTTGCGGGGCCCGACGCTGGGTGTCGTGCAGCCAGTTGGCAATGTTCATGGCTCAGCTCCGGCGTGCCTGCAGAACCGACGCGTAGTTGGCCACCGCCATGCCGCCCATGTTGAACACCAGGCCGAACTCCGGGTTGGGCACCGCCAGGCCAATCGGTTCGCCGGTCAATTGCCGGAACGCCAAGGCATGCATGGACACCCCCGTTGCACCGACCGGATGCCCCTTGGCCTTGAGCCCGCCGGAAAGGTTGACCGGCAAGCGCCCGCCGGCGCGCACCACGCCGCTGTCGAGCACGCGATGCCCTTCGCCTTTGGGCGCCAGGCCCATGGCTTCGTAGATCAGCAGCTCGGCAATGGTGAAACAGTCGTGCACCTCGGCGAAGCTCAGGTCTGCCAGGGTCACATTCGCTGCGCGCAGCGCCGCATGGATCGCTCGTTGCGGGCCTTCAAAGGCGAGGATGTCGCGCTGGGCGATGGGCAAGGTGTCATTGACCTGGGTCATCGCCCGGATCTGCACCTCGCGGCGAAACGCCCGCGCACGTTTGGGTGACGCCAGGATAATCGCGGCGGCGCCGTCGCTGATCAGCGAGCAGTCCGTCAGGCGCAGGGAGTCGGCCACGAACGGGTTGCTTTGGGACACATTGTTGCAGTGCTCGAAATTCATCTCCCGATGCATCTGCGCCAGCGGGTTGGCCATGGCGTTGGAGTGGTTCTTGGTGGCGATGGCGGCCATCGAGCCCAGCGGGCAGTGATAGCGCTCGGCGTATTGCCGGGCGGCGCGGCCGAACAATTGCGGGAAACTCAGGCCGGCTTCGGCCGGGTCGTTCTGATAGCCGGCGCCGGCCAGCGCTTGGGTGACCGCGGCGGTGCTGGTGTGGGTCATCTTTTCGGCGCCCACCACCAGCACCAACTCGGCGCTGCCGGAGAGAATCGCGTTGACTCCCGCCTGAATCGCCGCCGAACCCGATGCGCAGGCGTTTTCGCAGCGGGTGGCAGGTTTGAAGCGCAGCCCGGGGTCGGCCTGCAACAGCAACGAGGCGGCAAAGCCGTCGGGCACCAGCCCCGAGTTGAAATGCCCCAGGAACAGCGCGTCGATTTGCGACGCATCAATCGCAGCGTCGCTCAGGGCTTCACGGGTAACCTGGACGATCAGGTCTTCCAGCGTGGTGCCTTCCAGGCGACCAAAGCGGGAGTGACCAGCGGCAACAATGGAGACGCAATCAGCAGGCATAATCAATTTCTTCTGTTCTTGATCCGGACTTTACTTACAATGACCCACCCTTGGTCCCGCGCCAATTCGTGTAACTACTTACATGGGTAAGTAGCGCGCCAGGGCATTGAACAACGAGGCAGGATGCCCCATGAACGCGCTTGCACAGCAATTTCCCGAACTCGAACGCCTGGCGTTCAAGCTGTCCCCAGCCCCGCAGATCGTCACCAGCGACCGGGTAATACTCGACTGCAACGATGCCTTCCTGAAGCTGTTCGGCTATACGCGCCAGGCGCTGGTCAATCAGTTAACCCTGCTGATCTACCCGTCCCAGGCCGACTACCATGCCATCGGCAAGCGCAGCCATGACTGGCTGCTCGACAGCGACAACGGCTTTTATTCCGATGAGCGCTTCATGCAGCACCATAATGGCGAAGTGTTCTGGGCCAAGTCCCACGGCTACACCCTCACCCCCAAAGACCCGTTCAAGCTGATGATCTGGCACTTCGAACGCCTGGATCGCCTGCATCAGGGCACCGGCGACCTCACACCGCGGGAGCGGGAAATCGCCATGCACATCGTCAATGGTTTCAAGTCCAAGGAAATCGCCCTGCGCCTGGCGATTTCCCACCGCACGGTGGAAGTGCACCGGGCGCGGTTGATGAAGAAATTGCAGGCCAAGACCGTGGTGGAGTTGGTGTCGAAGATCATTATGGTGGCGTGACAGGTAACGGCTATTGAGCAGGTTGCCCCCCTACATGTGAGCACATTTCAATCCGGCAGCCGATTCAGCTGCCTTATCCACCTTTTCAGCTTTCCCGGCTGAGCCGCCCCGCCGTTTCAGCCGGGATCCTCCCACCCGATGGCACAAAATAGCTTCACAAGATCCCCCATGGACCCGTGCCCCCATGCAAACCACCAACACCGTCCTGATGATTCGCCCGGCGCGCTTTGCCTTCAACCCGGATACCGCGATCAACAACCGTTTTCAACGCCCGCCGCCGGACCCGCTCAGTGCACAGCACAAAGCGCTGGAAGAATTCGACGGCTATGTCGACACCCTGCGCAGTCACGGCGTGGAGGTGCTGGTGGTGCAGGACACTCCGGCCCCTCACACCCCGGACTCGATCTTTCCCAATAATTGGTGGAGCAGCCACGCCGACGGCAGCCTGGTGCTCTACCCCATGCAAGGCCAGAACCGACGACTGGAGCGCAACAAGGGCGTGCTGCAAGTTCTGGAGCAGCGCTTTGCGATCAACACCACCATCGACCTCAGCCACCTGGAACAACAGGACATCTTCCTCGAAGGCACCGGCAGCATGGTGCTCGACCGGCAGCACCGCATCAGCTACGCCTGCCACTCCGGGCGCACCCATCACGCGGCGCTGCGCCAGTTTGCCGAACGTCTGGACTACCAACTCTGCGTGTTCCACGCCCTGGACCGCCACCACGCACCGATCTATCACAGCAACGTGATGATGAGCGTCGGTCGCGACCTCGCAGTGGTGTGCCTGCAAGCCCTGCCCGACGAGCGCGAGCGCCTGGCCCTGGAACGCTCACTGCGCGACACCGGCAAGGACATCCTCGCCCTCGACTTCGACCAGTTGGAAGCCTTCGCCGGCAACATGCTCGAAGTCCACGACCGTGACGGCCAACCGCTGCTGGTGATGTCCGCCAGCGCCTGGCGCGCGTTGCAACCGGCACAGCGCCAGCAGGTGGAGCGCCATACGCGACCAGTGGTGGTGAATATCGACAACATCGAACGCATCGGCGGCGGCAGTGCCCGTTGCATGTTGGCCGAAGTGCATCTGCCGATCCGCCCCTCATTTCAATAAGGAGTCTTGCCATGACCCGTTATATCGACGTCAACGACCTCAGCTACCTGGTTTCGCAAAAAGGTGTGCAAACCTGCATCACCGAGATGGCCGAGTACATCCGTGCCGACTACCTGCGCTGGCAGGACTTCGAGAAATGCGCACGCCTGGCCAACCACTCACCCGATGGCGTGATCGAGTTGATGCCCGTCTCGGACGCCTCGCTGTACGCGTTCAAATACGTCAACGGCCACCCGAAAAACACCCTGGCCGGTATGTTGACCGTGATGGCCTTTGGCGCCTTGGGCGATGTGGATACCGGCAAACCCGTGCTGCTGGCGGAAATGACCCTGACCACCGCCATCCGCACCGCTGCCACCTCGGCCCTGGTCGCCCGCTACCTGGCGCGCGACAACAGCCGCAGCATGGCGTTGATCGGCAACGGCTGCCAAAGCGAATTCCAGGCCCTGGCCTTCCACGCCATGCTTGGCATTAACGAAGTTCGCCTGTTCGATATCGACGCCAAGGCCACCGCCAAACTCGCCGCCAACCTCAAGGCGTTTCCGGCGATCAAGGTGATCCTGGCTGACAGCGTGGCCGAGGCGGTCAAAGGCGCGGATATCGTCACCACCGTCACTGCCGACAAGGCTTATGCAACCATCCTCACCGACGAGATGATCGAGCCGGGTATGCACCTCAATGCCGTGGGTGGCGATTGCCCGGGCAAGACCGAGCTGGACCGGCGCATCGTCGAACGCGCCCGGGTGATCGTGGAGTACGAACCGCAAAGCCGCATCGAAGGTGAGATCCAGCACATGCCTGAGGATTCGCCGGTGACCGAGTTGTGGCAAGTGATCAACGGCCAGAAGCCCGGCCGCGAGAATGCGCGCCAGATCACTCTGTTCGACTCGGTGGGTTTTGCCATCGAAGACTACTCGGCCCTGCGCTATGTACTGGACGTCGCCACGGCGTTGGACGTGGGCAGCGAGCTGGAACTGGTACCCGACCTGGCTGACCCCAAAGACCTGTTTGCCCGCCTGGCCCGGCAACCGGTCGCACAGCACAAAAAGCGCGCCTGAGACCGCTCTGGCCTGCCGCTTTGCGTCGAGGGCAGGCCGGACCTCGCTGGGTTAAAAGCCGATTCGGCGGGTGCAACAGCCGATTGCGCTGCATTGTTGGTTTTAACAGCGCAATTTGCGCGTTGTGCAGGGGGTAAACGACACAAAAAACGCACCATCTTGAAGCATTCTCTGCTCCCAGTTATTCACTGCCCTGACATCAATTACAAAATATAGGGACCTCCACATGACTCCACTGCGATCACTCTTCGCTGCGTTGCTGTTGCCTCTGTGCGCCACCGCCGCCCACGCCCAGGACTGGAAAGAAATCCGTTTCGGCGTGTTCCCCGAATACCCACCCTTCGAATCCGTGGCCGCCGACGGCAGCCTGCAAGGCTTCGATATTGAACTGGGCAACGCCATCTGCGCCAGGCTCGAAGTGAAATGCACCTGGGTGCACAATGAATTCGACGGCATGATCCCGGCCCTGCGTGCGCGCAAGTTCGACGCCATCATGTCCTCCATGGCCGTGACCCCGGCTCGCGAAAAAGTCATCGACTTTACCGATCGCCTGTTCCTCAGCCCCACCTCGGTGATCACGCGCAAAGGCGCCGACTTCGGCGATACCCCGGAATCGCTCAAGGGCAAGCAGGTCGGCGTGCTGCAAGGCTCGCTGCAGGAAGCCTACGCCCGAGCGCACCTGGCCAGGCTGGGCGCGCAGATCAAGGCGTACCAGTCTCAAGAGCAGAACTACGCCGACCTGCAAAACGGGCGCCTCGACGCCACCCTGACCGACAAACTCGAAGCCCAGCTCAACTTCCTGTCCAAGCCCGAAGGCGCCGACTTCAAGACCGGCCCGGCCTTCAAGGACCCGACCCTGCCGCTGGACATCGCCATGGGCCTGCGCAAGAACGACCAGGCACTGCGTGAGCTGATCAACAAAGGCATCGCCGCCGTCCAGGCCGATGGCACCTATGCGCAGATCCAGAAGAAATACTTCGGCGATCAAGATATCTACAACGAGTGATGTCCGCGCCCCTGTAGGAGCGAGCTTGCTCGCGAAAAGCGTCAACGATAACGCGTTAAGCCAGCATGAACGCGGCGCCCTTGAGTTTTTCGCGAGCAAGCTCGCTCCTACATATAAAGAGATCTCCTTCCCATGAACGAACTCCTCAACCTGCAAGGCTACGGCCCGATGCTGGCCCAGGGTGCCTGGATGACGCTCAAGCTGGCCTTCCTCGCCCTGGCCCTGAGTCTCACCCTGGGCCTGGTCGCCGCCGGCGCCAAACTCTCCAGCGCCAGATGGCTGCGCGTACCGGCCACGCTCTACACCACGCTGATCCGCAGCGTGCCGGACCTGGTGTTGATCCTGCTGATCTTCTACAGCCTGCAACTGTGGCTCAACGACCTGACTGAAGTATTCGGCTGGGACTACTTTGAAATCGACCCGTTCACCGCCGGGGTGGTCACCCTGGGCTTTATCTACGGCGCGTATTTCACCGAGAACTTCCGTGGCGCGATCCTCAGCGTACCGGTGGGCCAGTTGGAAGCCGCGACGGCTTATGGCCTGAGCCGCTGGCAGCGCTTCCACCTGGTGCTGTTCCCACAACTGATGCGCTTTGCCCTGCCGGGCCTGGGCAATAACTGGCTGGTGCTGCTCAAGTCCACGGCGCTGGTGTCGATCATCGGCCTGTCAGACCTGGTCAAGGCCGCGCAGAACGCCGGCAAGTCCACCAGCGAGCCACTGTATTTCCTGATCCTCGCGGGGCTGGTGTACCTGCTGATCACTACCCTCTCCAACCGCATCTTCAAGCGCCTCGAACGGC
>Ga0308169_10000183_pt1 | contig 117549 bp, 95 predicted proteins | sample PhyBR1_2_FD_202139 | JGI IMG/M metagenome (GOLD analysis project Ga0308169, IMG submission 202139) | Phyllosphere microbial communities from UC Gill Tract Community Farm, Albany, California, United States - DLSLSB.R1 | ecosystem: Host-associated > Plants > Phyllosphere > Unclassified | place...
GCAAGTTAACGGATTCAGACATGTCGTCCCCGTTCTCCTTATTGATCTTTAGTGCGAATGGTTGCTGCCTTGTTGGAAGCCTAGTGCACCCGGTCTGCGCGACCGGGTGCACCGGGCCTGGTAATGCTGGCGAAAATCAGCCGTGGAGCGGCTTGCCGGCCAGCGCCAGGTGGGCTTCGCCGAGGGCTTCGTTCTGGGTGGGGTGGGCGTGCACCAGCTGCGCCACATCCTCCGGGTAGGCTTCCCAGTTCACGATCAGCTGGGCCTCGCCCACCTGCTCGCCCATGCGGGCACCGATCATGTGGACGCCCACCACGGGGCCGTCCTTCTGGCGGACCAGCTTGACCAGGCCGGAGGTGCCCAGGATGGAGCTCTTGCCGTTGCCGGCCAGGTTGTATTCCTGGGTCTGCACCTGGTCGTCGCCGAACTTTTCCTTGGCAGCCTTTTCGGTGTAGCCGACCGTGGCGATTTCGGGTTCGGAGTAGGTGACCTTGGGGATGTTGATGTCCTCGACGACCACCGGCTTCAGGCCGGCGATTTCCTCGGCGACGAAGATGCCCTGCTGGTAGCCGCGGTGGGCCAGCTGGACGCCGGGAACGATGTCGCCGACGGCGTAGATGTTGCCGACGCCGGTGTGCAGGCGCTCGTTGGTGATGACGAAGCCGCGGTCGATGGTGATGCCCGCTTCCTCGTAGCCGAGGTTGGCGGTGACGGGGCCGCGGCCAACAGCGACCAGGAGGAGGTCGGCCTCGAACGTCTTGCCGTCCACCAGGGTGACCTTTACGCCGTCGTCATTCTGTTCGACGCCCTGGAAGAAGATGCCGGTGGAGAACTTGATGCCGCGCTTCTTGAAGGCACGCTCGAAGTTCTTGACGATCGTGGCGTCCTCGTTGGGAACCAGCGAGGGCAGGCCTTCAACGATGGTGACGTCCACGCCGAAGGACTTCCAGACCGATGCGAACTCGACGCCGATCACGCCGCCGCCCAGGATGATGGCGCTCTTGGGGATGAAGTCCATGGTCAGGGCCTGGTCGGAGGTGATGACCTTGCCGCCGATCTCCAGGCCCGGAAGGGTGCGGGAGTAGGAGCCGGTGGCCAGCACGATGTTCTTGCCCTTGTAGGCGGTGCCGTTTACCACGACGGTGTCGGTGCCCTGCAGCTTGCCTTCACCCTCGATGACGGTGATGCCCTTGGACTTGATGAGACCCTGCAGGCCCTTGTACTTGCCGGCGATGATGCCGTCCTTGTACGCGTTGACAGCGTTGATGTCGATGCTGTCCAGCGTGACGTTCACGCCGTACTTGGCGGAGTCACGGGCGTGGTCGGCCAGTTCGGCCGAGTGCAGCAGTGCCTTGGTGGGGATGCAGCCGTTGTGCAGGCAGGTGCCGCCCAGCTTGGCCTTCTCCACGAGGCCGACGGTGAGGCCCAGCTGTACTGCCCGCAGCGCCGCAGCGTATCCGCCGCTGCCGCCACCGAGTACCAGGATGTCGAATTCTTGCGCAGTTGCCTGATCGGCCACTTAAACGCTCCCTCGCGTGAACGATGACACGATCAGCGCGCATCATCTGGTCTTGGAACTTGCACTGCCGTGATTATGTCAGCAGGGCAACTCTCTTGCATTTGTGACTACCGTGGTTCACCTTAGCGAACCACCTATCCATGCTCCACCTTGGCACTGCGTTTGTGGAGCGCTTGTGTCCAGTGTCACGCGGCTTTGTGGCACAGGGATCACCTGCGCCGCAAGGCCGCGTGACATGGCCTGCCGCCCCGCCGGGGCGGCTGCTCAGGCGGCGGCCAGGAGGTCCTCGACGTATGCAACCAGGGTGCGGACGGTGCATCCGGTGCCCTGCTTGTGGGTGTAGCCGTACGGGCTGCCGTTATTGAAGGACGGTCCCGCGATGTCGATGTGCGCCCAGGGGATCTGTTCGCCCGCCTTGTCCTTACCCACAAACTCGCGCAGGAACACGGCGGCCGTCATCATGCCGCCATGGCGTTCGCCGATGTTGGCCAGGTCCGCCACTTGCGAGTCCAGGCTGGGACGCAGTTCCTCAGGCAGGGGCATGGGCCAGACCAGTTCGCCCGCGCGGTCGGCTGCTGCCTTGAGTGCCCCGGTGACGGTTTCGGATCCCATGACCCCGGCGGTGCGGTTGCCCAGGGCGATGAGCTGTGCCCCTGTCAGCGTGGCCACGTCGATGATGGCGTCCGGGTATTCGCGGCTTGCGGCAACGATGCCGTCCGCCATGACCAGCCGGCCTTCCGCATCGGTGTTAAGGACTTCCACCGTCTTGCCGCCGAACATGGTCAGGACGTCGGCTGGGCGCGATGCCCCGCCGCCGGGCATGTTTTCCGCGATGCACAGCCAGGCGGTCGCCTTGACTGGCAGGCCCAGGCCGGCGAGGGCCAGGACAGTATTAAGGACGACGGCGGCGCCCGCCATGTCGCTCTTCATGTCGCCCATGTTCAGGGCCGGTTTGAGTGAGATGCCGCCGGTGTCGAACGTGATGCCCTTGCCTACCAGGGCGATCTTGGCGGTGGCTTTGGCAGGGGAGTACTCGACCTTCACCAGGCGTGGTTGCCGGGTGGAGCCCTTGCCCACGCCCATGATGCCGCCAAAGCCTTCCTTCTCGAGGCGCTTCTCGTCCCAGACGGTGACCTTTACGGGAAGGCCCTTGGCGAGGTCCTTGGCGGCCTCGGCAAATGACTCGGGGTACAGGTGGCTTGGCGGGGTGTTGACCAGGGACCGGGTGGCGTTGACGGCCCTGGCCACCAGCTCGGCACGCTTCAGCGCCGCGTCCAGGTCCCCGTTGGCTGCCAGCTCCGTGAAGACAACGGCATTGCGGACCGGATCCTTGAGCCCGTCCGTGGAGGACCGGAATTCAGTGAAGGAGTAGGCGCCCAGCGCAGCCCCCTCCGCCACGGCCGCGACGTCCTGGACGGTCGCCGTCGGGAATGCAAGGGTGACCGTGGCCAGGCCTGCCAACTGGCGGACCGCGGATCCCGCCGCCCTGCGCAGTGACTCGCCCGTTGGCTGCTCTGAAGCGGAAACCTTGCCTACCCCGGCGAGGGCAAGGATGCCGGCGCCGGTTTCGGGCAGGCCGGGCAGGCGGACCAGCTGGTCCGCGGCGCCCGTCACGCCGAGCCCCTTGAGCGAGCCGGCGAGGGCCTCCGCGGACTTCGCCGTCAGCGGGTTCTCCAGCAGGACGGGCCCGTCGCTTCCCTGCCCGACCCCGATAACCACTGCATCGCTGGGGTTCCTCTTAAGGTCCCGCGAGACGGTACTAAGGTTGATTTCAGTATTCTTGACCACAGGGATGAGTCCTCGATTCTCGAAACGTTCGGGCAGGGATGCATGTTGGGCGCTCTGCCAAGGGTCCCGGATCCGGCCGTTCCGGACGGTTCCCGGGTGCGTGCAGGCCCGCCTGGCAGGCCAGTTCCGATCGTAGCCTTTCCCCGGCGCAGCGGGAGAATTTCCTGAGATGTGCACCACATCGTGCCGCGGAATGCCGGCCGCCCTTGCCGCGTTATGCATGATGTCCGCCCGTACCCCTGAAAGGAACATGCCGTGCTTGAACGGATTTCCGGCTCCCTGCTGGACCCCGACGCGCTCTACGCCAGCAACATCGAACTGTTCCACAGCCCCGAACTGCGCGGGCTGAACATGGTCATGGGCTTCACCGGGTTCGCCGACGCCGGCCACGTGGTCAAGCAGATCAACGCTGAACTGCTGGACACCCTCGACGCCCAGCCGGTCGCGGTCTTCGACGCCGACCAGCTCATCGACTACCGGTCGCGCCGGCCGCACCTGACGTTCGTCGAGGACCATATCCAGGACTACCAGGAGCCCCGGCTGGCCCTCTACCGCCTGGTGGACGGCCTCGGGAAGCCGTTCCTCCTGCTGGCAGGGTTCGAGCCGGACCTGCAGTGGGAGCGGTTTTCCCGCGCCGTGGTGAACATCGTGGAGAAGCTCGACGTCAACCTGGTCACCTGGATCCACTCCATCCCCATGCCTGTTCCGCACACGCGGCCCGTGGGCGTCACGGTGCATGGCAACAGGCCGGAACTGATCGAAGGCATCTCCGTATGGAAGCCGACCGTCGAGGTTCCCGCCGCCGTCGGGCACATCCTGGAGCTCCGCCTCGTGGAAGCCGGGCGCAACGTGGCCGGCTACGTGATCCACGTTCCGCACTACCTGGCGGAAGCGGAGTATCCCACCGCTGCCGTTGCCGGGCTCGAATACTTGGGCGCAGCCACCTCCCTGATGCTCCCCACCGACCGGCTCCGCGAATCCGGCCGCGAGGTCAGCCGCCAGATCGCGGAACAGATCGAGGCCTCCGAGGAGGTCCAGCAGGTGGTGTCCCGCCTCGAAACCCGGTACGACGAGAAGGCGGACGGCATGGTGCGCCGGTCCCTCCTGGCGAATGAAAACGATGAACTCCCGGACGCCGATGACCTTGGCGCCGCAGTGGAGGCTTACCTGGCCAGGGAAAACCCCGGGCAGTAACGCCGCTCACGCCCGCAGGGGTGCGGGCGCCCCAACGGGCATAATAAAGGGGTGACTGCACCCCGCGCCTGGCTTATCTGGACCATTGGAATTTTCGGGTACCTGGTGGCCGTGGCGCAGCGGACCTCGTTCGGCGTGGTAGGGCTCGAAGCCACCGAGCGGTTCCACGCCACGGCCTCGGCCATCTCCTTCTTCACCGTCCTGCAGCTGTTGGTCTACGCCGGCCTCCAGATCCCTGTGGGCCTGCTGGTGGACCGCTTCGGCTCACGGGCCATGATCGCCGGCGGCGCCGTCCTGATGGGGCTGGGACAGCTGCAGCTGGCCTTCGCCGAAAGCATTCCCGGGGGAGTGCTGGGCCGTGTGCTGGTAGGGGCCGGCGACGCGATGACCTTTATCTCGGTGATCCGGCTCATCCCGCTGTGGTTCGCGCCCGCCCGGGTCCCGCTGGTCACCCAGCTGACCGGCATGTCCGGCCAGCTGGGGCAGCTGTTCAGTGTCCTGCCCTTCGCTTTGGTACTGCACCTGTCCGGCTGGACCACCGCGTTCCTGATGCTGGCAGGGATGTCCGGCCTCGCCGTCGTCCTGGTCCTCCTGCTGCTGCAGGATGCTCCTCCCGGCACCGAACGCCCGCACGCCCGGCAGGGGCTTCGGGCCACTGGCGCCTCACTGGCCCGCGCCTGGCGACAGCCCGGCACCAGGCTGGGCATGTGGAGCCATTTCACCATCCAGTTCAGCGGCACCGTGTTCGCCATGACCTGGGGCTATCCGTTCCTGATCTCGGGGCAGGGCCTGGACGCGGGCACCGTCGCCGCCCTCATGGCGCTGTACGTCGCGGCGGCCATGGCGGTGGGACCCTTTATTGGACGCTTTGTGTCGCGCCATCCGCTGCGCCGTTCGACCATGGTGCTGCTGATCGCCGGCGCCACCGCCGCAGCCTGGGCCGCGGTGCTGCTGCTGCCCGGACGTGCGCCGTTGTGGCTGCTGGCCGGCCTGGTGGTGGTGCTCGCAGTGGGCGGCCCCGGTTCCATGATCGGTTTCGATTTCGCCAGGACCTTCAATCCTGCACACCGGATCGGTACTGCCACCGGAATTGTCAACGTTGGCGGCTTTATTGCGGCCCTGGTGTCCATTTTCCTCATTGGCCTGGTTCTCGACGTGCTGTACGCCACCGGGTTCTCCCAGGGGGTACTGTACGGCCTGGCTCCCTTCCGGCTTGCCCTGAGTGTCCAGTTCCTGCTGCTTGCCTTCGGCGCCGGCGCCCTCCTCGCCGCCCGGCGTAAGGTGCGCCGGCAGATGGCCGCACAGGGGATCGTGGTGCCGCCGCTGCGCAGCGCCCTCGCCCGGCAGCGCCGGGAAAGCCTGGCACGCCGCCGACAGAAGATCTCCCCGGGCGACTGACTGCTCCTCCACAGCCGCGCCTTGCGCTGATTTCAGCCATGCCTGGCCGGACTTGTCCACTTACGCTCCGGGCTGCCTTCTGTGCGGAAGGGCCGGGGCCAATGCTGGAGCCATGACAGCTCCAGAACGATTGACAATCCGAGGGCCGGAAGACATTCTCGGCTTCATTCCCCATTCCCTGGGGTACTGGCCGGTTTCAAGCCTGGTGGCCATGACCCTGCACGGCACAACATTGGGCGCCACGCTGCGCCTTGACCTGCCCGGCCCTGACGGACTTGCCGACCCCTCCGGTTTCGCCCATGCCGTCCGCCGCTACCTGGAGTCGGACCAGGATGCGGACGGCGCGCTGCTGGCCGTCTTTACCACCGACGCAGGCATGGCTGCGCCGTCGGCCTATGACCTCCTGCTGTCCGTGGTGGAGTCCGTCCTGGACCAGGCCGGAATGCCGGTCCGCGACGCCTGGTTCGTCGGCGACGCCTACTGGCGGGACGCATGGTGCGCCGATGCTTCCTGCTGCCCTCCCGACGGGCGTCCGGTCCAGGTCATCAGGGACAGCATGCTCAACACCGAGATGGTGTACCGGGGCAGCAGCGTGGGCCCGGCACCCCGTGCCAACAGCAGGCCCGCAGCCGCCGTCCCCGCCATGCACCTGGCAGCCGTCCGCGAAGCCCAGGCTGCCTGGGAGCAGGACCTCGCCGGGAGGACCAGGAACAGGGCGCAGTTCAATGCCGTGCTGGACGCCTGGGGGGAACTGCTGGCCGGAGCCGAAGACCGGCCCTGGACAGCGGATGTTGAGCGGGATGCCTTCCTTCGCGCCACACTGCTGGTGCCCGCCTGGCGCGACGCCGTGATGGTGATGGCCGCCGCCGGCAAACAGGCTGCCATGGCCGGCGCCGAACAGTTCGGGATCTTTGAAGATTGGGATGGGGAGACCGGTGATGTCTCCCCGCTGCTGCCTCCGCTGCTGGCCCCCGCCGCCCGGCCGGTCCGGCGGCTGCCTGCGGAACAAGGGCAGCCCAATGCCGTGCGGGAATTCGCGCCCGCGGCGCGGCGCAGGGGGACTGCCGGCCCTGTTTCCACCCGGGTTCCCGCCGGTTATGGGGAGGTCCTGATGGGGGTGGCACCCGACGTTCCCGACTGGGCGGCCCTGGGCGTCCTGGACCGGATCCTCGGCGAAGTTGCCGTCCTTGGCGGGCGTGCGGCTGCTGCCGCGTTGACGCTCCGCGGGTGGGTGGCGTGGTGCCGGGGCCGGGGGTCCTATGCAGTGGCGTACCTGGGCGGGGCCCTCGAACTGGAACCGGGCTGCCGCCTTGCAGAACTTCTGCTGGACCTCGTGGGCAGGGGAACGCTCTGCGGCTGGGCTGCACGGAAGGAAGCGGCCTGGCAGAAATTCCAGGCCGATCCCGCAGGGGAGCCGGGGGAGAAGGAAGTGCTCTAGGCGGACGGCTGCCGGCCTTGAACCCGGCCCCGGCCACTCCGATGGAGCAGGCCCGGGTGCGCCGAGGGGAACGGATGACGGATGGGGAGGCCGGATCCGGGCAAATCATGAGACAATGGATGCCGAGACCCGGTTGGGTCCGTGTATCGAGTGCTTGTAACGTCCCCGCAAGGGAACATTACAGCCGCTCCGGGAGTTGTCTTAAGTGACTCTGCCGGCCGTGGTGGCGCTTGGTTTTCACCACGGACTTGACAGGGTCATAGTGGTGTTGCCCGTATGGTGATTCCACAGACCACCGCTAGAAAGGTTTTCTGTGACCCCGTCTTCCACGAAGAAGGATTCCGCCGCCCAGGATGTCTTGTCCCCTGAGGAGAAGCAGGCCGCGACCAATGCCAAGCGGGCAGCCACGCGTGCAGCCAACAAGGCCTCGGCCGGCAAGACTGCAGCGGACGGCACGCGCGAGCCCAAGAAGCGTGGGCCCAAGCCCGGTGCCAAGGCCGCAGCGGAAGCTGCCGGAAAGTCCGGCACCGATGTTGATCCGGACGAGGTCGAAGACGTCGAGGAAGACCTCGACGACATCGTCCTCGAAGAAGGCCCGGAGACACCCGAGGATGCTGACGCCGATCCCGTCAAGGGTGCCGCCGGCAGCGGCAAGGGCTTCGTCTACTCTGACGCAGACGATGATGACGCCCCCGTGCAGCAGGTCATGTCGGCCGGTGCCACGGCCGACCCCGTCAAGGACTACCTCAAGCAGATCGGTAAGGTCGCACTGCTCAACGCCGAGCAGGAAGTCGACCTTGCACTGCGGATCGAGGCCGGCCTGTTTGCCGAAGAAAAGATCGCTGCCGACGACGGTTCCATGGATCCGAAGTACAAGCGTGAACTGGAATTCATCATCCATGACGGCAAGCGCGCCAAGAACCACCTGCTGGAAGCCAACCTCCGCCTGGTGGTCTCGCTGGCCAAGCGCTACACCGGCCGCGGCATGCTCTTCCTGGACCTGATCCAGGAAGGCAACCTGGGCCTGATCCGTGCCGTCGAGAAGTTCGACTACACCAAGGGCTTCAAGTTCTCCACATATGCCACGTGGTGGATCCGGCAGGCAATCACCCGTGCCATGGCCGACCAGGCCCGCACCATCCGAATCCCTGTCCACATGGTTGAGGTCATCAACAAGCTGGCCCGTGTCCAGCGGCAAATGCTGCAGGACCTCGGCCGCGAACCCACGCCGGAAGAGCTGGCGCTGGAACTGGACATGACTCCGGAAAAGGTCGTCGAGGTCCAGAAGTACGGCCGCGAGCCGATTTCGCTGCACACGCCCCTGGGCGAGGACGGCGATTCCGAGTTCGGCGACCTGATCGAGGACTCGGAGGCCGTTGTTCCGGCCGACGCCGTGAGCTTCACCCTCCTGCAGGAACAGCTGCATTCCGTGCTGGACACCCTCTCCGAGCGCGAGGCCGGCGTGGTCGCCATGCGGTTCGGCCTGACCGACGGACAGCCGAAGACTTTAGACGAAATCGGAAAGGTCTACGGCGTGACCCGCGAACGGATCCGCCAGATCGAATCAAAGACCATGTCCAAGCTGCGCCACCCCTCCCGGTCGCAAGTGCTGCGGGACTACCTGGACTAATCCCAGGGACGACGCGACAAGCACTGCTCCTGAACAAGCACTGTTCAAAGCAAGCACTGCTCAAAAAGCACTGCTCAAAACGAGCAGGGCACGACGCAAAGGGCCGTTCCGGAGCCACCGCTGGTGGCTCCGGAACGGCCCTTCTTCATCCACGCATGGAAGCCCGACAGTCCCTTAAACGCCTGCGGGACCCCTCCGTAATGGAAGGGTCCCGCGGGGTCGCTGTTACCGATGCCTCATCTAGTCGATTTCGACGGCAGCTTTCTCGTGAAGCTTTCCCGTCTCGTCGTGCCAGCCGGAGCTCAAGGGCTTGAGCGTCGCCTCGACTGCACGCGCGTGGTGGCCGCAGAACAGCAGCTCACCGCCGGAGGACTCGAGTACAACCCGGACATATGCCTGAGCTCCGCAACGGTCGCACCGGTCGAGTGCGTTTAGTGTGCGGTCTGCCACTGCTGTTGTCATGTCGGCCTCCTTAGTAGATCAGTACATCTATATAACCAGTATTCGTATCCAAACCATCGCAAGGATGGGGCAAGTTCGCTGTGCGCGTATCAACAAGGTTCGGTCAAGAATTTCCCAGTTCCGCACATCACGGCCCCTGGTGGCGTGGCGCACACCCGCCTGAGGGTGTGGCAGACGACCGCCGGGGCTGCCGCCGACTACCCTAGAAGATGCGGTCCCGCACCGCTTCCACGTCCCTGAAGGAGTTCATCAACAGTGGCACCCAGCTCTGAGTACACCGCGCGGCACCTTTCCGTCCTGGAAGGCCTCGAAGCCGTCCGCAAGCGCCCGGGCATGTACATCGGCTCAACCGACTCGCGCGGACTCATGCACTGCCTCTGGGAAATCATCGACAACTCCGTGGACGAGGCCCTGGCCGGTTTCGGGCATGACATCCGGATCATCCTGCACGCGGACAACTCCGTGGAGATCCATGACGACGGCCGCGGCATTCCCATCGACAAGGAGCCCAAAACCGGTCTCACCGGCGTCGAAGTGGTCTTCACCAAGCTGCACGCCGGCGGCAAGTTCGGCGGCGGCTCCTACACCGCCTCCGGCGGCCTTCACGGCGTCGGCGCGTCCGTAGTGAACGCCCTCTCCGCACGGCTGGACGTCGAGGTGGACCGTGGCGGCAAGACGTACCGGATGTCCTTCCGCCGCGGCGAACCCGGACGGTTCAAGGACACCGGGTCCAAGCTGGATCCGGCCGCACCGTTCACGCCGTTTGTCGACGACTCCGTGCTGGACGTCGTGGGCAAGGCCAAGCGCGGAGTGACCGGCACCAGGATCAGGTACTGGGCTGACCGGCAGATCTTCACCCCCGACGCGAAGTTCTCCTATGACGACCTGGTGGCCCGCGCGCGGCAGACCTCCTTCCTGGTGCCCGGCCTCAAGCTCACCGTCCGGGACGAGCGCAGGCTTGCGGGCACCCCGGGCGAGGGCGGCCCCCATGAGGAGGTCTTCCACCACGACGGCGGCATCTCCGAGTTCGCCGAGTTCCTTGCCGTGGATCCTGCGGTCACCGACGTGTGGCGGCTGCACGGCTCCGGCAAGTTCAAGGAGACGGTCCCGGTCCTTGACGAGCGCGGGCACAGCCAGCTCGCCGAAGTGGAGCGGGACTGCGAGGTGGACGTGGCCCTGCGCTGGGGTATCGGCTACGACAGCACCTTGCGCAGCTTCGTCAACATCATCTCCACTCCCAAGGGCGGCACCCACCAGTCGGGGTTCGAGCAGGCGCTGGTCAAGACGTTCCGGAAAGCCGTGGAGGCCAACGCCCGCAAGCTCAAGGCCGGCAACGACAAGATTGAAAAGGACGACATCTTCGCAGGCCTCACGGCCGTGCTGACCGTCCGGCTCGCCGAACCGCAGTTCGAAGGACAGACCAAGGAAATCCTTGGCACCAGCGCCGTCCGCGCCATCGTGGCCCGCGTGGTGGAGCGGGAAATCTCAGCCAAGCTGACCTCCAGCAACAAGAACGACAAGTCCCAGTCGTCCCTCCTGCTGGAAAAGATCGTTAACGAGATGAAGTCCCGCATCTCGGCGCGGGTGCACAAGGAAACGCAACGGCGCAAGAACGCGCTGGAAACGTCCTCCATGCCCACTAAGCTGGCCGACTGCCGGACGGACGACGTCGAACGTTCCGAACTGTTCATCGTGGAAGGTGACTCCGCGCTGGGCACCGCCAAGCTGGCCCGTTCCTCCGATTTCCAGGCGCTGCTGCCCATCCGCGGCAAGATCCTGAACGTCCAGAAGGCATCCGTGGGGGACATGCTCTCCAATGCCGAATGCGCCGCCCTGATCCAGGTGGTGGGTGCCGGGTCCGGCCGGAGCTTCGACATCAGCGCGGCACGGTACGGCAAGGTGATCCTCATGACGGACGCCGACGTCGACGGAGCCCACATCCGCACCCTGCTGCTGACGCTCTTCTTCCGGTACATGCGGCCCATGATCCTCGAAGGCAGAGTGTTCGCCGCGGTTCCGCCGCTGCACCGGGTGGAGGTGATCAACGCGGGCCAGAAGGCCAACGAGATGATCTACACCTACTCCGAGGCCGAACTCCATGTGCTGCTGGCGCGCCTTGCCAAGGAAGGCAAGCGGTACAAGGAGCCCATCCAGCGGTACAAGGGCCTCGGTGAGATGGATGCCGAGCAGCTGGCCGAGACCACCATGGACCCGCGGCACCGGACCCTGCGCAAGGTGGGAATCGAAAACGCACAGCAGGCGGAGGAGATCTTCGACCTTCTGATGGGCTCGGATGTGTCCCCGCGCAAGGACTTCATCATTGCCGGCGCATCGAGCCTGGACCGGGAACGCATCGACGCCTGACGGCGCCAGCCGCGCCTGATGGCGTCAGCCGTGCCTGAAGGTGTCAGCCCAGCAGGCCCGGAACCACCAGGAGGGCGGTGGGCAGCGCCAACAGCAGGACTGACCCCGCGAGGACCGCGCCGCGGATGGCAGCCGGGAGCTGGGGCTGCGGCGTCAGGAGACGGCTGACCCGCGATGCCGCTGTCCGGACGGCGTCGGAGCCCGGTCCGCCGGATGCCGCCTCAAGCCCGGACAGGGCCAGGCTGGGGGAGGAGGGCCGGATGTCGCCGCCGCCGGCCGGACCCGCCGAACCGCTGGCAACGATGGCAATGGCCTTAATCAGGGTCGCTTTGCTCTCGGTCCGGAGCGCCACGTCATCGGCCAGCATCTCAATCAGCGAGTTCACCGATTCCTGGGCAAGCCGGGTGGTGGGCAGCCAGGGGAGGGCCTGGCGCCACGCGGCGAAGGCCCAGAGCAGCAGGTGGTGCCGCTGGCTCAAGTGCGCATTCTCGTGAATCAGCACGGCACGCAACTCGGCCGGTTCCAGGGCCGCCATCAGGCCATCGGAGAGGACCGTCACCGAGCGGGCGCCGCCCGGAAGGCAGTAGGCAACGGGGGAGTCGTGGCTGATGACCAGGGTACCCGCGTCCTGCCCCGACGGTGATGCCAGGAGCGCCAGCAGCTCGCGGTGCCGGCGCCGCTGCCGCTGGATCTTGTAGTAGGTCAGCAGCAGAGTGAAGACCAGGTGGGCTGTGAGCAGGGCGGCCGCGGACAGGGCGAAGATGTGCCAGAATCCCAGGGCCGTGGTGGGTGCATTGAACAGCACCATGCCGGCAAGGGCACGGAGCCCCGCGATGAGGTTGTCGCCGACGGGTTCCAGGCCGTACACCAGCATGGCGCCGATCATGGACAACCCACCGGCGAGGGCGATGGCCTGCCACAGCAGCATCGCCGTGAACGGCGACCTGGCCGGCCATTGCGCCCGTGACAGCAGGACCGGCACCGGCCAGGCCAGGATGATCGCCAGGACCGCCAGCAGGTACGAGGCCCAGAACATGGTGGGTTAGAGGTGACCCAGCAGTTTGCGCAGCGTCTCGGCTTCACCTTCGGACACGGACCCGATGAAGCGGGCCAGGACGGCCTCGCGGTCGGGCGCTGAGCCGAGGACCTCATGCATGAGTTCCGCGGTATGGTCCGCGCGGCTGGACACTGCCTGGTAGCGGTGCGGGCGGGTTCCACGCTCGCGCTCCACGAGGCCCTTCTTCTCCAGGCGGGAGAGAACGGTCAGTACCGTTGTAACGGCCAGTTCCTTGCCTTCATGGCCCGGCCCGCCCTGGGCCGCCGACGTACGCGCCAGCTGGTCCCGCAGGGTATTGGCCGTAGCCGCTTCCTGGCCCGCCCAGAGCAGATCCATCACTGCCCGTTCCAGTTCACCAAGACTAGCCATTGCACTTTTCCTTTATTTCCCCGCACCGGACGCTGTTTGCGCCGGTGACATCACGCGGTGTTCAACTACACATCAAATCTACCCCGAAACCGGCCAACCTTCTACACCGGGTAGAACATGTGGCGCGCCCGGGCGTTGGCGCGCCATCCTTATGAAGGGGGCCGGTTATCACCCACGGGACCTCTTGTTCTACACTGTGTAGAAGTTAGAGTTCTACGGTTTGTAGAAGAACTGCATTTGGCTCACAGTAGGGACCGCCATGGACGCCTTGGAAATCGCACGCTGGCAATTCGGCATCACCACCGTCTACCACTTCATGATGGTGCCGTTGACCATCGGCCTGGGGCTGGTGGTGGCCGTCATCCAGACCGCCTGGTACCGAACCGGCAAACCCGAATACCTGCGCATGACCAAGTTCTGGGGAAAGCTGTTCCTCATCAACTTCATCATGGGTGTGGCCACCGGCATCGTGCAGGAATTCCAGTTCGGCATGGCCTGGAGCGAATACAGCCGCTTCGTGGGCGACGTTTTCGGCGCTCCGCTGGCCCTCGAGGCCCTGCTGGCCTTCTTTGTTGAGTCAACCTTCCTGGGCCTGTGGATCTTCGGCTGGAAGCAGCTCAAGCCCGCCATCCACCTCGCGTGCCTCTGGGTGGCAGTTATTGGATCGGCGCTCTCCGCCTACTTCATCATCGTGGCGAACAGCTGGATGCAACACCCGGTGGGCGTGGAAATGATCAACGGCCGGCCCGTCATGACCGATGCGTGGGCCGTGTTCACCAACAACACCGCCCTGGTGGCCGTCCCGCACACCCTGTTCGGCGCCCTCGCCGTGGCCGGCGGCTTCCTGCTGGGGATCGCCTGGTACCACCTGTGGCGGAGGCGGCACGACGGCGTTGACACGGTGGGTGCCGACGGCCGGGTCATCCCGGGTGAAGACGCGCACATCCCGGGGCGTGACCGGGTGGACCACCACGTGTGGATCCGTTCCCTGCGGATCGGCGCCGTGGTGGCCATGATCTCGTTCGCCGGCACTGCCGTGACCGGTGACCTGCAGGGCAAGCTCATGTTCCAGCAGCAGCCCATGAAGATGGCCGCCGCCGAAGCCGCCTGCCACGACGGCACCGGCTTCTCCGTCCTGAGCGTCGGCAATGTGGGATCGAAGAACTGCGACGACGTCGTGGCAGTCATCGAGGTCCCCGGCATCCTGTCCTTCCTTGCCAAGGGTGACTTCACCACCGAAGTCAAGGGCGTCAACAGCCTGCTGCCCGAGTACAAGGCCAACTACGGCACCAACCTGCCGGACAACCCGATCTACGGTGATCGCGCGGGCCAGGAAATCCAGTACGTGCCCGTCATGGAGGTCACCTATTGGGGATTCCGGATGATGATCGGCTTCGGCGGCCTGGCTGCCCTGGCGGCACTGGTGGCGCTCTGGCTCACCCGCAGGGGCACCGTGCCGGAGTCGCGGTGGCTGATGCGCCTGGCCGTTTTCGGGATCATGGCGCCCTTCGGTGCCAACGCCGCGGGCTGGATCTTCACCGAGATGGGCCGCCAGCCCTTCGTCGTGGCACCCAACCCGGATCCCAGCGGCATCGACCAGGTGTTCATGTTCACCGCGGCCGCCGTATCCCCGGGCGTCTCGGCAGGCGAACTCATCGCCTCGCTGGTGGCATTGACCGCCGTGTACGCCGTCCTGCTGGTGGTTGAAGTGAAGCTGCTGGTGAAGTACGTCCGTGGCGGCGTAGTCTCCGCGATGCCCGAGCTCGGCCACGCACCGGCGGACGAGAACGAGGACGAAACGCCGGGTCCCGGCGACACCAAACCCGCCGACGACGTCCTGGCCTTCGCCTACTAGCAGAGGAACAAACAATGGAACTGCTTCCCACCATATGGTTCATCGCCATCGCGGTGCTGTGGACCGGCTACCTCTTCCTGGAGGGCTTCGACCTGGGCGTCGGAATGCTGATGAAGCTCTTCGCCCGCAACAACACCGAGCGCCGGGTGCTGCTGAACACCATCGGACCAGTCTGGGACGGCAACGAAGTCTGGCTGCTGACCGCCGGCGGGGCCACGTTCGCCGCGTTCCCGCTCTGGTACGCGTCGCTGTTCTCCGCGCTTTACCTGCCGCTGCTGGTGGTCCTGCTGGCCCTGATCTTCCGCGCTGTGGCCTTCGAATACCGCGGCAAGGTGGACACGGACACGTGGCGGAACCGGTGGGACTGGGCCATCGCCCTGGGTTCCTTCTTTGCGGCCTTCGGCGTGGGCGCCGCCCTGGCCCTCACCACCACCGGCCTGCCCCTGAACGCCAACGGCGACCGTGAAGGCGGCCCCATGGCCTGGTTCAGCGGCTACGCCCTCCTGGGTGGGGCGGCAGTGGTGGGATTCTCGCTCCTGCACGCCCTCGCCTTCCTGGCCCTCAAGACGGACGGGGACGTGCGGCACCGCGCCCGCCAGTGGTTCGTGCGGCTCCTTCCGGTCCTGCTCCTGCCCATCGCGGCGTGGGCCCTCGCCATCCAGTTCATGGACGGCAAACCCTGGACCTGGGCCACCGTCGCCCTGGCCGTCGCTGCCGCCGTTACCGCCTGGCTGCTGGCCCGCAACGGCTCCGAAGGCCGGTCCTTCCTGGCCCTGGGCGCCTTCCTGGTACTGGGCACCGCGTCCATCTTCGGGGCCGTGTTCCCGGTGGTGCTGCCCTCCACGCTGGACAGTGCCTTTGACCTGACCATCTCCAACGCCTCCTCCTCGGATTACACCCTGGGACTGATGAGCATCGTGGCAGCCTTTGGGCTTCCGCTGGTGATCGCGTACCAGGCCTGGACCTACTGGGTCTTCCGCCGCCGTGTCAGCCCAGCCCACATCCCGGAAGCCCACAGCTTCCTCCCGGCCGTGGCCGCCAAGGCGTTCACCACCAAGGGCTGACATGCGGCCAACCTTTCCCGCCGGTCCGGCCACCCGTTCAGCCATCTACTGGCTGGGATTCCTCGCCGCGCTCAAGGCCCTGTCCCTGGTGCTGATCGGCCAGGCCGTGGCCTCCGTCCTGGCCGGCCTGGCGGCGGGAAACCCCGCCTGGGACGCACAGCTGACCGCCGGACTCGCCGGCGTCGTGCTCCGCTCCCTGACGGTCTGGGCGCAGGCCGTGGCCGCCCGCAGGGCAGCCCTGGGCGTGAAGGAAGAACTCCGGGCCGAACTGCTCGAGCGGGCACTGCGCACCGGCGTCCGGACTTCCGGTCCCGGCGACGGCGGCTTGGCGGTCCTGGCAACCCGGGGCCTGGACGCGCTGGACAGCTACTACACCCAGTTCCTTCCCGCCCTGGTCAACTGTGCTGCCGTTCCGCTGCTGCTGGGGGCACGGATCCTCTTCGCCGACTGGGTGAGCGCGCTGGTCATTGTGCTCACGGTGCCACTGATCCCGGTGTTCATGGTTTTGATCGGCCGGTACACCGAGGACAGCGTCCGCCAGGCACAGGCCTCGCTGGCACGGCTGTCGGCGCACATGCTCGAGCTCGCCAAGGGCCTGCCGGTCCTGGTGGGGCTGGGACGGGCCACCGCCCAGCGCAAGGCCCTCGAGGAAATTTCAGAGGAATACCGCTCACGTACCATGGGCACCCTGCGGACCGCCTTCCTGTCCGCGCTGGCACTGGAACTCATCGCCACCATCTCCGTGGCCGTGGTGGCCGTCTTCATCGGAGTCCGGCTGGTCCACGGGGACATGCCGCTGGAGGCAGGCCTGCTGGCGCTCCTCCTGGCGCCGGACTGCTACCTCCCGCTGCGTGAGCTGGGTACCGCCCACCACGCCAGCGACGACGGCAGGGTGGCCCTGGCGGAAACCACCGCCGTCACTAATGCGCAGCAACCGGTGCCGCTGCCCACCGCCAAGGCCGGCAGGCCGGGTGCTCCGCTCGAGGTCACCGCACTCACGGTGACCTATGCCGGGCGCTCCACCGCCGCCGTCGGGCCCCTGACCTTCACCGCCCCGCAGGAGAGGATTACCGCCCTGGACGGCCCCAGCGGCGCCGGCAAAAGCACGGTGCTCGGCATACTGGCCGGAACCATCGCCGCCGGTGGGGGGACCAGCATCACCGGATCCATCAGCGGCCTGGACCGGCGCAGCGTGGCCTGGGTGCCGCAGCATCCCGTCATGGTTGCACCGACCGTCCTGGACGAGGTGCTGCTGTACCTTTCGCCGAACTCCGGCTCCAGCCCCGACCGGTTCGCCGCCGAAGAAGCCGCCCGCCGCTGCCTGGAGCGCGCCGGTGCCGGGCACCTGGCCGGGAAGCACCAGGCGGAGCTGAGTCCGGGCGAACTTCGCCGGGTGGCATTGGCGCGCGGTCTGGCGAGGATCGAGGCCGGGGCCACGCTCCTGCTGCTCGACGAACCCACCGCGCACCTGGACGACGCCTCCGCCGCCATCGTGGAGAACGCCATCCGCCGGCTGCGCGGCCAGGTGACCGTGATCCTGGTAGCCCACAACCAGCGGACCCGGGAACTCGCGGACCAGCTGGTGCCGGTGGCGCTGCCGTCTGGTACCGTGGCGGCAGCGCAGCACGCCCATATCAACCTGCCCGCCGACGCCGTTGAGTCTTCCACAGGTGGCAGCAGCGCGGACGCCGGCGCACCTGAATGGACCGCCCACCCCCAGTCCGCCCACTCCCAGCCCGCCAGCACCGGGACCGGCAGCACCCAGGCCGGGTCAGGCACTGCCCGTCTCCTGGCCGCCCTCCTGGGCCCGGTCCGCGGCAAGTTCGCGGCGGCAGCATTCGTCGGCACCATGGCGGCTGTCTTCGCCGTCGCGCTGTCCGGTTTGTCCGGCTGGCTGATCATCCGGGCCAGCGAGCAGCCGCCCATCCTCTACCTCCTGACCGCCATCGTCGGCGTCCGGTTCTTCGGCATCGGCCGGGCCGTGTTCCGGTACTGGGAGCGGCTGCTGCTGCACGACGCAGTCTTCTCCGCGCTCACCCGCCTGCGCGGCCGGCTCTGGGAGTCACTGAGCCGCCGCGCGCTGTCGCTGCGCCGGCTCCTGCAGGGCGGCAACGTTCTGGGCACGGTGATCGACGACGTCGACACGATCCGCGACCTTTTGCCCCGTGTGGTCCTGCCGCCCGTCACGGCGCTCGCGGTGTCCGTCCTTGCCGTGGCCACCACGGCCGTCCTGGTGCCCGCCGCCGTTCCCGCGGTGCTTGCCGCCGTCGCGTGTGGCCTGCTGGTGGCGCCCGCTGCCGCCCTGTGGGGCGACCGCAAGTCCGCCAGCGTGGAGCAGTCCCTGCGATCCGGCGTCCTGCGCCGTGTCGCTGCGGCACTGGATGCACGGGCCGAACTGCACGCCAACGGGGTGGCACCGCGGGTGCTCGAAGCGCTGCTGGCGGAGGACCGGGACGCCACCCGGGCCTCCCGGCGCTCAGCCTGGGCCGACGGGCTGGGCCAGGCCCTTGCCACCGCCGGCTGCGGCACCGCAGCCCTTGCCGCGGCCTGGTTGGCCGGTCCCGAGGTGCTGGGCGACAGGGTGGCTCCGGCCACCGCAGCGGTAGTGGTCCTCCTGCTGCTCGCGCTGGTGGAGCCCTTTGCGGCCATGACGACGGCGGTGCGCCAGTTCCCGGCACTGCGCGCCGTGATGCGCAAAGTGGGGGAGTCCGGTGCCCTTGACGGCGACGCGTCGTCCGATGTTGACGGGCTTAACGGACTGCAGCCGGTTCCGGGCCGGCACGGCGGCGCCCCTGGTGTTGAGCTGGTGGACCTGGCGGCGGCGTGGCCCGGCGGTGCCCCGGTCTTCGAGGGCCTGGATGCGGTGGCGGAGCCGGGACGCTGGCTGGCGGTCACCGGGCCATCTGGGTCCGGCAAATCCACGCTGCTCTCCGTGCTCCTGGGCTTCCTGCCCCCGGCCGCGGGCCAGGCCAGGGTCACCGGCCGGGCGGCATGGTGCCCGCAGGAGGCGCACTTGTTCGATTCCACCATCCGCGGAAACCTGCTGCTGGGCCGGCCGTCCCAAGCCGCTGGGTCCAGTACAACCACGGACGGTGACAGTGGGCTGGAAGCCGTGCTGGCCGCCGTCGGACTTACCGAACTGGTGGGCCGGCTGCCGGCGGGACTCGACACCCGGATCGGCCCGGGCGGTGCCTTCCTCAGCGGCGGCGAGCGCCAGCGCCTGGCCGTGGCGCGGACCCTGTTGACCGGCGCCGAAGTGATCCTGCTGGATGAGCCCACGGCACACCTGGACGCGGAGGCCGCTGCCCTCATGCTGGCGGACCTGCGGGCGGGGCTGTGGGACCGCACCGTGGTTCTGGTGACCCACAACCCGGCGGACATCCACTCGGGCGATGCCCGGCTGGATCTTGCGGCGTCCTCGGGCCAGCCGCGGGGATCCCTGGCGCCCTCCCGCTGACGCTGCGCCTTCCCGCTGACGCTGCGCCTTCCCGCGGAAGCCTTGCCTGCGGGGCCGCGGGTTAGTGCAGGGGCTTAGTTAGTGCAGGGGCCCAGTACAGCGGGGTCAGTTCAACTAGCCGTTGACGTCGTGCAGGTGGTGGACCACGTCGTGGAGGAAGTACTGGGCGAGCGTCAGGACCGTGAACTCCGAGCCGTTGCTGCGCAGCCCCCGGCGTCCCCAGTCCTCCTCACGCACGCGTGCGAAGGATTCGGCGGCCTGGTGGCCTTCCGCGGCAAGTTCCGCGCCCACCACGGACGGGTCAGAGTTGGCATAGTCCTTCTCCTCGGCGGTGGCGTCCTGGTCCCAGTTGTCGAACCGGGCGTCGTCCGATTCCAGCATGAGGTTCAGCCGCTGGTCGAAGAGCGCGAAGACGTCCCGCACGTGGCAGGCGTACTCCAGCGCGGACCACGTGTCGTCATTGGGGCGCTGCGCCACACCCGGCCGGCGAAGGACGGCCCGCCACCGCGGGAGCATGCTTTCGATGCTCCCTGGAACGGTTGCCGGAGTGGCCGTGGAGGCGTCGAAGGAGCATTCCGGGCAGGGGCGGGACAGGACCCAGGTCCAGTCCTTCTCATCAGGCACGATAGGCATGGGAGCAGTCTAGTTCTCCGGCCCGTCCGTCCACGCCATGACCGGACCGATGGCTTCCACGGCCTGGGAGAGCGGAACGCCGGAGCCATCGCGCCGGCCGTGCTCCTGCGGCAGTGACCGGGCCACGCCGGCAGCCGAAGATGCCTTGGCCGGGCCATGCCCCGCCCAGGCAAGCAGCAGCGTGTCCTCGCCCTTCAGGAAACGGTGCGACCGGACCCCTGCCGTGGCGCGGCCCTTGGCCGGGTATTCGGAGAATGCTGTCACCTTGGCCGTGCCCGGTGCCGTGCCGGGCAGGGCGCCGTTGGTGCCGGCAATGGTCACCACGACGGCGGACTCGTCCTTGGGCTGGACGGCACCGAAGAAGATCACCTGGTCACCCGCGGCGAGTTTGATGCCCGACATCCCACCGGCCGTGCGTCCCTGGGGGCGGACGGCGGAGGCCGGGAACTTCAGCAGCTGGGCTTCCCGGGTGACGAACACCAGCTCGGCGTCGTCCTCGCCTGCGGGAGCCACGCCCACCACGGTGTCCTTGTCCTTGAGGCTGATCACTTCCCAGTCTTCCCGGTTCAGCGGGTAGTCAGGCTGGACGCGCTTCACCACGCCCTGGGCCGTGCCGATGGCCAGGACCTCGTCCAGCCGGACAAAGGCCACCAGGGTCTCGCCCTTGACGAGGGTCAGGAAATCCTTGGCCGGAACACCGCCGGCCAGGTTGGGCAGGCCGGTGACGGGAGGCAGCGCCGGCATGTCCATGACCTGCAGGCGGAGCATGCGTCCCAGCGAGGTGACGGCGGCTATTTCGCCGCGGGCCGAGGTCTTCACTACAGAGGTGTAGACGTCGTGCTTGCTGCGGGGTCCTGCTTCGGCCAGAGGCTCCTGGTTGCTGGTGCGCGCCACCTGTCCGGAGGCGCTGAGGATGGCCCAGCAGGGGTCGTCGGCGATTTCCAGGGCCAGCGGCGCGGCTTTGGCCTTCCTGCCGTTCGCTCCTGCAAGCTCGGCGGCCACGGTGGGGGAGACGGCCTCGGATTCCAGCAGTACGGTGCGGCGCGGGGTGCCGTGTTCTTCGGCGATGGCGCCCAGTTCGTCGGACACTACCGTGCGCAGCAGTTCCTCGGAGTCCAGGATGGCCTGCAGCTCCGCGATCTCGCGGCGGAGCTCGTCCTGCTCCTTCTCGAGTTCGATCCGGGAGTACTTGGTGAGCTGGCGGAGACGCAGTTCCAGGATGTAGTTGGCCTGGACCTCGGTGAGGTCGTAGATGGACATCAACCGCTCGCGGGCGGCGGCGGCCTCGTCCGAGGACCGGATGATCTGGATGACCTCGTCGATGTCCACGATGGCAATGAGGAGGCCCTCCACCAGGTGCAGGCGGTCCTTTTTCTTCCCCAGGCGGAAGACAGTGCGGCGCCGGACCACGTTGATCCGGTGGTTCACGTACACGGACAGCAGGTCCACCAGGCCCAGCGTCTGCGGCTGGCCGTCCACCAGCGTGACGTTGTTGATGCCGAAGGAGTCCTCCATCGGCGTGTACCGGTAGAGCTGCTGCAGCACGGCGGTGGGGTTGAAGCCGTTCTTGAGCTCGATGACCAGCCGCAGCCCGTGCTTGCGGTCGGTCAGGTCCACGATGTCGCTGATGCCGGTCAGCTTCTTGGCGTTGACCGCGTCCTTGATCTTTTCGATCACCTTTTCCGGGCCCACCATGTACGGCAGTTCCGTGACCACCAGTCCGGTGCGGCGCGCGGAGAGCTGCTCGATCTCCACCTTGGCCCTGGTCTTGAAGGATCCGCGGCCGGTGGCGTAGGCGTCGCGGATGCCGTCCAGGCCCACGATCCGGCCGCCGCTGGGCAGGTCCGGGCCCGGGACGAACCGCATGAGGTCATCCAGTGTGGCGTCGGGGTTGGCGATCAGGTGCCGGGCAGCGGAGATGACTTCCACCAGGTTGTGCGGGGCCATGTTGGTGGCCATGCCGACGGCGATGCCGGTGGCGCCGTTGACCAGCAGGTTGGGGAAGGCGGCGGGAAGGACATCCGGCTGGGTGAGCTGGTTGTCGTAGTTGGGAACGAAGTCCACCACGTCTTCGTCGAGGTGGTTGGTGAGCGTGAGGGCGGCCGCCGCGAGCCGGGCCTCCGTGTACCGCGGTGCTGCCGGGCCGTCGTCGAGCGAGCCGAAGTTGCCGTGCCCGTCAATGAGCGGCAGCCGCAGCGAGAAGTCCTGCGCCATGCGCACCATGGCGTCGTAGATGGCGGCGTCACCATGGGGGTGCAGCTTGCCCATCACTTCACCCACCACGCGGGCACTCTTGACGTGGCCGCGGTCCGGGCGCAGGCCCATGTCGCTCATCATGTACAGGATGCGGCGCTGTACCGGCTTCAGTCCGTCCCGGGCATCCGGCAGGGCGCGGGAGTAGATCACCGAATACGCGTACTCCAGGAACGACCCCTGCATCTCGGACGTGACGTCGATATCGACGATGTTCTCCGTGTAGCTGTCGTCCACGATGGGCGTTGAATTCTGGCGGCGGGCCATGGGTTTGGTAGATCCTTCTGGGGTTGCTGCGCAGCCTTGCAGGCGTGCTGCGATAGTTTGTGGCTAGGCTAAGCCTATGGTGGATCAGCCCGGGGACGGCGAATATCCGGAACATTGGGAAGCCGATGTCGTCCTGCGCGACGGCGGAACGGCGCACCTGCGCCCCATCCACCCCTCGGACGCCGACGCCGTCCAGGCCTTCCACACCGGGCAGTCGCAGAATTCAATTTACATGCGCTTCTTCGCCTTCAAAGCCAGGTTGTCCGCCAAGGAGCTGAAGCGCTTCACGGAAGTGGACTACAAGGACCGGGTAGCGTTCGTCATCACCATCCACGGCGAAATCATCGGCATCGGCCGCTACGACCGGCTGCCCGACCCCACCGAAGCCGAGGTCGCCTTCAACATCGCCGACGCCCACCAGGGCAGGGGCATCGGCTCCATCCTCCTGGAGCACCTGGCTGCCGCCGCCCATGAAAACGGGATCCGGAAGTTCACCGCGGAGGTCCTGCCGGAGAACCGCAAGATGCTGATGGTTTTCTCCGACGCCGGGTACGACGTCAAACGCCACTTCGACGACGGCGTCGTGAGCCTCGAGTTCAACATCGACCCCACCGAAAAATCACGTGCCGTGATGGAATCCCGCGAGCACCGCGCCGAGGCCAGGAGCGTCCGGGAGCTGCTGGCGCCGTCGTCCGTTGCCGTCATCGGGGCCAGCCGCAAATGGGGCACCGTGGGCTACCAACTGCTGGAGCACATCATCGAAGGCGGCTTCCACGGCACCGTCTATGCCATCAACCCGGAGGCGCTGGAGCTGGCGGGCATGATGTCCTACGGCAACCTCACGGACGCCCCGGAACCGGTGCAGCTGGCCATCATCGCCGTGCCGTACGAGGAAGTCCCCGGGGTGGTTGCGGACTGCGCGTCCGCCGGTGTCAAGGGCGTGGTGATCGCCTCTGCGGGATTCGCGGACGACGGCGAGCGCGGGCTGCTCAGGCAGCGCGCCCTGGTGCGCCAGGCAAGGGCCAACGGGATGCGCGTGATCGGTCCGGCCTCCCTGGGCATCGCCAACACCCACCCCGGTGTGTCACTGAATGCCTCGATGGCGCCCACCATGCCGCTTCGCGGCAGCCTGGGCCTGTTCACCCAGTCCGCCGCGATCGGCGTCGCGCTCTACGCAGCCTCAAGCCGGCGCCGGCTGGGACTGTCCAGCCTCCTTTCCGCGGGCAACCGGGCGGACGTCTCGGGCAACGACATGATGCAGTACTGGGAGGACGACGCCGACACCTCCGCCGTGGGCCTGTACCTGGAGTCGATCGGCAACCCCCGCAAGTTCTCCCGCATTGCCCGGCGCCTGGCGCGCACCAAACCGGTCATCGTTGCCAAGTCGGACGCAATGGGGCTGCGCCTTCCTCCCGGCCACGCCGTCCGGACCACCCAGGCGCCGGCGGGGGCGCTGGACGCCATGCTGCGCCAGTCCGGCGTAATCCGTGTGGAAACCATAGAGCAGTTGGTGGACGTGGCGCAGGTGGTGTCAGGCCAGCCGCTTCCCACCGGACCGGACGTCGCAGTCTTCAGCAACTCCCAGGCGCTGGGCAACGTGGTGGCGGACAGCGCCGTTGCGCACGGACTGGGAGTGGCGCAGGTGGTCTCCGGGCTCGACCTTGACTCCGGCCAGTCGGTGGCCCTGCCCGCGCTGCGGAAGGCCCTCCTGGACGCCCTCGCCTCGGACGCCGTTCATGCCGCCGTCGCCGCACTGCTCCCTGCCCGCGGCCTGACCGCCGACGCCGTGGCGCAGGTCCTCGCGGAATGTTCCGCCAGTTCAGGGAAACCGGTGGTTGCCGCGTTCACCGGCATCCTGGACCCGGCCATCCATGTGGAGGGGCTGGTGGGCGCCGACGGGTGCACCGTCCCGTGCTTTTCCAATCCCGGAGCCGCGGTTGCCGCGCTCGCAGCCGTGGTCCGCTACGCCGAGTGGGCCGCGCGCGACCAGGGGCAGTTCGTGGAGCCTTCCGGGTGCGACCCCCGGCAGGCCGAGGCCGAGCTCGACGCCCTGCTGGAAGACGTGGAGGGCGAGCAGCTCAAGCAGCTGGACCCGGCGGCCGCCGCCAGCCTGCTGGGGCATTACGGCATTTCCGTCCTTCCCTCGGCACCGTTCACCACCCCGGACGAAGCCGTGGCGGCAGCAGACGCCCTGGGCTGGCCCGTAGTGCTCAAAACCACCGAGCCTGCGCTGCGGCACCGGCTGGACCTCGGCGGCGTGCGCCTTGGCATCGAGGACGAGGAATCGCTGCGGCTCAACATCGAGCAGATGCGGCGGGCACTCGCAGCCTACGGCGACCCCGCGCTCGAAGTGCAGGCGATGGCGCCGGTGGGGCAGGCCTGCACCTTCCGGGCCATCGAGGATCCGTTGCTGGGCCCGGTCATTTCCTTCGGCCTGGCCGGGGATGCCGTCAACCTGCTGGATGACTGGGCGCACCGGGTGCCGCCGCTCTCCGCGGCGGACGTGCACGACTTCATCCGTTCGCCCCGGGCCTCGCTTAAACTCTTCGGCTACCAGGGCCTGCCGGCCGTTGACGTCCAGGCGCTGGAGGATCTTGCCGGCCGGCTGGCGTGGATGAAGGACAACCATCCCGAGATCGCACTGGTGGAATTCAACCCTGTTCTGTGCGGGACCGCAGGGGTGACCATCCTGGCCGCGGACGTCCGGATCGGCAACGCTGCGCAACGCACGGACAGCGCCCGAAGGGCCATGCTGGGCTGACGCGGTTAGCAAGTGACCGGACGATCTGTGAAAATGGGGGCATGAGCTTCCAGCCTCCCGCTTCGGCGCCCGAAACGCCCGGCAACGAAAACCAGGCAGTCCGCCAGCACAGCTCACACAACCACGGCATCCAGGGCCAGAGCCTGGAAGACGCCCTGCAGAAGGCAGGGTTCTACCCGCGCCTGGTCTCGGATGTCGTCGATGACGCACTCGACGGCCGGGACTGCGTGGCCCACCTGGTGCACCTGGAAACCCACTTCGACCGGGCAGAAGTACGGCGCCACATCACCGTGCTTGTCCTCACCGCGGACATGCTGGTCATTACCCACGTGGACGACCAGCAGCTCGACGAGGCGGGGGAACAGATCGTCGCCCAGATCTCCACGGAGTCCGTGCCTGTGGCACAGATCCGCTCCGTGGTCCTGAGCTACATGTACGCGCAGCCGCAGAACTATAAGCCCTCGGATCCCGTCCGTGAACTCACCCTGTCCATCGCCTGGTCCGGCGGCCAGCGGCTGGACATGGGCCCCGCGAGCTGCGGCGACCCGCAGTGCGAGGCCGACCACGGTTACACCGGAACCATTGCCCAGGAAGACATCGTGCTGCGCATCAGCGCCGAGGCGGACGGCCTGCAGGCCGTGCAGGACGCCAAGCTCTTCGCCAGGGCCCTGCGGGCGGTCAACACCGGTTCCCCCGCCCCCATGTCCCACGCCCAGTCCATGGCGCCGCGGCCGCGGTCAGGAGTGTTCGGCAACCGGCTCAGCCGCGGGCACCAGCAGCGCTGAGATGCCGGAAGACCGCCCCCACGCCGTACCTGCCGCGACCATCGCCGGACGCACTCCGGACCTTCCGCCCGCACCCGCCTACGGGCACCGTTCCATTGCCGAAGTCCTCACCAGCGCCGCAGCATGCCTGGGCGTGGAGGGCTTCACCAACACGTTGGGGCTCCCGGCCGCGGCGCGTGTCTGCGTCGTCCTCGCGGACGGCCTGGGCCGGAACCTGCTCAAGCAAAAAGCAGCGCACACGCCGTTCCTGCGGTCCGTGATGCAGGCCGGGCAGGGCGACGTTCCGGTCTGGCTGGACTCGGCTTTCCCCTCCACCACGGCAGCGGCCTTGTCCAGCTTTGGGACCGGGCTGCCCGCAGGCCAGCACGGCATGGTGGGCTACGACGTCCTGGACCCCGACCAGGACAAGGTGGTCAACCTGCTGGGGAACTGGGATCCGGGCGTGGACCCCGCGGCCTGGCAGCCGTTCCCCACCGTGTTTGAACGCGTGGACGGCAACGTGGCGGTCAGCACCGTCAGCCTCTCCCAGTTCGACGGCTCACCCATGACCCGCGCAGCGCTGCGGGGAGGAAGTTTCATTTCCGGCACCACCTCCCACGCCCGCACCGCAGCGGCGGCCGACACCATGGCAGCCTCCGGCCCGGCCCTTATGTACTTCTACGTCAACGAACTGGACAAGGCGGGCCACCGCTACGGCTGCCGCTCCGAGCAGTGGGAACACCAGCTCGAAGAGCTCGATGCCACGGTCAAACGGCTCAACGCCTCGCTTCCGGCCGGCACACTAATCCTGCTGACGGCCGACCACGGCATGCTGGACGTTGCCGAATCACAGCGGATCGACTTCTCCGCCTACCCCGAACTGGTGGACGGCGTCCGTCACACCGCGGGGGAGCCGCGCATGGTGCATCTGTACCTGAACGGCACGGAGGCCGGGGAAAGCCCAGGGGCCCCGGACAGTGCCGGCGCAGGCGTCCGTGAGCGGCTGCTGGCCGCCTGGAAGGCGCGCTTCGGTGACCGGGTGTGGGCTTTCACCCGTGAGGAGGCTGTCGCCGGGGGACTTTTTGGTGACGTGCGGCCCGCTGTGGAAGGCAGGATCGGTGACGTCATGATCGCCGCCCGGGACGCCGTCGCGCTTTACGACGGGCGGCGCATGCGGCCGACAGCCATGGAAGTGGTAGGCCAGCACGGCTCCCTGACCAAGGCCGAGCGGGAGGTACCGCTGCTGTGCTTCACCGCCGAAGGAAGGACCAAGCGGCGTGGCTGAGCTGATTTTTTTCTCCGGCACCATGGACTGCGGCAAGTCCACCCTCGCCCTGCAAATGGACTACAACCACCGGGCCCGCGGCCGGGGTGGCGTCCGCTTCAGCCGGAACGACCGCGCCGGTGAGTCCCGGATTTCCAGCCGGCTCGGCCTTGAGACGGACGCGGTGGAGGTGCTGGACTCCACTGACTTCTGGGAGGAAGTCATGCTCCGCCGCACCCGGGGCCAGCGGGTTGACTACCTGATCTGCGACGAGGCCCAGTTCTACACCCCGGAACAGGTTGAGCAGCTGGCCAAGGTGGTGGACGAGATCGACGTCGACGTCTTTGCCTTCGGGATCACCGCTGATTTCCGGACGCGCCTGTTCCCGGGGTCACAGCGGCTGATCGAGCTCGCCGACCGGGTGCAGGTACTGCAGGTGGAAGCGCTGTGCTGGTGCGGCCGCCGCGCCACCCACAATGCCAGGACGGTCGACGGCGTCATGGTCACCGAGGGTGCCCAGGTAGTGGTGGGTGACGTGGAAATGGTGGTGGAGGCCGCCGCAGCCCCCGAAGCGGAGCATGTACCGGTGGTGGGCTACGAGACGCTGTGCCGGCGCCACTTCATGCGCAGGGTGACCGCCCACGGTGCGAAACTGATGGCCCAGCAGGACCAGTTGCTGCCGTTCGATGTGGATGCCTGCCTGTGGCAGGGCTCGGGCGGACCGGGGGAGGGCCCATGAGCCACTCGCCGGTCAGTAAGGCGTCGACAGGGTGAACGTTCCGACGGCTCTCGCGCTCTTCCCCCGCGACCTTGCGAGCCCACCCCGCGGCTGGGCTGAGCGAACGTGCGATCTTCGGCGCTTCACAACGATGCCCCCGTGGGGGACACTTCGCACCACACGAGGAACCTGAACTACTGGCCGACGACATCATGGAGTTTCTTCAGACGTTGTGAACGGCCTGAGTCCGCTAAGGGATTCGCCAGTCGCGACCCGAACCTGCTACTGCCGCCCGAGCCACATCGGTTCCCTGAAGTCGTAATCGGCTGCAAGCCCACGCGGGCTCCCTCCGTGTCCATATGGTGGACTTTCTTGTCTCACTTTGTGGATAGTATGCAGAATCGGCATATGGACCCCACGCCCGTGAAAACTGACCATTCCATTACCGGCGCCAGCACCACGATGGCAGCATGGCTCATGCTGACGCTGGGAGTTGCGGCCCAGGCTGCAGGCACGCTGGTCGTGTCAACTCCCGCTTATCTGATTCCGTATCTCCTTTCCGAGCGAGGATTGTCACTGGCCGACGCGGGAATGCTGGCTGCTGCTCCAACTCTTGGAATGGTGTTTACCTTGGTCGCCTGGGGCGCGGCGGCGGACCGTTTCGGAGAGCGATGGGTGATTGCGGGCGGCCTTGCCGGCACGGCACTCTTCATGCTCCTTGCGGTATCAGCCACTGACACCGTGGGGCTCGGTGCGATGCTCGGGCTGGCGGGTGCAGCATCGGCCTGCAGCAACGCGGCCACCGGGCGCGTGGTCGTCGGATGGTTTCCCCGACCGCGCCGCGGTCTTGCGATGGGTATCCGGCAGATGTCCCAGCCGCTGGGGGTCGCCGCCGCTGCCCTGACCGTGCCGATGATGGCCGCACATCACGGTCTGTCCGGGCCCCTGGTCCTTTCGGGTGTCACGGCTTCTGTCGTTGCGGTCGCGTGTGCGGTAGGGATCCGGAACCCGCCGCGGGCCATGCAAAACATCACCGTCTCCGGCCACAACCCCTACAAGGGATCGACGTTCCTGTGGCGGATCCACGCGGTGTCGATGCTTCTCGTCGCACCACAGTTCACCCTGTCCATCTTCGGGCTGGTCTGGCTCACCTCGGCTCTTGGCTGGGCCGCCACCCCCGCCGGCATTGTCATCGCCCTTGCCCAATTCCTCGGTGCTCTGGGAAGGATCGCTGTTGGTCATCTCAGTGATCGAACGGGAAGCCGCGTGACGGTGCTGCGATGGGTCGCTTTCAGCTGCGTCGCGGTGATGCTCCTGCTCGCACTCACCGGATGGCAGGAATGGGCGTTGCCGGGCGCACTGGCCCTAACGCTTGCGACTGTCGTCTCCGTGGCAGATAACGGGCTCGCCTTCACCTCCGTAGCCGAGGCAGCCGGGCCCCGATGGTCCGGTCGCGCGCTCGGCATCCAGAACACCGGACAATTCATCACCGCATCAGCCGTCGGCCCTGTTGTGGGATCACTCGTAGGCCTTCTCGGGTATCCCGCTGCCTTCGCCCTTGCCGCCTTGACCCCCTTGATAGCCCTTCCACTGATCCCAGCAAGAGATCTATGTCCGGGCACTGACAGCACGGCCACTCGAGTCTCCGAGCAGATCGCAGGCGGGAACCATCCCGGCCGGCAACGATCCAGGGTGCAGTAGACGAAGTTCTAACGTTCCCCATTACCCGGGCACACCCCGCGGGCCGCAGGGTGATGAGAACGGCCGACGGGGAGCCAGGGGAGTTCAAGATCGGAAGGGTCCTGTCCTTGAGGAATGGGCTCAAGTACGCAGGATATGCGACTTCCCAAACCGTCGGGGAAGGTGCCACAGGATGGCTGTTTGAATGTCACACCCTCTTGTCATGATGGGTTTATGGGGACAGCGGCGGTGGTGAAGGCGTTCGGGGATATCCGGGCGGCCCTTGCCGTGCTCAATGCTGAGGTTGACGGGGCGGGTTCGGTGCCGTTTTCGATGGCTGATCCGTTGTCTGGGTTGGCGGATGGGTGCCTGGACATTTTGGCCGGTGCCCGTGAGGTGGAGGCCGGGTTCGCGGGGTTGAAGGCGAAGGCGGCGGTCAAGTATTCGGAGTCAGCTTTTGCTGTTGCGGGGCCGGATGTGCCGGTGGTGGCGCAGGAGATGGCGGTCGCTGCGGAGATCGGGTGCGTTTTGGCGTTGGGGCCGCGGGCTGCGGGCTCGTTCCTGGCCACCTCCCACGCCCTGACCACCGGTTTGCCGCGGACCCTGGAGGCTTTGCAGGCCGGAACGATCTCCTGGAGCCACGCGGTCGTGATGGCGGACGAGACAGTGTGTCTGGATGCCGCGGGGGCGGCGGCGTTGGAAGCCCATTTCCTGGACCCCGAAGCCCCGGACTCGGCGCGAGGGTGCCCGGTGGGGCAGCTTCCGGCGCACCGGTTCCGGGCCAAGGCACGGACGTGGCGCGAACGCCACCACGCCGAGAGCATCGAGAAGCGGCACGCCAAGGGGGTGGCGGAGCGGCGGGTGGAGTTCCGGCCGGACCAGGACGGGATGGCCTGGCTCTCTGCGTACCTTCCCGCGGATCAGGCCCAGGCCGGGTGGAACCGGCTCACCGCCGTCGCCCGGGGCATGCAGGGGCCAGACGAACCCCGGACCCTGACCCAGCTCCGCGCGGACACCTTCGCCGCCGCAATCCTCGGCAGCACCAGCACGAACGCCAGCGGGACTCCCGCCGGGACGGACGAACGCGGGACTGCAGCCGGGACTGGTGAAGGAGTAGATTTCCCGTCGTCATCGACCAGGGCGCAGGTGCTGGTCACCGTTCCCGTGCTCTCGTTGATCGGCGTGACTGATGAGCCGGCAATGCTGGACGGGTACGGGCCGGTCCCGGCGTCGATGGCCAGGGCACTCGTCGCGGATGGTGCCGGCTCGTTCTACAGGGTGTTGGTGGACCCGCGGGACGGGGCACCGCTGGAAATCGGCAGGACCAGCTACCGGGTCACCAAAGCGATGCGGGCATGGCTAAGGATGCGCGACGGCAAGTGCCCATTCCCCGGGTGCAGCAACAACTCCCTGGACACCGAGGCCGACCACCTCCTCGCCTGGGCCAACGGCGGCACCACCGGAATCAGCAACCTCGGACAACCCTGCCCCAAACACCACAAACTCCGCCACACCACCGGCTGGAAACCCACCCCCGCCACCAAAAACGAACCACCCGGCTGGACCTCACCCACCGGCCGCCACTACGCCAGCGAACACCAGGACTGGGAACCACCACGCTGGCCTCCCGGGTTCCAGCCTGATGCACGCAAACTTAGAGAACAGATCCATGTCAAGGAACGGATTCCGATCAAAGGACGCAGTCTCCTCGAAGAAGCTCTCCTTCAACACCTCGCCCGGTGATCAGGCAATCTGCCGAGCGCCGGTCGGTTGAACTGCCCGCTGTCTTGCTGCCGGGCGTGTCGATGTTGGGGCTGGTTCTACTCGGCGACGTTCCCGTACCCGCCAGGACGTTCGACAGGCCGACGTTCTTCCACCGGCCGGGGCCTTCTACTCAGAGACCCGGCGGTAGCGGATGTGGGTGGCAAGGGGAGAGTGGAGCACCTCAACGGGTTCGAAATCGAACGATGCAATCCCGTCGAAGATCCGCTCACCTGAACCGAGCAGGACCGGCGCGATGTCGAGCGTGAGTTCGTCAACCACCCCGGCGGCCAGCGCCTGCCGAACGGTGGAGGCTCCTCCTGCGATGTCAACGCCCTTGCCGTCGGCAGCGTTGAGGGCCGCAGCGTACGCCGCATCGAAACCATCCGTGACGAAGTGGAACGTTGTCCCGCCCTCCATCCGGATCGGTTCGTGAGGGTGGTGGGTCAGCACGAACACCGGCGCGTGGTAAGGCGGTTCCGAACCCCACCAGCCGCTCCACTCCTCATCCCAGTCGCCGCGGACGGGGCCAAACATGTTCCGGCCCATCACGTAGGCGCCCCGCGGACGCATGAGCCATTCGGCGGCCGCTTGGTCGGCGTCGTTGGCACGGGGATCACCAATATGCCAGCCGTGCAGTTCCAGCCCGCGCTTGCCCAGCGGGTTCTCCCTGCTTTGGTCAGGGCCGGCAACAAAGCCGTCCAGTGAGATGGACATGTGACAGGTAGTGTCCGGCACAGCGAGCCTCCCGGGTGATCAGGCCTTGCAGTGGGCCGTGGTGACGGATCCTAGCATCTGCACGTCGCCATGCCCATGGACGATAAGAAGTAGCCTATTAGTCGCTTCGCGTCCCGAACACGATCTCGTCCCATGAGGGGACGCTCGAGCGCTTGGGCCGTGCAGGCCGTTCCGGCGCCTCGGTTTCCGGCAGCTGTCCGGTCGTGGGGGACGCATCGTCCTGCTTGTTTGCAGGACGACGGGGGTTACTGCCCAGGAGCTCATCGAGCCCGGCTCCGCCTGACGGGGTGCTTCCTGTTCCAGTGGTGGTGCCGGAGGGCTTGGCCGGGGACGCCGCGATGGTGATCTCACGCGTGTCTGTGCTGACGCCGTCGTGAAGCCGCAGGGCCTCGTCGTGGCTGTCCCGGTGCGGCGGAAGAAGGCTGAGCCGGGAGAGCATCGAAGGCCGGGTGTCCCTGCGCCGGATGAAGGAATCACCCTGTGCTGCCGGAGCGTCCCGCTGGTCTTCCTGCGTTTCCGGTTCCGTGGATTCGGGTTCAGCGGCAACCTCGGACGGCCTGGGGTGGGCGGCCGGAACACCGTGGGTGAGCAGCAGGGCCAGGGCGTCGTCCGCATCCTCGTCGACGCCCAGCCGCTGGCCCCGCCGGGACCTGAGCATGTCGAGGAGCCCATCGGATTCCTTGCCGGCGTCCTGTCCGGGAGCGGCCTGGCCGGACGGCGTCTTTGGCGTATCCGCGTCAGTTTCGAAATCAAAGGGGCGGTCGGAGACCGCGGTAAGCCTGCGGGCGGGAACGGGTCCGTCCAGCGGCTCGAGTTCGCTTAGCTGCTGTGCCCAGCGGTTGGTGTTCTGCAGCGTCTTGCGGGCTGGATTGAAGGTCCACAGGGCTGGAGGTTCTTCGCCGATGCCGGAGGTACCGCCGGGCTTGGCCTCGAAACCCGCCGATACCGTCCAGGTGCCGTCCTGGCGCCGCCAGGAGTCCCATTCCACGGTTGCTGGGTCAATGCCGTGGGCGGACAGGCGGTGGGCCACCATGTCGTCCAGCGTTGCCGGGTTGTCGCCGAAGGCGGACCGGTAGACGTCGTGGCCGGGGGAGGGTGCCGCGACTTCAACCTTGCGTGCCTGCTGGGCGACGTATTCGCGCTCCGCCAGGACCGGGCCCTCGTAGCGCTCCACCTTGGCCAGGGGCATTCCGGACAACTCGGCCACGTCCGCGGCGGTGGCGCCGGCGCGAATCCGGGCCTGGATATCCCGGGGGGACATCGGAACCGCCGGGCGGTCTACCCGTGGTTTCGCTGTGGACCGGCTGGCCGTCCTGAGGGCCTCGTCGATCGGCAGCTGGAACATCTCGCCGCCGGGCCCGCTCAACAGGAGATGCGTCCCGTCGTCGTGCACGCCTACAAGCCGTAGATCCTGCATACAAATCCTCCACCCTGGCATTACTATCAATCGAAACTCTGCCATCCGGCGGCGCGGATTTGGCTCAAGGAGCAGGGCGCGCCGTGATTTTCCGCCGATCGGCGGCCGGCCTAGCTCCGGGTGAGGGCTGCCCCCAGCCGGTCCGGGTGGCGGCTGGAGGTCAGCCAGTAGGGGGTGCGGTCGGCGGGGTCAGTGATCTCGATCTTCACTACAGGATCGATCCAGCCCCGGATGCACAGGTAGGCCAGCCCGTTCAGCCGGGTTCCCCGCTCCGCCGTTGCTTCCCCGGACGTGAACTGTTCCACCGTGCCGACGAAGCGGCGTTCAATGGTTGCCCGTCCAACGGTGAGCGTGTCAGCCGTGACCGTAATGGCGGGGGTGGACAGGATCAGGAGGGCAGCAATAATGGCAAAAAGAACCACCGCTGCGGTGTACCCTGCCGCCATGCTGATGGGTGCGAAAACCAGGATGCCCGCGGCCGAGACGCCGGCCGCAATAATCCAGATCCAGGCGTTGGGCCACAGCTTCTCCCTGTAGATGGCAGGCGCCCCTGCGGAGGGTGTGCCGGGTACGGATGGAGACGGGCTTGATTCGGGCATGTCCCCAGCTTTCCACCTTTGTCCGGCTATTTCACATTGGGTCCCTGCCGGCCGGCGGTGGGTGGGGCTACGGCCTACCTAGGACCGATGGAGGGGCGCGGGTTAGAGTGAGTGATTGTGACTGATCATCCCGCCACGGTAGACCTTGTCCCGGACGCAGCATCACCCGCTCCCGGCGCCCCCACCCTGCAGGTCCAGCTGAAGATGCTGGATCCTGGGCTGGAGGCACCCTCTTATGCCCATCCGGGCGACGCCGGCGCGGACCTGCGTGCCCGGCAGGACGTGGTCCTGTTGCCAGGGGAGCGCAAACTGGTTCCCACGGGCGTCGCCATCGCCCTTCCGTACGGTTTCGTGGCCCTGATCCACCCCCGGTCCGGCCTCGCCACCAAGCACGGCCTGACGATCGTGAACGCTCCGGGCACCGTGGATGCGGGCTACCGGGGCGAGATCTCCGTGACTTTGCTGAACACCGATGCCACCCAGCCGATAGAGCTGCGGCGCGGCGATAGAATTGCCCAAATGGTCATCCAGCGGGTGGAGCATGCCCAATTCATTCCTGTCACCGAGTTGAGCGGATCCGTGCGCGGCTCCGGAGGCTTCGGCTCCACCGGTGGGTTCAACATCCCCGGAGCCTGACCACAGGCTGCATCCGCTGCCACGCCAGCACGTACGACGGCCGGGACCTCCAAGGTCCCAGCCGGCAGGTTCCAGCACTGGCACATTTCAGAATTAAGGAGTCACCCATGGTCTTTGGGTTTGGCAGGAAAGCAAAGAACGACGAGCTGGCGGAGCCGGCAGAGGAGCTTACTGTCGCCGAGGGCGAAGAAAGCCCAGCAGCCGCCGGCCGGCGGCAGGACGGCCCTTTCGACGAGTCTGAGATCAACAGCCGTGACGGCTTTGTTGACCTCGGCGCCCTGCTGATCACGCCCAGCGAGGGCCTTCAGCTCCGCCTCGAAGTGGAAGAGGCAACCCAGCGGGTAGTGGCAGTAACCCTGGACCTGAATGGATCCAGCCTGCAGCTGCAGGCCTTCGCCGCCCCCAAGACCGAAACCCTGTGGGATGAGATCCGTGAACAGATTGGCCAGTCGGTCGGCGCGCAGGGCGGACAGGTCGAAGAGATTGAGGGCGCTTTCGGCACCGAACTGGTGGCCAAGCTGCCGGCCGGCCTCCCGGACGGCAGCCAGGGTTACCGGGTGGCCCGTTTCATTGGCGTCGACGGCCCCCGCTGGTTCCTTCGCGGCGTCCTGGGTGGACCGGCTGCGCTGGAACGCCCCGCCGCCGAACCGCTTGAGGCCCTGTTCAGGCAGGTGGTGGTGGTCCGCGGCGACAGCCCCATGCCGCCGCGCGACCTGCTGCAGCTGCGCCTGCCCAAGGACGCTTCCGCGACTCCTCCACCCGCCGCGCCCACCCTGGAGGAGCCCGAACGTGGTCCCGAAATTACCCAGATCGGCTGAGCCGGCCGCCAAAGCAACCCCGACTGCCGCTGGTGGAATCACGCCCTTGGACCAGTTGCCGGACCGGGGACGTGTCCTTTGCCAGGGGCACGTGGAATCGGTGACCTTCGTTCCCGCTGACCGGACCGCCGAATTCAGCGCCATCGTTTCAGAGGATGACGCCGGGTACCGCGGCGCAGGTGCAGGGCGGGGAAGGCCCCCACGACTGCGCATTGTGTGGCTGGGACGCCGTCGCGTGCCGGGCATCGAAGCCGGCGCGCAAATCCGGGTCGAAGGGATGCTGGCCCGCGGCAAGGACATGCCGACCATTTTCAATCCCCGCTACGAGATACTGTCCCGCCAGGAGCATGAATGAGCGCGCACGAGCCCGAACAGCCCTCAGGCGCTGCAAATCCCGGACGGGGCGGCCAGCCCCAGGATCCAGGCCAGCCCACGGTCGCCGGGATCGCCGCCGGCTATGCTGCAAAGGCCGGACTCCACCGCACCCACGATGGGCGGGTTGACGTTCTGCGGAGCGCCGGGGGAGTGCAGGGCATTGCCGAAAGCATTGTTCCGGGCCTCGTGTACCTGGTCGCTTTTACCATCACTCGTGAGCTCACCCTGTCCTTGGTGGCGGCCCTGGCATCGGCGGCCATCTTCACGGTGGTCCGGCTGGTGCAGCGCCGCCCGCTGACGCAGGCCCTTGCCGGTGTAGTAGGCGTTGGCATTTCCGCCTGGCTGGCCAACACCACCGGCAAAGCGGAGGACTTCTACCTCCCAGGCTTCTTCACCAACGCGGCGTACATCCTGGCGATGGTCGTCTCGATTGCCGTCAAGTGGCCCGTGGCGGGGCTCCTCTTCGGCTTCATCCGCAACGAGGGCGTGGAGTGGCGAAAAGAGCCCGACCGGGTTAAGGCCTACCGCCTTGGAACCTGGATCATCGTGGCGGTCCTGGCGCTTCGCCTTATCGTCCAGGTGCCTCTTTACCTGATGGGCGCGGACGGCCTTGCCGCCCTGGCCACCACGCGCCTCATCATGGGCGCGCCGCTGTACATTCTTGGTGTCTGGGTGGCCTGGCTCGTGACCCGGCCGGCTCCAGCCGAGGCTGGAACCGGCCCGGCCGCCTGATCCACTAAAGACGCCGGACTCCCGGAAGTTCGTGACCTGTAGCGGGCCCGCGCCTAGCCGTCGAAGCCGTCGTCGTCCGCCACATGCCCGTGGCTGCCGGCGCCTGCGGGAAGGCTGCTGCCGGCGGGCTGCTCGGGCGCGTTGATGCTGCCGGGGGCGGAGGAGAGGAGCTCGCGCAGTCCATCCTCGGCCGCGATGGTGGTGACGAAGAACAGTTCGTCGCCGCCGTCGATCACGTCATCCCGGCTGGGCGTGATGGGCGCCTGGTCCCGCAGGATTGCCACGAGGGTGGCGTCCTCGGGCCAGTGGATGTCGCCGACAGTCATGCCGATCACATGGGAATCGTGCGGAACGGTGAATTCCACCAGCGACGCAACGCCGGTCTGCAGCGTCAGCAGGCGGACGAGGTCCCCGATCTCCACGGCTTCCTCCACCAGGGCGGTCATCAGCTGGGGGGTGTTGACGGCCACGTCCACGCCCCACGAGTCGTTGAACATCCAGTCGTTCTTGGGGTTGTTGACCCGGCCCACTGTGCGGCCCACACCAAACTCCGTCTTCGCCAGCAGGGACACGACCAGGTTGACCTTGTCATCGCCCGTGGCGGAGACCACGACGTCGGCGTCCTCCACCTTGGCGCCCTGCAGCGTGGACAGCTCGCACGCGTCGCCCACCAGCCAGTGGGCGCCCCGGAGGCCGCTGCGACCAATCACCTCCGGTTTGAGGTCGATCAGCAGGATCTCGTGCTTGTGCGCCAGCAACTCCCGCGCAATGGACGATCCGACGCTGCCGGCGCCGACGATAACGACTTTCACTGGTACTCCTTGGCGGGGGCTTTGGCGAGGATCTGGGCGATCTGGGCGCTGCGGTCCACCTGCAGCATGGCGTGCACCGTGTCACCGTCCTGGTAGGCGGTTCCCGCATCCGGCAACAGGCCCTCGCCGAAGCGGGTCAGGTAAGCGACACGGACATCGGCGGCCTTTTCGATGCTGCTGACCCGGTGTCCGATCCAGCCGGCGTCCAGGTCCAGTTCGGCCAGCACCAGGCGCCCGGAGGGTTCCCGGAAATCGCCCGCGAGGTGCTGCTCCGGGAGGATGCGCCGCAGCACCTGGTCGGCGCTCCAGCGGACCGCCGCCACCGTGGGGATGCCCAGCCGCTGATAGATCTCGGCGCGGCCGGGATCGTAGATCCTGGCCACCACATGCGGGACGTGGAAGGTTTCCCGGGCGACCCTGGTGGCCAGGATGTTCGAGTTGTCACCACTGGATACAGCCGCAAAGGCGTAGGCATCGCCGACTCCTGCCTGCTTGAGGGTATCCCGGTCGAAACCGACCCCCGTAACCTTCCGGCCCGTGAAGCCCTGGCGGAGCCGGCGGAAGGCGCGGTCGTCCTGGTCGATGATGGCCACGGAATGTCCGGCATCCTCCAGCGTGTGCGCCAGCGTTGCCCCCACCCGGCCACATCCCATGATCACGAAATGCGCCACCGTATCTCCTCTGTATCTAAGTCAGGATCGTGCAGCTAGAACTCTACCGGCATGCCCGGGCTTCGGCCTGGCGGGGTCCCGTCATGACATCGTCCGCGAATCAGACTAGCTTTGTGGGGTGTTGACAATACTGAACGCCGTCAAACGCGTGCTGGTGGGCAGGCCCTTCCGGAATGACCGCCTGGCCCATACCCTGCTTCCCAAGAAGATCGCCCTTCCGATTTTCGCCTCGGACGCCCTGTCGTCGGTGGCGTACGCACCGGACGAGATCCTGCTGACCCTGGCCCTGGCCGGCGTGAGCGCCGTGACGATCTCACCTCTGGTGGGGCTCGCCGTCATGGTGGTGCTGCTGACCGTGGTGGCCTCGTACCGGCAGAACGTCCACGCCTACCCGTCCGGTGGCGGCGACTACGAGATCGCCAACGAAAACCTCGGAAAGTACGCCGGCCTGACGGTGGCGTCGGCCCTCCTGGTGGACTACGTCCTCACCGTGGCCGTCTCCATGTCCTCGGCGGCCGCGTACCTCACCACGGCTGTACCGTCCCTGCACGGTCAGCAGGCCGTCATAGCCACCATCGGCGTCGTCATCCTTGCCCTGGTGAACCTGCGCGGCATCAAGGAAGCGGGCAGCGTCTTCGCCGTTCCCACTTACATCTTCATGGCCTCCATCCTGGGAATGACCGCCGTCGGCATCTTCCAGGCCGCAACGGGGCAGCTCGGGGAAGCACCGTCGGCCGCCTTCACCATCGTCCCGGCGGAAGGCTTCGACCAGGGCCTGGTGGGCCTCGCCGGAGCGTTCCTGCTGCTCCGGGCCTTCTCATCCGGCGCCGCCGCGCTGACCGGCGTGGAAGCCATCAGCAACGGTGTACCCAATTTCCGGCACCCGAAGAGCAAGAACGCAGCCACCACCCTGCTGCTCCTGGGCCTCATCGGCGCCGCCATGCTGGCCGGCATCATCTACCTGGCCAACGCCACCAAGGTCCACATCGTGCTGGACCCCGCGAAGGAATTCCTGCTCAACGGCAATCCGCTGCCCGAGGGCTACATCCAGAACCCGGCCATCAGCCAGATCGCGCAAACGATCTTTGGCGAGGGGTCGATCCCCTTCTACGTCGTGGTGGCCGCCACCGGCGTGATCCTGGTGTTCGCGTCCAACACGGCATTCAACGGCTTCCCGGTCCTGGGCTCCATCCTCGCCCAGGACGGCTACCTGCCCCGCCAGCTGCGGACCCGTGGGGACCGGCTGGCGTTCAGCAACGGGGTGCTCGCCCTCGCGGCCGGCGCCCTGGTACTGATCATTGCGTTCGACGCCGACGTCACCAAGCTCATCCAGCTCTACATCGTGGGGGTCTTCATCTCCTTCACCCTCAGCCAGCTCGGCATGATCCGCCACTGGGGCCGGCAGCTGAAACTGGCCAAGGACAAGGCGGTCCGCCGCCGCATGATGAAGTCCCGCACCATCAACAGCATTGGTTTCGGCATGACGGGCCTGGTGCTGGTCATCGTCCTGATCACCAAGTTCGAGCAGGGCGCGTGGATCGCACTGCTGGCCATGTTCATCCTCTTCCTGATCATGTGGAGCATCCGGGCGCACTACGACAACGTGGCCAAGGAACTCGCAGTCGGTGAGGACTCCTCGCCGCGGGCCCTGCCCACCCGGGTACATGCCGTACTGCTGGTGTCGCACGTCCGCAAGCCCGTCCTGCGGGCCCTCGCCTACGCCCGCGCGTCGCGGCCCTCGCGGCTTGACGCCATCACCGTGGACATCGACCCGGAAGAGACGGCGCACACCATCGCTGACTGGGAAAAGCTCGAAATTCCCGTCCCGCTGACTGTCCTCGCCAGTCCCTACCGCGAGACGGTCACACCCATCATGGACTACGTCAAGCAGATGCGACTCGACTCCCCGCGGGACCTCATCGTGGTCTACATCCCCGAATACGTGGTGGGTAAATGGTGGGAGCAGTTGGTGCACAACCAGACCGCCCTGCGCATCAAGACCCGGCTGCACTTCGAACCGGGCGTCATGGTGGCCAGCGTTCCCTGGCAGCTCAAGTCCTCCGAAGAAGCCAAGAACCTCCAGGACGTCCAGTGACCACCAGAACTTCCACCGCCGGCGCCCGTGCAACCGACGACACAGCAACCGGCGACACCGGACACGCCGGCGAAGAGGCGGTGCTCGACGTCGGGCCGGTTGCCCATGGCGGGCACTGCGTGGCACGCCATGAGGGACGCGTCGTCTTCGTCAGGCATGCCGTTCCCGGCGAAAAGGTCCGGGTCCGGCTGACCGACGCGGGCGAGGACGCCAAATTCTGGCGGGCGGACGTGGTGGAGGTGCTCCACGCGTCCCCGGACCGCGTGGAGCACTTCTGGCATGCCGCGGATTCCCTGCGGGCCTGGGGCCACGGCCATCCGCCGGTGGGCGGTGCCGAGTTCGGGCACATGACGCGGGCCAGGCAGCTCAGCCTGAAGGCGGACGTCCTCGCCGAACAACTCACCCGGCTGGCCGGCTTCGGGGAGGCCCCGACCGCCTGGACCGGCGCGGTGGAAGCCGTCGGGACAGATGCCGACGGCGGGTCCGGCCTCGGGTGGCGCACCAGGGCCAGCTTTTCGGTCACCCCCGGCGGCAGGCTGGGCATGCATGCCCACCGATCCAACCAGATCCTCCCCGTGCGGGAGATGCCCCTGGCCAGTGATGCCATCAACGCGCTGCAGCTGTGGGACCTGGACCTGCAAGGGATAGAATGCGTTGAGGTGGCCGCGCCAGCCAACGGCTCACGCCCCCTGGTGCTCCTGGCCCCAGCTCCCGGAACCAAGGACAAGCGGCTGCGGGCCATTGCCGGGGACGTGCCGGGAGATGCCTCGGTGGCAGCCTTCGATCCGCTGACGGGCCAGGTGACGCAGCTGCGGGGACGCACCTGGGTGCAGGAATCCGCCGCCGGACACGATTATCGGGTGACCGGCGAGGGCTTCTGGCAGATCCACCGCGACGCGCCCGGGACCCTTGTGGGGGCTGTCACGGAATTCCTGCAGGGAGGCGGCTTCCTCGAGCCCGGATCCGTGGTGGCAGATCTCTACGCAGGGGCCGGGCTCTTCACCGCCGTCCTGGCTGACGCCGTGGGCGAAACCGGATCCGTCCTGTCCGTCGAGGGTGCCCCGGGGACCAGCCGCGACGCACGGAAAAACCTGCATTCCGTGTCCCAGGTGGAAGTGGTCCAGGGCCGCGTGGAGCGTGTCCTGCGCCAGAAACCGCGGAATTTCGACGCCCTTGTCCTCGACCCGCCGCGGGCGGGAGCCGGGAAGGCGGTGGTTGGCCAACTGGTCGCGTCCAAGCCCCGTGCCATTGCCTATGTGTCCTGCGACCCGGCCTCGTTCGCCCGTGACCTCGGTTACTTCAGGCGCTCAGGATGGGAGCTCGCCGGGCTCCGGGCCTTCGACCTGTACCCGCACACCCACCACCTCGAGACCGTTGCACTGCTGACTCCGGCTCCATGATGCTGCCGCGGTTTTGGACTACGATGGCGGTAGTAGTCCCACGTCGCGCCCGTATTCTCGGCCGGCCGTGTGCAATTTTCGGGCCCTGGAAACTAATTAGGGCGTCCTAACTAGCAGGCGGTCAACCGCGCGACAAAGATGAAACTGTTGCGAGAGGAGTCCTGCGATGAGCACTGTGGACAGCTTCGGTTCAAAAGGCAAACTTAATGTAGCCGGAACCGAATATGAAATTTTCCGGTTGAACTCCGTTGAAGGTGCAGAAAACCTTCCGTTCAGCCTCAAGGTATTGCTTGAAAACCTGCTGAGGACCGAGGACGGCGCGAACATCACTGCCGATCACGTCCGCGCTTTGGCAGGCTGGGATCCGAATGCGGAGCCCGATACAGAAATCCAGTTCACGCCGGCACGCGTGATCATGCAGGACTTCACCGGCGTCCCCTGCGTGGTTGACCTGGCCACCATGCGTGAAGCGGTCAAGGAGCTTGGCGGCGACCCCAAGCGCGTGAACCCGCTCGCGCCCGCCGAAATGGTGATCGACCACTCGGTCCAGATCGATGCCTTCGGCAACTCCGGCGCACTGGAGCGCAACATGGAGATCGAATACCAGCGCAACGGGGAGCGCTACCAGTTCCTGCGCTGGGGCCAGACCGCGTTTGACGACTTCAAGGTGGTTCCCCCGGGAACCGGCATCGTGCACCAGGTCAACATCGAATACCTGGCCCGCACGGTCATGACCCGTGAAGTGGACGGCGCCCTCCGCGCCTACCCCGACACCTGCGTCGGCACCGACTCGCACACCACCATGGTCAACGGCCTGGGCGTGCTGGGCTGGGGCGTGGGCGGCATTGAAGCCGAGGCAGCAATGCTCGGCCAGCCCGTCTCCATGCTCATCCCGCGCGTCGTCGGCTTCAAGCTCAGCGGCAGCATCCCCGCCGGCGCTACCGCCACCGACGTGGTGCTGACCATCACCGAAATGCTCCGCAAGCACGGTGTTGTGGGCAAGTTCGTCGAATTCTACGGCGAAGGCGTAGCCGAGGTGCCGCTGGCAAACCGCGCCACCATCGGCAACATGAGCCCCGAGTTCGGCTCCACCGCCGCGATGTTCCCCATCGACGACGTCACGCTGGAGTACCTGCGCCTCACCGGCCGGTCCGAGCAGAACGTCGCCCTCGTCGAGGCCTACGCCAAGGAACAGGGCCTGTGGCACGATGCGTCCCGCGAGATCAAGTTCTCCGAGTACCTGGAACTGGACCTGTCCACCGTAGTCCCGTCCATCGCAGGCCCCAAGCGCCCGCAGGACCGCATTGAGCTGACCGAGGCCAAGGACGAGTTCCGCCACGACCTGCTCAACTACGTCTCGCACGACGCGAACGCCGGCACCCTGGACGAGTCCCTCGAAGAGACCTTCCCGGCCTCCGACGCCCCGTCCTTCACCTCGGGCGCTACCCACGTCTCCGACACCGACCGCGAACCGCCCAAGTACTCCGCAGCGCACGGCGGCGCCGGCCGGATCTCCAACCCGGTCCCGGTAAAGATGGCTGACGGCCGCGAGTTCGAGCTGGACCACGGTGCAGTCACCATTGCGTCCATCACATCCTGCACCAACACGTCCAACCCGTCGGTCATGCTGGCCGCCGCGGTCCTGGCACGCAACGCCGTGGACAAGGGCCTGACCGCCAAGCCGTGGGTCAAGACCTCCGTGGCCCCGGGCTCCAAGGTCGTCACCGACTACTACGAAAAGTCCGGCCTGACCCCGTACCTGGAGAAGCTCGGCTTCTACATCGTGGGCTACGGCTGCGCCACCTGCATCGGCAACTCCGGCCCGCTGGAAGCGGAGATCTCCGAGGCCATCCAGGCCAACGACCTCGCCGTCTCCGCGGTTCTGTCCGGCAACCGCAACTTCGAAGGCCGCATCAACCCGGACGTCAAGATGAACTACCTGGCCTCCCCGCCGCTGGTCATCGCCTACGCCCTGGCCGGTTCGATGGACTTCGACTTCGAGACCGATCCCCTCGGCAAGGATGAAGCCGGCAACGACGTCTTCCTGAAGGACATCTGGCCCAACCCGGTCGAGGTCCAGCAGGTCATCGATTCCTCGATCGACAAGGAAATGTTCGCCAAGGGCTACGAGGGAGTCTTCGACGGCGACGACCGCTGGAAGGCGCTGGACACCCCTGCGGGTGACACCTTCGCCTGGGATCCGAACTCCACGTACGTCCGGAAGCCCCCGTACTTCGAGGGCATGCAGGCGCAGCCGGAACCGGTCAAGGACATCACCGGCGCCCGCGTGCTCCTGAAGCTCGGCGACTCCGTCACCACGGACCACATCTCCCCGGCCGGTTCGTTCAAGTCCGACACCCCCGCCGGCCAGTACCTGCTGGCCAACGGTGTGGAGCGCAAGGACTTCAACTCCTACGGCTCACGCCGTGGCAACCACGAGGTGATGATCCGCGGCACGTTCGCGAACATCCGTATCAAGAACCAGCTCCTGGACGGCGTCGAGGGTGGCTTCACCCGCGACTTCACCCAGGCTGACGGCCCGCAGGCCTACGTCTACGACGCCGCCCAGAACTACCAGGCAGCCGGCACCCCGCTGGTGGTCCTGGCCGGCAAGGAGTACGGTTCCGGTTCGTCCCGTGACTGGGCAGCCAAGGGTACCGCCCTGCTGGGCGTCAAGGCCGTCATCGCCGAGAGCTACGAGCGCATCCACCGCTCCAACCTCATCGGCATGGGCGTCCTGCCGCTGCAGTTCCCGGCCGGCGAGAACGCTGCCAGCCTGGGCCTGTCCGGCACGGAAACCTTCTCGGTGGAGGGCGTTACCGCCCTGAACGAGGGCACCACGCCCAAGACCCTGAAGGTCACCGCCACCGCCGAGGACGGCTCCTCGAAGTCCTTCGACGCCGTCCTGCGCATCGATACCCCGGGTGAAGCGGACTACTACCGCAACGGCGGCATCCTGCAGTACGTGCTGCGCCAGATCTCCTCGAACTAGCGGGATCTGCCAGCAGGCAGCAGCCACCCCGAAGCCCCGGCCGGTCACGGACCAGCCGGGGCTTCGGCTTTTCAGCCACGTCCGGCCCTGCGAACCGAGGCGTTAGAGTTAAACGGCACGTCTACCACCCAAAGGAGGGGTCATTGGGAATCTTGGACACCATCCGGAATCCGCAGGACCTGAACGAGTTGACCGAGGAACAGCTGGAGCAGCTGGCTTCGGAGATCAGGGAATTCCTGATCACGAACGTCTCGCAGACGGGCGGCCACCTCGGACCCAACCTCGGCGTCGTGGAACTGACGCTGGCCGTGCACCGCATCTTCGAATCTCCCCGTGACAGCATCGTCTTCGACACAGGGCATCAGTCCTACGTCCACAAACTGCTCACCGGACGCCGGGATTTCAGTACCCTTCGCCAGGAAGGCGGCCTTTCCGGCTACCCCTCCAGGGCGGAGTCGGAACATGACATAGTTGAAAGCTCCCACGCATCCTCCTCGCTGTCCTGGGCCGACGGCATCTCCCGCGCCCGGCAGTTGACCGGGGAGGGGGACCGGCATGTCGTCGCGGTCGTGGGGGACGGCGCCCTCACCGGCGGCATGGCCTGGGAAGCCATCAACAACATCGCCGCGGACAAGAAGCGCCGCGTGGTCATTGTGGTCAACGACAATGGCCGCTCCTACGCCCCCACGGTGGGCGGATTCGCCGACTACCTCGCATCGCTGCGCCCCACCATCGACTCCTTCCGCGCTGCCCCCGCCTACGAGGGAGCGCTGGACTGGTGGAAGAAGAGGCTGCAGAACGGCGGCCCCGTGGGACAGTTCACCTACAAGAGCCTGCATGCCATGAAGAAGGGCATCAAGGACTGGTGGGCGCCGCAGGGCATGTTCGAGGACCTGGGCATGAAATACATCGGGCCGGTGGACGGCCACAACCTCCAGGCCATGGAGCACGCCCTGTCCACCGCAAGGAACTACGGCGGCCCCGTCATCGTGCACGCCATGACGGAAAAGGGCCACGGCTACGCTCCCGCCCGCGCCCATGAAGCCGACCAGTTCCACGCCGTGGGCATCATCGATCCTGAAACGGGCGAACCCACGGGCAGCGGCGGCGCCCAGTCCTGGACCTCCGTGTTCGCAGACGAGATCGCCGCCATTGCCGATGAGCGTGCGGACATCGTGGGCATCACCGGCGCCATGCTGATCCCGGTGGGCCTGCATAAGTTCGCCGCCAAGCACCCCGGGCGGGTCATCGACGTCGGCATCGCTGAGCAGCACGCCCTCACCGCCGCCGCCGGCATGGCCTTCGGCGGCCTGCACCCGGTGGTAGCCGTCTACGCCACCTTCCTGAACCGTGCCTTCGACCAGTTGCTCATGGACGTTGCCCTCCACAAGGCCGGCGTCACCATCGTCCTGGACCGTGCCGGCGTCACCGGACCGGACGGCGCCAGCCACCACGGCATGTGGGACATGGCAATGGTCCAGATCGTCCCCGGCCTCCACCTGGCCGCGCCCCGTGACGCCTCGCGCCTCCGCGAGGAACTGCGCGAGGCCGTGGCTGTCAGCGACGCTCCCACTGTGGTCCGCTACTCCAAGGGCTCTGTGGGCCCCGAAGTCGAAGCCCTCGAGCGCCTCGGCGACGGCGTGGACGTCCTGGCCCGCCGGCCGTCCGGTTCCACCGAAAACGACGTGCTGATCGTCAGCGTCGGCGCCATGTCCGAACTGGCCCTTGACGTCTCCGCCCGCCTCGGTGCCCAGGGCATCAGCACCACCGTGGTGGACCCCCGCTGGGTCCTGCCCGTCCGCCGTTCCATCGTTGCGCTGGCCTCGCACCACCGCCTGGTGGTCTGCATCGAAGACGGCGTCCGCGCCGGCGGCGTCGGCTCCCGCATCCGGCAGGAAATGCGTGCCGCAGGTGTGGACACCGCCCTGAACGAGGTGGGCCTGCCCGTGGAGTTCCTGGATCACGGCACCCGCAACCAGGTGCTCGAGCGTGTTGGGCTGACCGCCCAGCAAATCACGCACGACGTCGTCGCGCAGGTTCTGGGCACCAAGGTTCCCTTCGCGCGGCCCCTGCCCGGGCAGCAGCACCCCACGACCGGCAGCCTTCCGATCCTGTGAGGGACGAAGACGAACTGAAGTACCCGGGCCCAGCCGGGGAGTCCGGACCGGTTCTGCACACCACCACAACGCGGGTCCCCAACGGCCTGCAGCCGGGCCAGCTGGTGGTTTCCCGCAACCGGAAGTGGAACGGCAAGGCCCACTGGGTGGTACCCGGGCGCTACCTGGGAGAGGACCAGCATGGCTGGTGGATCTTCCAGGGCACCAACGAATTCTGCTCCCGCCCCGGCGCCGCCTTCTATACGCGCTCCGACGCCGTGCTGCTGGTGCCGCGCGAGGGTGACTGGGTTGCCACCTTCTACGACTCCGCCCATCCCAACGGCGTACGCGTCTATGTGGACCTGGCTGTAGGGCACGAATGGACGCACATCCGCCCCACCGTCACCGAGTTCCATGTGATCGACATGGACCTGGACGTCATCCGCACCGCAGACCGCGGCGTCTTCATCGATGACCAGGACGAATTTGCAGAGCACAGCGTCTCCATGCATTACCCGCAGCGGCTGATTGAGGACATCCAATCCGCCGCGGACGGGCTGTACCAGGCCGTGAAGGCGCAGCATGCGCCTTTCGACGGCACCGACGTCGAATGGTTTACAAAAGGACGCACATGAGCGGCATTGTCAGGGTCTACAAGCGCGACGACGAAGGCGTCCTGCATTTCCGGGAGGCCTGGTTTGACGAGGACTACTCGCAGTTCGTGATGAACTTCGGCGTGGTGGGGCACCAGAGCAAGACCGAGGAAACGGACGTCCCCGACGCCTCTGCGGCAGAAGGCCTCCTGGATGCCTTCGCCGCGCAGTGCGCCGAGGATGGGTACGTCGAGATTCCCGCAGAGGAACAGTCTTGGGTGGTGGCCCAGTTTGCGCTTAAGACCCGGGAGGGCACCGACCGGGACCGCCGCCTTGAGCAAAAGGCCAAGGACGCCCTCATCAGCCATCTGGCGTGGCGCGGCCTTGGAACAGTGGAGCGTTCGGAATTCACGGACTACAAGCTCAGCATCTTCTGCCTGTGCCCCGACGTGAACAAGGCCGTCAACGCCATCAAGATCTGCGCGCGGGGAGAAGACCTTGACTTCACCAAGCTCAGCATCGGCGCCGCGCCCCATACCGACCCGGACCACTACAAACTCAAGCACTCCGCCAAGCCCGCCAGCAGCTTCAGCGTTTAGGAGACCTTCGTTGACCAGTTACCGCCGCGTTGGAAAATCAGGCCTTACCGTCTCCACCGTGGGCTTGGGCTGCAACAACCTGGGACGTGCCAACACGGCAACGGAATCGCAGGACGCCACGGACGCCGTGGTCAACACAGCCATCGATTCCGGGATCACCCTGTTCGACGTCGCCGACACCTACGGCCGGGAACCGGGACTGAGCGAAACCATGCTGGGCAAGGCGCTGGGGAGCCGGCGCGGGGAGGTTGTGGTTGCCACCAAGTTCGGCATGGACATGAAAGGCGCCAGCGGGCCGGACTTCGGCGCCCGCGGATCCCGCCGGTACATCATCCAGGCGGTGGAGGCCTCGCTGCGGCGGCTCGGCACGGACTGGATCGACCTCTACCAGTTCCACACCCCGGACCCGCTGACCCCCATCGACGAGACCCTTGCGGCGCTGGACACGCTGGTCAGTAACGGCAAGGTCCGCTACATTGGCCACTCCAACAGGACCGGCTGGCAGATCGCCCAGGCGGAGTACGTGGCCCGGGAACTGGGCGCGGCACGCTTCATCTCCACGCAGAACCACTACAACCTGCTGGACCGGCGTGCAGAACTGGAGGTGACCACGGCCGCGGAGGAGTTCGGCCTGGGCGTCCTGCCGTACTTCCCGCTGGCCAACGGTTTGCTGACAGGCAAGTACGCTCCAGGCCACGCTCCCGAAGGGTCCCGGCTCAGCCACACACGCACCAACATGGTGGACGACGCCGACTGGGACCAGCTTGGCCGGTTCAGTACCTTCGCGAAGGAAAGGGGCCTGACGGAGATCGAGGTGGCCTTCTCCTGGCTCGCCGCCCAGCCTTCGGTGGCCAGCGTCATCGCCGGCGCCACCAGGCCCGAACAGGTCAGGCAGAACGCGGAAGCGGCAAACTGGGTTCCCACACCGGAAGACCTGGCCGGGCTGGACGGAATTTTCCCCGCCGTGCCCAAGGTTGCGCTCTTCTAGGCAGCCGTGCCCGCTTATCTGCTGGATGTCGACACCGGCATCGACGACGCCTTGGCCCTTGCCTACCTTGCCGCCCTCCCGGATACAGAGTTCGTGGCGGTCACGGCCACCCCGGGCAACGTCGACGCCGACCAGGTGGCCCGCAACACCCTCGCACTGCTGGAACTCTGCGGACGCCCGGGAGTCCAGGTGGCCGTGGGCGCCCGCAAGCCTTTGTCCATCCCGCTGCTCACCACCCCTGAAACGCACGGGCCGCAGGGGATCGGCTACGCCGTCCTGCCGGAGCCTGCCGGAGAGCTGAGCCCGCGGAACGCCGTGGATCTGTGGATCGAGCAGGCGCGGGCCAGACCGGGGGAGCTGACCGCGCTCATAACCGCCCCGCTGACCAACTTCGCCCTGGCGCTGCGGAAGGAGCCTGAACTTCCCGGCCTCCTGGCCAAGGTGGTGATCATGGGCGGGGCCTTCTACCATCAGGGCAACACCACTCCCACCGCCGAGTGGAATACCCACGTGGACCCGCACGCCGCCAAGGAGGTCTATGCCGCGTACCGGGGCCGGCCGCTGGAGAAACTTCCCATCGTCTGCTCCCTGGACACCACGGAACGGATGGAGTTGCACCCTGCCCACGTCGCGGCGCTTGCCCAGGCCGCCGGCGCCGTGCCCCCCGAACTCGTGCTCCCCGAAGACCCCGAGGGGCGCCGCAGCTCTTCCGGCAACACCCTCATCAGGCACCTCTCGGATGCCCTGCGCTTCTATTTCGAGTTCCACCGGCACTACGACCAGGGGTACCTGGCCCATGTCCACGACTTCTTTGCGGCGGGCGTCGCTGCAGGCACGCTGGAGTACGAGGTGCGGCCCGCTACGGTGGACGTCGAAACAGACTCACCGCTCCTGGTCGGGACCACCGTGGCCGACTTCCGCCGGCTCTGGGGCGCACCCCCGAACGCCAGGATTGTGACCGGAAACAACCCGGAGCAGGCGTTCCGCGAACTGGTGTCCGCCGTCGGACGCCTTGCCCGCCGGGTGGGGTGAACCGGTAAACCGCACTGGAATAACCGGAGCATTCCGTTAGGAACGGTGCCGGAGGATGGCCGGTAGAATGGGCCACGGACCCACCCGGCGCATGTGCCGCCGGACGCTGCCGAGGTGACATAGGCAGCCCCACCCCGGCCCCCGCAGAGCCGGGCCACCGCCTGCACCCAAAGGAATACTTCCCATGTCATCGCCCTCCTTGACGCTCCCGTCCCGGGAACGCCCCGCTGGCCGCCGCCGGATCCTGGAGATCCTCGGCGCCCTGGCCATCGCCGCCACCTACGTCTACCTGGTGCTCAACCAGCCGGCCGACATCACCGGTGGTCCCGGCAGCGCCTCTGCCCTGATTGCGCTCACCGGCTTCCTCGCCGGCGCCGTCCTGCTGATCGCCGCCGTCCTGCCCACGCTTCCGGCGTCCACCCTGGTGCTGATCCCCGTTGCCCTGGTCCTGAACATCGTGCTGGGCCAGTTCGTGGGCAGCACCCTGGTTCCCTTCTACCTCGACGCCATCGGCACTGTGCTGATTGCCGTCCTGGCAGGTCCGGCCGCGGGAGCCGCCACCGGTGCCCTCAGCAGCATCGTCTGGTCCTTCTTCAACCCGACCGTCCTCCCGTTCGCCGCCGGCGCTGCGCTGATAGGCTGCCTGGCGGGCGTCGCCGCCCGCTATGGCCTCTTCCGCCGCTTCTACCTCGCCCCCGTGGCAGGCTTCATCACCGGGATCATCGCCGGCGTGGTGTCCGCCCCGGTGGCCGCCTTCGTCTACGGCGGAACCTCGGGCGTTGCCACCGGGGCGATCGTCAGCGCGTTCCGGGCCATGGGGGACACCCTCCTGGCGGCCGTCACCAAGCAGGCACTGCTCTCGGACCCCATGGACAAGGCCATCGTGTTCACCATCGTGGCCGTCCTGGTCTATGCGCTGCCCCGCCGGGCCCGCCAGCAGTTCCCCTTTATCCGGCGCCACCGCGTCCTGGCCGGCGCCACGCCGTCGGACGCTCCCGCCAAGGGCGGGGCAGCAGCGGGCCCTGCGCAGGGCACTGCCCACGATTCGGCGCGGAACGGCTGACCCACCCCTGTGGCCACACCTTCCCCAGGCAGGCCCGCCGCGCCGGCCAGGCGGGAGGGCCTCAACCCCTTGACGTCGTTCACCGCCGCCACGGCCACGGCGGCCATCACGACGGCGGCCGGCAGCTGGGCGCTGTCCCTCGCCGTGATTGCCGCCTGCCTGGGCCTGTCAATCGTGGGCGGCACCGCCCGCCGCATGCTGCCGGCCGCAGCAGCAATCCTGATCCCGTTCAGCCTGTCACTGCTCGTGCTGCACGGGCTGTTCTTCCCCGAAGGCAGGACAGTACTGGCAGCGTGGGGCCCTGCCCGTGTCACGGCAGAGGGCCTGGACTTCGCGGTGCAACGGATCCTGCAGCTCGCCGCCCTGGTCCTGGCCCTGCTGGTCTTCTCCTTCAGCGTCAGTGTGCCGGACCTGGTGGCTGCGTTGTCGGCCCGCGGGGTCCAGGGACGGTTCGCTTTCGTGCTCGCGTCCACCCTGACCCTGCTTCCCGCCATCGCGGACCGGGCACAGCGGATCCGGCAGGCCCAGGAGTCCCGCGGCCTGGTGGTCTCCCACAGCCTGCTGTCCAGGATCGCCGCGTTCCGGCTGCAGGCGGTTCCCCTGGTCCTGGCGCTGGTCGAGGATGCGGCCACCCGGGCTGCCGCCCTCGAGTCTCGGGGCCTTAGCAGCACCGGGCCGCGGACCAGCTACCGGGTGGTCGCTGATTCCGGCCCGCAGCGGTTGGTACGGGCGGTGCTGGTATTGGCCGCGCTGGCGGCAGTTGCGGCCAGGGTGGCGCAGGCGGCCGCAGGTGGCTGAGCGCATGGCGGCGGCGAGCCCGGACAGCGAGGGCAATGCAGACGGTTCCGGCGGTGCTGCGGACAACCCTGTTCCCGGCGGGCCTGTCCTGGCCGCCGGCATCCGTGATTTCACCTTCCACGACGGGCGGACGCCGGCCCTGCGCGACGTGGCTGTTTCCGTTTCGCCCGGCTCCTTCACCGCCATCCTGGGCGCGTCCGGAAGCGGCAAGTCCACGTTGGGCCGCCTCCTCTCCGGCTGGCTGCCGCCGGGCGGCCACGGCATGCTGGCCGGGTTCCTCGAGTTGTCCGGGACGAGGCTGGACTTCGACGGCGGCGCCGGGGACCCGCGGGTGGACCCGGCGCAGTGGGGGCGGTATGTGGGCTTCGTTCCGCAGGACGCGGCCGCGGTGCTGTCCACGGTGCGTGCCACGGTGGCCGAGGAACTGGCGTTCGGCCTGGAAAACGCCGGCGTGGAGCGCGGCGCGATGGAGTCGGCGGTGGAGCGTACGGCCGGGCTGCTGGGACTGGGGGACCAGCTGGACCGGGACCCGTCACGGCTCTCCGGCGGCCAGTTGCGCCGCCTGGCCATCGGCTGCGCCATCATTGCCGGGCCGCCCGTGCTGATCATGGATGAGCCCTTTGCTTCGCTTGACGCGGCAGGGACCCTCGGGCTGGCCGCCCTGGTGCGGGACCTCCTGGAACGGGGCACCGCCGTCGTTGTCCTCAGCCAGGCCGTTGACCCGCCGCTGCTGGAAGCGGATACCTGGGTGGTGTTGGCGGATGGAACGGTGGCTGCGAGCGGCCCGCCCGCGGGAATGGGCCCGGAAACGAGACTGTTGCCGCCCGCCATCCGACGCCTGGCCACCGAAGGCGCGGACACGGCACCGCACGATTCGAAACACCGGGACCGGGAGCGTCGCCGTGCCGGCCGCCCGGCAGCAGGAGCGCAGTGGCAGCCCGGGCCTCCCGCGCTGCAGCTCCGGGGCGTGTCGTTCGCCTACCGAAAGGCACCGGCGCACGGCATGCGGTGGGGGAAGCCCAGGCGGGAGCCGAACCTGGATGCGGCCCTGGTGCTGCGCGACGTGCACCTGGCTGTCCAGCCCGGGGAGATCGTGGCTGTCACCGGGCCGAACGGTGCCGGGAAATCAACCCTGCTGCGGCACTTCAATGGGCTCCTGCGCCCCGCCTCCGGTGCAGTGCTGGTGAATGGCACGGACATTGCGCGCGCCCCTGTTGGAAAGACGGCCGCTTCCGTGGGCCTGCTCTTCCAGCAGCCGCGCGACCAGTTGTTTGAGCGCACCGTGCTCCGGGAGGTCAGCTTCGGGCTGGACCGCCTGGTGGGGCAGGGCATGGCGGGGGACCGGGCAGCCGCCGCCCTGGAGGCAACAGGCCTGGCTGATGCCGCCGGGGAACACCCCGCGGAACTCCCGGCGTCCGCCCAGCGCCTCCTGGCCTTGGCCACCGTCCTGGCCCGCAGGCCTTCCGTCCTTGCCCTGGACGAGCCCACCGTGGCCCTCGACGGGGACGGGCTGGCCCTGCTGGACGCCGCCGTCGGGTCAGCAGCGGCGGAGGGCGCCGCCGTCGTGCTGGTCACCCATGACCTGGGCTACGCACGGACGACGGCGCACCGCATCCTGGCGCTTGACGGCGGCCGGCTGGTGCCGGCCTGACCGCAGCGAAGGCCTTGAAAGCGGCCCTTGCCTAGACTTCGGCGGGGGAGGCGATGCCCGGGGCAAGGAAGCGCCTGCCGTTGACCCGCTCGGACGCCCCCACGCGGTCCAGGTACGGCGTGATACCGCCCAGGAACATGGGCCAGCCGGCGCCCAGGATCATGCAGAGGTCGATGTCCTCTGGCCCGGCCACCACGCCCTCGTCCAGCATCAGGCCTATCTCTTCGGCCAACGCATCCTGGACCCGCCGCAGGACCTCCCCGGCCGTGGAAGGGCTGGTGCCAAAGGACATCACCTGGAGGGTGGAGTCCGGGATGGCCCGGGAGCCGTCCGGGGCGGTCTCCCACAGGGTCTTGACGTTGTTGTCGATGAGTTTCTTCAGGTTCGCGGAGACCGGGAAGCGCTCACCGAAGGCCGCATTCAGGGATTCCTGGACGTGCTGCGCCACAGGCAGGCCCACCATGGCCAGCAGCGTGAAGGGTGTCATGGGCAGGCCCATGGGCCGCAGCGCATTGTCCGCCACCTCGGCCGGGGTGCCCTCGTCGAAGGCGGCCGTCACTTCACCCATGAGACGCAGCAGGATGCGGTTGACCACGAAGGCCGCCGCGTCCTTGACCAGCACGCCCGTCTTCTTCAGCGCCTTCGCGAGCTCGAAGGCGGTGGCCAGTACGGCGTCCTCCGTGCGGGGAGCACGGACGATTTCCAGCAGCGGCATGACGGCCACCGGATTGAAGAAGTGGAAGCCCACCAGCCGTTCCGGGTGCTGCAGGTCTGCCGCCATCTGCGTCACCGATAGGGAGGAGGTGTTCGTGGCCAGGATGCACTCCGGCGCCACGATCCCTTCCAGCTCGGCGAACACCTGCTTCTTGATGTGCAGTTCTTCGAAAACCGCCTCGATGACGAAGTCGGCATCCGCGAAGACCTCCTTGGAGACGGATCCTGTCACGAGTGCCTTGGTCCGGTTGGCGGCGTCCTGGCTGATGCGCTGCTTGGCCAGCAGCTTGTCCACCTCGGCGTGGACATACGCCACGCCCTTGTCCACCCGGGCCTGGTCGATGTCGGTCAGCACCACCGGCACCTTCAGCTGCCGGGCGAAGACCAGCGCCAGCTGGCTGGCCATCAGGCCGGCACCCACGACGCCCACCTTGGTGACGGGACGGGCGAGCTTGCGGTCCGGGGCGCCGGCAGGACGCTTGGCGCGCTTCTGGACCAGGTCCAGGAACGCGTAGACGGTGGACCGGAACTCATCGGTCTGCATCAGGTCGGCCAGCGTTTCGCATTCCAGTGCGGCGGACTCCGCGGCGGTCATGGTGCGGTTGGCCTCGAGCAGGTCCAGGACCTTGGCGGGGGCGGGGGAGGCGTTGGAGGTCTTAGCCTCGACGAAGGCCCGCCCGGCACCGACGGACGCAGCCCAGCGGGCTTCGCTGTCCGGGGAGGAGGGGTCGACGGCGTTGGGCCGTTCCGGGACCACGTCGCCGGAGATGACACCCGAGGCCCAGGCGAGGGACTGCTCCAGGAAATCTGCGGGCTCAAACATCGCGTCAGCGACGCCCAGCTTGAACGCCTGCGCGCCGGACAGTGTCCGGTTGTTGCTGAGCGGGTTCTCGACCATGACCTTGACGGCATTCTCCGGCCCCACCAGGCGGGGAAGGATGTACACGCCGCCCCAGCCGGGAACCAGGCCAAGGAACGCCTCCGGAAGTGCGAGGGCTCCCGCGCCGCTGGACACGGTGCGGTACGTGGACTGCAGGGCGATCTCCAGGCCGCCGCCCAGTGCGGCCCCGTTGATGAAGGCGAAGCTGGGGACGCCGAGGTTGGCCAGGGTTGCGTAGACGTCGTGGCCCAGCTGTGCCATCCACAGGCCGTGTTCACGCTGTTCCAGCGACTTCACGGCGGAAAGGTCCGCGCCTGCCACTAGATAGTGCGGCTTGCCGGTCACGCCGACGCCCACGATCTCGCCGCGGGCTGCACGCTCCCGCAGCCCCTCCAACACCGTGCCGAGCTCCACCAGCGTGTTGGGGCCAAGGGTGGTGGGCTTCGTGTGGTCGAGGTCGTTGTCCAGTGTCACCAGGGCGAAAGTTCCCGGGCCTGGTTTACCTTCCGGTCCGGGCAGCGCGATGTCCTGGACGTAGGAGTGGGTCACGGTCTCGTTGGGGAAGAGGTCCGCCAACTTGCGGTAATCTGCGGCGCTCATGCCAGGGCTCCTTCGGATGCAGCTGCAGTGGAATTCCCGGAGGGGGTTCCGCTGTACTCGGGGTGGTGCGGGTTCTCCCAGATCATGGTCCCGCCCATGCCCAAACCTACGCACATCGTGGTGATTCCGTAACGCACGGAGTGATCTTCCTCAAACTGTCGGGCCAATTGGATCATCAGCCGGACGCCTGAGGAGGCAAGGGGGTGGCCCACGGCGATCGCGCCGCCGTACCGGTTGACCCGGGGGTCGTCGTCGGCGATGCCGTAGTGGTCAAGGAAGCTCAGGACCTGGACCGCGAAGGCCTCGTTGATCTCGAACAGGCCGATGTCATCGATGCTGAGTCCCGCGTTTTTCAGTGCCTTTTCCGTGGCGGGAACAGGTCCTATGCCCATGACCTCCGGTTCCACACCGGCGTAGGCGTAGCTGACCAGCCGCATTTTTACGGGCAGGCCCAGCTCCGCGGCGGCGTCGGAGGAGGCGAGGACGGCGGCGGTTGCGCCGTCGTTCAATCCGGCCGAGTTCCCGGCGGTGACCCTGCCGTGGGCACGGAACGGTGTCCGCAGGCCGGCGAGGTCCGCCATGGTGGTGCCGGGCCGGGGCGGTTCGTCCTTGCTGTGGACGGTCCAGCCTTCGCCTGGCTTGCGGGCGGCGACGGGAACAAGGTCGGGCTGGATCTTCCCGTCCCGGTAGGCGGCGGCCAGCTTGTTCTGGGAGGCCACGGCGTAGGCATCGGTGCGCTGTTTGGTGATGGCCGGGAACCGGTCATGCAGGTTCTCGGCTGTGTTGCCCATGTTGAGCGCGGCAGGGTCAACCAGGCGCTCGGACATGAAGCGCGGGTTGGGGTCGGCGCCCGCGCCCATGGGGTGGTGTCCCATGTGCTCCACGCCGCCGGCGATCACAATGTCGTAGGCGCCGAAGCCGATGCTGCCGGCGGTTGTGGAGACGGCAGTCATGGCGCCTGCACACATGCGGTCGATGGCGAAGCCCGGGACCGTGCGGGGCAGGCCGGCGAGCAGGGCGGCGGTGCGGCCGAGAGTGAGGCCCTGGTCGCCCGTCTGGGTGGTGGCCGCGATGGCTACCTCGTCAATGCGGTCCGCCGGCAGCGATGGGTTGCGGCGAAGCAGGCCGCGGATACATTTCACCACCAGGTCATCGGCCCGGGTTCCGGCGTAGATTCCTTTCTCGCCGGCCCTGCCGAAGGGTGTGCGGATGCCGTCAACAAAGACGACGTCGCGGACAGTGCGCGGGGATGCGCCGCTTCCGTGCTGGCTCACGTGTAACTCCTCATCGAGACGTAGCGCCGGGGTGCATGCCGGAGAACGGCTGCAGCCTGGCGTCGGTCCCACCGATGTTACTCGCGAGTAACTTAGCCCGCAAGGGCTGGAGCGGAGGTTACTGGGCGCCCCCGGCGGCGACTGCTTTCGGTTCCTTGGCGGGCAGCGGCTGCGGATCCAGGAAGGCGCCGGCAATCAGCGGGGCGGTAAGGTCCACCTGCCACGCCCGGGCGCCCAGTGCGCGGAGTTCAGCCGCGATGGAATCGACGGTGACCTCAGCCGGCGGCCGCCAGGCAACACGCCGCAGGTAATCGGGGGTGAGGAGGTTTTCCAAGGGAAGGTTCAGCTGTTCGGCCTTCTCCTGGAGGAGTGGCCGGGCGGTGGCCAGCCGGGCGGCCGCTTCCGGGTCCCGGTCTGCCCAAACCCGCGGGGGTGGCGGCGCATTGGTGGCCAGGTGCAGCGGCGGCAGCTCCTCCAGGGCCCGGGCAGCGGCAATGCAGCGCAGCCACCGCGGTGCTTCGCGCTGGGCGGCGCGTCCGTGGAACCCCTTCGTGGCAAGCAGCTGCGGGACGGTGGAGGGCATGGCCTTCGCCGCAGCTACGAGGGCGGAATCCGGAATGAGCCGGCCGGGCGCCACATCGCGCTTTTGTGCCAGCGAGTCGCGTTCGAGCCACAGTTCACGGACGGCGGCCAACTGGCGCCGGTCCCTGATCTGGTGCAGGCCCGAGGTCTTCCGCCAGGGGTCCACCCGTGGCGGCGCAATGCCGGCTTCGAGGATGGCGGCAAACTCCTGCTCGGCGTACTCCAGTTTCCCGTCCGCCTGCAGCAGTTCGATGAGTTCTTCGCGCAGTTCGGTGAGGACTTCAACATCCAGGGCGGCATAGCGCAGCCACGGCTCCGGGAGGGGACGGGTGGACCAGTCGGCGGCGGAGTGTTCCTTGGCCAACCCGAATCCGAGCAGCTGCTCGATCACCGCGGCCAGGCCGACGCGCGGGAGGCCGGCCAGGCGGGCGGCGAGTTCGGTGTCGAAGAGCTTGTCCGGCCACATGCCGAGCTCGGACAGGCAGGGCAGGTCCTGGGTGGCGGCGTGCAGGATCCACTCCACGCCGCGCAGTGCGTCGTTGATGATGTCCAGGTTTCCGAACGGCTCCGGGTCGATCAGCCAGGTCCCGGCGCCTTCGCGGCGGATCTGGACCAGGAAGGCGCGCTGGCCGTAGCGGAATCCCGAGGCACGTTCGGCGTCCACCCCGGCCGGGCCGGTGCCGGCAGCAATGGCAGCGGCGCAGCGCTCCAGGCCGGATTGGGTTTCGATGACCAGTGGAACGCCGTCCCGCGGCGAGTCAAGGTCGATGATTTCGGGGATGGGGCTGTCAAAGCCCTCCACCGTGATGTGGGGTGCGGCATCAGCAGCCGGGACGCCGGCTGTGGTGTTTTCCGGAATGTTTGGGGTCATGATGCCCCCAGTTTACCGGGCTGCCCCATAACCGTTCTGCTGGCTGCGCCGGCGGGGCGGGAGGGCGGTGACGCCGTCGGGGAGCGGCGGGAGCCCGGCGAAGGTGCACACCATGTCCGACCAGGCCTCCAGGTGGGCCTGGACGTCGGAGGAAGCGGGTGTCCAGGAGGCCCGGAGTTCGATGTCGATGGACCCGGGCCGGCCGGCCAGGGTACCGAAGCTCTCGGACAGGACCCTGGTGGCCGTGCCTCCGGCTGCCCGGTAGGCCGCCTTGTGGTTTTCCAGTGCCTCCACCAGCCAGGTCCAGGCCACGGTCCCAAGCATCTGGTCGTTGCCCATTTCGGGTTCCAGCTCGGCGCGGATGTAGGTGACGATCCGGAACTCGCCGTCCCACACCGCTGAGCCGTCCGGGTCATGCAGCAGGATGAAGCGCCCGGTGGCAAGCTCCGTCTCGTCCTCGTCGGCCGGCCCCGAACCGGCAGTGCCGGAGGCGGCGGCGAAAGCCATGGCCGCGGGTCCGTGCACGGGTGTGGCCGGGGCGCCGGCACCGGGCGCCAAGACTTCGGCGCCCAGCGCCACGGCAAAGGGTGCCAGGCGGGCGGGGGCAGGGATCTCCGCGAGGCGCAGTTCCTTGCGGCACTGGGCTTTCCGGAGGGTTCCCAAGGCGTGGAGAAAATCCGGCGGAACCTGGTCAAGTGCGTTCACCATGGCAGATTACGGGGCAGAAGGGGGCGGACCGGGAAGGCTCGCCGTCAGCGGCCGGTCACCCGGCCTGGCCGTCCTTGTAGTCCCGCAGTTCATGCCGGATCGCGGCGGCAAAGGCATCCACGTCCTCCTCTGTGGTGTCGAAGGAGCACATCCACCGGACTTCCCCTGCGGCCTCGTCCCAGTCGTAGAACCGGAAGGAACTGCGCAGCCGGTCCGCAGCACCAGGGGGAAGGATGGCGAAGACTCCGTTTGATTCCGTCTTCTGGGTGGGCCGGACGCCGTCGATGGTGTCGACGGCGGCGCGCAGCCGGGCAGCCATGGCATTGGCGTGGGAGGCCGAGCGCAGCCACAGGTCGCCTTCCAGCAGGGCGATGAACTGGGCGGACAGGAACCGCATCTTGGAGGCCAGCTGCATGTCCATCTTGCGCAGGTAGACCAGGCCGTGGGCCGCCTCGGGGTTCAACGCCACCACCACTTCGCCGAACAGCAGCCCGTTCTTGGTTCCGCCGAAGGACAGGATATCCACGCCGGCGTCCCTGGTGAACGCCCTCAGGGGCACGCCCAGATGCGCCGCGGCGTTGGCCAGCCGCGCGCCGTCCATGTGCAGCTTCATCCCCTTGGCATGCACATGCTCGGCGATGGCCCGCACTTCCCCAGGGGTGTAGCAGGTGCCCAGTTCCGTGGTTTGGGTGATGGAGGCGGCGAGCGGCTGGGCGCGGTGCTCGTCGCCCCAGCCCCAGGCTTCCCTGTCGATCAGTTCGGGCGTCAGCTTGCCGTCTGGGGTGGGTACGTGCAGGAGCTTGAGGCCACCGACGCGCTCCGGCGCGCCGTTCTCGTCCATGTTGATGTGGGCGGTGGAGGCGCACACCACGGCGCCCCACCTGGGCAGCAGGGACTGCAGCGACAGGACGTTGGCGCCGGTGCCGTTGAAGACCGGGAAGCATTCAATGCCGGGTCCGAAGTGTTCGGCCATCAGTTCCTGCAGCCGGGCGGTGTAGTCATCCTCGCCGTACGAGACCTGGTGCCCTTCATTGGCGGCCGCCAGTGCTGCCAGGACTTCGGGGTGGACGCCGGAGTAGTTGTCGGAGGCGAAGCCGCGAACTGTGGGATCGTGCAGCCGCAGCGCCGCGCCGGTTTCTGCTGTTGTCGTCATGGGGTTGCTCACGCTTTCAGTGTAGGTTCAGTCGCTGCCGCGGTCAGTCGGCCAGCCGGAGCCTGGCGCCGTTGAGTTCGGCGGCCGGTGCATCAAAGAGGCGTACGACGGCGGCGGCCAGGTCGCCAACGTCCGTCGCGCCAGGGAACTTCCGCTCGGGGTGGGCGCGGCGCAGTGCATCATCCACCAGGGCCTTAACCACGAGGATGGTGGCGGCGGCCTGTCCGCCGCCCGCCTCAGAGGTCCGGCGAAAGCCGTCCGCCATGGCCATGGTCCACGCTTCCGCGGCGGCCTTGGCCGCAACGTAGTTGGCCACCGCTGCGGTTGGCTTGTCCACGGCGGTGGAGGAGACGATGGCGAACCTGCCGGCCGGAGATGCGGCGACGTCGTCGAAAAAGACACGCGAGACGTTGCGGAGCGTGGTGACGGCGCCGCGTTCCAGGAAGTCCCAATCGTCGTCGGACTGGTCAGCGATGCCTTTGGCGCCGCGCCAGCCGCCCACCAGGTGGATCACGGCGTCTACGGGCCCGGCGGCGGCGGCGACCTCCGCCCGAAGCTGCCGCACGCCGTCGAAATCGGTGAGGTCGCACGTGAAGGGCGTGACGCCGTCGCCCGCCTGCTGCGCAGCGGCTGTGATCCGGGTACGGTCCGAACCCACCGTGGCCACGCGGTGCCCTGCCAGGGCAAGCGCGCGCGCCACGGCGACTCCGGACGCCCCGCTGCCACCGGTCACCATGATGTTAAGCGGACCGGCGGCTCCCGGTTCCCCGGGCGCGGTGCTCACAGCGCGGAGCGGCCGGTGATGCCGGCGGTGGACTCGATGACCGGGCGCATCTTCTTCTCCAATGCTTCGTAGAACATGGACAGCGGGAATTCGTCGTCCAGGACCTGGTCCGTCAGGCCCCGGGGCGTTCCAGCCAGCGGCAACGCATCGGGACCCTTGGCCCAGACTGATGCCGGGTTGGGGGTCACGGTTGCCGACACCAGCTGGTAGGCCGCCAGCCAATGGGCGGTCTTGGGCCGGTCGATGGAGCGCCAGTACAGGTCATCGATGCTGGCTCCCAACGCGATGACGGCGTCCGCCACCTCATCCCAGTCGATGGTAAGCCTGGTGTCAGTCCAGTGCAGCACGTGCTGCTGGTGAAGCCAGGCAAACAGGAGTTGGCCGCCCAGGCCATCGTAGTTGCGGACCCGGCTGCCGGTGATGGCGAACCGGAAGATGCGGTCGAAGATGATGGCGTACTGCACCAGTTTCGCGTGCCGCCGGGCATCGGGATCGGCGTCCTCGTCCTTTTCGATCCGTACCGACTCCCGGAATGCTGTGAGGTCGCAGCGAAGTTCCTCCAGCGAGTACAGGAAGTACGGCATGCGCTGCTTGATCATGAAGGGATCGAACGGCAAGTCGCCGCGCATGTGTGTCCGGTCATGGATCAGGTCCCACATGACAAAAGTCGCTTCGGTGAGGTCCTGGTCGGCGAGTAGTTCCGCGGCGCCCTCGGGCAGTTCCAGCGAGGTGATGTCCGCGGCAGCCTTCAGGACCCGGCGGAAGCGGGCGGCTTCACGGTCGGCGAAGATGGCACCCCAGGTGAAGGTGGGGGTCTTGCTGACGGCTACGGTCTCCGGGAAAAGGACGGCGGAGTTGGTGTCGTAGCCAGGCGTGAAGTCAACGAAGCGGATGGGGACGAACAGCTTGTTCGAGTAGGCGTCCGCTTCCAGGCCGGCGATGAAGTCGGGCCAGATGACCTCGACCAGCACCGCCTCCACCAGCCGGCTGCTACTGCCGTTCTGGGTGTACATGGGGAAGACCACCAGGTGCTGCAGGCCGTCATGGCGCTGCTCCTGCGGCTGGAAGGCCAGCAGTGAGGACAGGAAATCCGGGACACCGAATCCGCCCTCTGCCCAAGCCTCGAAATCGGCGCAGGCGGCATCAAGGTAGGCGTCATCGTGGGGGAAGGCGGGTGCGAGGGCGCGGATGGCGCCCACGATGGTCTCCACGTAACCGGAGGCCTCGGGATGGTCGGCGGCGTGCGGCACGGAGCCGTCCTGGACCTGGAGGGCCTGCAGGGCGGTTGCTGCGCCCTTGAGCCGGAGCCAGTCCTGGTTCCCGGCGGAAATTCCGGTAACGGCGGTGGTCAGGGTCTCTGTCATCGTCGGCTGCCTTTCTGGTTGCTTGCTTCTCTGGCGAGCGTAACAAGCAACCAGGAGGACTTATGCCAAAAAGGGGCTTCCATAAGTAATGCTTAGCCTGGGTGGCTTAGGCGCAGGTCCGAGGCTCATCCTTTACTGGGGGATCGGCCCGGGTGGGCCGGCGGCCGCGGGAAGCCGTAAGTTCAGGACCCGGCTTTTTCTGCGGCATCGTCCTTGGGGACCAGCCGCAGCGAGATGGAGTTGATGCAGTAGCGCTGGTCGGTGGGCGTCCCGTAGCCCTCGCCCTCGAACACATGGCCCAGGTGGGAGTCGCAGGTGCCGCAGCGGACTTCGATCCTTTCCATCCCCAGGGTCCGGTCGTGGATATAGCGCACCTTGCCCTCGGCCAGCGGAGCCCAGAATGACGGCCAGCCGCAGTGCGAATCAAACTTCTCGCTGCTGGTGAAGAGTTCGGCGCCGCACGCCCGGCACTGGTACACGCCCTCGGTGTGGGTGTCCCAGTATTCACCGGTGTAGGGCCGTTCGGTGCCGGCCTGGCGCAGGACGCGGTATTCCTCCGGGGTCAGTTCCTCCCGCCACTGGCCGTCGCTCTTCTCGACGGTGCCTGCCTGACTCCCGGTGCCCGCCTGACTCCCTGTGCCGGCTGCGGTGGTGTTCTCCTGGGTGCCATGGGATGTCCCGCCCGCAACGCCTGGTCCCTTGTTGCCGAAGATGCTGTTTCCAAAGATGCTCATGCCATTCCCAACGCTCAGGAGTCGCCGATAAATCCCGAGCCCGCGTACAGGTGGAGCACCGGGACGCCAAGCTGGTCCTGGGCCTTGTTGGCCCAGTCGGTGTGGAAGGTATCAGCCACTGCATGCGGCCTGGTGATCACTACGGCCTGGGCGGCCCCGGTTTCCCGGACTGTGGCAACCAGGCCGTCCACGGCTCTGCCCTCCACTATCTGGCCCGTCACTCCGGCGCCCAGTCCCGCAAGCGCAGCGAGTGACGCGGCAAGGGTTTCATCCGCATGTGCGCGTTCCTCGGCGGCATCCGGGTTGCGGCCGGCCAGGTCCCGGAACGCCTTTGCCACGTCCAGCATGGACAGGTTCTCAAGGAAGTCCACCAGCAGGTGCCGTTCCGTGTTGGCCGGCACCAGGACAAGCAGGCGGCTGTCCGACCCATCCACCAGCCGTTCAATATTCACGCGGTCGTCCGCGCCCAGGGGTTCTTCGGTCAGGATGACGATGGGATCACTCATGGCCTTAGCCTAGCGCCGCCCCGTCACGCCCGCACCGGGGATCCGCAACAGGCGCACAAACGAAGGCTGCGGCATGCCGGGACCGTCCGAAAATGCCGGTATCTGCGGCGGCGCCGGTAAGAATAGACCCATGGCACCTTTCCGGCGAGCGCGCCCTGCAATGACTGCACCCCCGAGTGATTCCCGGGGAGTTTCGCCGGGGGCGAAGTGGGCCATTGCCGGGGCGATCGCAGGAGGATCGGTGGCAAGCCTGCTGGGAGCCGGCTCCTCGGCGCTCGCCGTGTATTTCGCCCGCCGCGTGATCACGCCGGCGCGGCAGCGTGCTGCCGACAAGGAAGTGCTCGCCGTGATCCGGGACGGGCAAAAGCAACAGGTGATCCTGGCCGCCAACGATGACACCACCGTGGACGGGGTCTACGGGTTCTTTTTCGACGGCGGCAAGGGCCATGCGCGCATCGGCCGCATTGTTTCGTACTCACCGGCGGAACGGACTGTCCTGCGGGAGGTGGAAGCGGTCTACAGCGGGGACCTCTCCACCGCCCGCTGGGGCTGGTGGAGCGGGGCAACCTATCCTGACCCCGCCGCCGTCGGTATTCCGGCAGAGGATGTGCTGATTCCGGTGGAGCGGGGCGAAGCGCCCGCGTGGCTGGTGCGGGCTGAAGGGACGGCCCGTACCTGGGCCATCATGGTGCACGGCCGCGGGGCCACGCGGCAGGAAGCGCTCCGGGCGGTAGGGCCGGCGCTGGAACTGGGCCTGACCAGCCTGGTCGTGTCCTACCGCAATGACGGATTGGCACCGTCGGCCGACGACGGACGGTACGGGCTTGGCTCGACTGAGTGGCAGGACATCGAAGCTGCCATCGAATACGCGCTGGCCAATGGTGCCGAAGACATTGTGCTGTTTGGCTGGTCCATGGGCGGGGCGATTTGCCTGCAGACGGCCGACCTCTCCCGGTACCGGCACGTGATCCGGGCCATGGTGCTGGATGCGCCCGTGATCGACTGGGTCACCGTGCTGGCACACCATGCACAGCTCAACCGGATCCCTTCGCTGGTGGGCCGGTACGGGCAGCTGATGCTGGGCCATCCTCTGGGGCGCCGGCTCACCGGCCTGTCGGCGCCCGTGGACCTGAAGGTCATGGACTGGGTGTCGCGCGCGGTCGAACTGCGGACGCCAACTCTGATCGTCCACAGCGTCGACGACGAGTACGTGCCTTACGGACCCTCCGCTCTGCTCGCGGAACGGAACCCGGACATGGTGACATTCGAAAAGTTCAACCACGCCCGGCATACGAAGGAGTGGAATGTTGATCCGGAGCGCTGGGAACGGGTGGTGAAGGCCTGGTTGCGGCAGCAGCTTGCTCCCCGCCTTAATCCCGGCTCAACTGCGGGGCCGGGCGTGGCCGCCGGGCAAACGCCCGCGGGGGAGTGACATGGCACCACGCGCGGCCCGAACGGTGACGGTCCACGGCCGGGAGCTGGCCGCTGGACTTTCCGGGCTGGTAACGGCAGCGCCGGGCGGGCAAATGCAGCCCTCGCACGCCCCCTTCGACGGCTCACTGTTGGGGGAAGTTCCGGTCTGCAGCGGGAACGACGTGCAGGCCGCCGTCGGCACTGCCCGCCTGGCGCAGCGGGACTGGGCAGGTACGTCCGTTGCCAGCCGGTGCGCCGTCATCAGGCGTTTCCGTGCGCTCCTGCTGGACCGTGAGCAGGACGTCCTTGACTTGGTCCAAGCCGAGAGCGGCAAATCCCGGCTGAGTGCCTTCGAGGAGTTCGCGGATGTGGCCCTCACGGCGGACTACTACCGGAGGACTGCTGAAGGGTGCCTTCGGCCGCGGCGGCGGAAGGGCGCAGCACCGGTCCTGACCCGCACCACCGAATACCGCGTTCCCAAGGGCGTGGTGGGCGTCATCAGCCCGTGGAACTATCCACTGACCCTTGCGGTCTCCGACGCCATCCCCGCCCTCCTGGCCGGAAACGGCATCGTCCTGAAACCGGACGCGCAAACACCCTTCACGGCCCTGTTGATGCTCGAATTGCTCCGCGAGGCAGGCCTTCCCCATGACCTGTTCCAGATCGTCACGGGGCCGGGACCGGATATTGGGCCTGTCCTGATCGGCCTGGTCGATTTCCTGATGTTCACCGGATCGTCCAGGACCGGCAAGACCGTGGCACGCCAGTGCGGTGAGCGGCTGATCGGGTTCTCGGCGGAGCTGGGCGGCAAGAACCCCATGCTCGTGCTGGCCGACGCGGACATCGGCAAAGCCGCCGCCGGGGCCGTGCACGCCTGCTTTTCCAACTCCGGCCAGCTCTGCGTGAGCATCGAGCGGATCTACGTGCACGCTGACGTGTACGAAAGGTTCGTGGCCTCCTTCATAGCTGCGGTGGAGCATATCCGCATGGGTCCGGGCCCGGACTGGAACATCGGCATGGGATCCCTCACCAGCGCGGCGCAGGTTGAGCGGGTGGACCGCCACGTCCAGGACGCGCTCGCCAAAGGAGCCCACCTCCTCACCGGCGGGCGCCGAAGGCCGGACCTCGGGCCGCTGTTCTACGAACCGACCGTCCTGGCCGGGGTCACCGAGGACATGCTCCTTGCCAGGGAGGAAACGTTCGGGCCGGTGGTCGCCGTGTACCGGGTGCCGGACGACGATGCGGCCGTTGCCATGGCCAACGACTCCGACTTCGGCCTGAACGCCAGCGTCTGGTCTGCACGGCGCGGTGAATCGGTGGGCCGCCGGCTCCTGACCGGAACCGTGAACGTCAACGAAGGATATGCCGCCACGTGGGCATCCCATGACGCGCCGATCGGCGGCATGAAGGACTCCGGCGCCGGCCGCCGCCACGGCCGGGAAGGCATCCTGAAGTACACCGAGCCGCAGACCATCGCCGTGCAGCGGCTGCTCCCGGTGGCACCCGCCGCCGGCATGTCCAACCGGGCCTACGCACGCATCATGAAAACGGCCATCACCCTGATGGGCCGCTTCCCCCGCAACCGGTAGGCGCCCTGCCCCGGCCGATATCCAGGAGAACCGACATGGCCAAAGGAACCGGGCTTTCCGGCGCAACAGTCCTGATCACCGGAGGGGGCAGCGGGCTGGGCCGCCGGATGGCCCTCGAAGCTGCCCGGCGCGGTGGCCGGGTGCTGGTCTGGGACCTGGATGCCTGCCGCGGCATGGCCGTACGTGACGAGATCAGGGCGGCCGGCGGACGTGCCGAGGCGCAGGCCGTGGACGTGACCGACCGCGGGGCGGTGAACGCTGCCGCGGCTGTTGCCGGGGCCGTGGACATCCTGGTCAACAATGCGGGGGTGGTGAGCGGCCGGAAACTCCTCGACGCCACGGACCAGGACATCGAGCGGACCATGAACGTCAACATCATGGCCCTGTACTGGGTTACCCGCGCCTTCCTTGGCGGGATGGTGGGCCGCGGCCGGGGCACGGTAGTAACGGTTGCCAGCGCCGCCGGGCTGGTGGGCGTGGCCCGGCAGACGGACTATTCCGCCAGCAAGTTTGCCGCCTTCGGATTCAACGAGTCGCTCCGCGCCGAACTCCGCGCCGGACAATCCGGCGTCAATACCCTGGTGGTCTGCCCCTACTACATCGACACCGGGATGTTCGACGGCGTACGCACGCGCTGGCCCCGCCTCCTCCCCATCCTCCAGGAAGAGCAGGTGGCAGGCGCCGTCCTGGACGCGATCGAGGCCGGCCGGCGGAAGGTGGTCCTGCCGCCCCTCGTGAACCTCCTTCCCGTCCTGAGGATCCTTCCGGTCAGCGTTTTCGACCGGCTCATGGATGTGTTGGGAGTCAACCACACCATGGACCACTTCACGGGCCGGCAGGGGTAGGGCGGGGAGGGATTCCGGCTGCATCCCGCATGCGATAACGGGGGATCCAAGACCCTATACCGGGCCCCCGAGCGGGTTTATCCTTGCTGCTCAAGGGGGGACACCTGCAATGAAATGGGACCCCACATGCGAATAACACGACGACAGTTGCTACAGGCCGGTGCAGTGGCCGGTGCGGGACTGCTGGCTTCATCCGGTTCGCCGGCGGTGGCGGAACGCGGACCTGCCTCCCGGCAGCAGGACCTGTTCGCTGAACAGCTTCCAACACTGGACGATCTTGGTGTGCTGGACATGCAGAAGGGAGGGAGCGCCGCCCTCTGGGTCCGCAACGCCCGCCACAGGTTCCAGGAGCACATGGGCCTGACGGACACCCTGGTTTACCAGGAATCCGGATCGTCGCGGACCTACCTGGGTCCTGTCATCATCGCGCGGAAGGGGACTCCTTTCGAACTGACCGTCCACAATGGCGCCGGCGGGCACCCGCTGGCCTTCGCGATTGACAAGGAACTGGTTCCGGCAGGAACTGATGATGCGCGGCTGCCGCGGACGTCCCTCCACCTTCACGGCGGCAACACGGGCCCGGACTCCGACGGCGGACCGGACCAGGCCTTCGTTTCCGGCAGGTCGTACACCTACCACTATGGCAACAACCAGGATGCTGCCGGGCTCTGGTACCACGACCATGCACTGGGCTTGACCCGGCTGAATGTCTATGCGGGATTGGCCGGGGGATACCTGCTCCGGGACACCCCCGGCGGATCAGGGGTAGACACCGGGGACGGCACGCACCTGCCCCCGCCGCCCTACGAGGTTCCCCTGATCATCCAGGACAGGATGTTCAACCCGGACGGTTCCTTCGCCTACCCGCCGAACCCGGACCTCAAGGGACCTGACGGCGGCCCGCGCCCCTGGGCGCCGGAGTTCTTCGGCGACGTCGCCACGGTCAACGGCAAGTGTTGGCCGAACCTCGACGTTGCCCGCGGAAAGTACCGCTTCCGCATCCTGAACGGTTCGAATGCCAGGTTCTACGACCTCAAGTTTGACGCCGGAGGCCCGGCGCTGGCTTTCCACCAGATCGGGTCCGACGGCGGACTCCTCAACGCGCCTGTCCGGCTGAACCGGCTGGTCATCGGCCCCGGGGAACGGGCGGACCTCGTGGTGGACTTTGCAGGGCTCCCGGCCGGATCGCGGGTGGTCCTGCGCAACAGCGCCCGCGTACCGTATCCCGATGGGCCTGAATCCATCGCGCGCGGCGGCCTGCCCCTCCCGCAGATCATGCAGTTCACCGTGCAGTCCCGGACCGGCTACACCGTGCCCCTTCCTGCCCGGCTAAGGGAGAAGGACATCACCAGCCTTCGGGAGGCGGCACCGGCCCGCACCCGGCAGATGGCGCTGGTGGAAGTGGCCAACGCCGATGACGTGCCGGTGATGGCCTTGCTGAACAACAGGATGTTCGACAGCCCGGACATCACCGTAGTGAAGAGTGACACGCTGGAAGAGTGGGAGCTCATCAACACCACCGAGGACGCCCACCCGATCCACCTGCACTTCACCCAGTTCCAGGTGCTCAACCGGCAGAAGTTCGACGCCGGCTCCTACCTGGAGGCCACTGGGTTCATTGACCCGGCCACGGGCCTTGTTATGCCGGGGCGGGGAAACAGCGTGGAAGCTGGGCGCTTCCTTATCGGCCGTCCCAAGGAGGCGCCCGCCACCGAGCAGGGGTGGAAGGACACGGTGGTGGCGCTGCCGGGGGAGGTCACCCGGATCCGGGTTCCCTTTGGTGCGGGGGCGGCAGGGGGCGCCCCGCTGGCGATTGGCTCGTCCTTCAAGGGCGAATACGTATGGCACTGCCACATCCTGGAGCACGAGGACAACGACATGATGCAGCGCTACGTGATCACGTAGCGTGTGCTCCCGGGCGGCTCGCTGCTAGTGCCGGGAAGTGCCCCCTGCCAGGGAGCTGATGGGCGCGGTGACAGCGTCCGTCAGCCTGGCCAGGTCCGCCGGAGCGAGCTCGATGTCCAGGCCGCGCCGGCCTCCCGAGACCAGCAGTGTGTCGAAGGCCAGCGCGCTGGAGTCCAGGACCGTGGGGGAGGGCTGCCGCTGGCCGAGCGGGGAAATGCCGCCCAGGACGTAGCCGGTACGCCGCTGGGCTGTGGCGGGATCGGCCATTGCGGCTTTCTTGGCACCGAGAGCGGCGGCCATTGCCTTCAGGTCGAGGCTTCCGCTGACCGGGACAATGCCCACCGCGAGCCTGCCCTCCACCTCCACCATCAGTGTCTTGAAGACACGGGAGGGATCGATCCCCAGGGCTTCGGCAGCCTCCGCCCCATAGCTCACTGCGGAAGGGTCGTGGGTATACGGATGAAGCACAAAGGGAACCCCGGCGGCGGTCAGTGCCGCTGTGGCCGGGGTTCCCTGGGTGCTGTTTTTTCGTGCCATCAGGCCCCTGTCAGGCCTGGGTGCGTGAGGCTGCAGCCACTTTGCGCTTGATCCTGCCCAGCATGGCGGTCATGCCGCGCATGCGCAGCGGCGTGATGGCCCGGGTGAGCCCCAGCAGTTCCGGCATGTCGTCCGGCACGGCCAGGATTTCTTCGGCGGACAGGCCGTCCAGGCCCTCATGCAGCACGCCGGCAAAACCGCGCGTGGTGGGTGCCTCGGCAGGTGCCTTGAAGAACAGGTGGACTGCGTCGTCGTCGTTCCCTGTCTCGATGGTGAGGAACAGCGGCGACTGGCACTCCACAACCTGCTCAAGGAGCTCGGGGTGGTCCTTGAGCCGTTCGGGAAGTTCCGGCAGGCCTTCGGAGAACTCCAGCAGCAGCTGAAGCCTCTCGGGTTCGGACACAGCCTGGAAATCGTCCACAATGGCCGCGAGGGCGGAAGGCAAAGCTTGAGTAGTCATCGTTCCAAGTCTACGCGGGCGGGTGTGTTTCAGGCTCCGACGGCGACCGGAACGGAGCCGCGCTCAGCACCCTTCACGATGGGCACGCGCACGGCGTTGCCCCATTCGGTCCAGGATCCGTCGTAGTTGCGTACCGATTCGAAGCCCAGGAGGAACTTGAGGGCGAACCAGGTGTGGCTGGAACGCTCGCCGATGCGGCAGTACGCCACGACGTCGTCGCCCCCGGACAGGCCTGCCTCGCCCAGGTAGATCGCCTCAAGTTCAGCGCGGCTCTTGAAGGTCCCGTCTGCGGCGGCGGCACGGGCCCAGGGAATCGACGCTGCGGTGGGGATATGGCCGCCACGCAGGGCACCTTCTTCCGGATAGGCCGGCATGTGGGTGCGCTGCCCGGTGTATTCCTCCGGGGAACGGACATCGATGAGCGGGCCATTGCCCAGGTGCGCCAGTACGTCCTCCTTGAAGGCGCGGATGGGGGCATCCTCGCGCTCCACCACGGGGTAGTCGCCGGGAGCGGGGGACGGCCTGTCCTTGGTCAGTTCCCGGCCTTCGGCAACCCACTTATCCCGGCCGCCGTCGAGAAGCCGGACATCCTGGTGGCCAAAGAGCGTGAAGACCCACAGGGCGTATGCAGCCCACCAGTTGGACTTGTCGCCGTAGATCACAACGGTGCTGTCGCGGGAGATGCCCTTGGAGGCCGCGAGCTTCGCGAAGGCCGCGCCGTCGATGTAGTCGCGCGCCACTTCGTCGTTAAGGTCCGTGTGCCAGTCGATCTTGACGGCGCCGGGAATGTGGCCCGTTTCGTACAGGAGTACGTCCTCGTCCGATTCCACCACGACGAGCCCGCCGTCCGCTGCGGCCCCGCTGTCAATGGCGTCCGCGAGCCATTGAGTGGACACGAGCCGCTCCGGGTGGGCATAGGCTGCGAACTTCTCATTCTGTTCAACCGGGTAGGACATGGTTTGGCCTTTCAGTAAGAGCACGGGAAACCGTGGAACCGGCATTGGAACCTGTTCCCACCCTAGCCAGCGCCTGTGGCGTTGTCCGTATTCCGTTAACAGGGAGAAATGTTGCCTTGCTCACGCCGGACGGCGCGGGAAGGCAACAAGCCCGGGCGTGGCGGGCATTGCCGGTATCCTTTCTGGGGACCAACCACCAGCAGAACGGACCACCTTGGTACAGATCGAACAGCTTGCCGCCCGCACCCCGGCAGTTTCGGTGGACGAACTCCTCAAGGGCTTCTACCCGTCGCCCCGGTTCGGGGAGGTCTCCTTTTCGAGCTACCGCCCGGACCCCAAGCAGCCCAGCCAGGCTGCGGCGGTAAGGGCCCTGGAGGGATTTGCCGACGGCGTGGGGTCCGGTAACGGGGGCGGCCTCTTCAAAAAGCTGTTCGGCAAGAAGGACGAATCCAGGGCGGGAATCTACCTGGACGGCGGCTTCGGTGTGGGCAAGACGCACCTGCTCGCGTCCCTGTGGCACGCATCGCCGGGCCCCAAGGCTTTCGGCACGTTCGTGGAGTACACCAACCTGGTGGGCGCCCTGTCCTTCCGCAAAACGGTGGACGCCCTGAGCAGCTACCAGCTCGTGTGCATCGACGAATTCGAACTGGACGATCCGGGCGACACCGTCCTGATGTCCCGGCTCATGCGTGAACTGGCTGACGCGGGGGTCAAACTTGCCGCCACGTCCAACACGCTGCCCGGCTCCCTGGGCGACGGGCGGTTCGCTGCTGTGGACTTCCAGCGGGAGATCCAGGTCCTGGCGGACCAGTTCGACGTTATCCGCATCGACGGCGAGGACTTCCGGCACCGTGGCCTTCCGGCCGCGCCGGCGCCCCTGAGGAACAGCGAGCTCAACGCGCACATGAAGGCGGAGTTCGACGGCAAGACCGTGGCCCAGGACGAGTTCTCCACCCTCATCCACCACCTGGCCGGGGTACACCCCAGCCGCTACCGCCAGCTGATCCACGGGATTGACGGCGTGGTGTGGCGCAACGTGGAAACCATCACGGAACAGGCCGTGGCGCTGCGGTTCGTGGTCCTGGCGGACCGGCTCTACGACAAGGATGTGCCCATCCTGGCCAGCGGCGTCCCCTTCGACAAGCTGTTCACCGAAGAGATGATGGCCGGCGGTTACATGAAGAAGTACTTCCGCGCCGTCTCCCGCCTCACCGCACTGGCCCGTGAAGGCCAGAACCACGAACCCTCCTAAGCGGGCGTCTTTCCGGGGCGGATACCGGGCCGGGGCCGCAGCACCAACCGGACCACCAACCCGGCCAGCAGGGCCCAGAAAGCGGATCCGATCCCGGCGAAGGCCAGCCCCGAGGCAGCCATCAGGAACGTGACCGCCGGAGCGATCCGGTCTTCGGGATCGGCCAGGGCGGCTGAAACAGCGGAGGCGAGGGTTCCGAGCAGGGCCAGCCCGGCAACGGTTTCAAGCATCCCTGCCGGCGCCTGGTTAACCACGGCAACCAGTGCTGCGGAAAAAGCAGCGAGCACCAGGTACGCCAGGCCGGACACAAACCCGGCCACCCACCGCCGGTTCCGGTCGCTGCCGGCCTCCTCGCCCGCCGCCAAGGCCGCGCTCAGCGCTGCGAGGTTGATCGCATGTCCGCCGAACGGAGCCCCCGCAACAGTTCCGGCTCCGGTAACCAGCATTGCCGGCCGCCACGGGGTTTCATATCCGAAGGACCTCAGGACGGCCACGCCGGGAATGTTTTGCGAGGCCATGGTCACCACGAATAACGGGAGCGCAATGCCCGCCATTGCCTGAAGGCTGAACGCGGGTGTGGTCCACGCCAGTGCGGGCACCATAGCGGCCGGCTCAACGGCTGTTCCTGCCGATGCCAGGGTAATTGCAATGACGCCCAGGGCCACGAGCAGCGCTGCCGGCACGGCCCATCGTGGTGCGAACTTCATCATCAGCAGCCAGCACAGGATCACCGGCGCGACAAACACGGGAACCGTGCCAAGGGCTTTGAAGGGGGCCAGGCACAGCTGCAGCAGGATCCCGGCCAGCATCGCCTGGGCCAGGGACGATGGGATGCGCGCCATCAGCCTGCCGAGCGCCGGCACCATCCCGGTCAGGGCCAGCAGCAGTCCCGCACCAAGGAAGGCCCCGACGGCGGCCGGCCACCCGCCGTCGGGCACCACCGATGCAGCAAGCAGCGCGGCACCGGGCGTGGACCAGGCCAGTGTCACCGGTACCCTGGAGCGCCACGCCAGCACCAGGACGCCAAGCCCGACGGCGAGCGTCAATGCCAGCAGCCCGGACGCGGCCTGGGCAGGATCGGCCCCTACTGCCTTGAGTCCGGCCAAAACGACGGCAAAGGATGACGTGAAGCCCACCAGTGCGGTGACGATCCCGGCCACGACCGGCCTGGAATCGATCCGGGCCCGTCCGGCCTTGGTTGTCTGGACGGGAGCTGGTGACTTTGGCATACCGGCAGGTTACCGGCGCAGCTTTGTGAACCAGCAATCGCCGCTGCAAACACCTGTTTAAGCGCCAAAGGCGCGGGTGCCGCCTCCCGGCGGGACCCGCGCCCCGTTGACGTGCCGGGCAAGGCCCTGGCCAAATCCTTTACGGAGCCCTGTCTACCGGCGGGACCGGATTTTCAGGAGCTGCCGGCGGAACGTGTCCGGCGGCAGGTGCCTGTCCCGGGGTTCCGTTCTTGTCAATGAGCTTGGAAGCGCCATCCTGGATCTTGTCGACGTGACCTGCGTACTTGCCGCCGGTCCTGGTGTCGACGAAATCGCCGGCCTTGGTGATGCCGTCCTTGATGGCCTGCTCGTTGCCGCGGATGAGACCCTGAGCCTTGCCCTTTAGATCGTCAATCAAACCCACGAGCACCTCCCTTCAATCGCGGAGCCAGGTCGCTCCTCGCGCCTTCGATCCTATCGGGGGCCGTAAGGCGTGCCAAGGGAATTCGCCCGCAGCGGATAGGGGGATACGAAAAAGCAGCTCCGAAGAGCTGCTGTGGATGGTGGGCGATACTGGGATCGAACCAGTGACCTCTTCCGTGTCAGGGAAGCGCGCTACCGCTGCGCCAATCGCCCCGAACCGGAAGACCGGCTGTGGGATGTAAGAGAGCGGACGACGAGATTCGAACTCGCGACATCCACCTTGGCAAGGTGGTGCTCTACCAGCTGAGCTACGTCCGCGTGTGCAGGATGAACCGGTAAACGGTGGTACTGCGGGCAAGTTGCCTTGCCAGTGGGCGATACTGGGATCGAACCAGTGACCTCTTCCGTGTCAGGGAAGCGCGCTACCGCTGCGCCAATCGCCCATTGAATCCGAAAATCCGGAAACCATGGTTTTCACCGAGGTGGGTACGGGATTCGAACCCGTGTATACGGCTTTGCAGGCCGCTGCCTCGCCTCTCGGCCAACCCACCGTGTTAGCGTCAATTCCGAAGAATATTAGCTGTGACAGTGTCCTGCGAGCGGACGACGAGATTCGAACTCGCGACATCCACCTTGGCAAGGTGGTGCTCTACCAGCTGAGCTACGTCCGCATTTTGGAGGTCTGATTCCCTGCCGTTTCCGGCATTTCCTCGCGTTCCAACGAGTAAAAACAATATAGGAGGTTCGGGGAAACTCCAAATCGGAAGTGGGCCGCAGGCTGCACAGGTGCCTGCTTCCTTGGATTGGCGGGGTTTCGAAGACTTACACGCATGTAATTCCCGACGGCGGTCCGGGCGCCTTTTACTGCCACATGGCATCTTGGGCAGCGCCTCGGAAGAAGAGCTCGGTCCTTTCCGCAGGGCGGCAGGCGGGCCGGCGCCACGATTTTTGAAAAGGGCCGATGGTGGGCTAGCATTCAAATGCATCGGGGCGATTGGCGCAGTGGTAGCGCGCTTCGTTCACACCGAAGAGGTCACTGGTTCGAACCCAGTATCGCCCACCGCAGAGGTCCGTTTCCGCTCATCAGCAGCGGAAACGGACCTTTTTTGTGTGCGGCTCCTGCCCCCCGGAGCTTTTGTCGGCCCCCTGTGAAAGAGTCTTTTCCATGACTGATCCGCTTCTCGCCCACGCCACCGAATACGGCCGCATGTATGCACGGTCAACGTCGGAGCAGTTCTCGGTACCGTCCATCACCACGGTGATCAGCCAGCAGCCGCACGGCCTCGACGGCTGGTTCGGCTACATGGGTGCCAGCAGCCTGGCCAACGATCCTCTCCTCGCGGATTGCCTGGGGAGCCCCGCGAAGATCAAGCAGGCCGTTAACCGGGCGGCCAAGGCTGCCGAAACCTACCGGGATGACGCAGCCAGGCGCGGGGACCGCGTCCACAACTACTGCGAGCAGGTGGCACTCCGGGCGCTGGGACGTCCGCATGCGATGAAAGAGGCCCGCGAGGCGCTGGCCGCCAACGGGGAGGAAGCCTTCGCCGTCCGCTTCGACGAATGGTGGGAGCTCTTCCGGGTGGAGCCCATCGCGCCCGAAATCACAGTCTGGAACAACTCTGTGGGATACGCAGGGACGCTGGACCTCGTGGCCCGCATCAACGGCCGCGTTTGCCTCATCGACTACAAGACCAAAGGCACCACCCGGGACGGGCTGGTCAAGCCCCTGGACGACAAAGTGGTGATGCAGCTGGTGGCCGGCATGAAGGCGGAAGAGAGCCTCGTGGATCCGGAAGCCGGGACCTGGGAGCCCTGGAAGTACGGGGACAACCCGGTGCTGCTGGCCGTTGCCATCGGCGAGACGGAAGTCCGCCCCGTCCGCGCCAACCCCGAGGTCCTTAAGCACCACTGGTGGAAGTTCTGCGCCCTGCGCCGGGTCTGGGAACTGTCGGCGGACACCATCAGCGCCGGTACAGCCTTGCTGCCCATCGCCCCGCCGCCGCTGGCGCAGGCCCGTACGGCATAGCCGGCGGGCCCGCCCCAGGAGACTGCACCTAAACTGGACAGGTTCCCTTTGCCGCCAACCGTGAGGACATACAGCGCATGGCTATTCTGAATATCCGCATTATCGGTGATCCTGTGCTGCGCACAGTTGCCGATCCCGTGACGGATTTCGGACCCGAGCTTGCCAAACTGGTCGCCGACATGACCGAGACCATGGAGGACGTGGACGGCGCAGGGCTTGCCGCTCCGCAGGTCGGCGTCAGCAAGCGCGTCTTCACCTACCGCATTGACGGCGTCGAAGGGCACATCATCAATCCTGTGCTGGAGAACAGTGAGGACTACCAGCCGGACCATGTTGAAGGCTGCCTCTCCATTCCCGGCCTCGGCTTCCCGGTCCGACGCTTCCGGTCCACCCGGGTCACCGGCGTCGATATGCACGGCAACCCCGTCTCCCTCGAGGGCGAGGGCATGCTGGCGCGCTGCTTCCAACATGAAAACGACCACCTTGACGGCATCCTCTACACCGACCGGCTCGAGGGTGAGGACCGGAAGGCCGCGCTGCGCTCCATCCGCAACGCCAATTACGACGCCGTCGCCGGACGTACCACGGCCAAGCGCGCCAAGAGCGTGGGGTCGAGTTTTGGCGGGGCAAGCTTTGGCGGGACCAGCGCCCCCGGCTCCAGCTTCGGTGCAGCCGGGTGAGGGTCCTCTTCGCGGGCACGCCCCCAGTCGCAGTCCCCTCCCTGGACGCACTTGTCAACGCCGGGTTCGACGTCGTTGCCGTCCTGACCCGTCCTGACGCGCCCGTTGGGCGCAAACGGGTACTGACGCCGTCGCCCGTCGCGCAGCGGGCAGCCGAACTGGGCCTTGAAGTCATCCACGCCGCACGGGTTGACGCTGAAGCCACTGACAGGATTTCCGCGGTCCAGCCCGACGTGGCGGCCATTGTGGCGTACGGCGGATTGGTTCCCCCTCCCGCCCTGGCCATTCCACGGCACGGCTGGGTCAACCTGCACTTCTCCCTGCTGCCCGCCTGGCGTGGAGCGGCGCCCGTGCAGCGTGCCGTCATGGCTGGCGACGATGTCACCGGTGCTGTGACCTTCCAGCTTGAGGAAGGCCTGGACACCGGCCCCGTATTTGGCACCTTGACCGAATCGGTCAGGCCAGAGGACACAGCAGGCGATCTCCTTGAGCGCCTGTCGCACAGCGGCGCGGTGCTGCTGGCGCAGACACTGTCGGCCATCGAGGCCGGGAAAGCGGCGCCGCAGCCGCAGGCAGGCGATGTCTCGCTCGCACCGAAACTGACGCTGGAGGATGGCCACCTGAACTGGTCCCATCCCGCCCTGGCGATCAGCAGGCAGGCACGCGGCGTCACTCCCGAGCCGGGCGCCTGGACCGCGCTGGATGGGCAGCGGGTCAAACTCGCACCTGTCCGGCTCCGGCCGGAGGTCGCGGGCCTCGCGCCCGGAGCGGTGGCCCTGCAGGGGAAGAACGTGCTGGTCGGGACTGGGTCGCATGCGGTGGAACTCACCCGGATCCAGCCCGCCGGCAAAAAGATGATGGCCGCGGCCGACTGGGCCCGTGGCATGGCTTCACTGGAGAGCGTGGTGTTCGAATGAGCGGGTCCGGCGGCAACGGGGGCGGGCGTGGAAGTGCCGGGGGACACGGCAGCGCGGGAAAGAGCGGGCACGGCGGCAACGGGGGACCTGCCGGCCGCGGCAATGGCGGCCCGCGGGACGCCCCCAGGCGGGACGCCAAGGGGCGCGAACGCAACCGCGGCCCGCAACGGAGCTTCACGGAGCAGGCGCCGTCGCAGCGCACCAGGCGGGCCGATCCCGCCCGCCTGGTGGCCTTCGAAGTGCTGCGCGCCGTGGCGGAGGATGACGCCTACGCCAACCTGGTGCTGCCGGCGCGGATCCGGCAGCACCGCCTGGACAAGCGGGACGCCGGCTTCGCCACGGAACTAAGCTACGGAGCCCTGCGCGGCCAGGGCACGTATGACGCCATCCTGGCGCGGTGCGTGGACCGGCCCCTGGCCCAGCTCGACCCCGCCATCCTTGATGCCCTGCGCATCGGCGCCCACCAGTTGCTCGCCATGCGCGTCCCGGCCCACGCTGCGCTGGACCAGACAGTGGGGTTGGCCCGGGCCGTCATCGGGGCGGGTCCGTCGGCCTTGATCAACGCCGTCCTCCGCAAGGTCACCGCCCACTCCCTTGAGGAGTGGCTGGACCTGCTGGTGGACAGCGAGACCGATGAAACGAAAATCGCCTCGCTGAGGTACGCGCACCCCGAATGGATCGTCCGGGCCATGCGGCAGTCGCTTGTGGCACACGGACGTTCAGCGGGTGAGATCAATGACCTGCTGGAAGCCGATAACGCCGCCCCGGTGGTCAACCTCGTGGCCCTGCCCGGACTGGGAAGCCTGGATGAGGCGTTGGACAACGGTGCCACGCCGGGCGAACTGGTGGAAGGGTCAGCGTTGTCCAGTGGTGGGGACCTGGGCCGGCTGGCGTCTGTGCGGGCCGGTACCACCCGGGTGCAGGACGTTGGTTCCCAACTGGTGGCCAGGGCCCTGGCTGCTGTCGATCTCCCTGCTGCCGGTTCCGGTGAAGCGTGGCTCGACCTCTGTGCCGGCCCCGGTGGTAAAGCTGCGCTCCTGGGTGCCCTGGCGCACCAGCGCGGCGCGACGCTCCTGGCCAACGAACCGGCCCCGCACCGTGCCAAACTGGTCATGCAGGCACTGTCCGCCGTCCCGCACGACAGCTGGCAGGTGCGCACGGGTGACGGCCGCGAGGTGGGGGCCGAGCAGCCCGAACGGTTCAGCCGGGTCCTGGTGGACGTTCCGTGCACCGGCCTCGGAGCGCTTCGCCGCCGGCCTGAGTCCCGGTGGCGGCGCTCTCCCAAGGACATCACCGACCTCGGCCCGCTGCAGCGTGAACTGTTGTCCTCCGCTCTGTCGGCAGTCCGGCCCGGGGGAGTGGTGGCTTACGTGACCTGTTCGCCGCATCCGGCCGAAACCACGGCGGTGGTGGCAGACGTCCTCCGGAAGCGCACCGACCTGGAACTCCTCGACGCCGGGGCAGCCCTCGATGCGGCCAGCCTGACCGGCAACCTCGGCGCCGGCCATGAACTGACAGCGCAGCTCTGGCCGCATGTCCATCACACTGATGCCATGTTCCTGGCCCTCATCCGGAAAAAGGCCTGACCGGGAAGATGCCTGGCCACGACCTCCTGCCCCGGGCAGTGGGTCCGCTCTGTCCCGGCGGGCCCTCCTGATCGGGCCCTCCTGATCCACCCACTGGATCACGTTTTGTCCATCCGACCCACCCACCTTCAGCGAAAGGCACACCACGTGACGCAATGCTGCATCAACCCGAGCATCCTCTCCGCCGACTTCGTCAATCTTGAAGCCGAACTGCAGCGCATCAGCAACGCCGACGCCGTGCACGTGGACGTGATGGACAACCACTTCGTCCCCAACCTGACCCTCGGGCTGCCCGTGGTCCAGCGCATCCAGGCGGTCAGCCCCATTCCGCTCGACGCCCATCTGATGATCTCCGACGCCGACCGGTGGGCACCCGGGTTCGCTGACGCCGGACTGGCCTCGGTGACCTTCCACGCCGAGGCATCGATTGCGCCCATCAAGCTGGCCCGCGAACTGCGCAGCAGGGGATCGAAAGCAGGAATGGCGCTGCGCCCGGCCACGCCTGTGGAACCCTACCTGGACATGCTCCCGGAGCTGGACATGCTGCTGATCATGACGGTGGAACCTGGTTTTGGCGGCCAGGCGTTCCTGGACATCACCCTGCCCAAGATCCGCCGTGCCCGGGCTGCAGTTGAAGGTTCCGGGCTGGGACTGGCAATCCAGGTTGACGGCGGCATCAGCGAAGACACCATCGCCCGCGCCGCTGAGGCCGGCGCGAACGTCTTCGTTGCCGGCTCCGCTGTCTACGGTGCCGATGATCCCGCCGCGGCCATTGACCTGTTGCGTAAAAAAGGCAGCCAGGCATTACGCCCGGCGACGGAATAACCGGAAGCACCCGCCGGTTGTGGCACAATAACAACACACATACGTGCTCCGGGGTCGGTGTAAGTCCGAACCGGCGGTGACAGTCCGCGACCCGCGAGCCGGTGGTTCCCCAAGGAACTGCCGGCGGACGGTTGAACCGGTGAAATTCCGGTACCGACAGTTAAAGTCTGGATGAGAGAAGCACGTACAGCTGTAACTGCGGACCCTGCGGTCCCGCAGCGTTCTGCTGTCGTATATCCCCGGAGCCATCGCGGTTCGAGAGGGAAGGAACGACAGGGATGAACCCCCAGCGATGGCTCTTAGATGCCACTACTCCTGCTATTTCCATGGCAGGCACCACCGCCATCAGGGCCGCCGCGTGACGGCCCGTGCGGAGCCCCAGCCCGCCGATGGCGTGCCCACCGCTTTTACGTCCGGGGAAACCCAGGCCATGGCCCTGGCCCTGGAGGCCGCCCTCAAAGGACCCAGGGGAGCGAATCCACTGGTGGGCGCTGTCGTGGTTGACTCCGAGGGCCGGCAGGTGGTCACCGGCTACCACCGCGGTGCCGGTACCGCCCATGCCGAAGCCGACGCCATCACCCAGGCCACCGAAGCCGGACTGGACCTCTCCGGCTGCACCATGGTGGTCACGCTGGAGCCCTGCAACCATGTGGGCCGCACCGGGCCCTGCACGGAAGCCATCATCGGCGCCGGGATCACCGACGTCGTCTACGCTGTCGACGACCCCCACGACCCCGCTGCCGGCGGCGCCGCCACCCTGCGTGCTGCCGGGGTCCGCGTCCGCAGCGGCCTGGCCGCCGAGGAATCCCTGGACCTGAACCGCCAGTGGTTTGAGGCAGTGGCCGCCAAGCGCCCGTTCGTGACGCTGCACATCGCCCAAACCCTGGACGCCCGGATCGCCGCCGAGGACGGAACCAGCCAGTGGATTTCCAGCCCGGAGTCCCTGGCGGACAACCACGGGATCCGCGGCCGCATCGATGCCATCCTGGTGGGCACCCAGACCGTCCTGGTGGACAACCCCCGCCTCACCGCCCGCGATTCATCCGGGCAGCCGGCGCCCAAGCAGCCAGTTCGGGCGGTCATGGGGCTCCGCGACGTTCCGGCTGACGCCGCAATCCTTGGCGGCGACGGGCTTGCCGTCCACCTTCCCACCCGCGATCCCCGCGAGGCCTTGACCTTGCTGTACGGATCCGGCGTCCGGCACGTCATGGTGGAGGGCGGCTCAAGGATCCTCAGCGCCTTCCTGTCGGCAGGCCTGGTCGACGAACTCATCGTGTACCTGGCCCCCACCCTGCTCGGATCCGGAACTCCTGCCCTGAATGGACTGGGGATCACCAGCCTGCCGGACGCCCAGCAATGGGAATGGGATCCTTCCGACGGCGGCGCGGTCCGGACGCTGGGCAGGGACCTACGACTTCACCTCAGACCGCAACGCAGAGTTGCCCTCGACCACCCACCAACCCGCGACACTGCGGAGCAAGCCCAGGGAGGCTACTGATGTTCACCGGAATTATTGCCGAGCAGGGGCAGGTGCTGTCCGTGGAGCGTGACGGGAACACCAGCGCCACTGTCCGGCTGCACGCACCCACTTCCACTGAAGGCCTCGCACTGGGCGGTTCCATCGCCGTGAACGGCGTGTGCCTCACCGCAACCGCCATCGACGGCCAGGACTTCAGCGTGGATGTCATGGGCGAGACCCTGGTCCGCAGCACCATCGGCGAACTCACCGCAGGGGACTCCGTCAACCTGGAACGCTGCGTTCCAGCCGGCGGCCGCCTTGACGGCCACGTGGTGCAGGGACATGTTGACGGCGTGGGTGTCCTGCTGGAACGGGAACCGCAGGGAAACTGGGAGCGGCTGCGCTTCGGTGTCCCCGCCAACCTGGCGCGGTATATCGCCGAAAAGGGCTCGATCGCCATCGACGGGGTCTCCCTCACCGTGACGGCTGTCAGCCCGGCTGCGGAGGCCGAGCCCTGGTTTGAAGTCGGGCTCATCCCCACCACCCTGGCCGAGACCGGCCTGGGTACAAAGACCACCGGAAGCAGGGTGAACCTGGAAGTGGACGTCCTGGCCAAGTACACCGAACGCCTGCTGGCCTTCCGGACCAACAGTGCGGCACCCGGTACCGGCGAAGCCGCACTGGCGGGAGGTGCGCTGTGAACGCCGCCGTGCGGGTAGGCCCGGCCATCGCCACAGATGCTGTCGCCGGCCAGGCGACGGCAGCTCCCGCCAGGGGACTGGACCAGATCGAGGACGCGGTGCGTGCCATGGCCGCCGGCCGGCCCGTGCTCGTGGTCGACAACGAGGACCGCGAAAACGAAGGTGACATCATCTTCGCCGCCCAGCACGCCACGCCCGCACTCATGGGGTGGACCATCCGGTACAGCTCCGGCGTCATTTGCGTCCCGCTCACCGGGGACCGGGCCGACGCGCTGGCGCTGCCTCCCATGACCGCGGTCAACGAGGACGCCAAAGGCACCGCGTACACCGTTTCCTGTGATGCCGCCACCGGCGTGAGCACGGGCATCTCGGCCACGGACCGGGCCCTCACAGCCCGCATCCTGGCCGATCCGCAGGCGTCACCGGCCTCAATCACCCGGCCGGGGCATATTTTTCCGCTGCGTGCCGTTGACGGTGGTGTGCGGGAACGCCAGGGCCACACCGAAGCGGCCGTGGACCTGTGCCGCCTCGCTGGACTGGAACCCGTCGGCGTCATCGCGGAAGTGGTGTACGACGACGGCGAGATGATGCGCCTCGACGGGCTCCGTTCGTTCGCAGCTGAACATGGGTGCCCCCTGATCTCGATTGAGGACCTGGTGGCGTATCTTGAAGCCGGGGCCGGGGGAGCCCAGGGTGAGGATGCCCGGGTGACACCGGGCGAAGAAAAGGAGAAGCGATGACGGCAGCCGCAGCCAGCGACCACAGCCACCAGGAGGGCCCCGCGGGACACACAGGTGTATCCGGCGAGGCGCCCCATCCCGTCAGCGGCGGGCCGATCGTGCAGCTGCCCACCGCCTTCGGCGATTTCGTGGCGCAGGCATGGACGGACCTGGTAACCGGCGTCGAGCATCTGGCCGTCAGTTCCCCCTCCGAACCCACCGATGGACAGGCGCCCCTGGTGCGCCTCCACTCCGAGTGCCTGACCGGCGATGTCTTCGGTTCGTACCGCTGCGACTGTGGCGAGCAGCTCGCCTACGCTCTGGAACTGATCCGCGACAACGGCGGCACGCTGCTCTACCTGCGCGGCCAGGAAGGCCGCGGGATCGGCCTGGCGAACAAGATCAAGGCCTACGCGCTGCAGGAGGCGGGTTTCGACACCGTGGAGGCCAATGAACAGCTGGGTCTGCCCGTTGATGCCCGCTGCTACAAGGCCGCCGCCCAGATCCTGGCGGAAATGGGACTGCACGAGGTCCGGCTGCTGAGCAACAATCCGGACAAGCAGAACAGGCTGGCCAAGGCCGGGGTGAAGGTCGTGGAGATGGTTCCCACCGAGGTCCCGTCCCGCGAACAGAACATCCGGTACCTGCGGACCAAGAAGGACCGCATGGAACACCGGCTGCTGCTGGATACCCACACCGCTCCGGTGACGGTCACCGCAGCTGAAGCTCTCTACGACCACGAACAAGACTGAACTCTCAGAGAACGAACGGAATACAAGATCACATGAGTGGACACGGCGCGCCCGACATCGACCTCAGCACCCTCAACCCGGCGGAAACCTCGCAGCTGAAGCTGGCGATCGTTGCAGCCAGCTGGCACACGCAGATCATGGACGGGCTCCTCGACGGCGCCTTGCGGGCTGCCAAGGACGCCGGCATTGCGGACCCCACCGTCCTGCGGGTTCCCGGCAGCTTTGAGCTGCCGGTGGCCGCCGCGCGGCTGGCACCGCACTTCGACGCCGTGGTGGCCCTCGGCGTCGTGATTCGTGGCGGAACCCCGCACTTCGACTATGTCTGCCAGGCGGCGACGTCGGGACTGACCGACGTCAGCGTCTCCACCGGCGTGCCGGTGGGCTTCGGCGTGCTCACCTGCGACACCGAGCAGCAGGGCCTCGACCGCGCCGGCCTGCCCGGATCCAAGGAAGACAAGGGCCATGAAGCCGTGACCGCGGCGCTGGCCACAGCCGTCGTCCTCAAGCAGTACCGGAGCTAGGCGCCATCTTGCTGTGCGGGCGCGGTGTGTGTTCGCTCACATCGCGCCCGTCATGCAACGGCCCGGGAAGCGCCGCCGCTGCCGCAGCAAGTAGGCTGGAGGGCGTGAAGAATTTCGAGACGCTGTTCGCTGAGCTCAGCGAGAAGGCAGCCACCCGTCCGGAAGGCTCCCGCACCGTCGCAGAATTGGAGTCCGGTGTTCACGGCATCGGCAAGAAAGTCGTTGAGGAAGCAGCCGAAGTATGGATGGCTGCCGAATATGAATCCGATGAAGCCGCGGCAGAGGAAATTTCCCAGCTTTTGTACCACCTGCAGGTTCTGATGCTCGCCAAAGGCCTGACCCTGGAAGACGTCTACAAGCATCTGTAGCCACCGGCCGGCGCATCTGCCGCCGTGCCCGCCGTGGCCTGCACTGCCTGACTAGACCCAGACCTTCCACCCAGAAAGATTTCCCCATGCTGCGAGTAGCCGTCCCCAACAAGGGCTCCCTGTCCGAAGCCGCATCCGCCATGCTCTCCGAAGCCGGATACCGCCAGCGGCGCGACAGCCGCGAGCTGGTCATGGTGGACCCCGACAACGACATCGAGTTCTTCTTCCTCCGTCCCCGCGACATCGCGGTGTACGTGGGCCAGGGAACGCTCGACGTCGGCATCACCGGCCGCGACCTCTTGCTGGACGCCGAGGTGGAAGCCGAAGAGCTGCTTCCGCTGGGATTTGCCGCCTCCACCTTCCGCTTCGCCGGACCGGTGGGCGATTTCAGCTCCGCTGCCGAGCTTGAAGGCAAGCGCCTCGCCACCAGCTACGACGGCCTGCTGCGCAACTACCTGGCCGAACGCGGCATCAACGCCAAGGTGGTCAGGCTCGACGGTGCGGTGGAGTCCTCTGTCCGGCTCGGCGTCGCCGACGCCATCGCCGACGTCGTCGAAACCGGCAATACCCTCAAGGCCGCCGGGATGGAAATCTTCGGCGACCCCATCCTGAAGTCCGAGGCCGTCCTGATCCGGCGCACCGGCAACGGTGGCGCCGCCAACGGCACGGCCAGGGAAATCGACGTCCTCATCCGGCGCCTCCAGGGTGTCCTGGTGGCACGCCAGTACGTGCTGATGGACTACGACATCCGCAAGGAGCTCGTGGAGAAGGCCGCCGGCCTGACCCCCGGCCTCGAATCGCCCACCGTCTCGCCGCTGCGCGATTCCGACTGGGTGGCGGTCCGGTCCATGGTGCCCAAGAAGGAAACCAACCGGATCATGGATGAGCTGTACGACCTCGGCGCCCGCGCCATCCTGGTCAGCAGCATCCACGCCTGCCGCATCTAACACCGGCCCCCAGCAAAGCACCACAGAATTCCAGGAGTTCCCATGGCAGTAGCAGTAAGGGTCATTCCCTGCCTTGACGTTGACGCCGGACGCGTCGTCAAGGGTGTCAACTTCGAGGGCCTCCGCGACGCCGGCGACCCCGTGGAGCTCGCCCACCGCTACGACAACGCCGGCGCCGACGAACTGACGTTCCTTGACGTCACCGCGTCGTCCGGCAACCGGGAGACCACCTTTGACGTGGTACGCCGCACCGCCGAGGAAGTCTTCATCCCGCTCACCGTCGGCGGCGGCGTCCGTGGGGTGGCCGAGGTGGACAAGCTCCTGCGCTACGGCGCGGACAAAGCCTCCATCAACACCGCGGCCGTGGCGCGCCCGGAAGTCATTGACGAGATCACCCGGCACTTCGGTTCCCAGGTGCTGGTCCTGTCCGTCGACGCCCGGCGCACCCGGCCCGGATCAAAGCCCACGCCGTCGGGCTTCGAAGTGACCACCCACGGCGGCCGCACCGGCACCGGCATTGACGCCATCGAGTGGGCCAGGGAAGCCGCAGACCGGGGCGTGGGGGAGATCCTGCTGAACTCCATCGATGCGGACGGCACCAAGGACGGCTTCGACCTTGAACTTATCAAACTGGTCCGTGCCGCCGTCAGGGTCCCCATCATCGCATCCGGCGGTGCGGGAGAGCCCGCGCACTTCCCGCCGGCGGTCGCTGCCGGCGCTGACGCGGTCCTGGCCGCCTCGATCTTCCACTGGGGCCCGGACGACATGATGCACCAGGTCAAGGACGCCATCCGGGAAGCCGGTTACGAAGTGCGCTGATCCCCAACTCACTGGCAGTTGTTGCCGTTTTGAACACTCATAACGACAACAACTGCGAGTCAGTTTGTCTTTAAAGTCCTACTTCGGCTGACTGGAGGAGTGCGACGGCGTCGGGCTGGCCTTCGAACGTGACCAGGGCGTGGCGGGTGCGGCCATGGGCGTGCATCAGCAGTTCGCCCGGCTCGCCGACGATGGCCACCGAAACAGGCGCGCGCTTGGCCACGTGCCGCGGCCCGGACGGGCGGACCAGGACAATGCCCAGGTCCACACCGCGGTAAAGGATGGCGGCACGTTTGACCAGTTCGTCCCAGAGCGCGTCCGAGTACGCCTCGTCGAGTGCCCGGGGGGCCCACCGGTCCACGGCGCGCCGGACGTCCTCCGTGTGCACGAAGTACTCGATCAGGTTGGCACTCTCGTCCAGAGCCCGGATGCTCATCGGCGACAGCGCCGGCGGGCCCGCGCGGAAGGTGTTCACCAGCCGGGCGTAGTCCTCGTTGCTTGTCAGCTTTGCCGCAAGCTTGGCGGTGGCCTGGTCCGATGCCTTGGCCAGGCGCTTGATGATCAAACCGAGCCCGACCGCGGCCTTGCGCTCCCGCAGGTAAAGGTGCGCGGCAAGGTCCCTGGTACGCCAGCCCTTGCACAGCGTGGGCGCATCAGGGCCCGCCGCAAGCAGGGTTTCGGCCAGGACTTCTCGGGACGGTTCGACGAAATGCATCACTTGGAAAACTAGCACGAGAGCTGCGCAGTTGGGCAGCACTGGGGCGCCCGGTGGCGTGCCGTTGTTCACAACAGGAGAACGTGTCCGTGAAGGCACTAGACTTGACCCGATGTCTGAGCAGCCAACCCCCGTCCCAACCGCAGGAACAGCCGTGTCCCAGGCCCCGGCGTCGTCCGCGGGATCCGCCCCGGCCGAACCCTCCGCCGGCCCGCTTCCGGAAGAGCTGGCCGCCGCGCTCAAGCGCGACGCCGCAGGCCTGGTGGCAGCGGTGGTGCAGCAGTACGACACCAACGAGGTGCTGATGCTCGGCTGGATGGATGACGAGGCCCTGCACCGCACCATGACCACCGGACGGGTCACGTTCTACTCCCGCTCACGCCAGGAGTACTGGCGCAAGGGCGACACCTCGGGCCACGTGCAGTGGGTCAAGTCCGTAGCCATGGACTGCGACGGCGACGCACTGCTGGTGCGCGTCGACCAGGTGGGTGCCGCCTGCCACACCGGCACCCGCACCTGCTTTGACGGCCGGGCCCTCGACGTAGTGGCCGGCCAGGCAGGCTGACCGGCAGGCGCCGGCAGCACGGCCGCATACCCGGCCACGCCACCCAGCAAGCACACTCCATGTGCCCCCAACGCGGGCCCTTTCGAAGAACAGGCGGACAAGCATAGCCATGCAGGACCTTGGAACCATCAGCCCAAGCCTCGAGGAATTCCGGGAACTTGCCGGCCACAGCCGCGTCATCCCTGTCCGGCTCAAGGTCCTCGCCGACGCCGAAACCCCCATCGGCCTCTACCGGAAGCTGGCCCAGGGCCAACCCGGCACGTTCCTGATGGAATCCGCGGCGGTGGGCGGAGCCTGGTCCCGCTACTCCTTCATCGGCGCCAGGTCGCGTGCCACCTTGACCACCAAGGACGGCCAGGCGCACTGGCTCGGTGAACCGCCCGCAGGCGTACCCGTCAGCGGGAGTCCCGTGGACGCCGTCCGCGACACCATCGACGCCCTCCGCACCGACCGGTTCGACGGGCTGCCGCCTTTCACCTCCGGCCTGGTGGGCTTCCTCGGCTGGGAGACCGTCCGGCACTGGGAACGCCTGGTCAGCCCGCCGGAAGACGACCTGCAGCTGCCGGAGATGGCGCTGAACCTGGTCACCGACATGGCCGTGCATGACAACGTGGACGGCACGGTCCTGCTGATTGCCAACGCGATCAACTTCGACAACAGCTCCGAGCGGGTGGACGAGGCGTGGCACGACGCCGTGGCGCGCGTCAAGGAACTCCTGGCCAAGATCAGCGCCCCGGTGGTGCAGCCCGTCTCCGTCCTCACGCCTGCTGCCCTGGACTTCGCCTCCAGCGTCCAGGAGCGGTGGGACGAGGCCGAATACCTCGCAGCGCTGGACCGCGGCAAGGAAGCCATCGTGGACGGCGAGGTCTTCCAGGTGGTGATTTCACGCCGTTTCGAGATGGAATGCCAGGCGTCCGCGCTGGACGTGTACCGGGTGCTGCGCAACACCAACCCCAGCCCCTACATGTATATCTTCAGCCTGGCCGACGCCGAAGGCCGCGAGTACTCGATTGTAGGGTCCTCGCCGGAAGCACTGGTGACGGTCACGGGCGGCGAAGTCATCACCCACCCCATCGCCGGCTCCCGGCCGCGCGGCAAGACCGTGGAAGCGGACAAGGCCCTCGCCGAGGAACTCCTGGCGGACCAGAAGGAACGCGCCGAGCACCTCATGCTGGTGGACCTGTCCCGCAACGACCTCTCCAAGGTCTGCGTGGCCGGCACCGTGGACGTCACCCAGTTCATGGAGGTGGAGCGTTTCAGCCACATCATGCACCTGGTGTCCACCGTGGTGGGCCGGCTGGCACCCGCGGCCAAGGCCTACGACGTACTCAAGGCCACGTTCCCGGCAGGAACCTTGTCCGGGGCGCCCAAACCCAGGGCGCTGCGCCTCCTCGACGAGCTGGAACCCCACCGCCGCGGCATATACGGCGGCGTGGTGGGCTACCTGGACTTCGCCGGCGACATGGACATGGCCATCGCCATCCGGTCCGCCTTGATCCGGGAAGGCCGCGCCTACGTGCAGGCCGGCGGCGGCATCGTGGCAGACTCCGTGAACCCCACCGAGGCCCTCGAAACCGTCAACAAGGCCGCCGCCCCGCTCCGGGCCGTCCACACGGCCGGGTCGCTGCACAACATTTCCGCGGACTCCCTCCCCGGCGGGACGGAGTCCTGATGGCGGATCCGGGCATCGCTGCGGACCGCCCCGAAAAGGCCGGGAAAAAGCGGCCGGTGCCGGTGTGGGCGCGCAAGTCGACCCTGGTCATGCTGATCACCCTCCTGGCCCTGGCCGCCTTCGGCACCACCACGCAGACATGGATTAGTGCCACCCTTGACCCCAACCAGGTGGGCCAGGCCGGCGCACAAAACGCCATCCAGGTCCAAGGCAGCAAGGCAGCCACCACCGTCACGGCCCTGGCCCTGGTGGCCCTCGCCGGCGGCCTGGCCGCAGCCATTGCCGGCAGGATCGCCCGGTGGTTCATCACCGCCATCATCGTCCTTGCCTCCGCCGGGGTGGCAGCCGCTGCAGGCACCGTCCTGGCGGACCCACTGGCGGCGGCGCAGGGGAGCATCGCAGCCGCCACGGGCGTCTCCGGCAGCCAGGCCCACGTCGAGCTCACCGCCTTCCCGATGCTCGCCGTCGTCGCCGGCTGCCTGTTGGTGCTGGCCGGCCTCCTGATCCTCCCCGCATCCCGTTACTGGAAGTCGCGGACGAAGTATGACGCGCCCGCCGCCGCGGGGGCTGAGGCACCCGCGGGCCCCGTGGACGAAATCGACAGCTGGGACCGGCTGTCGCGCGGTGAGGACCCCACGTAAGGCCAGGGGCTGCCGCCGCGGTCCAGGCGTCGACGCCCGCCGGTACGCGGGGGGCAGCCAAAAAATGGCAGAATGTAAGCAGTATCCATCCTGAGGAGATTTCCATGAGCAAAGCACCTGCGTCCGTTTCCAAGTCAGGCACCCGCACGGTGGCCCCCGGCGCCATTGACCACAGCCAGGAACTGGGCCACGGCAACAGCCCGGCCGCCTGGACCTGCGTCATTGTCATGCTGGTCGGCGCGCTCATCGCAGCCATCGCCTTCGTCATCGCCAGCACGCCCATCTTCATTGGCGGCGCCGTTGTCATGGTCATCGGCCTGATCCTCGGTTACGTCATGCGCAAGGCAGGCTACGGCGTCGAAGGCAGCAAGCTGAAGAACTCCGGCCACTGATGGCGACTGTTCTCGATGACATCAACGCCGGTGTCAGGGAGGATATGGAGGCCAGGAAGCGGCTCGTTTCCCTGGCCGAGCTGAAGGACCGTGCCCAGGCCGCGGCACCGGCCCGCGACGCCTGGGCGGCCCTTGGCGGAACCTCCCCAACCCGGGAACAGCTGAAAGTCATCGCCGAAATCAAGCGCCGCAGTCCCTCCAAGGGCGACCTCGCCAGCATCGGCGATCCGGCGTCACTCGCCCGGCAGTACGCAGACGGCGGTGCCTCCGTCATCAGCGTCCTCACCGAGCAGCGCCGCTTCAAGGGGTCCCTCGCCGACCTCGATGCAGTGCGCGCCGCCGTCGACACCCCGCTGCTGCGCAAGGACTTCACGCTCGACGAGTACCAGATCTGGGAGGCCCGTGCGCACGGTGCCGACCTCATCCTCCTCATCGTTGCCGCCCTTTCGGATGGGCAGCTTTCCGAGTTCAGCGCGCTCAGCCGGGACCTTGGCATGAACGTGCTGGTGGAGACCCACACGGAAGAGGAAATCGAGCGGGCCGTCGCTGCCAACGCCCGGATCATCGGCGTCAACGTGCGCAATTTGAAGACGCTCGACGTCGACCGTTCCCTCTTCGCCTCGCTGGCAGGAATGATCCCTGCCGAAGCGGTCGTGGTTGCCGAATCAGGCGTCCGCGACGCGGACGATGTCACGCACTACGCCGCCAGTGGCGCCAATGCCATCCTGGTGGGCGAGGCTTTGGTCAGCCACGCCACCCCACGGGAGCGGATTGCCGAATTCGCTGCGGCAGGTGCCGCAGCCATCGCGGCCCGGGCCTGACCACACCGGGACGCAACCCCTGCGCGTCCGGCTTGCCGCCGGGCCGCAGGAACACCCGTCCGGCGCCGCCGGAACAGCATGCTTTTGACCGACCAACTCTGAACAGGACAGGACTGATGGCTGACGCACCCTCAGGAAAAGCTGACAACATTACTACGGAAGCATTCCTGCAGGGCGGATCCCTCCGCCACGCCCCGGGGCCGTACTTCGGCAACTACGGCGGGCGATGGATGCCCGAGTCGCTCATCGCCGCCCTGGACGAACTGGAAGAGACCTTCAACAAGGCCAAGGACGATCCCGATTTCCGGGCACAGATCGCGGACCTGAACAAGAACTACTCGGGCCGGCCGTCCCTGCTGACCGAAGCAAAGCGGTTCTCCCAGCACGCCGGCGGAGTACGGGTGTTCCTCAAACGCGAGGACCTCAACCACACCGGATCGCACAAGATCAACAACGTCCTGGGCCAGGCATTGCTCGCCAAGCGCATGGGCAAAACCCGCATCATCGCCGAAACCGGCGCAGGCCAGCACGGCGTCGCCAGCGCCACCGCTGCTGCGCTAATGGGCCTGGAGTGCGTGGTCTACATGGGCGCCGAGGACTGCCGCCGCCAGGCATTGAACGTGGCCCGGATGGAACTCCTCGGTGCCAAGGTCATCCCCGTGACCAGCGGATCCCAGACCCTCAAGGACGCCATTAACGACGCCCTCCGGGACTGGGTCGCCAACGTCTCGAACACCCACTACCTGCTGGGGACTGCCGCCGGCGCCCACCCGTTCCCCGCCATGGTCCGCTACTTCCATGAGGTGATCGGTGAGGAAGCCCGGGCCCAGATCCTGGAGCAGGAGGGCCGCCTCCCGGACGCCGTCTGTGCGTGCATCGGCGGCGGTTCCAACGCCATCGGCATCTTCCACGGCTTCCTGGACGATCCTTCCGTGAAGATCTACGGCTTCGAGGCCGGCGGCGACGGCGTGGACACGGGCCGCCACGCCGCCACGATCACGCTGGGCAAGCCGGGCGTCCTGCACGGCGCACGCTCGTACCTGATGCAGGACGACGACGGGCAGACCATCGAGTCGCACTCCATCTCGGCGGGCCTGGACTATCCGGGCGTCGGTCCGGAACACTCCTACCTGGCCGATATTGGACGGGTCAGCTACGAGCCCATCACGGACAGCGAGGCCATGGAGGCCTTCCGACTGCTGTGCCGCACCGAGGGCATCATTCCCGCCATCGAGTCCTCGCACGCCCTGGCCGGCGCCATCAAGGTTGGCGAGCGGCTGGCCGCCGAGGACGCCGCTTCAGCCGGCGAAAAGATCATCATCGTGAACCTGTCCGGGCGCGGCGACAAGGACGTGGCCACCGCGGCCGAATGGTTTGACCTGTTGGACAAGAATTCCGCCGAATCGGAAATCGGCAAAGAGGGGGAGCAGCTGTGAGCAGCGCAGACATCGCCAACCAGGCAGGGACGGCCAGCAAGTCGGCAGCCGCCATTGACCGGGCCCGGGCGCAGGGACGTTCCGCCCTCATCGGCTACCTCCCCGCCGGGTACCCTAGCGTGGAGGACACCATCGCCGCCGGAATTGCCCTGGCTGAAAACGGTGCCGACCTGATTGAGATCGGCATCCCGTACTCGGATCCGGTCATGGACGGCCAGGTCATCCAGGCCGCCACCACCGAAGCCCTGGCCAAGGGCTTCCACGTCAGCCAGGTCTTCGACGTGGTGGCCGGCATCACCAGCAAGACCGACGCCGCCGTCCTGGTCATGACCTACTGGAACCCCGTGGTCCGCATGGGCGTGGACGAGTTCTCCCGCCGGCTGGCCGAGGCCGGGGGAGCGGGGCTCATCACCCCCGACCTCATCCCGGACGAGGCCGCGGAGTGGATGGCAGCTTCGGACAAGTACGGCCTGGACCGGGTGTTCCTGGTGGCGCCATCCTCCACTGCCGAGCGCATGCAGCGCACCGTGGACGCCAGCCGCGGCTTCGTGTACGCCGTCTCCATCATGGGCGTGACCGGTGCGCGGACATCCGTCAGCACGGCGGCGAAGGACGTTGTGGCAGCAGCCCATGCCGCCGGAGCCGAGCGTGTTTGCGTGGGACTTGGCGTCTCCACGGCAGACCAGGTCCGGGAAATCGCCGCGTACGCCGAAGGCGTCATCGTGGGGACCGCCCTGGTGGCAGCCCTGCGGGACGGCGGAGTGGACGCCGTCGCCGCCCTCACCAAAGACCTCAGCACGGGTTTGGTGCCGAAAACCGGCCGCAGCCAGGAAGCCGGGGCCTAGGCCATGCAGCCACTCCTTCAGGCGGCAGCCCTGGCGCCAGGCCTGGTCCCCGCCAGCATCCCGAGCCCGGACTGGTCCGGCTTTGATATTCCCCTGCCCTGGGGAACCTTGCGGATCCACGCCTACGCCCTGTGCATCCTGGCGGGCATCATCGTCGGCCTGTGGCTGACCTCCGTCCGCTGGGCCAAGCGCGGCGCCCCTGAAGGCAGTGTCTGGGACATCGTGATCTGGGCCATCCCACTGGGCATCATCGGCGGCCGGCTCTATCACGTGGTGTCCTCTCCGGACGCTTACTTCGGTCCCGGCTTTGACGGCACCGGAGACCTCTCGCTGATCCCGCAGATCTGGCGCGGCGGCCTGGGGATCTGGGGCGCCGTGGTCCTGGGCGCCGTGGGGGCATGGATCGGTTGCCGCCGCAGCGGCGTCAAGCTCAGCGCCTTTGTGGACGCAGCCGCCCCCGGTCTGCTCCTGGCCCAGGCGGTGGGCCGCTGGGGGAACTACTTCAACCAGGAACTCTTCGGCGGTCCCACCACGCTGCCGTGGGGGCTGCAGGTCGACGCCGACAGCCCCAACTTCCCGGCCGGCATGCCGGCGGACACCCTGTTCCACCCCACCTTCCTCTACGAATCGCTGTGGAACCTGGCAGGCGTGCTGATCCTGCTCGCCCTGGACCGCCGCTTCCACTTCCGCCGGAGCCGGCTCTTCTGGCTGTACGCCATGTATTACACGCTGGGCCGCGTCTGGATCGAAGCGATGCGGATCGACGACGCTGAGCAGATCAACATTTTCGGCATCACCACGCGCCTCAACGTGTGGACCAGCATCTTCGTGTTCCTCGCGGCGCTGATCCTCTTCATCCTGCTGGGCCTCAAGGGCCGGCCGGACCCGGACACCGTCTACCTCCCGGGCCACGGGCCTGTCCGGGACGCCGTAGAGGGATCGGATACCGGGACAGTCACAGAAGTCCGTGATCCGGACACCGTTGTCTCAGATAGTGATTCGCGTGGTAATCTCCCTGATAACCACAGCGGTTCCAGGCGTACTTCCGACCCCACGGAAGAAGCCGAGGCTGCATCGGCCGGCGCCAAGCCCGGACCTGATGCGACGGCTGCCGGGCACTCCGGCAGCACAGCCACAGGACCCGCATCGGAGGCCGGCACCGGGAAGTAGGGCGCCGGCCGGGCAGGGCAGCAGAGCCACCGCTCGAAGAGCCCGAAACCACAATGTCGTGGCATGGGGCACCGTCCGTACAGCGTGAAACTGCTGTCCGGTGTTGCCTCGGGCAGGGGCCTGCGTAACCGTTAGTTCAGCAGGCTGCGCTGACCTACAATTTCCAGTAATCAACACTTTGTTGTGCCCCTGCAACGGCGCCGACGAGTGGGGCCAACGGTGTCCCTTCCATACGCACGATCAGGAGGAAGGACGTCTCCCATGACCCAAACTCTTAACACTCCCAGCTGGTCCGAACCGGATCAGCCTGAGGCTGCAATGTCGCCGTTCAAGCGCTTTGCCGCCATGCCGGAGGCTGCCGGGCTGTACAACCCGGAACAGGAGAAGGACGCCTGCGGCCTCGCGATCATCGCGACGCTGCGCGGCGAGCCCGGGTACGACATCGTCGATGCCGCACTGACCGCGCTGCGCAACCTTGAACACCGCGGTGCCGTGGGCGCGGACGAGGGAACCGGGGACGGCGCCGGGCTGCTCATGCAGATCCCGGACGAATTCTTCCGTGCCGTCACCGAGTTCGAACTGCCTGCCCCCGGCCAGTACGTTGCCGGCACCGCCTTCCTGCCCGCCGAGCAGCGCGAAGCCGACGCCGCCAAGGCCGGCATCGAGGGACTGGCCGCCGACGAGGGCCTGAAGGTCCTCGGCTGGCGCGAAGTGCCCGTCGTCGCGGATCTCGTCGGGGCCATGGCCCGTGCCTGCATGCCCTACTTCTCACAGCCCTTCCTCGCATCCGCCAACGGTGAGGAACTGGACCGCAACGAACTGGACTCCCGCGCCTGGCGGATCCGCAAGCGCGCCCAGAACAAGTTCGGCGTGTACTTCCCGTCGCTGTCCTCGCGCACCATCGTCTACAAGGGCATGCTGACCACCGCCCAGCTGGAGCCGTTCTACCCGGACCTGTCGGACAAGCGCTTCAAGACCAAGCTCGCGATCGTCCACTCGCGCTTCTCCACCAACACCTTCCCGTCCTGGCCACTCGCGCAGCCGTTCCGGACCATCGCCCACAACGGTGAAATCAACACCGTCAAGGGCAACCGGAACTGGATGCGCGCCCGTCAGTCCCAGCTCGCCAACCCGCTGCTGGGTGACTCGCCGGAAGAGCTGTACCCCATCTGCACCCCCGGCGCCTCCGACTCGGCCTCCTTTGACGAGGTAGCGGAACTGCTGTGGCTGTCCGGCCGCCCCATCACGCACTCGATCATGATGATGATCCCTGAGGCCTGGGAAAACCACGCCACCATGGATCCGGCCCGCCGCGCCTTCTACGAGTACCACTCGCTGCTGATGGAACCCTGGGACGGCCCCGCTGCCGTCTCCTTCACCGACGGCAACCTGGTGGGCGCCACCCTGGACCGCAACGGACTGCGTCCCGGCCGCTTCTGGATCACCGAGGACGGCCTGATCGTCTTCGCCTCCGAGGTGGGCGTGATCGACGTCGAGCCCTCCAAGGTTGTCAAGAAGGGCCGCGTGTCCCCGGGCAAGATGTTCCTGGTGGACACCGAAGCCGGCCGCATCATCGACGACGAAGAGGTCAAGGCCGAAGTGGCCGCGGCCAACCCGTGGGCCGAGTGGGTCAAAGACAACCTGATCGACCTCAACGAACTGCCCGAGCGTGAACACGTGGTGCACACTGCTGCGTCCGTGAACATCCGCCAGCGCACCTTCGGCTACACCACAGAGGAACTGAAGATCCTGCTGGGCCCGATGGCCCGCACCGGCGCGGAACCCCTGGGTGCCATGGGTTCCGATACCCCGGTGGCCGTGCTGTCCAAGCGCCCGCGCCTGCTCTTCGATTACTTCGTGCAGTCCTTCGCGCAGGTCACCAACCCGCCGCTGGATGCCATCCGCGAAGAACTGGTCACGTCCCTGACCTGCGCCATCGGACCCAACGGCAACCTCCTGGACACCAAGCAGGTCCGCCAGCCGCAGGTCCAGCTGCCCTTCCCGGTGATCAACAACGACCAGCTCGCCAAGATCGCCAACATCGAGGACGCCGGCGGCAACCGCGTGGCCATGAAGGTCCGCGGCCTGTACCGCCCTGAGGGCGGCGAGAACGCGCTCCGCGCACGGCTCACCGAAATCTGCGAGCAGGTCTCCGGTGCGATCAACCGCGGCGTGCAGTACATCGTGCTGTCCGATCGTGACTCCAACGCCCAGTGGGCGCCCATCCCGTCGCTGCTGCTGGTCAGCGCCGTGCACCACCACCTGCTGCGCAGCGCCAACCGCACCAAGACCGCCCTGGTGGTCGAGGCCGGCGACGTCCGCGAGACGCACCACGTTGCCGTCCTGATCGGCTACGGCGCCTCCGCCGTCAACCCTTACCTGGCCATGGAATCCGTGGAGCAGCTGATCGCTGCCGGCGACGTCACCGGCGTTACCCCGCAGGACGGCGTCTACAACCTCATCAAGGGCCTGGGCAAGGGCGTCCTGAAGATCATGTCCAAGATGGGCATCTCAACCGTTGCCTCCTACACCGGCGCCCAGACCTTCGAGGCCCTGGGACTGGGCCAGGAACTCGTGGACGAATTCTTCGCCGGCACGCACTCCCAGCTGGGCGGCGTGGGCCTGGACGTGATTGCCGCTGAGGTTTCGGCGCGGCACCAGATGGCCTACCCGGAGGGCGGAATCGAGCAGCCCCACCGCCCCCTGCTGGGCGGCGGCGAGTATCAGTGGCGCCGCGATGGTGAGCCGCACCTGTTCAACCCGGAGACAGTGTTCCGGCTGCAGCACGCCACGCGTGAGCGCCGCTACGACATCTTCAAGGCGTACACCAGGGGAGTGGACGATCAGTCCACCAACCTGATGACCCTCCGCGGCCTGCTCAAGTTCAAGAACGAGCGCCCATCCGTTCCCCTTGAGGAAGTGGAGCCGGTCTCCAGCATCGTCAAGCGGTTCTCCACCGGTGCGATGAGCTACGGCTCCATCTCCCAGGAGGCCCACGAGACGCTGGCCATCGCCATGAACCAGCTGGGTGGCAAGTCCAACACGGGTGAGGGCGGCGAAGACGTTGACCGCCTCCTGGACCCGAAGCGCCGCTCAGCCGTCAAGCAGATCGCGTCCGGCCGGTTTGGCGTAACCAGCCTCTACCTGACCAACGCCGATGACATCCAGATCAAGATGGCGCAGGGCGCCAAGCCCGGCGAGGGCGGCCAGCTGATGGCGCAGAAGGTCTACCCGTGGGTGGCCCGCACCCGGCACTCGACCCCCGGCGTCGGGCTGATCTCCCCGCCCCCGCACCACGACATCTATTCAATCGAGGACCTGGCGCAGCTCATCTACGATGCCAAGCGTGCCAACCCCTCCGCCCGTGTCCACGTAAAGCTTGTCTCGGAAGTCGGGATCGGCACCGTGGCGTCCGGCGTGACCAAGGCGAAGGCCGACGTCGTACTTGTCTCCGGACACGACGGCGGCACCGGCGCCTCGCCGCTGAACTCGCTCAAGCACGCCGGTGTCCCGTGGGAGCTCGGCCTGGCCGAGACCCAGCAGACGCTGATGCTCAACGGCCTGCGCGACCGCGTGGTGGTGCAGGTGGACGGCCAGCTCAAGACCGGCCGCGACGTCGTCATCGCCGCGCTGCTGGGCGGTGAGGAGTTCGGTTTCGCCACCGCCCCGCTGGTGGTGGAAGGCTGCATCATGATGCGCGTCTGCCACCTGGACACCTGCCCGGTGGGCGTCGCCACCCAGAACCCCGAGCTGCGCGCCCGCTTCAGCGGCAAGCCGGAGTTCGTGGTCAACTTCTTCGAGTTCCTTGCCGAGGAAGTCCGCGAAATCCTGGCCGAGCTTGGGTTCCGGAGCCTCGAGGAAGCCATCGGCCACGCCGAGGTCCTGGACACCCGTGAAGCTATCGACCACTGGAAGGCCGACGGCTTGGACCTGGATCCGATCCTGCACGGCCTGGAGTTCGACGACGACGCGCCGCTGCGCAACATGACCGGCCAGAACCATGAGCTGGACAAGCACTTCGACCAGCGCCTGATCACCATGGCCACAGAAGCGCTGACGGACCGCAGCCCGGTCAAGATCACAGTGGACGTTATCAACACCGACCGTTCGGTGGGCACCATGCTGGGGCACGTTGTCACCAAGACCTTTGGTACCGACGTCCTCGCCACGGACACCATCGACGTCACGCTGAACGGCACCGCGGGCCAGTCCTTGGGCGCCTTCCTGCCCGCGGGCATCACGCTGCGGCTGTACGGCGACTCGAACGACTACGTGGGCAAGGGCCTCTCCGGCGGCCGTATCATCGTCCGCCCGGACCGGACCAACGTGTTCAAGGCGGAGACCAACGTCATCGCCGGCAACGTGATCGGCTACGGCGCCACCAGCGGTGAGATGTTCCTGCGCGGCCAGGTGGGCGAACGGTTCCTGGTCCGCAACTCCGGTGCCACCGCCGTCGTTGAAGGCATCGGCGACCACGGCTGCGAGTACATGACCGGCGGCCAGACGCTGATCATCGGCCGCACGGGCCGCAACTTCGGTGCCGGCATGTCCGGCGGCACCGCCTACGTCCTGGACCTGGACACTGCCAAGGTCAACAAGGACGCCCTGCAGTCCGGCGAACTCCAGCTCCGCGAGCTGGACGCCGAGGACCGCGACATCGTCCACGGCCTGCTGGTCAAGCACGTGGAAGAAACTGACTCCCAGCTGGCGGCGCGCCTCCTCGAGAACTTCGATGACACCGCCGCCCGCATCACCAAGGTGCTGCCGCGCGACTACGCGGCCGTGCTGCAAACCCGTCTCGACGCCATCGAAGAGGGCCTTGACCCGGACGGCGAAGAAGTATGGTCTCGAATCCTGGAGGTGACCGGTGGCTGATCCACGCGGATTTCTGAAAGTACGCCAGCGTGAAACCCAGCCGCGCCGTCCCGTTCCCGTCCGCATCATGGACTGGAAAGAGGTTTACGAGGCGCAGGAGAAGGGCACGCTGAAGGCCCAGGCCGGCCGGTGCATGGACTGCGGCATCCCGTTCTGCCATCAAGGCTGCCCGCTGGGCAACCTGATTCCCGAGTGGAACGACCTCATGTGGCGCGACAAGGGCGAGGAAGCGATCGAGCGGCTGCACGCCACGAACAACTTCCCGGAGTTCACCGGCCGGCTCTGCCCGGCACCCTGCGAGGCGTCCTGCGTGCTGGGGATCAACCAGCCCGCCGTGACCATCAAGCAGGTTGAGGTCTCGATTATCGACGAGGCCTGGGACAACGGCTGGGTCAATCCGCTGCCGCCCACGCGCCTCACCGGCAAGACCGTGGCCGTGGTTGGTTCCGGCCCTGCAGGCCTGGCCGTTGCCCAGCAGCTCACCCGGGTGGGACACACCGTGGCCGTCTATGAGCGGGACGACAAGATCGGCGGCCTGCTCCGCTACGGCATCCCCGACTTCAAGATGGAAAAGGAGCAGGTGGACCGCCGCGTCGAGCAGATGAAGGCCGAAGGCACCCGCTTCCGGACCGGCGTGGCCGTGGGCACCGACGTGACCTGGGAGCAGCTGCGCAGGCGCTACGACGCCGTCGTGGTCTGCACCGGCGCCACCGTCCCGCGTGACCTGCCCATCCCGGGCCGCGACCTGGACGGCGTCCACTTCGCCATGGACTACCTGGTGCCCGCCAACCGTGCAGTGGCCGGGGAAACCATCGAAAACCAGATCAACGCCCACGGCAAGCACGTGGTGATCCTCGGCGGCGGCGACACCGGTGCGGACTGCCTGGGTACTGCCCACCGGCACGGTGCTGCGTCCGTCACCACCCTCGCGATCGGCAAGCAGCCGCCGTCGGAGCGTGCCAGCCACCAGCCGTGGCCGACGTTCCCCAACCTTTTCGAGGTGGCCAGCGCACACGAGGAAGGCGGCGAACGTACCTACCTCGCCTCCACCGTCGAGTTCGTTGGCGAGAACGGCAAGCTGACCGGGGTCAAGGTGGCCGAGACGGAGTTCGTGGACGGCAAGCGCCTGCCCAAGGCCGGCACCGAGCGGATCATCCCGGCCGACCTGGTGTTCCTGTCCCTCGGCTTCACCGGCGCTGAGCCGGCCGGCATCAACGAGCAGGTGCACGCCGAATTCGATGGCCGAGGCAATGTGGCCCGCGACGGCTACTACATGACCAACACCGAAGGTGTCTTCGTGGCCGGTGACGCCGGCCGCGGGCAGTCCCTGATCGTGTGGGCCATCGCCGAAGGCCGTGCCGCCGCTGCAGCCGTGGACAAGTACCTGATGGGAAGCACCATCCTCCCCGCACCCGTTGCGCCGACGGACCGCGCCATCGCCGTCCTCTAGCCACAGACCCGGGGGATGCACCGAGGGTTCACCTCGCCGACAACTTAACCAATGCAAGAGACCAATAGGGTAGGTATATGAGACGCGCAAAAATTGTGGCTACGTTCGGCCCGGCAATTGCCAGCTACGAGAACACTCTGGCTGTGCTGGAGGCCGGCGTTGACGTCGCCCGCATGAACATGAGCCACGGCGACTACTCCGTGCATGACAACACCTACGAAAACGTGCGCAAGGCGGCCTCCGACCTGGGCAAGGCTGTGGCGATCATGGCCGACCTGCAGGGTCCCAAGATCCGCCTGGGCCGTTTCGTCGATGGTCCGCACGCGCTGGCCGTGGGTGACATCTTCACCATCACCACCGAGGACGTTCCCGGTACCCAGGAGATCTGCTCCACCACCCTGAAGAGCCTCACCGAGGACGTCCGGGTGGGCGACGCCCTGCTGATCGACGACGGCAAGGTGGCGCTGCGTGCCATCGAGGTGGACGACGTCAAGGTCGTCGCCGAGGTAACCGTCGGCGGCATGGTGTCCAACAACAAGGGCATCAACCTCCCGGGCGTTGCCGTCAACGTTCCCGCGCTGAGCGAAAAGGATGAGGATGACCTGCGCTGGGCGATGCGCCGCGGCGTTGACATGGTGGCGCTGTCGTTCGTGCGCGACGCTTCCGACATCACCCGGGTGCACGAGATCATGGACGAGGAAGGCCGCCGCGTGCCGGTCATCGCCAAGATCGAGAAGCCGCAGGCCGTGGAGCAGCTGCCGGAGATCATCGACGCGTTCGACGCCATCATGGTGGCCCGTGGCGACCTCGGTGTGGAGCTTCCGCTGGAGGAAGTACCGATCGTGCAGAAGCGTGCAGTGGAACTGGCACGCCGCTGGGCGAAGCCGGTCATCGTGGCCACCCAGGTGCTCGAGTCCATGATCGACAACCCGCGCCCCACCCGTGCAGAGGCTTCCGACTGCGCCAACGCCGTCCTTGACGGTGCGGACGCTGTCATGCTCTCCGGTGAGACGAGCGTGGGCAAGTACCCCATCGAGACGGTCAAGACCATGGCCCGGATTATTGAATCCACCGAGGTCCACGGCCTGGAGCGCGTCCCCCCGCTGGGCACCAAGCCCCGGACCCGTGGCGGCGCCATCACGCGTGCCGCCGTCGAAATTGCGGACCAGCTGGACGCGAAGTACATCTGTGCGTTCACCCAGTCCGGCGACTCCGCGCGCCGCCTGTCCCGCCTGCGGCCCATCAAGCCGGTCTTCGCGTTCACCCCGGTGGAGCAGGTCTGGAACCAGATGGCCCTTACGTGGGGCATTCAGCCGGTGCTGGTGCAGATGGTTGACCACACCGACGCCATGACCGCCCAGGTTGACCGCAGCCTGGAGGAAATGGGCCTGGTGGAAGACGGTGACCTGGTGGTCATCGCTGCCGGCTCGCCTCCCGGAAAAGCCGGCTCCACGAACTCCCTGAAGGTGCACAAGGTGGGCGACCTCGCCGACTCCACCCGCGCCGGCGAGCTCGCGAGCAACAAGGAAAAGCTCGGCCCCTGGCCGGAAAAGAAGAAGAGGAACCAGGCCCCCGAGGCTTAGGCTCCAACGCAAGAGGACCCCTGCCGGTTGGCAGGGGTCCTCTTGCGTTGGTGACGTTGGGCTTTCGGTGACCGGGCCGGCGTCGTAATGCCTGCCCGCCCGGCCCGCGGCCTAGTTGACCTGGTTGATGATGGTTTCGGCGACCTCACGCATGCTGAGGCGGCGGTCCATGGAGGTCTTCTGGATCCAGCGGAATGCTTCCGGTTCCGTCAGGCCCATCTTGGTGGTGAGGAGGCTCTTGGCACGTTCGACAAGCTTGCGGGTGGCGAACTGCTCCTGCAGGTCGGAGACTTCGCTTTCGAGGGCCTTGATTTCCTCGTGGCGGGAGAGCGCGATCTCCAGGGCGGGGATGAGGTCCGCCGGGGTGAACGGCTTCACCACGTACGCCATCGCGCCGGCGTCGCGGGCACGCTCCACGAGTTCCTTCTGGCTGAAGGCGGTCAGCAGCACCACGGGGGCGATGCGGGCCTTGACGATCTTTTCGGCCGCGGAGATGCCGTCCATGACGGGCATCTTGACGTCCATGAGGACCAGGTCCGGCTTCAGTTCCTCGGCGAGCTGGACGGCCTTCTCGCCGTTGTCCGCCTCGCCCACGACGTCGTAGCCTTCGCCGCGCAGGATCTCGATGATGTCGAGGCGGATGAGGGTTTCATCCTCTGCCACAATGACGCGGCGCGCCGGCTGGGACGTGGGCTTGGACTCCGTCTGTTCAGTCACGGGATCTCCTTGAAAAGGTACGGCGGGACATCACTATCTTAGGTGCCACCGCGGCTGTACTTGGCTTGCAGGGGTTCGTTTGCGGCGACGGCGGCGCGATTCTGGAATTCAGCCTATCTGCATGTAGAGTAATTCCGCGTACGTGAAGCGATCGCGTTGCTCACAGTCAGCTGTGGGCGTACCTTCGGTTCATGTAATCCGCGCCCGAGTGGCGGAATTGGCAGACGCGCCGCACTCAAAATGCGGTATCGAAAGGTGTGTGGGTTCGAGTCCCACCTCGGGCACAGGATATCCCCTCGTCAGGGGCTTTTTTGCTTTGACGTGTTGACAAAGCTTGCGCTGGGGCGCCTCTGACGGCTGGTTCGCGGGCTTTGGCCTGGCTGCCGCGTGGCCTATTCAGGTGTGTGGGGTGGCGGGTTCAGCGCCCTGGCTGGTGTGCGCTCCGCCTGCTGACGGGGGTAAATCGTTCCTCGTTCCGGTTCTTTCGGGTGGGCCCTGGGTGGCCTACACCTATTCATGATCTTGGTTGGCGGACACAACATGACTCCACCGGCTTTGGCGCGGATTCTCGTGAAGGGCTCCTATTGACCCGCGCGGGAGCCGGATGTGCACGCTTTGTCCTGCCAAAGGGAGTGTGGACATTGTCCACACTTATATCTGCTTTATCATCGGTGTTCTTGGCAACGGGAGCGGGAAATCCATATGAGGACCTGTAGTCAGTCGCAGGCCAGCTGCAGTCGCGCCTCATTGAAGTCCTTGCAGGGCCTACGCCGGTACACAGCAGGAATCAGGTGGACATCGAGGCGTTGGAGAACAACCCTGAGCAGTGTGGGTTCTCATCCTTGGCACTTGAGGGTGGACCTGGCGGCGATGAAGCCGTGGGGCTGGCTGGAATATTGGCCATCTGGGGCATCGGCTCTGTGATGCTGAAGCAGCGTGGACTCGACGCGGCCGGCCGTTTCATGGAACTCAAGTTCATCGTTCGCACTGGTGTCGACCGCCTCAGGTGTTCACAATGCGTTGACCCAGCGGCGGTCACGGGCAAGAGACGTGAGTGTGAGCGCCTCCTGCGGCACCCGAATGCCGGAGCGCAGCACGCCAGCGGCGTCCAGCATCAATCTTGCATCTTGAAGCCATCCGACCAAGGCCTCAGCCTGCTCAAGGGTGAGTGGATGCTGCCCGCTCTGGCGTATGCCACTGGCGAGCAGGGCGCGATACAAGTCGAGCGCCGGGGCAACGGGCGGAAGTCCTTCTCTTGCGGCGGTTTCGTTGGCATTGCGTGGAATGCGCAATCCGTCAGCGTCCAGGTCGCCGAAGTACCGTACCCGTTCCAGGCCAGGCATATCGCCGGCCGATCGCACCGAAGCCTCGAATGCGCCTCCGGCGCCCCAGGCAACGTGGCCGACGGGTCCCGGATCCGTAGCCAGGGCAGTACGAATGCTGTGGAAAGTGTTGTCGTTTTCGACCACCAGCAGTACAGGCCCGTCTCCGACTCTAACCACGGGAAGGGGTGGATGGGTCCGGAACGTGCGCAGCAGAGCGAGGCTCAGCCTCTCTCGCGCGAACACATTCGTAGCCAGGAGGCCGTCAAGCGCCTTCTCGTGTCCGAGAACCTCAAGTGACCGCTCCCGCAGCGGTATGATGTCGGCTTCGCTGCCGCGGTCTCGAAGCCAGTTGTTGACCAGGCGGAGCAGCGTGACCTGCCCCAAGGTCAGGCGCGTCCGCAGCACCCACGCAAGTTCAGGGCGCCAAGCGACGGTGCGGGCGAGTGCAGCCGCAGACTCCGAGGGCGCCGGTGGCGCAAGCGTGAGTCTGGACGGCAGGTGGGGCCAAGAGTGAATGTCCTGCTTCTTCGATGGAGTCACCAGCCCGGCTGCCGCGAGCTGCTCGATGGCTTGCGCGAGCCCAGCCCGTCGGTCCGGGCTTCCGGCCGAAGCGGGGTCGGCCGTCGCCCACAGGGGCCACAGGTCCGTCAGGGTGACTGTCCGCCCGCTGACACGCTCAAGCAGGGTCGCCAGCCGCACGGCGCGCGGGCTCAGTTGTACTGCACTGCCCTCTCCCGGCTGACCGGGTTGACGACTGTCCCTAGCGTTCACGGCATCGCCACGGGCTCATCGGCGTCGCGCACGTCGCGGGCAGGAGTGGCCGGTCGGCGGTGGACACGGGTCGCCGTGACCGTGCCTGGCGCGGACTGACCGCCGTTCTCGACTCCATTGGCGGCAAGTTCGCCGTCGGAGTACGGGGCTGGCAGCTTGCGACGCACGACCTCGGCGACCCTAATGTGCTTCAGCCCGGCACGTAGGTCGGCGTCGTTGCGCAGGCGCACCCACAGTGGGAACGCGGCGAGCACCCGGTCATCGGATATCCCTGTCGTGTAGATCAGTTGGACACCGAGAGAGCGGGCGACAGATTGTTGTAGGTCGATCAGGTAGGACGCGTTCGCGCGCCCGATCGGGTTGTCGAGGAAGAGAACGCCGGAGTGCTTGGACCGCATCTGGCCGCGTTCGTTCGCGGCGAGAGCGGCCAGAGTGCAGTACAAGACGATGGCTGCGGTGAGCTCCTGCCCGCCCGAGAACACATCGTTCATCTCCTCGATACTGACCCGTTCGTCGCGGAGCACGGAGTCTGGCTTGAGCACGTCTACGGTAAACCCCTTCGGAACTGAGGCGTTGAGGGCGTTAAGCAACAGTGCCATTCCGTCGCGGCGCATACTGCGGGACTGTGTGCCGACAGCACGCGAAGCGTACTCACTGGCGATCCGGTCGACAACCTCTCCGACGCGCACGCTGATAGCGGTGCGGTCCGGCTCGCTGAACGCGATCCGCAGGAACGGGCGTCCGCCCCATTCAGCGAGGTCCTCAGGTAACCGGGACAGTTTGGTGGCCCGCCGTAGCGTCTTGAGGGCCTGGTCGACGAGCGCGCTGAGCCGGTCGACGATGGCCTTGCGGTGCCGGTTGGCGTTCTCCAAGTCGCTGGTCAGGGTCGCCAGCCGGGCCTGGAGAGAGACGGACCACTCGGCAGCACGTGCCGAGAGCGTGTTCCGGTTCGACTCCAGGATGCTGCGCCGCGCCTGGGTGGCCAGCGACTCATACCGGGCTAGGCTGGCGTACGCGACCAGCGCCTGGGCTGCGTCCGCGAGCTCGCCACGGCAGCTCTCGAGCCGGTCCTTGGTGTCACGCAGTCTGTCGACCGCGACGGATGAAGCCTGCTGGGCCGCAGCATCGTCGGCGGCGTAGGCCGTTACAGCAACACCTGCCGGGACACCATCAGGGACTCCTCCCATGAGCGTGACCAGTGGTAGCAGCGCCTCGTTGATGCCGCGGGCGGCACTGTCAGCTGCCCGACGCTGCTGCTCAAGCTTGCTGACGATGCCGGTCGCCTCGTCGAGGCGCTGCTGAGCCAGCCGGGACTCCTGCTGTGCTTTGACCTGAAGCTCGCGGCCGTTCCTGGGGTTGGTGGGCTGCCACTGTTCGCTAAGGCTGGTCCACGATCGCCGGCCAGGCTCGGTCGGGGAAGCATCCAGAACCGCCTGTTCCAGCTGCCCGGCGCGCTTGCCGAGGCGGTCGGCTTCAGCTCGCAGTGTCGAGACGGCGCGGCGTGCGTTGTCGGCGCCGACGCTCCACGACGCACGGTCGGCACCCGCTGGTGTCTGGCGGAGCCGTTCGGCTTCGGCGACATGCCCGGCGTCGCAAAGGGCAAGCGCAGAGCGCTTCGACTGGACCTTCTCGGCGGCCTCTTCGGCGCGGCGGCGCAGGTCGGCGTCGACCGCTGCGGCAAGGTAGGTCTGCTGGGTTGCGGCCGCTGCCGCCCGCAGGTCGGCCAGGGACGTCGTGGGAACCTCCTGCGCGGGCTGGCCGCTTGTTGAGGGCACTTCGTCACGGGCGGCCCGGTGACGTAGAGCCTGCGCACGTGCCTGCTCAGCCAGACGTGCGTGTTCCTCCTGTGTCTGCTCGGCGCGTTCACGGCGGTCGAGTGCGTCGCTGGCGGCGGCGTTTTGCCGTTGAACCTCCGCCTCGTGCTCTGGAAGGAGCTGCTGCGCGTTGGCGGCGGACTCGACGAGGTCTGCGAGGCCCTCCAGCTTCGCGGCGCGTTCCGAGGCGTGTCGCTCTTGGCCCGCTATCTGCTCGACGTCCGAATCTGCTCGCTCGTATTCGCTCGTGGCTGTCTCCAAGTTTCTCTCGGCAGTGTCGAGATGCTCCTGCGCGGCGCTTGCGCGAGTGGCGGCATCGGCTGCAGCCTCCCGGAGCTTGCCAAGGTGTCCCGGAGGGTTCGACTTCCGCCAGCGCTCGAGGTCGCTGCGCGCGGTGGTCACTGCGCCCAGCTGCCCGGCGCCGAACTGTAGCTGTTCGCCTCGGCGGGTCATCTGCTCACGCAGTTCCTCGCGCCGCTGGGCGGCGGACTCCTCGTCGAACAACGCCGGCGTCGGGTCTACCACGAACACGTGCGAGCACTCGTCCCCGTCCCGCACGGCGGGCGCATCGACCTCTGAGATGCTGGTGTTGATGCTAAGTAGATCGGCGCCGGACCCGACCGCCACTGCCGCTGCCGGAAACAGCCGCGCCTCGGTCAGGGCCTGACGGGCTGCTGGCATCTGGTCGCGGTCGATGACCACCACCCCGTCAGCCAGGGCGGGGTGTGCGGCGATCAGCTCAATGCGCTGTGCGGCCGGAACGGCCTCGTGCAGGTAGCGCCAGCCGGCGTACGCGACGACGCTGGCGGCGTCCAGGACCTCCAATGCCCGTTCGACCTCTTCGCGCGGAGGGAGCAGCCCGCCTGTGCCGAGCGCCTCGACAATCCGTGCATCCTCGCGCTGGGCTGTCCGCAACTCATCGAGGTGCCCGGTGTGGTCAACGATGTCGCGGGCGAGCTGGACAAGGAGCCGGTCGCATGACTCCTCGAGCTCATCGATGCTCAACGGCGCACCGGACTCCGGTTTGTTGTCCTTGCCCGGGTCGGACTCTGCGCCGGCGGCCTCGGCGAGCACGGTGAGATGGGCCAGTCGCGTAGCCTCGTCCTCGACTGCGCACAGGTCACGGGACGTGCTGTCGGCGGCGGCGGTTCTGGTCCGGAGCTCCTTCTCGGCTTCCTTCACCGCGCCGCTGGCTCGTTTCACCCTCGTTGCCGCGGCGGTAGCTTCGCGCTTGGCCTCGGTGAGACGGGTGACGATAGTGGCGTGGACGGCTCGCGCGGTCTCCACGAGGTTGGGCACTTGCCCGGGCGTGGTCCCGACTGGCAACAACCCAGCAGAGGCCTCGGCGGTGAGCCTCTCAGTCGCCGCCCCGATCGTCTGGACGGCGGCCCGGTGCCGCTCACTGGCTGCGGCGGCTGCTCCCAGCGCATGGCTGCGGGCGGCATCAGCGTCTGCCGCTGCCCGCTTGGCGGCCGCAACTTGGGCGTCGTTGTCGGAGGCCTCCCGGTCACTGGCATCGGCTTCGGCCAGGTACTTCGCAAGTAGCCGGCCAGCGGCCTCATCGCGTCGTGCCAGCGCAGGCGCGGCATCATCGTCGGCCGCCGCGACCTGCGCGGCCAAATCGTCGGCGGTCGCGATGGCGTGGTCCCGTTCCTCAACGGCGGCGATGGTCTGCCATCCGTGCAGTTCCAGGTCGGCGACACCCAGCTGCTCCTTGTTATCTGTTGCCTGCGTCTCGGCTTCGTCAAGCTCAAGCTGGAGCGTTTGTCGCCGGACCTCGTTGAGGAGTGCGCGGGCGGCGTCACGCTCGGTAGACCGGGTGACGACGGCCGTCTGTGCAGCTGTGTGTTCTGCGGACAGCCTGGAAACGTTCTCTCGCTCGAACCGCAGGCGCAAGTCGAGTTCGACGGCTAGCGTTTCGGCGCCACGGAGCGCGGCTGCGGCGTCCTGTGCGGCCTTCTCGTGGGCGCTGTGCGCGACTGAGAGCGGGTCGAGGCAAGCGATGGTCCCCTCGAGGAAATCGCGCTCCAGCAGCATCTGCTCGCGGTCGGCGAGGTTCGCTGCCCACTGGCTGAACGTCTCGGCGACCGAGGATGCGTCCTTGGGATCGGTGACGGTCGTCAGCAGCCAGTCGACGAACTCCCTGGAGGACGCGTACTTGAACGCCTTGGCGGCTTCGCCCTCGTCGACGTTCATCCGGCGCTGGATGTCGAACAAGTCCGGCTCAATACCGCGCTCGCGCAGGTGCCCGCGCCACCGACCCTGGTCGTCGCCGAGCCAGGACAACTCGGCGGTCGCCTCGACCCGGTCTACTTCCTGCACGGCCTCGCGGAACCCGTCGAGCCGTCGTCGGTGCCCGTCGTGAGCGACCGGAAGCGTCTCGAGGTCTAGTGATTGGCTGGGCCGGAAGGAGTACCAGGCCTCAGCGACAGGGTACTTGTCACCGCTGCGGCTTCGCCGCTGGTATACCTTGGCGGTCACGAGCCGTTCTCCAGTAGTCACGTGCATCCATTCAAGCGCTACATGGCCGGTGTCGCCGTCGAGGACGAACTTGTCGAGCGAGGCGCCGCCGACGGTGTTGCGGCGTCCCGGCAACACGACGCTGAACAGCAGCTTGAGCAAGACCGACTTGCCGCCGCCATTCTCCAGTAGCAGAAGCGAGGAAGGCGAAGGCCGCCGCGTGACGGTGTCGAACAGGCTCCGCGGAGGGACTTGCTCCCCGAGGCCGGACAGGTCAATGGTGACGTCGGAGTAGCGGGCACCGCGGGGGCCGATGCCAACTAGGCGAGCTCGGTTCAATTCGTACATGGTGTCGTTCAGCTCCCGGAGCGGATGGTGCGGATTGTCGCGATGGAGGTGGCGGAACATGTGGTGCTCACAGCTGGCTCACCGTCTGGTCGGTCCATTCGACGTGGGTAAGCGTTCCGGTGCCGTCGGTGATCTCGGTGATGCCAAGGGCGAGTAGCTCGGCGAACATGCGGCTGCCGGCCTCGGCAACCTGGATGCGGTACCGGCTGGTGGTGGCGTAAGTGCCGCCGTCCGCATCGCTGCGCTTGACAAGCATCCCTTGGTCGGACAGGAAGGCGAGAGCTTTGCCAACTATGCCGATGGTCGAGGACGCCACACGGCGTCCGTCGCCGGAGCTGGGGGTCGCAGCACGGCGCTGGTAGACCCGCCAAGCTGTTTCCAAATCGGGGGTATCCGCTGACGGATCGACGTCATCGCCGGCTTCGGCGGCGGCCTCACTGAGGCGGCGGCAGGCCTCACGGACAAATGACTCGACGCCGTTGACGGTGACGCGGCCCACGTGAGCAGGGTTGGAAAGGTCTGCGGGTCGAGGGTAGGCCAGGGTGGCGACGCCGAGATGCGCGAGTGCGTGCAGGACGCGTTCTGCGGCCTTGCCTTCCCCACCGGTGCGGCGGGCATAGTCAGTCATCCGGACTGCGAAGACGCTTTCCTCACCGCTGGCGACGACGAGACCGTGCCGGTCTTCCACGTCTAGGATTACGAGATCCAGCCCCAGGCAAATGGCTTTGACGAGTTCGGCGAACCCGTCGTCATTCCGGAACCGGCTGACGAGTTCGGCGTAGGTTTCGTCGCGGGCTGGGCGCAACTTGGGGCGCAGCGCAAACGCCACCAAACGAGAAGCATCGGCGACGGCCCCGACGGAGCTGGCAGTGGTCTGGCCGGTTGAGCTCATGGTGTGCCCTCCTGGATCATGTTGCTGTTGATGTTCCCGTCCGGTTTTACGTTCGTGGACACGGCATCAATGCTCTCCGTCCCATCGCTCACCCAGTGGCTGCCCCCGGCGGGTTCGAGGACGGTCGGTAGAGTCTCGCCAGGACGGGGCTGGAGGACATCGGCGCGGGCGACAAGAAGATCGGCGCCGGCGAACGCCGGATCCTGGAGCACGGTCCCGTCATCAAGGGCCATCAGCACAGTTGCGTCGTGGTGGCGGCGTGCGACACCGATCTCCTGCGCAGCCAGGGCGAGGACTCGAACCACGACCAGCAGTGGCAAATCCTCGGCGTCTGGGTCCTCGGACTGACGTGCGCGTGCGTCGGCCAGCAGCCCGGACAGGCGCTGTGGCGCAGCCGGGTCGAGATCCAGGAGGGACGCGAGGTGTTCGTAGCTGGCGCCTGAGAACCGGGGCGGCTCCTCGTCGATCTCGATTTCGGGATCCTCGATGAGGTCGCCGAGGGGGTCGCGTTCGGCTGGCGGCGTGATTAGTCCTTCGAACAGGTCGATCAGGCGCAGCGCGTGCGGGACAACGAGTCCGGTGGCAGGGCTGAAGAAGCGCAGGAGGGGCACGTCGGCTTCAGCGACGGGCCGGCGAAGCACCGGCTGGAGCAGCTGGGCGTGCAGGTCAAGGGCGGCCCGGGCCGGTCCGGGGGCGAAGGTCTGGCGGTCTTGTTCGGCACGGAATCGGCGGCCCGCCGTCTGGAGGCCCGCCTGAAGCTGGTCGTGGCGGCGGAGGCAGTCACGTACGAGGTCGACCAGACGGGCTGCTTGCGCCTTGCGGGCAGCGGTGTCGGCGGTGTCGCGGACTTCGGTGAGGTTGACCAGAATGGCGTTCTCAGCCCGGTAGCGGCCTTCGATGTGGGCTAGGGCTTCGTCAATGAACGCCGGCATGGCCTGGGCCCAGTCAACGTTGCGAACATCACGGCTGGTGGCCTCGAGGCGTTGCCGGAGCATCTCGCCGTACTGAATGGTGCGGTAGCGGGCGTTTTGCGCCGCGGCTTGTGCTTCGCTGAGTCGGCCACGCTTGATGAGGATATCCAGGCGGACGTCGGCAGCGATATGGGCGGCCTCGAGGTCAATCTCGAGCGCGCCGACGAGGACATTCACAGCTTCGTTTGACGCGCGCAGGTAGAGGTCCCCGTCGAGGCCACGCGTCTCCTCTAGCAGCTTGAAGTCGAAGGTGCGCCGCTCGTAACCGCCCGGCCCGGTCAGGCCATATAGGATGCGGAATCCGCGGTCTGTAGATCCGACGTTGAGGAGGTTCTCCAGCACCCAACTCGCAACACGCTCATGTTCCGCGAGTGCGCGGTCTGGAGCCTGTGCGGCGACACCGGCGGCAAGGTCTTTCAGCACGGACACGGGGCGGGCACCAGTGTCGAAGTCCATCGCGATGGTGACTAGGTCTATGGCGTGCAGCGCGAGCTCAGCCATCTGGTACACGGTGTAGTCGGCTGACTGCACTTGGGCCTTGCGGGCGTCAAGATCATGCAGCGGCGCCGTCGTCGCAAGCGCTTTCACGCGCTGGGCGAAGCCGGCCGAAATCAAAGCCTGATCCGAGATAAGGTCGCTCGCGGCATCGTTAAGCGGGCGGCCTGGCTCGAATTCGAATTCCATACAGGTCAGGGTAACGGTGAGCGGTGACATTATGGGCTGAGTCATAGGGAGCCGGCTGGTTCTGATGCGGAAGGTGAGCGATAACTGAAGGTCAGCCTACGGCGGATGACCGCTTGACCCTGCCCAAGCAGTACTGCTCTTCGGGCCGGTAGCTGACCCTCCTTCAGAAGGACGATGGCCTGACCAAAGCTGTAGGTCTTTCTTGCCGGGCTGCAGTGCGAGTGCGAGTTGTGTCTTCGCTGAGGCTCGTTGCTGACTTGCAGTGCATATGCCTTCAAAGCCATAATTCATCTATGGAACTTTTCTGGCCGGACAGCTTTGACGAGCAGCTGGACCGACTCGAAGAGGAGGCCGAAAGCGGTGATGAGAGGGCCAAGGTTGTATTCGAATATGTAGTCGCAGAGATGGACTATCTGCGGCGCCTGACCGCACCACCCGCCGAAGAGACTCCAACACTCAAGGCGGTACGCCAGGCGAAGAGGTATCAAGTATGGCGGGTTTCTCACCCGTATCACCACGGGATCGCCGTCCGATTGATCGTCTGGTTTCCACCCGATGAAAAAACAGCGGTGGTGGCCCTGTTTTCAGGCGATAAAGCCAATATGGGCGATGTCTTCTACGACAGTGTGGGAAGCAGAGCTGACCAAATAATCGATCAATGGATTAGAGAAGGGGAGGTTGACGAAAATGGTGAGGAAGTCATTTAGGAGGGGCGATGACCGGCTCGGACGTATCCTGGCAAAGCCGGGTATGACCGAACGCGTCGCCGAAATTCGGGAAGCTTCCGCACGCGAGGACCGCATTTACGCCCTCAACCTAGCCACAATTCGCAAGGCCGCCGAACTAACACAGGACGACTTGGCCCAGAGGCTCGGAATAGATCAAAGTGTTATTTCGAAGACCGAGCGCCGAGAAGACATGCTTCTTTCAACGCTTATGGACTATTTGTCAGCCGCGGGCGTAGAAGACGCAAAGATGGTAGTGCATGTAAACGGCCGCGAAATTGAACTGGACCTCCGCAGCCTGCAGCATCAAGGGCAGGGCTGAGAACGTTTGCGGGAGGGCCCGCATCGTCATCCAGTCAGGCCTGCGCACTGCCGAGCTTACTTCCGGTGATGTGGGCACGGCTGCCGCGACTGGGGGAGCGCGGGCGGTCTCACGAGTCAGGATAATGGGACAAAAGGAAGTGTGGACAATGTTCACACTTTTCGGTTCGGATCGGGTTGTACAGGCCTCGGATCGGCCCGGATTCCGTATGTCTTCGCGGGTTCCCGGTGTTTGCAGGGGCGGGAATGTAGTTCGAGTCCCACCTCGGGCACAGTGTTTCCGCAGGTCAAGGGATTTTTTGCTCTCTTCTGTTGACAAAGCTTGACTTCCAAGCCGGAAGGGCCTCCGGTGGCCGGTGTACTCAAGCCTCTTATTTCACTTGTCTCAGCCGTGATCGACTTCTCGATAGATAGGGGTCCGTTAAGGCGGCCTGCAAGTGCTGCGCGCCGCCCTTTGTCCTGCAAAAAAAAGGGGGTGGACACTGTTCACATGCACGTCTGCCTTATTAGAGGCCGCCGCGGTTGTCTTGGATGGGCAGCCCCCCTTGCCACTCCATCTGCGAGGCAGTCTCCAACTGCTTCGTAGAGGTTGGCCGCTGAAGTATTCGTCATCGGGCTCGTCTGCGAATTCTTGCCGGGGTGGCGTCGGTTGTGGGGTTAGGGCCAGGCCACTTGCATTGCCAGAAGGTGTCCGGAGAGCGTCTTGCCGTGCGGATCTACCGTGTGTGACCGGGTGACGCCTCCGGTAAGGATTCCGCGGAGAACAATGGATCCGGCAATTAGCTTCGGTGCCCAGTTGACGCTTACGGCTTCTACATCTGTTCCGAAGTGCTCGGCCAGGGCTTCCTGTGACAGGACTCGGGCGAGTTGTGAGAAGTCATCTGCCTGATATGGGGCGATCATGATGATGGAAGTGTCGCCTTTGTCTCCGGCCCTGGCATGAGCGATGGAGGCCAGCGGTACGGTTTGTGGATTCATTAGAATATTTCCACTTTCGGTGTGACGGCTTCGCGGGGGATCAGGGTGGAAACTATGCCGATGGTTTCTTTGATGTTCACGGCGGCTCCGCCGCCGCCCGCTGGACCGTTGGTGTAGAGGGATTCGACTTCCTCGCCGAGTGTTAGCGCTTTGCTGTGATCGAAGGTGCGGAGGGAAATCCTGGTTCGGACCTCAGCGGGCTCCTGTGAAGGGCTCCACCAGGGACGGGACGAGTTATGCCCCAGGAAGTCGCAGTGTAAGTCGTCAGCTGAATAGCCGTACAGGTCAACCCATCGTTCTGCAACAATGTCGAAGGCCATGTGGGCTCTTTGAAGACACCCAGGTCCTGCATAGCTGATTTCGGCGACGGCCAAATATCCGTCTCTGACACCTACGCTGACTTTGAGGGTTTCTGGGACCCCCGTCGGGCGTGCTCCGCTGACCCTCACCTGATCAGGGCCGGATTCCGTGATACTCACGTGCGAGAGGTCCAAGGCCACATCTGGGGTGAGGTAGCAGGCAGGGTCATCGATCTCATACAGCAACTGTTCTAATGTGGTCCTGCGGTCCAGCAATCCTCCTGTCCCGGCCACTTTGCCGAAAGTTGCTGCGCCGTTAGCTTCGACGTCGGCATAGGGGAAGCCGAGTGTGCTGAGTCCTGGGACTTTCTTCGCGTTCCCGTCTGCAAAGTATCCCCCGGTCAGCTGTCCCGAACACTCGAGCAGGTGGCCGACGAGGGTGCCTTCTGCCATAAGGTCAAGGTTGGTGCGGTCCCACCCGAAGTGATGGGCTATGGGCGCAAGGAAGAGCGAAGCGTCACCAACCCGGCCAGTCACGACGACGTCGGCCCCGGCGTCAAGCGCCTCCATGATTCCTGCGACACCCAGGTAGGCATTTGCAGAGATCAACCTGTCGCCGAGATCGGAAAGGGAGTCATTGGTGCCCAGGATCGGGGAGTTTTTCAGGTCAAGCTTTGTCAGTACATCGTCGTTGGAGACCGCGGCGACGGTGGTTCCGGGGTGACCAAGTTCCGTCGTCAGTGCCTTTACTGCTTTTGCGCCGGCGGAAGGATTCGCGGCGCCAGCGTTAGTGAGTGTTACTGCCTTCCTCGGCAACATGTATGGAAGAGTGTCGCGCAGCCTGCGCAGGATTCGACGATCGTACCCTTCTGATTTGCCGGACTGCGCGTCGTGGTGGGCCAGCGCAATTGTCCGCTCTGCGAGGCATTCGAAGACCAGCGCATCGAGGTCCGCGTTTTTGGCGAGTATCTCTGCCGGTTCGTACCGGTCGCCGGCGAAGCCGCTTCCGGCGCCGATCCTGTAGGTGTCGTTAGTTGTCACGGCCGTGATATCCCGTCCCAAAGTTCGAGCAGTTGTGTGTAGTCAGCGGTGGCGTCAAGGCCCTGGTCTCCGAAGGAGAAAGCATGGAGGTCGCCGGTTGTTGCGGCGGACCAACCTGGTTCGCCTGTGGTTACAAAGTCGGCAACTGCTTCGGTGATGGATGAACGGCGCGCTGCTTCCGCCGCGGTCTCTGATGGAGCGGGTATCCCAAAGATGGCGTTGACGTCGCACCCGTGCCCAGCGGGCCTGGCATCGACCCGGGAGATGGCGGCAAGATGGGCGGAACCGCCTGCCATTGCCTGTGCCTGTGCAAGTCTCGCCGCAGGGAGTCGATATATCCAGTCGGTCAGCATTCGCTCTTTGGCGGTCCCTGCGCTCTCACTTTCCCTCTCGGAGTAGTGGTTGTAGAGGGAAGGAATTCTGTCGGCTGGGATTCCCCAGTCCTTCATTTCACTTTGCAGTGCGTTGCCGGATTCAGGGTCGAATGCTGCCTTGTCGACGTTGCGGAAGGACGTGATTTCATCCTGGGTTGATGAGACAAGAATTGGTATGTCTGCCAGTTCTCCCGAGCGGAAAGCTTCCAATGGGTGCTTGTGAAGGACAGCGTGGGGTTCCCCTGCATCGAGTACAACCCCCAGGGCCTGCGGCACGGCGCCATTCCTTGCACCGATGTCCTTGGCGATGAATGACCGCTGGGCGGCGAGGATCTCCTGCGCGGGGCGCTCCAGAAGATCATCAGGCTTTCCACTAATTTCGAGGGCTCCGAGCAGAATTTCCGTCTGCCTCTTTGCTTGGTCCACGGGTACCAGCCTCGAGGCTGCCCCGCTGAACAGGGCCAGACGCTGGAAGAGCCCCTTGGCTGAAGGTGCGGCTGCGAGGGCTGCCGCGATGAAACCTCCGGCGCTTTCTCCGAGGACAGTGACTTTGGACGGGTCGCCGCCGAAGGTATGGATGTTCTCCCTGATCCACTGGAGGCCGGCGATCACGTCCTGTACTCCCAGGTTGGTCGCGTACCTGAGGGAGCCGCCCTTATCGGCCAGGTAGCTGAAGCCGAGGGCGCCGACCCTGTAGTTCAGTGAGACGATGACCATGGGGCCCTTGGCGGCCAGTACTGACCCGTTGGTTTGGGGCATGGCGTTTGAGCCGCCTTCGAATCCGC